>Ga0307478_10004301_pt1 | contig 10198 bp, 4 predicted proteins | sample atmos_gasesECM4C_2_FD_203713 | JGI IMG/M metagenome (GOLD analysis project Ga0307478, IMG submission 203713) | Hardwood forest soil microbial communities from Morgan-Monroe State Forest, Indiana, United States - atmos_gasesECM4C_05 | ecosystem: Environmental > Terrestrial > Soil > Temperate...
ACGGATTGGTCGAACGCCCCTCGAGAAGATTCGGGACGCAGCCCACGAGGTGCAGCGCCCCGTGTTCTACGCTATCGCCATCATCATCACCGCCTACCTCCCGATTTTCACCTTGCAACGCGTCGAAGGGCGCCTGTTCAAACCTATGGCGTGGACGGTCGCGTTCGCTCTCCTGGGGGCGCTGATATTCTCCATGACCATCGCTCCGGTTCTGGCCTATGTTTTTTTCAAGGCGGGTGTGAAAGAGTGGCGCAATCCGGTGATGGAATTCCTGCGCGAACATTACCAGACCTCCGTGCGGTGGGCGATCGAACATAAACCCATCACCCTTACTCTCGGCGCTTCCGTCCCCGTGATCTCCTTCGCAATCCTGTACAGCGGCGTGGTCGGCTCCGAATTCCTTCCTCACCTTGATGAAGGTGCGCTATGGGTGCGCGGCACGCTCGCGCCGAGCACCGGGCCAAGCGAAGGGATTCGGCTCGCGAATCAAGCCAGAGTTCTCCTTTGCTCTTTTCCGGAAGTCCCGCAATGCACGAGCCAGGTGGGGCGTCCGGATGATGGAACCGACACCACCGGTTTTTTCAACACCGAGTACTTCGTTGACTTGAAACGAAAAGAGCAATGGCGCCCGGTCTTCCGCGAAGACAAGGAGGCCCTCATCACAGCCATGGACCGGGAGCTGGAGAAGATTCCCGGCGTCCTGTGGAACTTCTCTCAGCCCATTGCCGATAACATGGAAGAAGCGGTCAGTGGCGTTAAAGGAGAACTGGCCACGAAAGTCTATGGCGACGACCTGAAAGTTCTGGAAGACAAGGCAGATGAGATCATCGCGGTCATGCGCCAGGTTAATGGAATTCAGGACCTCGGTGTCTTTCGTGTGCTGGGCCAGCCGAATCTGGAAATTCACGTGGACCGCGCGCAGGCGGGCCGCTACCAAATTAATGTGTCGGATGTGCAAGACGCCGTTCAAACAGCGATTGGAGGAACCGCGCTCACCCAGGTACTCCAGGGAGAGCAGCGTTACGATCTCGTTCTGCGCTATCTCCCCCCGTATCGCAATACAAAAGAAGCCATTGAAAGCATCCGCCTGCTCTCCTCGACGGGTGCGCGCGTCTCTCTGGCCGAGTTGTGCAGGATCGAACAGCGCGACGGGGCCTCCGAAATTTATCGCGAAGAGAATCAGCGCTATATCGCCATAAAATACAGTGTCCGTGGCCGCGACCTTGGGGGTGCCGTGGAAGAGGCGATCGAAAAGGTCAGTGAAAAGGTAGAGCTGCCGCGTGGATACCACATTGACTGGCAAGGGGAATATGAAAGTCAGAAGCGCGCTGAAGCAAGGCTGATGGTCATCGTCCCCTTAACGATCCTGCTTATCTTCCTCATCCTTTATTCTATGTTTCGTTCCTTTAAGTGGGCCTTGCTGGTTCTTGCCAACGTGGCTGTCGCGCCTATTGGTGGCATTCTGGCGCTGCTGGTTACCGGAACGCATTTTAGCGTCTCGAGCGGCGTGGGTTTCCTGGCACTGTTTGGTGTTTCTGTGCAGACGGGCGTGATCATGCTCGAATACATCAACCATATGCGCGCAGCCGGCAGTTCCGTCGAAGACGCAGCAGTGCATGGAGCTGTACTTCGGTTGCGGCCGATCTTGATGACCATGCTGGTCGCGACACTGGGCTTGCTGCCGGCTGCGATGTCGCGGGGCATCGGTTCGGACTCCCAGCGGCCGTTTGCGATTGTTATCGTCGGCGGACTTCTCGGCGCATTGCTCATAAGCATCTACCTGCTCCCGACGCTGTACGTGACGGTTGCGAGAGACACGGATAAGTTGCCCGAGCTAGAGGCGGAGTGGGAAGAATCCGTATAGCCAAAATCGAATTTGTCAGAAGCAACGAAATGTACGGCACATTTCCGTCTGACGACCTTTCATCCGCGCATTAGAGCCCACCTAGGCCCGAAAACGTTCGGTTAGGGTGCCATATTGCGCGCGCAAGTGTACATCGGCGCCGATTAGTCTGGTGTTCCCCACCGACCCCAAACGCTGGCACTGCGTCTTGTGACGCACATCACAACCTCACATGAGAGCCCCGGCTAACATGAATTGAGACTATTTGCCTACCCTGGAGACCCCAATGAGTCGAAAGATGTCTATCGTCGACGGCAACGAAGCCGCCGCCTCGGTCGCTTTCCGGCTGAACGAAGTGATCGCGATCTACCCCATCACGCCCTCGTCACCGATGGGCGAGTGGTCTGACCAATGGAATTCGGAAGGCAAGAAGAACATTTGGGGAGCCATCCCCGACGTAATCGAAATGCAAAGCGAAGGCGGCGCCGCGGGTGCCCTTCACGGTGCGCTGCAGGCGGGAGCACTCGGTACAACCTTTACGGCATCGCAAGGGTTGTTGCTTATGATCCCCAACATGTTCAAGATTGCGGGCGAACTGACTCCAGCCGTCATCCACGTGGCGGCGCGCACATTGGCGACACATGCCCTTTCCATTTTTGGCGACCACAGCGACGTGATGTCTACACGCAGTACCGGGTTCGCGCTACTGGCCTCGAATTCCGTGCAGGAAGCCAGTGACCTTGCGTGCATTGCCCAGGCCGCGGCCCTCGAGTCTCGCGTGCCTTTCCTGCATTTCTTCGACGGATTTCGCACCTCGCATGAGGTCAACATGATTGAGCCCCTGAGTGACGATGACCTGCGCGCCTTAATCGATGACAAGTTCGTGCATCAGCATCGTGATCGCGCACTGACTCCGGACCGGCCGGTGCTCCGTGGGACAGCGCAAAACCCCGACGTGTTTTTCCAGGCTCGCGAAGCCTGCAATCCTTATTACCGCGCGTGCCCGACCATCGCTCAGGATGTGATGGACCGCTTCAGAGAGCGCACCGGGCGTGCCTACCATCTCTTCGACTACTACGGTCCGGCCGATGCGGAACGGCTGATCATTTTGATGGGGTCGGGTGTGGGGGCCGCCGAAGAAGCTGTGGACACGCTGCGGAAATCCGGCGAAAAGGTTGGCCTGTTGAAAGTGCGTTTGTTCCGGCCATTTGCCTCGGACGCTTTCTTGAACGCAATTCCCGCCAGCGTGAAGGCCATCGCGGTGCTCGACCGCACCAAGGAGCCCGGGGCCCTGGGCGAACCGCTGTACCAGGATGTTTTGACCGCCTACATGGAGCGATATTCGGCGAATCCGGGCGCGGGAATTCCCCGAGTCATCGGTGGCCGCTATGGCTTGTCGTCGAAGGAGTTTACGCCGGCGATGGTCAAGGCTGTCTTCGACGAGCTGACGAAGTCCGACCCGAAGAATCATTTCACCGTAGGTATCGTGGATGATGTCACCCACACCAGTCTGGGCTACGACCCGGAGTTCTCGACTGAAGATCCGCGCACAGTCCGCGCCCTTTTCTATGGTTTGGGTTCGGACGGAACCGTCGGAGCCAACAAGAACTCCATCAAGATCATAGGCAAGGGAACGAATAACTACGCTCAGGGCTACTTTGTGTATGACTCGAAGAAGGCTGGCGCCGTCACTGTCTCTCACCTGCGCTTCGGCCCGGATCCGATTCGCTCGACCTATCTCATCAGCAAGGCGAATTTCGTGGCGTGTCACCAGTTCCAGTTCCTCGATCGCATCGATGTGCTGGCTGCTGCGGAAACCGGCGCAACCTTTCTTCTGAATTCTCCGTTCGGCCCCGAGGAAATCTGGGATCACGTTCCGCGGCAGGTACAGCAAACGATTATCAAGAAGAAGTTGCGCTTTTTCGTAATTGACGGGTACTCGGTGGCGCGCGCTGCCGGCATGGGAAGTCGCATCAACACCATCATGCAGACGTGCTTTTTCGCCATCAGCGGAGTGCTTCCTCGGGAAGAAGCCATCGCCGCAATCAAAATGGCGATTTCGGAAACGTATGGAAAGCGCGGCGAAGCGGTCGTTCAGAAAAACTACGCTGCCGTGGACCAGGCGCTGGCTCATTTGCACGAAGTGAGAGTTCCGGAAAGAGTCACCTCTGTGTTTGACATGCTTCCCGCGGTATCACCTCAGGCTCCTCAGTTCGTTCGCGACGTGCTCGGTATTATCGTCACGGGTAATGGCGATTTGCTCCCGGTGAGCGCCATGCCGATCGATGGCACCTTCCCCACCGGCACGGCCATGTGGGAGAAACGCAATATCGCCAAGGAAATTCCTGTCTGGGACGAGGAGTTGTGCATCCAATGCGGAAAATGCGTGCTGGTTTGCCCGCACGCGGTGATCCGCGCCAAGGTTTACAACTCGTCATTGCTGGGCAACAGGCCGGAGACTTTCAAGGCCACCAAGCCCCGGTGGCGCGAGTTTGAGACTCTTCGCTACACGCTCCAGGTGGCCCCGGAAGATTGCACGGGCTGCAAGTTGTGCGTCGAAGTCTGCCCGGCCAAGAGCAAAACCGAGGTGAAACACAAAGCGATCAACATGGCGCCTCAGGATCCGCTGCGTAAGCCAGAGAGCGTGAACTGGGAATTCTTTCTGTCGCTGCCGGAGTTCGACCGCAACCGCTTGTCGCACTCTCAAGTGAAGGACTCGCAACTGCTCGAGCCTTTATTCGAATTCTCGGGCGCGTGCGCGGGATGCGGCGAGACTCCTTATATCAAGTTGCTCACGCAGTTGTTCGGCGATCGTCTGCTTATCGGCAATGCCACAGGCTGCTCTTCGATTTACGGCGGAAACCTGCCAACTACCCCCTACACGAAGGACCGCGACGGGCGCGGGCCTGCCTGGTCGAATTCGTTGTTTGAAGACAACGCCGAATTCGGCCTGGGCATGCGCTTGGCGATCGATCAACAGAATCGCTACGCGCGAGGACTCCTTACACGTTTGAATGGGTTGCTTGGCGATGTACTGGTGAAGGATCTTCTCGAAGCCGATCAGAGCAAAGAGAACGAAATTCAGGTACAGCGCAAGCGCGTGCTCGAATTGAAGAAGAAGCTGCTCGGTTCGAACTCTCCTGAAGCGACGGCGCTCCTCATCATTGCCGACAGTCTCGTGAAGAAGAGCGTTTGGTTGCTTGGCGGCGACGGCTGGGCCTACGACATCGGATTCGGTGGGCTCGACCACGTGCTCGGTTCCGGCCGCAACGTCAATGTCCTGGTGCTCGACACGGAAGTTTATTCCAACACCGGTGGACAAATGTCCAAGGCCACGCCCCGCGCCGCTGTCGCAAAATTTGCGACTGGGGGGAAGCGCACCGCTAAGAAGGACCTCGCCATGGAGGCGTTGAGTTACGGCTACGTTTACGTGGCTCGCGTGGCGATGGGCGCGAACGACACTCACACGGTCAAAGCCTTTCTTGAAGCCGAAGCTCACGATGGGCCCTCGCTCATCATCGCCTACAGCCACTGCATCGCCCACGGCTACGATATGTCCATGGGCCTCGATCAGCAGAAAAAGGCAGTGCTCAGCGGATATTGGCCTTTGATGCGCTACAACCCGGCTTTGCGTCTTGAGGGAAAGAACCCGTTCCAGCTTGATTCCAAGGCACCCAGCATCCCCTTCAAGCAGTATGCTTACCAGGAGGCGCGCTACACCATGCTGGTCCGCAGTAATCCTGAAGCCGCGCGCGACCTTCTCAAGGCGGCGCAGGACGATGTCGAACGCCAATGGCGGGTGTATTCGAACCGCGCCGCAATGGCAGGCCGCTCTGAATCGCCTCATATTGCTCCTGGGGAGCAGGAATCCGCGCCCGAACCGGTAAAGAAGGGAGGGGAAGAGGAATGAGCGACCTCTCAACGAAATACCTTGGCTTAAACCTGAAGTCGCCTTTGCTGGCCTCGGCTTCGCCCCTCTGCGAATCCGTAGACAATATCAAGTGGCTCGAGGACCACAACATCGCCGCGGTCGTGTTGCCTTCCCTGTTTGAAGAACAACTCGAACTGGAAAGCGCGAGCGTCGATTTCGATCTCGCTCGCGGCGCAGAGAGCTTTCCAGAGTCGGCCAACTTCTTCCCTGACTTGCAAACGTACAATCTCGGGCCCGACGGTTATCTCGAGCTGATCCGGCACGCCAAAGAAAGCGTCAACATCCCCGTCATCGCCAGTCTGAATGGCGTTTCGAACGGCGGATGGCTGCAATATGCGCATTTGATGGAAGAGGCGGGCGCAGATGCCATCGAACTGAACATTTATTCGATTGCCACGGACCCCGCGGTGAGTGGCGGCGAAGTCGAGCAAGGCTACGTCGATCTGGTGCGTCATCTGAAACGCAGTATTCGCATTCCTCTCGCGGTAAAGCTGTCGCCCTTTTTCAGCGCTCCCGCAAACATGGGTGTGCGCTTCGACGAGGTCCACGCAGACGGGATTGTTCTGTTCAACCGCTTCTATCAGCCGGATTTCGACATCGACCAATTAGAAGTCGTGCCCAGCCTGGCGCTCAGCCGCCCTGAAGAACTGCTGATGCGGCTGCACTGGACGGCGATTCTTTATGGTCACGTCCGTGCCGATCTGGGCATTACGGGCGGCGTCCACGGCGCCCGCGATGTCATAAAGTGCATCCTGGCGGGCGCTAAAGTCACCTTCATGACGTCGGCGTTGTTGCGCAACGGTGTTCAGCACGCCGCGCACGTGCTCACGGAAGTGAATCGCTGGCTCGATGAGCATGAATATAAGTCGGTTCTTCAGATGTGCGGGAGCATGAGTCATGGGTCGGTACCGGATCCGACGGCGTTCGAACGTGGCAACTACATGAAGGTTCTGAGCTCGTACACGCTCCGTGCCAACGTGTTCAACGATTGACTCGTGTGAATTGCCGGAGGAGACGGTCCGGTTGGCGTGTGCTAGCCAGTGACCAGGGCTGGATTGAATACCTGCTCCGCCAGGGCGTGAGCCACCTCGACCTCGCTCTGCAGGAGAGCAAGATATTCCTCCAACGTAACCTCCCGCTTCAGGGGACTTCAGCGTCAGCCAAACCACCGCGCCACACCTCGACTCCACACAGCTTCCGGTACCTGGTCATCCACGCGGAGCGACATTGCCGAAGCGCCGCCTTATCGGTAAACACAAGCTTCACAGGACTAATTGCGCCGTGGAAGCCGGATAGCTTCCAGCTGGCAGACAATACCCCCAGAATCCCGGATATCTTCCCCGTGGCCACGCGAGCCCTGATGACCGCCCTTTTGGCTTTAATCGGGTAACCCGACACGGTGTACGAATTTTTCAAATCGCGGATCTTTGCGCAGGGGCTCGAATCTTCGTCCCACTTTGATGTACGTGAGTTGAGGGTCGCGCTCCTCGTAGGCCTTTTCCAGCCAGGCGAAAGCCTCATTCGATTGACCCAATGCCCCATGCAGAATCGCGACTGAACCGGACGGAACAACTCCTTGCTCGTGCAGATTCTCCAGTTTGGCGAGTATTCTTCTGGCCTCATCTCGGTTGCCCGTCACAGCATAGGCGATACCCAGGTCCAACTGGAGATCCGTATCCTCAGTTCCGGAGAGTTGTAGTGCGTTTTGAAACTCTCGAATGGCCTCCTCCTGCTTTCCGCTATGCAGGTAAACCCAGCCCAAGGTTTGGTGAGCAGGTGCAAAATGGGCATCCAGTTCCAAGGTTTCCTGCACTTGCTTCAGCGCCTCATCGTAACGCCTGCCTGCTAGCAATCTGCCCGCCAGCGCGTTGTTGATGGGCAAAGATAAGGGGTCGAGGTCCCGGGCACGCTTGGCCTCAGAGATTCCGTCATCAAATCGCCCTACGTACATCAGATAACCGGCATACCAGTTGTGAGCTCGGGCGTCTCCTGGGTTCAATTCCAAGGCCCGCTTGTATTCTCGCTCGGCTGTGGCCCAATCCCACTCATGGGTCTCGGCGATGAACGCGAGAGATGCGTGCGGTTCCGATAAGGTGTCGTCCAGTTCGATAGCTTTCAGCGCCGCCGTCTTCGCACGCGACAGGGCATCTTTCGACGGAAAACCACCGCGAAATCCAAGCATCGCGTAGGCGTCCGCCAGGCCGCTATACGCGAGAGCGTAGCCCGAATCCCTCGCGATAGCCTGTTGGAAAGACGCGATGCTCTTGTTGAGCGCATCCTCTGTTCGCTGGTTGAAGTAGTAACGGCCCTTCAGGTAATTCTCGTGAGCTTCCGGATCGACTGCGTGCCTCGATGCCAGACGCGCCCGATCTTCGGGCGTGAGGCGGACTTCGACCTGCTCGGCGATGCTCCGAGCGACCTCCTCCTGCACTTCGAGAAGGCTTCCGTATTCTCGTTCGTATTTTTCTGCCCAAATATGCTCATCAGTCGCGGCACGAATCAACTGGGCGTGGACGCGGACCTGACGACCCTCTCGTACTATCGAGCCTTCGACGATCGCCTCCACACCGAGCATTTTGGCAATTTCTGGCACAGAGAGCTGCGTGTTCTTGAAGTGCATAGCCGAAGTGCGAGATATCACGCGTAGCCCCTGAATTCTAGAAAGCCGTCCGATAAGCTCCTCAGTCATGCCGTCGGCGAAGTAATCCTGCGACGGATCTCCGCTCAAGTTCTGTAAGGGAAGCACAGCCAGAGAATGAATCACCGGGCCGGCAGGAGTTGCCAAGCCATGCCCCCATTCGCGCCAGCACCAGACGGCAACGGCGGCGACGAAAAGTGCCACCACAGCTTGAAGCCAAATCCTCCGGCCATGTACTTTCCTTGCCACCTGCTCTGCCGATGGAATCGCAACCGGGGAGGAACTTCCGCTGTCGGCGGCGTCCAGCGGCGCAATGAACCGGTAGCCCCGGCGCGCCAGCGTCTCAATGTAGAGGGGATGAACGGGCGAGTCGTTCAATGCCGCCCGAAGTCGTTTCACCGCCGCGTTAAGGCTGTGTTCGAAATCGACAAACGTGTCCACTGGCCAGAGCTCTTTCTGTAGCTGTTCGCGTGTGACGAGTTCCCCTGGGCGATCTAGCAGCATCTTCAGAATGGCCAGCGGCTGACCCTCTAGGCGGACACGCATTCCTTCCTTGCGCAGTTCCTTGGAGTAGGGGTTGAACTCGTAGGCGCCGAAACTTACGACGTTGGCTTTTGGTCGGCTAGTCACTCTGATCGGGACTCCTGTGCTAGGCAAAGTATATCCCGGCCCCGCGGGGCCCAACAGGCATGTCATCGGACATCCCAAATGGCTGCCTGTCAAAAAGTTCCGATGTCACCGGCGTTTCACTCGCATTGCATTGACCCTTGGAGCGTTCTGACCAATTCTCGCTGCCACGATTGATGCAGGGAGGAACCATGCCGAACTTGATCGGGAAACAACTTCGGCGAGTTTCTTGCCATTGCACTTTGCTGATTGCCCTGATGGTTCCGGCTTCCGCTTTGGCCCATACTTGGCAATTGCAAGTCGGTGCCGAGACCGGCTCTTGAGGCGGGCCAGAAGGCCGCCAGCATTCCTAAGCCCCAGAAGACGGACCCGGGCAACGGCAATTATTCAGTTGCCCACACCAATTTTGTTGTTGCGTATACCAAAGGGCAACGTGGACCACGTCATCTATCCAGGCGGGGTCAGTGAAGCCGATTGGATCCACGACCTGCCCCTTTTGGCAAGGAAGACTTGGGGGCGCCCGTAACTCGATACAGCAGAGCATGACCGTAAGCACCAGGAGGCCACATTGCACAAACCGATCCAGTGTCAAGGCCACCGACTTTGGTGGAATTTTTGGGCTTCGCTCTGTGCCAAAAGCGAAGGTCGATATCGCTAGTGGCCAAGAGTGGCGTGTACGAAAAATTTCGCAGATCTTTAAGCGAGACGTCTCGCTGAGCTATCGCTTGCTGCGGTATTTGAATTCGCCCATTTTTTCGTTCCAGGCGGAGATTCGTTCGATTCCACACGCGTTGACGCTCCCGGGCGAGCAGGCCATGCGTAAGTGGATCTCACGGGTGAGTGTGGCGGCGCTTGGGGCGAAGTTGCCCGATTGCTACGGTTGCCGTTGCTACGCGCCATGTTTGCGAATTGATCGGCAAGAGAAGCCGGATGTTTCGCCAGGCGAGCGAGTTGTTCCTTCTCGGATTGCTTTCGGTGAATGGATGCCCTACTGAATGTGCCAATGTTCGATGTTTTGGCCCAGATTCCAGTAGACGATGCCATCAAAACGGCCTTGTTAGGCAGTCCCCCAGCCGGTACCGCCCGATTTTCGAAGTTGTCCTCGACTATGAATGCGGAACCTGGGAACAACTGGCTGAATCCGCTGGCCGCATCGGCC
>Ga0307478_10004302_pt1 | contig 10196 bp, 6 predicted proteins | sample atmos_gasesECM4C_2_FD_203713 | JGI IMG/M metagenome (GOLD analysis project Ga0307478, IMG submission 203713) | Hardwood forest soil microbial communities from Morgan-Monroe State Forest, Indiana, United States - atmos_gasesECM4C_05 | ecosystem: Environmental > Terrestrial > Soil > Temperate...
TTCTACGAGAAGGAACTCGACTTCCGTGTCTCCCGGTCGTATGGACCCGGCCGTTACGATGCAGCGTACGAACAAAAGGGAATTGATTATCCCATCGGCTACGTGCGCTGGACCGAGACCCGCAACATGGAGGCTTTTTTAAATCTGCTTGCAAATGGCAAGCTCGATGTGCAGCCTCTGATTACCCACAGATTTCCCGTCGAGCAAGCGCACTCCGCGTACGACTTGATTTCAGGCAAAACGAATGAGTCGTTCATGGGTGTGTTGATCGATTATCCAGATGGCGCAAGTCTTTCTCGCCGTGTTGATCTCACGAATGTCGAGCGGCCAGTAGCGAGCTTCAAATCCGTGCGGATCGGTGTTCTGGGAGCAGGGGCATTCGCGACGTCCACGTTACTACCCGCGATGAAGCGAGTGGCCGGAGTCGAAATGGTTACGGTGGGTGCGGCCAGTGGCTCGCACGCGCGACATGCTGCGCAGAAATTTGGATTCCGCTCCTGCACAACGGATGAGCAGAAAATTATTAACGATCCGTCGATCAATACAGTTGTGATAACAACCCGCCACCATCTTCACGCCGCACAGGCAGTCGTAGCGCTTAACGCCGGCAAGCATGTCTTCTGCGAGAAGCCGCTCTGCCTGAATGAGGAAGAACTTGCCCGGATCGCAGATGCGCTCGACGATCCTGCTTCGCGAAGTGTGCTAATGGTTGGATTCAATCGCCGGTTCGCTCCTCTTGCGCTCCGGCTGAAAAGCTTTTTGCAGGATGTGCATGAACCGCTCGCCCTACATTATCGAGTGAATGCCGGCTATCTGGCAGCCGATCACTGGCTAAATGATCCGCGGCAGGGCGGAGGACGCATCGTGGGGGAGGTTTGCCACTTTGTAGACTTTCTCTGCTACCTGCTCGGTTCGTCGCCCGTGGAAGTCGAGACTCGATCTCTTGCGAATTCGGGCCGCTACAGCAATGACAACATCGTGTGCTCCCTGCGTTTTGCGGAAGGCTCTCAGGGAACCATCAGCTATCTGGCCAATGGCGATAAGTCTTTCTCGAAGGAAAGGCTGGAAGTCTTTGGCGGCGGACGCGTGGCTGTGCTGGAAGATTTTCGGCGGCTGGAGTTGATTCAAGGTGGAAAGAAGAAAGTGCTTCGCACTTTTCTATGGCCGGACAAAGGACATCGCGGGGAATGGGAAGCTTTCGCCGCGGCAATTAAGAATGCCACTGCATCGCCCATTCCGTTCCACGAAGGTTTAAGCACGATGATGGCGACATTTGCTTTAGAGGAATCACGGTGCATGGGCCGACCCGTAGCAGTGAAAGAGCTGCACCGGAACCATGCGGTTCCGAGTGCAAACGGATTTGATCGGGCTTCTTGAATCAAACTTTTCCTGAAACGTGGTGTCTCGTCGCATGAAGATTCTCTACGTTTCGCAATATTATCCGCCGGAGATGGGTGCGCCGGGCGCGAGGGCCTCCGAGCTAGCACGGCACTGGAAGGTCGCTGGGCATCAGGTTACCGTCCTCACAGGATTTCCCAATCATCCGACAGGTGTGGTGCCGGCGGAATACCGCGATAAATTCAGGCGGCTAGTAGTCCGTGAGCGCGTCGACGGTGTAAACGTGATTCGCACTTGGCTGCTTCCCTATCCGAACCGGAGGGCGCACGAGCGAATGCTGAACTACAGTTCATTCTGCCTGTCGGCGTCAATTACCGGTCTCTTCTCGTCGCGACCGGATGTGGTGATTGCGTCGTCGCCTCAGTTGCTGGTGGGTCTCTCCGGATGGTGGCTGGCGCAGTGGAAGCGGGTTCCATTTGTTTTCGAGGTGCGTGATCTGTGGCCGGAATCGCTGGCGGCAGTGGGCATGGGCGATCGGAATTCGCTGCTGCATCGATCTCTCGCGAAGATTGCCGGCTTTCTCTATCGCAAGTGTGATCGGGTGGTGGTGGTTACTCCCGCGCTTGAAGAGCACTTGGTGGAACATTGGCGAGTGCCGCGAGACAAAATTTCAGTGGTGGAGAATGGCGTCGAGACGGAGATTTTTTCTCATCAGGCAGGGAACGATCGGCGTAAGGAATTGGCAATGGAAGACGAGTATGTCGTTTCCTACATTGGCACGATGGGCATGGCGCACGGGCTGGAAACAATGATTGCCGCTGCCTCTGAGTTGCGCGATACGAATCCCGAAATTGCTTTTTTGATTCTGGGAGAAGGCGCCGAGAAGGAGCGCATTGTCGCGATGGCGCGTGATCGAGGTTTAAACAACGTGCGATTTGTCGATCAGCAGCCGCGCGAGAACATTCCTTCCTATATCTGCGCCTCGGACATATGCCTGGTATTGCTGAAAAAAGACGAACTCTTCAAGACTGTTATTCCCACCAAGATGTTGGAATTTATGTCGTGCGCGCGCCCGGTGATTCTGGGGGTAGATGGGCAGGCTCGGACGATTCTGGAAGAGGCTAGAGGCGGGCTGGCGATCGAACCGGGTAATTCCGAAGCTCTGGTGAACGCCGTGCGCTATTTTGCGGCGAACCGGGACATAGCTATTCAGATGGGACGGAATGGCAGGGAAGACATCGTGCGAAAATTTTCACGCCGTCACACCGCGGAAAAGTATATTCGCATCCTCGAGCAGACGCTGATGTTACCGGAACGAGACAGCACTGAGATGGCCGCGTAGTTTTCTCTGCGATTAAGGGTGAACCGCGATGACTGCCAGTCCGGTGGCGGCGCCCATGGCCGCCTCAAAGCTTCTTGCAGCCGCTACACGGACTCCGCTCAGCGGCACAAAAAGGATGTCATCGGCCTGCAGGGTGACGTCGGGGGCTTTCGCCTCCAGCATTTTCTTCAGCGGGACTTTTGTTTCGGTCATGCCCGCGGGCCCCTTGCGTATGATGCAGGTTCCACTCATTTTCGCTGTGTGATTCGTGCCTCCGGCCAGCGCTAGGGCTTGCAGAACAGTCAAGCTGCCGTTGTCGACCAGCAAACCAGCGGGATGGCCGACATCGCCCACGACATAGATAATCGGCGCCCGGGGTACGGTAATCGTGTCTCCCGGCTGAATCTCGATGTTGTCCTGCATATCGTCAGCCAGATTTCTTGGCAGGTTGACGGTAATCGGGGTCGTCGCGTGCTGCCGGATAATGCTTACTTTCCGTCCCGCCGACGAAGAAAATCCACCAGCCGCAGAAAGCAAATCGTAGAGCTTGCGGTCACCCAGAGCCGGATAGATGCCAGGCCTGGCAACTTCTCCGAGAACTGTCACGCCCTGGGACGCGGACTCATCGAGAAAAATGGTGACGTGCGGGCTGCGGACGAAGCCGCCATCTTCGAGTCGCTTTTGAATTAACGTCTGCGCCTCTTCTACAGTAAGGTCGCCCACATGCACGTAGTCGATCAGTGGCAGGTAAATGTCTCCGCTGTTGCCGACCCTGGCTTTGGTGGTGAGCTCAGGCACGTTGTAAACGCCGACTTCCAGCAAATCGCCGGCTCCTAATCTCAGCTGCGAAGGATTTTCAGGAAACGATGTAGGCGCGGTGGAGGAATTAATTTGAGCATCTTTTGCCGGTGGATTGTTGTGGGGGACGGTTCCGACCGCAGCTTGAGACAGAGGCTGCGCGGTAGGAAGCGCCGGCGCTGTGTTCTGCACGGGTGAAGATGCGGGCGTTTGCTGAGACAAAATCGTGAGTGGGAAACCGCAAAACGAAACCAGAACAAATGCGAGCAAGGTGCGGGCACAACTGAATCTGCCAAACGCCATTACACGCCTCGGTTGGGTAGGAATGCAAAAAGTCTAGCACAGACAGCGCGCGTCACACTTTTTAAAAATGTAAGAGAGTTGGGGATTTTGCTCTCACCATCCTCTTTTCCACAGATATTTTTCTTTTTCACGGAATGATGATTGAAACGCTTCGCGCGGGCTGTTAGATTTCCGCTACCCTCAACGCAGACAGAAGCAGACGAACCTGTTATCTCACTTCCAGCCACTGTCGTGCTGCTGCAATACTTACAGTTGGATGAATGAATACCTTGTGAGTCGAGGTCTGTAAATACGAGCTTGGGGGGACGGTTGACAGTAGCTTTTTTTGCGATTTTCTTTTTGTCGCTGCTGTTCTCGTTCGTCCTTACTCGTTACGTGCGCGACTTTGCATCCCGTCGCGGCTGGGTCGCGACCCCTTCCCATGAGCGCCATCTGCACTCGATCCCTCTTCCTCGCCTCGGTGGCGTGGCGATTTTCATTTCGTTCTGTTTGAGCCTGTTGGTGGCTGCGGCGATGGCCCGCTACGTTCCTGGTCTGCACTCAGCCCTTTCGCCGAAGACCTTGTTCACCATTCTGGTGCCGGCAACGCTGGTTTTTCTGCTGGGTGTCTATGACGACCGTTACAGCGTTGGCCCTTACGTTAAATTCGCAGTGCAGGCTTTGGCCGCCGCAATGTTGTTCGGCGGCGGTCTGCGCATTCTTAATGTCCCGGTGTTGTTTGGCAAGCATCAACTGCCGTGGTTCGTAGGGCTGCCGCTTACGATTTTGTGGGTACTGGCGATCACCAACGCGTTCAATTTAATCGATGGCCTTGACGGTCTGGCCGCCGGTTCCGCCTTGTTCTCCACACTCGTGGCTTTTGTAGTTACGCTCTTGAATGGATACTCGCTGGTTACGGTGATGACGATAGCGCTGGCCGGCGCGATCCTGGGATTCTTACGCTACAACTTTAATCCCGCAACAATTTTCCTGGGAGATTCCGGCAGTCTTTTCATCGGATTTCTCCTGAGCGCGCTCGCGCTGGCCGGCGCCGAAAAGGCTCCGACAATTGTTGCCGTGGCGATTCCTGTTGTTTCCTTCGGACTGCCGATTTTGGAGACTTCGCTCTCCATCCTTCGCCGTCTGATCAGCGGCCGCCCGGTTTTTACCGCGGACCGCGAACACATCCACCACAAATTGCTGCAGCATGGACTCACGCATCGCCAGGTTGTGATCGTGCTTTATGCTGTGTCAGCCGTCTTCGCTTTGCTGAGTCTCTTTCTGCTTTGGCCAACCGGGAGTTCACTGGGCTTGGTGCTCGCGGTTCTGGGAATCGGCATTTGGATCGGGGTGCAGCGCTTAGGCTATCTGGAACTGGGTGAATTGGGACGGGTCGCACAACGGACGCTCGAACAGCGCCACATCGTGATCAACAATCTTGCCATCCGGCGGGCCATCGAGGAACTTAAGGCAGCTCGCGACTGCGAACAGATTCAACGAGTGCTGGAAGCTGCCTTCGCCTCTAATGATTTTGACGGCTTTGACGTTCGCTGCAAACTGCTACCTGGTGAAACTCATCCTGGCGGTGCGGTTGAAAACGGAGCGTTGCGTCGCGGAGAAGTTTCTTTCCACTGGCATAAAGCACTCGTGGGTCCTCAGGAGGGATTTGCCGTCTGGACCCTTTCGCTCGATCTGGTGAGCTCCTCAAACCGCCGTCGAGGCGCCCTGATGGTGCACCGGCTCTATTCGCAAGGAGATTTGCAACTGGATATAAATTTATTAACGTCGGCATTTCCGAGGGTGCTCGCCGACGCGCTGGACCGCGCCCTGCAGCACACCGTGCAGGTGATTCCGAGCGCAAGCCGAGATGAGGGGTTTATGGCAGCGCAAGCCGGCTGAAGCTGGCCGCGAAAGGCGGAATACCCATTCGCCGGTCATGCTGAAAACAGAGGTTAAGGCAGTTACAACTTGGCGCTGATGTAAGAATTAATCTCACAATTCAGACAAATCTCTTCAAAAGCAGGGGCCGTCCATTGCATGGTTTTCTCTCCCAATCCTCAGATGCGGGCTGCCGCCAATAAGTTGCGATTTTAAAGTATGGAGCTTTCGCGGAGCAATACCACCGAAGAGCTCCTCCACGAGGCCACTCCGTTTAATCAATACCCAGGCTGCTTCTGAAACGACTACCTTTTCCACAAGCCGAACCTTCACGGCTACTGCCTAATCAGGCCATCATCGGTTTACCCTAAGTTTCTTTTTCAGGACGAGGACGCATCGATGTTTGGCAAGACAGTGTATGGTTCGACCTTTAAGGACGTAAGTTTTGTTCCGCTTCAGTCGGCCACTTTTTGCGTCCAGTGCGAGTTGATCAGCAGCAACCACCGGCCCCACTGCCTCGCCTGCGGAAGCCCATCGCTGCTCAGCCTTTCCCGTGTGCTGGGAGGCTCCCTCCGGCAGGAGCAGACTGCCCACCTGATCACCGATTCTGAGCTCGACAGTCTGGTCCGCGACTTACTCCGGACGGTTCCCGATCCGCACGTGGTCGATGTTGCCGAAGGCCACGCGCGGGTGCCGTCGGTAGCTTTGCGCAACCAGCTTCGGGTGGCCAATGCCGCGCATCCCGTTTCTGGATTTCGCGCTGTGCATGTGGGAGAAGAAATTGACATTCGCGCCGGGGAATTAGATCTTGAACCGGCGATCAGCGCCATCACCGAGCGCGCCCAGCATCTGACCGGCGCCACGGGAGCGGCAATCGCTTTGCGCGCGGGAGACGAGATTGTTTGCCGGGCCCGCGCCGGACGTACCGCGCCCGATCTGGGCGTTCGCCTGCAGACCGATGCCGGCATCTCCGCCGAAGCCGTTCGCACCGGCGAAATCATGCTGTGCCACGATGCTGAACGCAATCCGCGCGTGGATCTGGCCAGCTGCCGCCGGCTCGGGGTGCGATCGATTCTTGTTTCGCCGCTGCGCTATTATCGGCGAACTCTAGGTGTGTTCGAAGTGTTGTCCTCTTCCCCAAGCGCGTTTGATGAGCGCGATGTAGCCACCATGCAGCTCCTCTCCAGCATGATGGTCGCAGCGATCTCCCGCATCTCCAGCCTGCATCAAGCGCGGGTCGCGCGTCTCGCCGGTTAGTCGCTGCGCCATGCCAACAGAAAACGGCCACGCAGCTAATACGCCCAATACGGGGTCGTGCCGCCGGGCGCGGTCGTACCTTCAATGGATACGTACACATTGCGGCCGTAGAAAAACGGAAGTCCCCAATCGAAATCGAGACTAGAAGCAGGAGGAGGTGGGCTGGTGGATGTGCTCACCACCGAAGGCCCCCCTAACTGGCTGAATGCAGAATCATTAGTGGTGGCGAACAGCGTTTCAGCGTTCGCGATTGCGAAAGTCACGGTTCCGCTGGTCCCGTTTACCCCTTCGTTAGTAGCTGAGAAATTCTTAGGGCTGGTCGGGCAATAAAAGCCGGTAGCATTCGTACAGTCCGGCAAACCTGTCGCGGAGCTATCGAGAAAGAAATAACCGTTCGAGCCACTGTCAATAAAACTCCCAGGATAGGAGGTTCCGTTGTAACTGGTCGTGAAGGAAAATGTCTGGTTATCCATTCCATACACAGTCGCCGAACCTAGTCCGTTATTGGATTGCGTTCCAATGCCGAAGACCAGTGATCCACTAACGGTTGCCGCACTCGCGACCGCGGGCAGTTCGATAATCACACCATTGTTGTCCGTCGGAAACAACACCACCGGGTTCACAACCTGCTGAGCTAGCGGTTCACCCATCGCGGTGCAGTTCCCGGAAACGCATTGGTAATAGAGGCCGGCGCTTCCAGTGGTCACACAGCCGGGGGAGTTGCCACAATCTTGCGCAAACGGACCAACGCCCAAAATGCCATTTGCCCCTAGACTGGCGAGTGTGTCGGCGGATTGCGACGCCGTGCTCTGGCAGGCTGCCGGAACCGGGAAAGCCGTGTCACTGAGCACCTGAATTGGAACGGCGCTCGCCTTTTCTCCGGCGATCTGAACATCGGCGGTTTGCACTGGACCCCATGTATAAGAACTCAGGAACGTAAGGCACTCGGCCACGGGATTGCCGCCTGCGGTATTTTGTTGCGGCAGAGAAATGGTGGTGAGCGCCGAGGAAAGAATTCTCAGGCCTGACGAGCCTGTATCTACCAGTACTCCGTCGATCGTCTGGCAAGTGGACGTTCCTGGCACGCAGACCGTGACGCTGGCAAAGGCTCCGTTAACGTACGAAAACGCTTGGGAACCACTTAGGGAAGCAGCTGGGCCGGAGTTCACAACAATCGGCGCCACGTTCTGGCCAGTCTGTACGATGGTGTTGGCTTTGGCGGGAGAACTGCCGCTTCCACATGCGACCGAAAACGCGCAGACCACACCGGTCGCCGCAATAAGAACTTTGTTGAAGATTGTCATTGGATACTTTCGGCGCCCACGCCTGCGGGCAGCAGCCCCGGATCGTAGGCTCTGCCTGCGAACGCGCGCACATGTCCGCCGATCTGAACAACCAAGCCCGGTTCATTGACCAACACCGGGCCGCGCCGTATGCGGGTTGTCGGTTGCGCCTGGCGCGCGCGAGAATACTGATCGAAATAAGTTCCCAGAATTTGCTTCAGGTCGGGGAACCAGGGACCGTTCCAACCCACGGCAAATACCTTCCCGTCGGCCGAGATATATTCCCTTACGGTCGTGCCGTTCTCCCCTTGGATTTCGTGCACGGTATAAGACTCCGCAGCCCGCATGGTTCGAGTGCCCTGCATGTGAATTTGGTCGGCCTGGATTGAAGCGGCGTCCCCGCCAAGCGAAGCCGAGGCTGGCAAGGCCGCCATCGCCAGGGCCAATACCCCGCCCACCGCCAGCCTTTTCAACGGGATAGAAACCTTTCTCCACTCGACCATGCGGGCACCTCTGAGGTTGGGCTGAGTAATTGTTATGGGTTAGATTGGGCATGCGCCGGATGGGGTTGCATCACTCCGTGGCTTGGAAGCCGCCTAAAACGTGCCGCTAAGAAGCACATTTCACATTTCTTGATGCTGGTTTTCGGCAAAGTCAGGGTAATATGTACAAGTTCGATCTGGCGCTCTTATGTCTGCCACCGTTCCGTTACCTGAATCTGTCACTTCGAATCGTCGACGTAACGTACGCCAGAAGGTGCATGCTCCAGCATATGCCAGCTTCGGCGGCGCTTCGAAGGATGAGATGCTCGATCTTTACGAGGTTCTCGACATCAGCGAGGGCGGCGTCTCCGTGCAATGCCCCTCGCGAATGGAGATCAACCGCCAGGTCGACTTGTGTCTAGATCTGGCGGAATCCAGCCACCAGATTTTTACCACCGCCCGCGTCGCTTGGTCGGACTCAACAGGACGCGTTGGGTTAGGATTTCCTGGTTTATCCGAAGCTACGCGCCATCGTTTGCAGGAGTGGCTCTTTCTCAATGCGATGGCGGGCGCGGCCAACGCCGCTTCCTCAGCCGCTGCCGCATCTGCTGCGCCGGAAGTTTCCGTGTTTCGGCCGAACTACACTGACATGCTCACGGCTGCTTCGGCAGTGCAGAGAGAAGCGGAGGCGCTGGGCAATAATCTGGAAGCCGTTCTTTCCTTGATTGCTCGACGATCCCATTCTCTGCTGCGGGCTTCGGGCGCAGCGATTGCGCTGGCCGGAAAAGATGCTGGCACGATGATCTGCAGAGCCAGCGCGGGCCCGAGCGCGCCGCCCGTGGGAGCAACTCTGCAGGTAGGTTCGGGATTCTCCGGAGAATGCGTGCGCACCGGGCGCCTCTTGCGCTGCAGCGACGCTGAAACGGATGATCTGGTGGACCGCGAGAGTTGCCGTGCTCTGGGCATTCGTTCTCTACTCGCAGCTCCGATCCGTTCCGGCGAAGAAGTGATCGGCTTGCTCGAGGTATTTTCGGCAAAGCCGAATGTTTTTGGCGAGAACGATAGCGCTACCTTGCAACGTTTCGCGGAGACGATTTCTGGTGCGGTGCGACGCGCTGCACCATCGGACGATGCGTCTAGTCCGCCAGCAACTTCAGCTAAGCCGTTTTCCCCGCCGGGCAGCATGCTGTTCGCCAGTGAACCGGAAGAACCGAGTGATGAGAATAAGCTTCAAGAAGAGGAGAGGGTGGGACCTGTTCATCTGCCTCGGAGACATCTCTATCTCCTCTATTGCAGCGCTGCCACCATCGCCCTTGTTCTCGGCTTCATGCTCGCGCCGTGGATTCAGGAGAGGTTGCACGCCAGGGTTGGCGGCGGGGAACCGACGGTTCTGGCTTCGTCCAGAGCCCCCGCGGATGCTTCGCTGCCCCGCGCGGAAACTTCATCCATCGCTTCCGCCACTCCCGTACAGCTTCGCGAACTCGCGAAGCATGGCAACGCGGCCGCCGAAAATGCCCTTGGCCTCCTCTATGCTCAAGGCGATGAAAAACAGGCGAT
>Ga0307478_10004303_pt1 | contig 10192 bp, 8 predicted proteins | sample atmos_gasesECM4C_2_FD_203713 | JGI IMG/M metagenome (GOLD analysis project Ga0307478, IMG submission 203713) | Hardwood forest soil microbial communities from Morgan-Monroe State Forest, Indiana, United States - atmos_gasesECM4C_05 | ecosystem: Environmental > Terrestrial > Soil > Temperate...
GCGGAACCGCCTGCGCCGCACTAGGCAGGCTCGCAGCCAGCATCAAGACCATTCCGCCCGCCCAAATCCCCATCCTTTGATTCCAGCTCACGAATCCTTCCTCCTTATTCTCTTCGCTCTCGGCTTCCATGGCCGTCTCAGCAACGTTTTGCATCGAAAGCGCTTCATACTAACATGCAGGTATGGGTCTCCGGCCCCGGCATTGGGATGGCGTTGCCAATCTTCAACCGCCGCCATCTTGTGCCGCGCTCATTGGCGTTCAGAGTGCTTAGATGCCTGTCGTAGCAACCGTGGGGATGAAAATGAAAACCGTTCTTTCTTTCGCACTGCTCTCAGCTTTGGGAACCGCCATGGTCATACCCCTCAGCGAATACTCGGCCTACGCGCAAGCCCCCACGGGCCCTCAGAGTAGCGCCCCGCCTCCGCAAAATCCCGCTCCGCCGAAAGCTGCACCCACTCCGCAGCAGCCGCCGCAGGCCGGCGTCACCATCGCGGTCGATGTTCCCATCGTCACTCTCGACGTGGTCGCCACCACCTCCCACGGCGACATCATCCCGGGCCTCAAGAAAGAAAATTTTCGTGTCCTGGACGAAGGCGTCGCGCAAACCATTACGAATTTCGGCCCCTCCGAAGCGCCGATCACTACCGTCATGCTGCTTGAATTCAGCAGCCGCGGCTTCTACAACTTTTTTTCCTATTACTCCCGATACTGGGCCGACGCCTTTCTCCCCCAGCTTCAGCAAAAGGACTGGGTGGCCCTCGAAACGTTCGACATGAAGACGCGCATCGAAACGGACTTCACGCAAAACAAGGACGAAGTCCGCAACGCCATCTATCATCTCTATTTTCCCGGCTTCAGCGAATCCAACGTCTTCGACGCCCTCCTCGAAACTACCGATCGCCTTAAGGATGTGAGCGGTAAGAAATCCATCCTTCTCCTCGCCAGCGGCGTGGATACATTCTCCAAGCACACCCTCGACCAAACCATGAAGCAACTCCGCGGCAGCGATGTCACGATTTTCTGTGTCGGCCTCGGCAAGATCTACACCAATTTCCTGGAGACCCACGGTTCACTCGGTTCTCATCTGAACTACCTGCAAGCCGAGAATCAATTGCGCACCTTTGCCAATGAAACCGGCGGCTTCGCCTGGTTCCCGCAATTCGACGGAGAAATTCCAGGTATCATGCAAAGCGTCGCCGCCTTCCTCCGCCACCAGTACAGCCTTTCCTATTCTCCAACGAACGGCGCCAAGGACGGCAAATTTCACAAAGTAAAAGTCGAATTGGTGGCGCCCGACGGCGGCCCGCTTACCGTCCTCGACCAAAAAGGGAAAAAGCAGAAATTCCAGGTCTACGCCCGTGAGGGTTATCAAGCTCCCAAAGGCGGCGTCGGCGACTGAAGAAATTGGAAAATAGAAAATAGAAATTTGAAAATAAAGGCGTTCTCAACGCACTGACAGCCACGAGTTTCCATTTTTCCAATTTCATTTTTCCCTTCAATAGCCCCGCGCAAAATCTACGCGATTGAACATTTCCCGTCCGTCAAACCATCTCTCCAGCAGTTCCATTAACAGCGCCGTCTCCCGCTCCCACAACCGATCGCTCACCGCGCTCGTATGCGGCGTGATCATCAAATTCGGTGCTTTCCACAACGGGCTCTCCCCCGGCAGAGGTTCTGTCGCCGCCACGTCCAGCGCCGCACCGCCCAACGCTCCGCTCTCCAGAGCACGGATCAGCGCCGCTTCATCGAGCAGCGACCCACGCGCCACATTAATTAATCTCGCTCCGCGTTTCATCTTTCCAATCTGCTCCGTGCCGATCAGATGCCGCGTCTCCTCCGTCTCCGGGGCCGCAATCAAAACATAGTCCGCCTGAGGTAAAACCCCATGCAGCTTCGCCGTCGCCACAATCTTCTCCACGTGCGCGCCATCGCCCCCGCCGGAGCGCGTCACGCCCCACACTCGCATATCGAACGCCTTGGCGCGCTTCGCCACTTCCCTCCCGATCGATCCATATCCCACGATCAGCAGCAGCTGCCCATTCAATTCCGTCAAATGCTGTGGCCTGTCCCACAACTCCTGCTGCGACCATCGCGCGCGATCCTGCTGCCGCACCGAATCCGGAAAATTCCGTGCCAGCGCAAGCAGCAATCCCATGGTGTGCTCTCCCATCGGCACGGAGAAAATTCCGCTTGGATTCGTCACCAGAATCCCAGAGTCCCGCAATTCCGGATACATCAGCTGTGCTACGCCCGCCGCCGTCGAATGAATCCATTTCAGCTTCTTTCCCTCTTTCAGTTGTTCCGCCCGCAGCGAATATCCGACGAAAATATCCGTGTCCGGTAGTTCCGCGGACAACGGGTCGTAGTTCGGCAGGTGCAACACGCGCATCTCCGGCCACCGTTTTCGAATGGCCTCCGCTATCATCGGCTTCGGCCGCCACTCCGTAAACGGGTGCCACACGCAAATCACCAGTTTTGTGTTTTCAGGCTTTGTGCGAGTCATGATCGGTTCACGAAATAGTGCGCAGGTCCGTGCCCGTCATATCTTTCGGCCGGGGCTGCCCTAGAATGCTCAGCATCGTCGGCGCAATGTCCCGCAACGAGCCGCCTGGCTTCAGTTGCACCCGATCTTCATCGCCCACCAAAATAAACGGAACCGGATTCGTCGTGTGATACGTGTGCGGCCCGCCCGTCGCCGGATCGATCATCGTCTCCGCGTTGCCATGGTCGGCGGTAATAATCCACGCCCCCCCGCGCGGCTTCAGCGTCTGATAAATCCGCGCCAGACCCGCGTCCACCGTTTCCACCGCCTTGATCGCCGCCTCCAGCCTGCCGGAATGCCCCACCATGTCCGCGTTTGCATAATTCATGATGATGGCGTCGAACTCGCCTTTCTCGATGGCCTTCACCACCGTGTCCGTGATCCCCGCCGCGGACATCTCCGGCTTCAAGTCGTAGGTGGCCACCTTCGGCGACGGCACGAGAATCCGCTCTTCTCCCGCGAACGGTTTCTCCACGCCGCCATTAAAAAAATACGTGACGTGCGCGTACTTCTCCGTCTCCGCTGTCCGCAAATTTTTGTACTGCAAATCGGCGAACACTTGCGCCAGAATATGCTCCAGCTTTTCCGGCGCAATGACATACTTCAGCCACGGCCAGTTCTTGTCGTACTGCGTCATGGCCACGTAAAACAAATTCTTCGGCCTCTTGGCATTCGCAAATTTATCGAAGCTTGGTGCCGCCAGCGCGAAGGTCATCTGCCGCGCCCGGTCCGCGCGAAAATTGAAAAAAATCGCTGCATCGTCATCGCGAATCAATCCCACCGGCGAGGCCGAAGCGCCATTCCCCTTCATCACCACGATCGGCTTCACGAACTCGTCGGTCACGCCCTGCCCGTAGCTCCGCTGCAGCGCCTGAACCGGATCATCCGTTTTGATTTCCGCCTCGCCATGCACCAAAGCGCGGTACGCAAGTTCCACGCGCTCCCACCGGTTGTCGCGATCCATCGCGTAGTAACGCCCCACCAGGGTCGCAATTTCGCCCACTCCCAGTTCTCGCATCTTCTGTTGCAATTGCCGCAGGTAATCGCGCCCGCTATTCGGCGGCGTGTCTCGCCCGTCCATGAAGCAGTGCACAAAAACCTTTTCCACTTTCTCGAGCTTGGCCATCTCCAGCAGCGCAAACAGATGCTGAATATGCGAGTGCACTCCTCCATCGCTCAGCAGCCCAAGCAAGTGCAGTTGCCCCTGTCGTCCGCGTTCCATTGCCTGTCGGAAAAGCGGCACGTTTTGTATGTGCTTGTTGGCGATCAGCAGGTCGATGCGCGTGATGTCCATATGCACGATGCGGCCCGCACCCATGTTCATGTGCCCCACTTCGCTGTTGCCCATCTGCCCCTCGGGCAACCCGACAAAGGGCCCCGAGGTATGAATCAGCGTATTCGGAAATTTCCGCATCAGTTCGTCGTACGCCGGCTTCCGCGCCAGTGCAATTGCGTTTCCCTTGGCCTCCGCGCGGTATCCCCATCCATCCAGCACCGTCAGCACAATCGGTCGCGGTTGTTTGCTCATAGTTCTTCGTTCATGAATGTAAGTTGGCCCTTCCAGGGAGCAGGTCAAGACACGCGTTGCTGTGAAACAAATTCATGCAGGACCGCGAGCAACCGATCCTCTTCTTCCGCTGTGTTGTAATGCACAAGGCCGATGCGGAGGACACCGCCGTGCGGCTCCACACCAAGTCGCTCGGACAGATTCAGCGCATAGAAATTCCCATCCCAGGTGAAGATTCCGCGTTCTCCGAGGAACGCTGCAATTTTTGTTGGATTGTGATCGCCGAGCCGGAGCGAAAGTGTCGAACATCTCTGATCGAAACGATGCTGATCGGTAATTCCGAAAATTCGTATTCCAGGAATTTCCTGTAGTCCGGCGATGAGTCGCGTGAGTAAACGTGTCTCGTACTGACGCGTTGCACGGTACGCTGCCTGCAGTGCCTCGCGCCGGTTCTTTGACGTGGAATCGCAGCGCCGTCCGAGTTCCGCTACGTAATCGACCGTTGCGGCAATTCCGGCGATTAACTCCTGCACCTGCGTACCCGTCTCCCAGCACTCGGGCGAAGTATCGGTCGCCGGCCTCACTTTATACGGCTTGAATCTCTCCAGATATTCACGTTTTCCGTAAAGAGTTCCCATGTGCGGCCCGAAGAATTTGTACGGCGAACACACCAGAAAATCGCAATCCAGCGCCTTTACGTCTATCAACCCGTGCGGCGCAAAGTGCACCGCATCAATGAACATCAGCGCACCGGCCGCGTGCGCCAGCTTCGTGATCTCCGCAACCGGATTGATCGTGCCGACCATGTTCGAAGCGTAGCCCACGGCGACGATTTTCGTTTTCTCCGTGACCTTTCGCTTTAGGTCGTCCAAGTCCAGCGTGCAATCTTCTTCGCGAATGTCCACTTGCCGGATGACCGCGCCTTTTTCTTCGAGCGCGCGCCACGGCGCCACGTTCGCATCATGATCCAGCGTGGTCACGACGATCTCATCGCCTGGCTTCAGTTCCCGCCCGATGGCCCTCGCCAGCGCAAAGGTGATTGTCGTCATGTTCTGCCCGAACACGACTTCGTTCGAGTCGCAGTTGAAGAAATCCGCCATCGCCGCCCGCGCAGCCAGAATCATTTCATTCGTCCGCCGGCTCGTCAGAAACGCCCCGTAGGTATTCGCATTCGCGCTCAGCAGATAGTCTTGGATCGCGACCATCACCTGCATCGGCACCTGCGTCCCCGCCGGTCCGTCCAGAAACGCCGCGGCCTGCCCGTTCACCTGCAATTTCAGCGAAGGAAACTGCTCCCTCACCCAGCCAATGTCGAACGCTTTGCTTTCCCTGCCCTGCATCACTGGTGTGCTCATCATTTCTTTCCAAACCCCAACGGATTCTTATATCAGGTCCGCTAGTTTCTCATACGAGGTGCGATCGTAGTAAGGCGTGGCCTCCAAATTGGCGGCACTTTTTCCTGCGCGCATTGCTGCGGCTGCGTACGAACCCATTTGAACGTGATAGCATCAATGCAGTTGTTCCTCACTCATGCCGCTTTGGCGCCGGCTATAAATCAAATGAGCGGCCGCAAAGCGGCCGACTCCGCGCCACGTTTCTCCATGAGGTGCATCGTGCCAGAATCCACTCCGCCGACCGAGCGCACGCGCGTTGTGCGCGAATCCCAGCGCGGCGCTTACGATCGCGAGAGCATTGACAGAATTCTCGATGAGGCATTCGTCTGCCACGTCGGATTTTCCGTGGAAGGACAACCCTACGTCATTCCTACATTGTTCGCGCGCATTGGTGACGCGATTTATTTTCACGGTTCGGCTGCCAGCCGCATGCTGCGAAACGTGAGCGATGGAGTCTCCGTTTGCGTCACCGTGACTCTCACCGACGGATTTGTGCTGGCTCGCTCGGTTTTCAATCACTCGATGAACTACCGCTCCGTCGTCGCGCTCGGCAAAGCCATGCTCGTTGACCAGCCCGAGGAAAAACTCGAAGCGCTGCACGCCTTCACGGAAAAAATTCTTCCCGGCCGCTGGAACGATGCCCGCCAGCCGAACGAAAAAGAATTGAAAGCCACCAGCATCCTGCGTCTTCCCCTCACGGAAATTTCCGCAAAAATTCGCGTGGGCCCCCCTGAGGATGACGCGCCGGACTATGCGTTGCCGGTGTGGGCCGGTGTGATTCCCCTCCACCTGACCCCTGGAGCACCGATACGAGATGAGCGGTGCGATCCATCCATCCCAACACCTGGCTACGCGGCAGGGTACCGACGGTGAAGCATGAGTGAGTTCATTCCCGCTCCGGTCAAATCTAGTGTTGGCATCGAGGCGCTGGACGCGCTGGATATTCGCGTGGGCACAATCGGGCGCGTCGAGGAAGTCCCCGGCTCGGACAAACTGATGAAACTCACCGTGAATTTCGGCGATCATTCGCGGACGATTCTCGCCGGAATCAAGAAGGAAAGAGAAAATCCGCGCACGATCGAAGGGCGCCAGGCCCTCTTTGTGGTAAATCTGGCGCCTCGAAAGATGGCGGACGAGATCTCCGAGGGGATGCTGTTCGATATCGGTTACGCGGACGGCGTCACGCCGGTTCTGTCTGTGCCGGAGCGCCCCGTTCCGAATGGCACACGCGCAGGATGATTGTAGCTGCACCTCACTGAATCTTTTTCATTTTGCCGCCGACAATTTTTGAGCAGCGGATGAAATGAGCTCGGCCTCACCCTGCAAAACATGAGCGACAACCAGAATGGCCTCGTCGGCCTGCGGCCAATGCTTTTGTTCGATGGCTTCGCGGACGGCGGGGACGGTTTTCACCGCGTAGCCGGTGTAGTAGCCAGGGGCATAAAGCTGATGCTTGAACCAAGGGCGATTGGGAAGGCCTTCGGCATTTGTCAAGCGCCGCTCAGTGGATATGAGCATTTTGTTGACTTCGGCGAGTGACGTGGAAGCAAGCGCGGCGCCGCCGCCGGCATTTGCAGCGTCAAATGCTTTGCGATACTCCTTGGCGCTGTGCGCAAGGGCTTCCGCAGCGTTGTCGAGTGGCGCGAAATTCAAGTAAGGCGGGTCGGTTTCGCGAGATGGAGCAACCAGCGGGCGCCGCGGGTCGTTGGTGGCTTGAAAGACTCCTTCTTCGATTTCGCGATTGCGCTCGCGAATTTCGTCGCGCTTATCTCCTGCCAGCTTCTTCAATTCCTTGACGTAGGATTCCACGGTGTCGGCAAAGTCTCCAAACTCAAAGGGGAGCAGTTCCGCATCGGCGAGCCGCATCGCCGCGGTGCCGCCGGTTTGCGCGAGCGCGCGGCCATAGACAAAATCCTTGTCGCTGAAATGCGTGTACCAGTAAAAGTCGTCGTAGATCGAGTGATAGATGCCGCCCTCATCTTCGCCTTGGAATCCGATATTGAGGGAAGCGACGCCATCGTGCTGGAGGAACGCGGTGTAATCCGAACCCGAGCCGAGCGCGGGAATGCGCAGATCGGCGCGCTTGCGAATTTCTTCGCGCTGCTCCGCGGTTTTGGCGACGGCGATATCGTGCAGCTGATCGCGTTTCCACGCGGAAAGTTTCGATTCGGGATCGGAGATCTCGCGCGCGACGTCATTGCTGAATTTTTCCAAAGTGTGCGAGCCGAGCACTTCGAGATAACCGCGCCCGTTGCCGTCGGAATTGATGTAAGCGACGGCGTGCTCGCGGAGTTCGTCGTAGTGCTCTTCGGCCCACTCGGTGGAACCGAGCAGTCCCGGCTCTTCCCCATCCCACGCGCAATAAATGATAGTACGCTTCGGCTTCCATCCGGATTTGACGAGCTCGCCAAGCGCGCGCGCTTCTTCTATCACGGCAACCATTCCAGAGATCGGATCTTCCGCGCCGTTCACCCAGCCGTCGTGATGGTTTCCGCGGACCACCCACTCGCCGGGAAAAGTAGATCCCTGAATTTTTCCAATGACATCGTAGATGGGTTTGATGAGCCAGTCGGATTTCACTTTGAGGTGAACTTTCGCCGGGCCCGGCCCCACGCGATAGGTGATACCCAAACTGCCGCGCCAATTTTCTGGCGCGACCGGACCTGTCAGAGCCGCGAGCAGCGGCTGCGCGTCGGCATAGGAAATTGGCAGCACGGGAATTTTCGTGATCGTTGGGGCTTCCTCGATTTTCAAACGTTTCGCGTCTTTGGTTGCGCCTACGCCCGGTGTGAGTGGGTCCCCAGGGTAGGTCGGCATGTCGGCGACGCTGCCGCGCTGCACGCCATCGGGCGGGCGAAAGGGCCCCGCAGGAAATGTCTCTCCCCGGAAAAAGCCATCTTCGTGCGGGTCGGAGTAGATAAGGCAGCCGATGGCACCGTGCTCGGCTGCGACCTTGGGCTTGATGCCGCGCCAGGAATGGAAGTAGCGGGCGATGACGATTTTCCCCTGGACGGAGATGCCGAGTCGTTCGAGTTGCTCGTAATCCTCGGGGACGCCGTAGTTGACGTAGACCAGAGGAGCGGTGACATCGCCGTCGTGGGAGTAGGCATTGTAAGAAAGAAGCTGCTCGGCTTGCTGGTCGGATGTGGGATCCTGCGGAAGCGCGGGCTCCTGGAGCTTGGCGACGAATTTCGGGCCACCCTCGACAAGTTCTACGGCGCGTTCCTTGGGAGTTGGAAAGAGAACGTCGAATTGCTCAATGTGGGTGTCCAAGCCGAACTCCTTGAATTTGGAGGCGATCCATTCGGCGTTGTCCTTGTCATAAGGAGAGCCGACGTGATGGGGATGCGCGGAGAGGCGCTGCATGTAAGAGCGCAAGTTGTCCGGGCTGGGAATGGCGCGCAATTTTTCTTCCCACTGGCGTTCGGTGCGGGAAGATTCGGCGGAGTAGCCATAAAGAGGCTGCTCGTCGGCGATGACGTGATTGCCGGCGGGAGCGAGCGAGAGTACGGCGAAAAAAAGTGCGGCAGAGGCAGCGCTGCGATTCATGAACCCTCCCTGATGAGCACCCGTATTCTGCCTGAAGAAGAAAGAGATTGGAACGGAGGCCCAAGATCGAAGCGTACAAAAGTGAAATCTTTTTTCAAGTAGAGCGGCGGGAAGGCCATGCGGAACGGGAGCGCGAGAAGCCTAGAGCGGCATAGCTACCCCCCATCAAATGCATGAATATCAAAGAAAAAGGACTTATAAAATTTGCATTTCGTAAGTCATTGGTTCTAAAGGGGACGTTTTTGGCTGATAGGGAAGGGCAAGTATGGAAAAGCCGACCCAGGAAAGAGAAAGCAGGCTACAGAAAAGAAAAAGCGGCAGCAAGCTGCCGCACTCCCAAGAATGACAGTTTTCCTTTTTTCCGATTGCCTTGTGACACGGTGTTCGGCGTGTGTCCACTTGGCAGAGTTTCAGGAGATGGACTTGGACATGTAGATGTAGTGGCAGGGGGCTTTTGTTTTGATCTCAGGGGGAAAGGGCGCGCTGCCGGATTCGCTGTAACCAAGGTGGCGATAGAAGGCGAGCAGAGGCGCGCGGGGGCTAATCACGCGGAGGTCGACGGCCACGCAGCCTTTCTCGCGAAAGTAGTCTTCGGCGGCGTCCATCAATTTGCGGCCCAGGCCGGTACCCTGGCGTGTGGGATCAACGCCAAGCAGGCCCAAATAACCGCGATTGCCACGGAGTTCCAGGTAAACACAACCAGCGAGACCGGCAGAATCTTCCGCAAGCAGGAATTTCCCCTTTTCCATATAGGTGCGGACACCTTCCGGATTGGTGCGATCGCCCTCGATGAACGGCCGCTCCACGTGGAAGGCGGAATTGATCAGCTGGGCGAGGGGTTCGACGTCCGTTTCGTGAGCGAGACGGAGGTGCACCTTTTCCATGTTCTTGCGGGAATCGGGCGCGGCTGACATGCTTTCATTTCAGCAGAGTGAGCTTTCCTCATCAAGTGCCGGAGCGAACTGTCGAAGCCAAGCCAGGAGGCAATGAATTGAGAAGGGTTCACCCTTTTCTTTTCAGTGTCTGGTTCTCAACGAAGGCATAGCCGTTGTGAATGACGTGCGCGTCTTACCCCTGAAGCGGGTTTCATTGCATGGACTGCATGAGGAAGGAGAATACTTGGGGCGCCCAGGTTTCGCCGCCGTGGATACAGAATTCGTGAGCGTCCTGGTTGGATTTGCCGAAGGAAGGAAAGATTT
>Ga0307478_10004305_pt1 | contig 10189 bp, 9 predicted proteins | sample atmos_gasesECM4C_2_FD_203713 | JGI IMG/M metagenome (GOLD analysis project Ga0307478, IMG submission 203713) | Hardwood forest soil microbial communities from Morgan-Monroe State Forest, Indiana, United States - atmos_gasesECM4C_05 | ecosystem: Environmental > Terrestrial > Soil > Temperate...
CTGAGCGAAGTGAGGCGCAGCCGAACGAAGTCGAAGGACCCCGATGTCTGATCGCACGACCACAGGCCCGGCAGGGCGTTCTAACGATACGTATGGAGCTCTCGAGTACAGACGTAACCGACGGCAGCGAAGGACCTATGTACTCCGACCGATGTCTCGAAACTTGAAACACGAAACTCGAAACTCGAAACTCAGCAATGAGGCTCGCTCCGATTCCCTCCCTCTACTCTTGTCATCCTGAGCGAAGTGAGGCGCAGCCGAACGAAGTCGAAGGACCCCGATGTCTGATCGCACGACCACAGGCCCGGCAGGGCGTTCTAACGATACGTATGGAGCTCTCGAGTACAGACGTAACCGACGGCACCGAAGGACCTATGTACTCCGCCCGATGTCTTGAAACTCGAAACTTGAAACACAAAACTTGAAACACGAAACTCGCAACTCGACGTTCCTACGGTGCCCCAGGTTCGCGTCCGCCCTTCGGACGCTAACCTGGGACCGGCGCCGCCTCTCCGCCGCTCTCCTCGCCGCCGGCTGGGCGCTCCCCGCGTCTCTACTCGCCACACTCGCCGAACGTCCGCCCACGACGCACTCGACGCTTTCGCTCCTAATCTCCCGCACTTTCCTCTTCGGTTTTCTTCCCGCTCTAACTTGCCCCTCGCTCCCGCTCAGGCTTCTGATCCCGCCTGCCCTCGCGTTCGACCTCGTCCTTCTTCGCGCACTCTTCGGCCCGCTTTCCACCCCACAGCTTGCCTTCGAACTCGCGCTCTTCGCCTTCATCTTTCTACCCGCCCAGTTCTTCGCTCGTTGGACCATCGCCCAGCGCCACCTGATCGCGCGCGCCGTTTTGCACCCCATCTTTCACGCCGGACTTCTTCTCGGCGTTCTTCCCGCATTGCTGGTCTCCCTGGGACTGGGCACATGGAGCGCGCCTCTTTACCGCGCACCGTGGCTCAACAAAATTTACGCGCAGCTCTTGCTCATTCCTGCAATTGTTCTCATCAGCGGCGTGCAGGAATTCGCCCTTCGCGGACGCGGCACTCCCATGCCCGCCGACGCGCCGCGCCGCTTCGTCACGAGCGGCGTCTACGCTTATGTCGCCAATCCCATGCAGATTGGCAAGCTCGCCATGCTGATCGCGTGGGGATTGTTCTGGGGAAACTGCGGGCTGTTGGTCGCCGCGCTCTTCGGACTTCTTTACAGCCTCTCGATCGCTTGCCCGCGTGAAGACCGCGCCATGGCCACTCGCTTTTCCTCGGAGTGGCTTGACTACCGACGCCACGTCCGTCGCTGGTGGCCGCGCTGGCGGCCCTATCACGCCGCTGCCTGTTCCCGCGGCACCCCCCAAAGATCGCCCGCGCGGCTCTATCTCGAACTAACCTGCGACCCGTGCAGTCAATTGGCCGCGTGGCTTCGCCAACACAATCCGGTTGCTCTCGAGATCGCGCCCATTCCTGAATCGCGATCCGCACGCACGCGCATGACTTACAATCCCGCCGACGGCTCACCTCCCGAGTTTGGCATCGCTGCACTCGCCCGTGCCCTCGAGCACATCCATCTCGCCTTCGCATTCTTCGGATGGATGGTGCGCCTCCCCATCATTGCTTTCCTCGCGCAGACGATCGCCGACGCTCTCGATCCCCGCGCCACCGCGTGCCCGCTACCGCAACCTTCCGAAGCACAACGATAAGGTCGACGGCGGACTCCGCGCGACGCTTGACGTCAGGTTGTCGGGAGAGAAGCCGAACTGGCAACGGGGTTTCGCTTTTCCCAGGGAACGAGTCACAGCGACACCGTCCGACGGTCACAACGACCACCCACGTGCTGTTGTTAGCCTAACCTCAAGCTACTTTGGTGCACTCAACCGCGGCATCGAGCGCCCACCAGAGGCGAGGATGCCGCGCTCTTTTGTCCCTCACTGCCGCCATACCAGCGATACGCAAGGGCTACCCTCCGCAGCAGTCCTGGTATGTCGCCGCCGCTCCCATCCGCCGTCGCCGCGCGTCCGAAAACGAAGCGCCTCCCTTTCGACGCGAATAAGACGCGCGAATAATTATTAAGGAGGCGCCTCCCGCTACTTCGTCGGAATCAAATCGAACTTGCCCGACGACTCTTCATAGAAAACCGCACCCTCTTTCTTGTCGCCTCCACTCCAGTGCTTGTGTCCGCCGGGAACGCGCAGGAAATCCCCTACGCCGACCCGTTTCTCGCCGGCTTCATCCTTATAGAGATACGCGCCCTTCACCACGACGATCCAGACGTCATTCGTGTGCGTGTGCATCCCCGCATCGTAGCCGGGCACAAATTTGGTGAAGGTCGCATGCGCTCCCTGGGTGGGATCGCCCCAGAGCGTCGCGCCCGACACACCCTTGTTCGTCTCCTGATAACTTGCTTTCGCCGACGAGACGAAAATGACTTTCTGATCCTGCTGTCCCTGCACACGCCCGATACCCCACCCCACCACCAACATCGCAACCGCCCCCATCATCAGCACTGATTTCTTCATGCTCTGCTCCTCACATTATTTTTTTATTCCATCCGATTGCTTTCAATCGCAACTGCGCCGCGCATTCTACATCCGGCATTCGATTTTGAGTGGAAATTATCGTGTGCGCCAGCGCAATCGCCGGACTTCCACCATCACACCGACCGTGGCTGCAAAGTACCGCCTTCTACCACATCCACCACGATCAACGTCATGTCGTCCTGCTGCGCTACACTCGAGGACTGCCAGGCTCGTATCTCCGCTGGCAGCAACTCGGAAAACTCGGCAACACTGCGCTGTTGATACTCGCGCATGATGAGCTCCAGCCGGCTTTCCCCGAACGGTTGCCCGGTCTGGTTTTCCGGCTCCGTGACGCCATCGGTGTAGAGAAGAAACCGGTCGCCCGCCAGCAGCGGAAACTGGCATACCGGATATTCCGACCGAGCGTCGACGCCAAATAGCAATCCATTGCTCTCGATACGTGTGAACGTGCCATCCCGCTTCCGCCAACGCACCAGGGGTGGATGGCCGGCGGCGGAGTATGTCGCCGTGTGAGTTTCCATATCCAACCACAGATAAGCCGCAGAGACCAGCTGCCCTCGAACGTTCTTGTTGAGAATGCTTCCCGCGCTCCGCAGCACCTGCGCCGGATCACTCACGCGTCCATTCGCTGCCTGCATAGCCACTTTGATCATCGACGCGATCAGTGCAGCCGGTACTCCGTGTCCACTCACGTCTGCGATTAAGAACCCGACATGTCGCCTGTCCGCCACCATGAACTCATAAAAGTCACCGGCCACAGCACTCATTGGCTTGTATGCTGCCGCGATTTCCAGTCCCTCGATCTGCGGCGTGCCTTCCGGAAGGATCGAGAATTGTAGCTGTCGCGCAATCGCCAGTTCATCGTCCAGTGAAAGCAGCCGGCGCTCGTCGGTGACCATGATTTCCACCCCCGTATACCCGATCGAGAGCAGAAATACCGCGAACCCCAACGTGTTAGAGATGCCCGGCACAACGATATGAAGAGGCCTCGCCACATTCACCCATAGCGCTTGTGCCCCGAAGATGAGCGTGCCAATCGTCAGCACTCGATGTTGCGCTACCACGAAGAACCGTCGCGACAAGCTTGGTATCGCAAGCGTCACGACCAAAGCCGCCAGAAGAATCGCGATCAGCAACTGGTTGTAAACAAGCAAAGAGTCCGCGGAGCCCGATACCACAAACAGCACAATGGCCATAACCGCGAGCGCAATATCGGCCACCAGGTGAAGTTGAAGCAACCGGCGCAGAACTCCGAGTGTCAATTCCAGAAACGTAAAGGTCGCGACCACGATGATGAGATAGTTGAACGCAACCAGCAGCAACAGGCGGATGGCCTGCACGGCAGTCGGAAGGCTCGCGACTACAGGCGCGGAACGGAGCAATTCCTGGGCGCCGTACATCCCGCTCCAGATTCCAAGCCAGAGCAGCAGTCGCACACTTTTTCTCGGTCGAATGGCGGCAATCGAAAGCGCAATCAGGCAGATGAACAGAAAAAAAGCGCCCGCCACGATGTTGGCGACTTCACCACGAAGCAGCGCCGCGACTTGAGCTTCAGCAGTCACCGAATGGTACAGGTAACTTACTCTGGCCGGGACTGCTCACGCAGTGATCTGCGACACCGACGGAAGCTATGCTTTTGGTGAGCAAAGGGAGCGTCGTCACATCCGGATCCAACCCGCGCGCCCGCGTCCGAGCGCAGTCAGAGCCGCGCCCATGAGCGGCTCTGCTGGCCCAAGGACTGGATCACTCCACTTGAATCCGCTGCCCAGTGACGCTCCCGCTAACTTCCATCTGAAAACTCCCCGAGGCATCGTAGAAGTCCAGCTTGAAAGAACCGGTCTGCACATTGCCGTTGTTCGTTAGATGGGTTGTCTCGCTCAAGCTGATCGTCCCGAGAAAGTTTCCATTGGTGTCGTAGTTCCACACGCGATGAGCGAGCTTGTAGGTTCCTCCCGCCGTCCGCAACCACGTGCCCAGACAAATGTTGCCCGCCCGCGGATCGACGTTCGGGTTATGCACCTCGGTTCCGCCTGCATTCCAGTTCTGGAATGCTTCTTGGATCGTCTGCCCTCCCACGACGAACTCTACATGCCACAGACCGACGATCGAAGAGTTATTGTTGCCCTCCCCGGTGGGCGCGGCCGCCAGTTGCTTGTTGATGGATGAACTTACGACGGCCTTGGCGGTTGCCATTGCAGCCAGGTTGTCCCCGCACGATGCCCGGGCGGTGGAGCTGAACCCGATTGCCAGAACGCCGCACGCCACAAGTTTGGGCAAGAGTCGAGTGCAAATCGCTTTCATCATTCTTCTCCTTCTTAGTTTTGGGCGAGTTAAGTGTCTTCACGGAATCCCCCATCCCGTCCCCGGCTCGCCCTCGATTTCGCACGTACTTTTCTATCGGCGGTCGACTTGGCGGCAATGCAAAACAGATCGCAACCGGTACATTTCCACAACACGGCTTAACTCGATGAAAGGCTTGAGGTTAGGCGGGTACTCGACAAGCGGTGGAAGCTCGGCGGTGCGTGTTGACCTCTTACCGCAATGCCTTCACAATCTTCCTGTTCAAATTCTTGAAGGTGCAGAGATGGCGTCCAGGCAAGTTCTTGCGAGAACATGAAAACGTCAGCCGCACAAACCGCCATCTTCGGACCCTATTCGCTCGACCTCCGTTCTGGGGAGCTACGTAAGCTCGGCACCAAAGTCAAAATGGGGGAGCAGAGCTTCCGCATCCTATGCCTGCTCCTCGACGCCAAAGGCGAGATGGTTACGCGGGAGGAACTCTGCACCAAGCTCTGGGCCAAAGACACGTTCGTCGACTTCGATCACGGACTGAACTCCGCAGTCCAGAGACTTCGCGACTCCCTCTCGGATTCCGCAGACAACCCCCGTTGGATCGAGACGGTTCCGCGCCGCGGATACCGGTTCGTGGGCCAAGTGGAGTGGCAGGAAGGCAACGGAGCCTCGTCCGCTCCCGCACATGAAACTGAGCCTTCCCCAACGCTGGAAGCGTCGGCCGCAGCACCGCAACCCGCCCCGCGAACGAGGCATACGTGGGCACTCGCTGTTGCCATTCTGATTCTGGTGGTGGCCGGACTGGCCATTGCCTATCGGGCGTGGAAGGAGTCGGCCAAGCGTCAGGCGGCCAGAATGATCCGCTCCCTGGCAGTATTGCCGCTCGAAAATCTCTCCGGAGATCCCACCCAGGACTATTTCGCGGACGGCATGACCGACGAACTGATCACCGTGCTGGCGAAAAATGGTTCGCTGCGTGTCGTCTCGCGCACCTCAGTAATGCAATACAAAGGCGTGCACCGTCCGTTGCGCGACATCGCCAGCGAACTGGGAGTCGACGGAATTCTCGAAGGCTCCGTCGCTCGCTCCGTCGGACGCATCCACCTGAATGTTCAGCTCATTTACGCTCCGACCGACACCCACGTCTGGGCCGAAAGCTACGATCGCGACTCTAGTCAGGCCTACTTGCTGCCGGAACAGCTCTCCCAAACCGTCGCACGCGAAGTGAGAACCGCCACGTCTCCCGCCCCGCCGCAACGCTATATCAATCCCGAAGCCCACGACGCTTACCTTCGCGGACGCTATCTCTGGTTCAATCACGACCACCGCAGTAGCCGCGAATACTTCGAAAAAGCCATCCAAATTCAACCGGACTACGCCGCAGCCTGGAGCGGCTTGGCCGACAGCTATGCGATCTGCGGGGTATGGGGAGATTGCACGGCCAGCCAAGTGAGCAGCAAGGGCGAGTCGGCCGCGCGGAAAGCCGTCGAATTGGACGCTTCCCTCCCTGAGGCTCACAATTCATTGGCGGGCTGGTATCTGTTCTACGCCTGGGACCTGCCACGCGCCGAGATCGAATCCAAACGCTCCCTCGAACTGAATCCGAATTTCGCCGAGGGACACCATATGCTGTCGTTCATTTTTGCCGCGACCAACCGCCTGGACGAATCCCTTTCCGAGCAGAAACGCTCCACCGAACTCGATCCCTACAGCCGCAACTCTGCGCTTGGGTTTGCCTACCTGCAGCAAAGAAAATTTGAAGCCGCAATCAACGATTTGCGGTTACGGGCCCGCGTCGTGCCCAGCGATTTCCTCATTAACGAAGGCTTATTCCAGGCGTACTGGCTCACCGGCAAATGGAAAGAAGCGGAGCAGGAATACGAAAAAGAACTTGAAATCGTAGGCTGGCCGGAAGGAGCGCAATCTCTGCGACATGCCTTCGAAGTCGGAGGTGCAAAAGCAATCGCACGCTTCCGATTGGACGACATCGCCTACCGTGCGCGAAAAAGCTATGTCCCCCCGATGGACTTCGCCTCTGGCTACGCTTGTCTCGGCGACAAAGACAAAACGATGAGGTCTCTCGAGGAATCATTCCGTGTCCGCACCCCGTGGCTCATCATGGTGGAAAGCGAACCCATGTTCGACTTCGTTCACTCCGAGACCCGCTATCAGGCGCTGATCAAAAAGATGGGCTTGCCGATTCATTGACTTCACGCTGGCCGCATCCCGAACCCCCGTCTCACTTCTGTCCCGTCAAAACTGCCAGCCGCCGCCTTCACGAGCGTGCGCGATCCAAAGAGCTCTCCAAAAAAGCCTGACGACTGCGAAAGCGTAATCCAGTTCCCAGAAGGCGGATTTTCTCGTTTGATACGGCTTGCACCCGATCAGCAAGTCACGATTCCCCAACTGGAGGTGAACTGGGTTGACCTTCTCGGCTGCATACATCCCAATGATGTCCAGGAGCCGCGTAGCGAACCTTGCCAGGATCGATCGCCATAGGGGGAACTTACATCTAACTGACTGCACTGCAATCATCGAACTAACGGTGCGGGGGTTTTGCGGTGTACCGGAAGTCCGCGAGGGCATCGCGATAGTCGAGGCGAACGGTGAGCAGGTGCAGCATCGCCATGCCCAGGGTTCCTGAGATCTCCGTCCCGGCCAGGCGGCTGGCACGAGACATATCGAACGACACCATGTCGGGCACTTCCTGCCGAAGATGCCCAAAATCAATCGTCACGCGACTGGCTACATAGACTTTCTTTACCTCGCCATTGCTTCCATGTACCTCGATGCGCGGGGCGCGGTGTACCTTTGTGACTTCCCTCGCCACAACGGGAGTAATCGTGTTATCGAAGGCGCCGGTATCGAGCAGAAAAAGTTTACTGACGTTCTCGTTGATGGTTGTCGGAACCAGCAACATATGGCCGATCTGAAAAATCTGTACGTACGAGTGCATCTCTGGAGCGATGTAACGGTCTTCATACCTCGCGGCAGTGCGCGTTCCCGAGCCGCTGGCGGAATCCGAAGAACGCTTCTCTCCCGTCTCCGTTGCCGGATCATCGTTCCCGAGTTTGAGCGAAGCCCTGGAAACTGTCTGTCCCGGCCTGGGAGGCAATCGGCTCAACGTTAAGATTGAGGCGGGGAAATCCAATTCGATCAGGAACTGCGAAAACACATCCGTTCCAATCACGCCGTCGGTACCTCGAGGGACGCGTTCGATGACGGAAAGCGGGCAATTGTGAAAATCCATATCGCCAATTTGCACCGAGTCCGCGTATGCAAGCTGAGCCGGAACTTCTCCCTTATCTCCGAAGCCGCTCATTCGCCATGCCGCAACTTGCGTCAGTCCTGCCTGGCTGGCGATCTGACTGCTGATCGTGATGCCGGAAGCCCCGGTATCCAATAAAAGCTGCGACTGCTTGCCGTTGATCCACACGTCGAGACCGCTCGCACTGGCACCGCCAGGCCCTCCTAAAGACATCGAGGCGAGAGTTGTCTTGGTTCCCGTGTAGTCGGAAGCGGGCAGGCAGCGTCCCCGTGGAACCGACTGCGATGCCTTCAGCGCCTCCAAACGCTCCCGCAAGCGGCGCCGTGTGTCCTCGTCGTCGCTGCTTGGCTGCGCCAGATAGTCGGTCAGTGATCGGATACGGTCCGCCATCGACTGCATTTCGATCCACAGCTTCTGAATATCGGAGTCCGATGCATCCAGCGCGAGCGCCCGTTTGAGAAGGGTGTTCTCTCGGGCGTACATTGCGCTGGCAGCAGCCACACGCGCCGCACCTAGGTATGCCCGTGCACTCGGCTTGGAGTTGGGTTGCGTCGGGTCAGGAGGAGAAGCCATCACCTCACCGAACAGATCTCTCGCTTACGCGATCTGCCCCTGGCGAAACAATAACTCTCCTTCCGCGACCTTCACCTCGGGATGGTTGGGTACGGTCTGCAAAGCTTTGCGACGCGTATCGTCGGCCTCTTGCACTTTGTCCTGCTTCAGGTAGCAGCGCATGATTCCGGCATAAGCGTCCCCCGACGCCGGATCGGCTTTAAGGAGGTCGTTATATCGGGCGATTGCGGAATCAAATGAACCTTTCCGGTAAAGGCTGTCAGCCTCCGACAAAATGGCCGGAGCATCAGGCTTTGCGTCCGCAGCGGGCTTTGTTTCCTGGGCAGCCCAAACCATTGCCGCAATCCAAACGCTGATCAGCAGCCCCAATCCCACTCGCATGCCTGCATAATACAACCTCACCGCGCGCACGCTCTCCCTTGTCGCTGTTCGCAAGTCGGGATGTAGCCATCAAAGCGATGCCGATTCAATCGTGAGAAATCATGGCAACCGACGCAATGCCCACTCCCGCAACCCTCAGCGATACCCAAGCGTGTGTTTTTAAAGAAGTCATTGATGGCGAATGGGTGGATTCACGCTGACCGATGCTTTTAGCGTCAATTTATGAAAATTCCCTATTACGCTCATCATCATGCTTTTTGGCGAACGAAAAGCGACAGTTATCAAGCGTTCTTGCGGAACGAGTCCTTCGAGTTGGCGGTCTCAGCAGGTTGGTCGAGGTTCGGAAATTGTTGTAACCACGTCTGCAAGAATTCATCTGGGTCAAACTGCGCTATCTCAATAGGCTCGCGGCGGCCCTTTACGCAAATCACGCGCCGTGACACACGGTGTGATGCGGGTCCCGTTGCAATGGTTCGGAATCCTTCAATCTTGCTCAGAGGAAAGACTTCTTCCCGAAAGACAATGCGGAAGCGAATTTGCGATTCTTCGATCAGGAGACGCGAACGAACTACCGTGGCCACCATGAAGACGCCTGAGAACAGTAGAAGCACTCCAATAGCTGCCCGACCGAGGGCCATCGGAGTGCTCGTGGACGCAAGGACACGAGTGGCGATTGGAATTGAAGCCACAATGAATAGCACTGCCGACAAAAGGTACAAGCCACTCTTTGAGACCTTCATCCGGTACTCGTGGCTGCTCGGCTGTAATTGCATTCGGGTTCACTGCAATTGCCGCAAGTGCAACCCTCGAATACAGCCAGAAAACCACTCAGGGAAGCTGAGAACGAGAACGATAAAAGCAAGACCGATGCCTGCAATAATTCCCAGAATAACTATTCCGTGCCGTGTAGTGAATTCGGTGTCCAACGCTGGTTTTCTGTTCGGATGGCGCGTAGAAACAGATATATCCAATCCTCTGCGGGAGATTTCGGCGCTCAACGCTTGAATAGCTTCGCTAGTGAGAGAGGCGACATCCGCTGCCATAGAGCGAAGCTCCCCCTCGCTCATGTCGCCGTAAACCTGCTCCAACCGCGTCAATTTGGTGCACTTTTCTTTTGTCGGCTCGTCCATGCATGAATCATGCATCAT
>Ga0307478_10004306_pt1 | contig 10188 bp, 7 predicted proteins | sample atmos_gasesECM4C_2_FD_203713 | JGI IMG/M metagenome (GOLD analysis project Ga0307478, IMG submission 203713) | Hardwood forest soil microbial communities from Morgan-Monroe State Forest, Indiana, United States - atmos_gasesECM4C_05 | ecosystem: Environmental > Terrestrial > Soil > Temperate...
GCGGTGAACCGCTCGCCGAAGGCGGCCTCACCCCGGATATGGAACTTTACCCTTCCGCGGACATTCGGGAGCCCGCCAAATGGCGCTGGGGTCAACTTGGTCCGTACGTATCCGCGACCGACCTGCGAAAAAAATCGCACCGAATCGTAAACCCGAAGATACGCCCTTAGGGAATTTCGCATTGTCTCTCTGCCAATTAGTCATGCCGGAGTTGTCAGCCGGGTCGTGATCCCATAAGAATCTATTCTAGTTCAGGGGCATGCCGTTGCCGAGGCCGCAACGTCTGGATTGCCGAGCAACCTACCACCCCTGGGCCTCCCGCCGGACGACCCGCCCTGGAGGCGACGCCCGCGGTGCGACGCGACGGCCCTCGGAGATGGCGGCAGGGTTACCTCCCCGCGAACTCGCCACCTGGACCTGAACCGGCAGATAGCCTGATACGGCCATGAATGCCCAGCAAAGCTCCGGTCTGTCGTCAAAAGTGCACGACATGTGGGAGCGGAACCAGGACCTGCTGCGAAACGCGGGCAGCCTCGCCGCGACCACCGGCCTCACCTCAATCTTCGGCTTCGTCTTTACGATCGTCGCGGCCAGGATGTTCTCGGCCAAGGCGGTCGGCTGGGGAAACACTGCCATCAACGAGATGCAGCTCTTCGGCACGGTCGGCATGTTCGGGCTGGGCACGATGCTGATCGGCGAACTGCCGAAGCGGTCGCGCGACCGCGCAGGACTGTTCGCCGCCTCGCTGACCACGTCCGCCATCGGATCGGCCCTGCTCGGGCTCATCTTCGCGGTCACCGTCGGGCTGTACTTCAGCGCGCCGAAGGACCTGCCAGGGATCGGCGGAACCCCGGGACAGACGCTGCTCTTCGTCCTCGGCACCTGCCTGACCGGCGCGACGCTGGTGTTCGACGAGGGCACGATCGGCATGCTGCGCGGCGGGGTGCAGCTGTGGCGCAACATGTCTTTGTCGGCCATTAAGCTCGCCGCCCTGCCGGTCGCGGCCTTCGCGCTGCACGCCACCGGCGTGGGCAATGACTCGTTCGGCGTGGGCCTCAGCGTGGCCTACGTGGTCGGGATCGTCGGCTCCTTGATCCCCGCCGCCATCATGCTTACCCGTTCCGGTTCGCGGATCTTCCACCGCCCCGACTGGGGGTCGCTGCGCCGCCTCCTGCCGGTGGCGATCAACCACAACTGGCTTAACCTCGCCATGGCGACCCCGTCGCGGATCATCCCCATCGTCGTCACGGTCGCGATCGGGCCGGATAAGAGTGCCGTCTTCTACGTCGCGTGGATGATCTCCTCGCTGTTGTTCATGGTGCCTGTCCACCTGGGGACCGTGCTGTTCGCGCTCGCGTCCGCGTCCCCTCAGGTCGTCGCGGAGAAGCTCCGCTTCGTGCTGCGAGTGTCGCTGTTGATCGGCCTTCCCGTGATGGCGGTGCTCGCGATCGGCGCGCACTTCATGCTTGGCGTCTACGACACGCCCAAAAACGGCTTCATTTACTCTGCCTGGGGCACCGTCCCGCTCTGGCTGCTCATCATCGGCTACATACCGCAGATGCCGCGGGCGCAGTTCATCGCGGTCTCCCGCGCGACCAACAGGGTCGGCCAGGCCGCCGGCCTGATCTGCTTTTTCGCCTGCTGCGAGATCGCCTCGATCTTCATCGGCGGCAAGCTCGGCGGCCTCGACGGGCTCTCCTTCGCCTACCTCGGCGTCCTCATCATGGAGGGGCTGATCACCGCGCCCACCGTGCTGCGCGCCGCCTACGCCGTCACCGCCGCCGCGACCGGAGCCTTCCCTGCAGTCCCGGCCGAGGCGACCGCGACCGGAGCGCTCGCCAGGTCCGGCCCGCTGGCCAGGGTCACCGGCGAGCTTGCCAAGCTGACCGGCTCCTTCGCCGCGCTGCCAGGCGTGCCCGACCGGCAGGAGGGCGGCCTCGCCGCCCTCTTCGCGATCGCCTCGGCGGCGGTCTCCTCGGAGGGGCACACGCTTGACGTGGCGACCGAGGTCTGGCGAACCGGCTCGTTCCCCGCGATCCCGGCCGACGCCACCGGGCCGAGGAAGATACCCCGACCAGCCGCCGCCACTAGCTATGACATGCTCGGCGGCCGGGCCGCCCCCACTGTCCAGACGCCACAGCAGCAGGTCAGCTACCGGCGACGGCAGCAGGCGGGCATCGACGCGCTCCTCGCGATTGCCACCCCGGTGGTTCAATCGGACAATGGGCATGAGGAATCCCGTAGCGACAGCGATGGACCCTTGATCACAAATCGTAACGTTAAAGGTTCATAGAGTGCTAATGTTCCGCGCGGTGCCCAATCGGCAACTTGTCCGGTCTGGGACAGTCACAGCCGGTAGAATTGGCGTTCCGGTCGCATAGTGCAGCGGCTTGTTGATTTACCTGACGGAGGTTTGACTTCATGACCGCGGCTTCACCGCTCCGGGTTCCCGTTCTGATGTATCACGAGATAGCCGATATTTCGGCGACCCCGAGCCGACTCGCGGTCTCTCCGGACGTCTTCGCTGATCAGCTCGCCTACTTGCGCGATGCCGGCTTCAACGCGGTCACCGCCGGGGCGCTGTCCGCGATTCTCGCCGGAGGCGCCGGGCACCTGCCCGAGCGGCCCGTTGTGCTGACTTTTGACGACGGGTACGGGGATTTTTACAGCCAGGCCCTGCCGCTGCTTAAGCAGCACGGCTACACCGGCACGCTTTTCATGACCACCGGCTGGATCGGGAAAGCAGACGAAATTAAGCGCATGCTCAACTGGCGCGAGCTCGCCGAGATCGAGCAGGCAGGAATCGAGGTCGGCGCGCATAGCTGCAAGCACCCGCAGCTCGACCAGCTGCCGGAGAATTCGATCCGCGAAGAGCTTTACGTCAGCAAGAGCCTGCTCGAGGACAACCTGGGGCTGAAGATACCTGGACTGGCCTACCCGTTCGGCTACTCCAACGCCAAGGTCCGGCGGATGGCCAGGGAGATCGGCTACGACTACGGCTACGCCGTGGGCAACGCCATGACGACCGGCGCGGCGGACGCGTTCGCCCTCCCGCGGCTCACCGTGCGGCGGGCAACGTCGATGGACGACTTCCGCAAGATGGTCAGCGGCGAGGACACGATGATGCTGCGCCAAGACCGAGTCCTCACCAGCGGGTACTCGGTGGTGAGGCGCGCGCGCTCCACGCTGCGGACCATGCGCGGGCAAGCGTAGTAACTGTTCAAGCCCGTTGCTGGCCATCACGGCCAGGCACGGGCCGTCCTGGACGCAAGCGGACCACACGGTCCGCTTGGCCCGCTAAGCGCTTACGGCCGATGACCCGGAGCGTGCCCGCTTACGGAACAGGCTCTCAAGCAGGTACCAGAGGTAACCGCCGACGGTCACAGAGAAGGCCGCCACGATGGCGCCGCTGCGGCCAAGCCCGGAGACATCGCCGCGCGCCGCGTCCGCGAGGCCGCGTCCCACACCCGCCGGGAGGATGCGGAGCGCGTAGTTCCGCTCTATCGACGTGCTCTCGTCGAACCCGTCCATGTGCGCCATCGCGGCCTTGCCCCAGCCCTGGAGGAAGCACCGGCTCATCAGGTAGCCGAAGGTCGCCCGCCCGGCTGGAACGCGGTGCTTCATCACCTTCGCGGGGTCCCACATCCAGACGGAGCTGTCCTGCACCGCGGCGATCCGCAGGCAAAGGTCCGTGTCCTCTGGCAGTGACTTGTTGCCGATCTTGCCGAAGTCCTCGCGGAAGCCGTCGACGATCTCGAACGCGCCCCGCTTCACGAGCATGGCGCTGGTCCACACGTTGCGTACCGCCGTCGGCGCCTTGGGCAGCCCGGAGTACGACACGCCGATGGTCCAGCTAAATTCACCGGGGAACCACGAGGGGCACGGGTCATCCCAGAGCCCGTCGCTGTAACAGCCCACACCGACGACGCCAGGGGTAACGATGTGGCGCAACAGGGTGGCCAGCCAGTCAGGAGACGCGATCGAGTCGTCGTCGAGGAATGCCACCACCTCGCCGCGCGACGCCTTGACACCGCTGTTCCGCGCGCCGGAGACGCCGCGTCCGCCAATGTTCGGTACCGCGATCACATCAGTGAACTCGCGGGTAATCTCCTCGAGCAGCTCCGGGTTATGGTCGACGACAACGATGACCTCCAAGGCCGGCACGGTCTGCGCCTGCGCCGATGCCACGCACTCGTGCAGCCAGTCCCAGCGAGCCTTCGTATAGGTCGGAATGATCACTGAGACCGTGGGATAGGTCATGACCTCGCCCGCGCCTGGTTCCCCGATCGAAACATCACTGGCGCCGTCCTTCATCGCGGCAATTTCCGGCCTGTCTCCGAAAGTTTCTTCGTTGCTCTTTAGGTCATAGCTCATAACCGAGATGCCTACCTCTTGAATCCTCAGTACCGTTGCAGCTCGGCGGACTTGGCCGGGACGCTGGACGAAATCCGCTTACGACCACCAATACGGGTTCTGATCAGAATCCACAGGCACCTGACCGCGTCGCGCCAGTTGATTTTCTTTCCCTGCTCATGCGACCGGCTGTAGTAACTCACCGGAACCTCGAATGGACGAACCCCGTTCAGCAGCATCATGGCCGTCACCTGGGTGTCCAGTCCGAAACCGGTTTCGGTGAGATTCAGCCCCCTGAACATCGGAAGCGGAATCAGCTTGAGGCAGGTGTGCATGTCGCTGAGATAAGAATTGAAAAGAATATTCGCGAAGTGGGTCATCACCTTGTTGCCGATGGCGTACCGGTACGACTGGTACACCGTGTTGCACCCGAAGAGCCGTACACCGTACACGACATCGCACCGGCCCTTGATGACAGGGATGAGCATGTCGGCGATGTCTTCCGGCGCGTATTCCATATCAGCGTCGAAGGGGATCATGTGGGTCCCGGTCGCCAAAGACGCCGCGGTCAGGAGGCTCGCGCCCTTCCCCGAGTTCTTGGTGTGGCGGTGCACGATGACCCGGGGATCATCGATCTCTTTAAGCAGGTCGGGCGTGGCGTCCGCGCTGCCGTCGTCCACGACGATGAGCTCGACCTCGCAGGGAAAGCTGGCCTGCAGAATCGCGTGTACCACCTTCATGATGGTCCGCTCTTCGTTGTAAGCGGCCATGAGAATGGACAACTTGACCGGGACAGGCCGACCGTCATCACCCAGGAGAGACATATCATCCACAGAACGTAGGCGAGTTGGGGCCTCGATCGGCCCCAGTTGGAAAGACGACCCTTCACGCTCGCCTTCAAGCGCCACGCTTGGAGTCTCAATGCTTACCACGGGTATCCCCTTTACCTCGGTCCGCCCAGACCCGGTTAGCTCAATCCCTTGACAGCGGGCATCGTCCAACCCCCGATTGGAGGGCGTCACAACCACTTGTTACCGCGTAACACGTCGCGGCTCGTCTTCTGGTCAATCCGTACAAAGTTACGAGTTGGGGCTTCAGAGTTAGACATTTCACCTGTGGCAGGAGTCTACACAGATCGGACTCAGCTTCGCAGACGTTTAGTCGTCCGAACATAGATCGTGATGTCACTGATTCGTTATCATTTGCCACTAGCAGTGATGGCCGCCACAGGAAGGCCGGCACTGCCGGCTGTACGTCGGCTGCAAGCCCTCTGCGGATTACCAGGTCCGGCAGCGCATCGGCGGCTCGCGGCGCCCGGCCGACCGCTTCGCCCGTCCACCGGGAACCTTTTGTCCAAGTCCCGCGCGACTAGTGACACGCGCGTCATCAACCTCGTCGCCAGCCTTCGGGAATCTCCAGTTGCCGAACCACTACAGCGGGGTTACCCGCCGCGAGAACCCGCGACGGCAGGCAGCCCTTGACGACCGACCTGGCGGCCACGACGGTGTGGTCGCCGATGCTGCTGCCTGGCAGCACGAGCACCCCATTACCGAGCCAGACGTTCTTACCGATAGTCACCGGCCTCGGCTTGTCGGGGTGACTGGGGTCAAGCTGGTGCCAATTCGAATCGTATATCGCCGAGAAATCGCCGATCAGGGTGTCATCGCCGATCTCTATCGACTCTTTAGCCGCGATGACGACCCCTTGGTTAAGAAACACCCGCTCGCCGATGAGCAGCTGAGCGTCACCATTGGCCGAGATCTCACAGGGCGCGACATGCCCGCGGATCACAAACCGGCGTCCTATCCGTATATTACCGCCGCCGGACAGCCTGGGCAGCCGGCCATCGCAGGCGACCAGCGAGGCTTGGAACCCGTGGAGCCGGAAGAGGACGCTACAGGCCGCTGACCTGAGGAGTAGGGGCAGGTTCTTTTTCATGTATCACCGTCGTACCCATCTTCAGGCCCGCCCCTAAGAACGAGTTAATGAAATTTGCGGTCTCACTATTGACCGTTATCGACATAAGTGTAGGGCGTAGTAATGTTCGGCAGTATGTAAAGATTCGCCCGCATCTTGTAATTCTGCGTGTACGCGATGGTGATCTGCCACGACTGGTTGACAGAGAGCGTGATCGTCCACGTGTTGGTAACCTTGCCCTTTTTCAAGAGCTGCACCCGGTACTGCTCGGCGACACCCTCGTAATTCGAAACCTCAAGGTGTGCTTGCGTGGCGGTGCTCGTGTCCGCCGCCGGGTTGGGACTGGAACTCGCCGAGGTGCCGACGAACGACTGCGCGCCGGGCACAATGGGTGCCATAGAGAGCGCGGACTGCGGAGGAAACTTCTGCGCCTCGGCGTTCTTGACGGAGAACGCGACGGTTCCGAGGGCGACGATCGCAGCAAGGCCGAAAATAGAGGCATTCAGGGCCGTCACGCCGCGCTTCGGCCGCGGTGGCGGTGCTGTGCGCTGCTGACGCTGGTACTCCCGTCGGTCGACCGGCGCCTCCCGCAAACGCTGAATCGCGACCGCGACGACGCCAAGGAGGGTAAGCACGACGAGCAGGCCGATCCAGGCCGACTTAAGCAGCGGGATGTGCAGCGCGAAAAACAGGAAACCGCCGAGAATCGGAAATATGAGAGCCATGCCGGCGGAGGTAATGGTGCGTTCGAAGCCGGACAGCCGCTGACTGAGGATCGCCTCCGACCACATATAGCCGGGCGCGAAGAAAAGCCCGATGCCAAGCGGAATGGTGGCTGTGCCCGGCAGCTTGGCCGCGGCGGCCAGCCCGCCGAGGATCGCGATTATCGCGGCAAGGGCGATGTCAAGGTTTCTGCGGTACATATCCCTGACTCACGAGGTTGTAGATAGTGATCGTTCCGTCGGAGTAAATGCGGGCCACACCCGTGACGTTGTTGTACTTGGTCAGGTTGGCCAGGGGGATCTTCTGGGTGGCGAACGAGGTATCGCCGGGGAAGTACGTCCCGGCCGCCGGCAACTGCTGGCTCAGCCGGGTATCGGTCTCCACGAACTGCACCTCGAGCGAGTTGGCGGTGCTGACGGCCTGCCCGAGCCACGTCGGGGTGTCGTACAGGCCGTCGATCTGCTGCAGCGGGTTCTGGCCGCCGTAGCCGATGAGCACCGGGTAGATCCCGGCGTCCGCGGCGAACCGGTTGCCTGGGCCGAGATTCGCCAGCGTCCAGTCGGAGACGCGGACCTCCTCAGGATCGACCGAGGATTCGAAGCTGGCCACCAGGTGCGGTCCAGGCAGCCGCTCCCAGGAGGGCGGCCAGCCGTTGGCGAGACCGTCGAGCAGCAGCGAGACGATCGACGCCATGACGAGCGCGGTGACGCCGGCGCCCCAGCGGCGCACCGGGCCGCTGTTGACCAGCCTGGTCAAGGCCAGCGCCGCGAGGACGCTCACCGGGATGTAGACGAAGGTCGCGGCGCGCCCGGCTAGCTCCTGCCCGTCCGGTGTGCCGAGACGTATGCCAAGGTCGACGAACCAGCCGAGGCAGCCGATCATCATGCCGATGATCCACGGATGGCGCCGGTGCCGCTTCCATGCCTGCCAGGTGCCGAGGGCGATCAGTATCGTGATGACGAGGATGCTGACCGCTCCGATGAGCGTGTTGCTGAACGGCGACGTCGACGTCTGCGGCGTGTCGGAGGCGCCGCTCTTGGTGAGCTGGTTGATCCCGTCAACGATGCCGGTCACCGTGGGGGTGAAGTAAGAGATCGTGAGGCGCGCGATGAACGCGATCCAGAGGCCGACCGAGGCCGCGGAGATCGCCGCCAGGATGCCGAATCTGGCCGCGGTGTTGCGCGATCCCGTGATCCTGCTCGCGATCGCCACCAGGATCAGGAACAGCGTCAGCATGTAGCTGGTGATGTGGTGCGTGATGACGGTGGCGAAGATGCACAGCACCGCGACGATGAACCAGCGCGTCCGGTCCGACGCCGACTTCTCGATCGCCGAGCGCAGGGCGGCGACCATGCAGAAGCCGAGGAAGGCGAGTGCGAGCGTCTCGTAGACGAACATCGAGTTGAACGACGTCAGCGCGGGCGCGCTGTAGTAGATCAGCACCGCGATGCCCGCGATCCTGTGCGACCGGATGGCGACGCAGAAGGCCAGGTACAGGAAGCAGATGTAGAGCAGGTGGGCCACACCCGCGACCACCAGGCCGGCTTCGTAGACGGACAGTCCGGTGGCCGATACCAGCGCCGACGTGACTTCTTCGATGCCCGGGTAGTACGTGCCGATCGGCAACCCGTAGTTCAGCTCGAACAGCTTCCCCGACTGGAGCATGTTCGTGGTGCCGCGCCAGTGCAGGAACTCGTCGTTGAAGCCGAACCCAAGCGGCGTGTAGTTAACCTTCAGCAGGTATTCAGCGACAGTGAGAATCACGATGAGCGTGATGGTTGAGCCGTTGCCCATCTGGCGTCGGCTAATCAGCCGGCCGGCGATCGGAACCAGTATGAGTACCTGGCCAAGCCAGTAGAGCGCGACTCCTGGCCCGCTACTGCTGCCGGGTCCTGCGCGTCCGTCCGCGTAGCCGACGGATGAGACGAAGACGCCGATCGCCGCGATAAGCGCGATGACGCTTATCGGAAGGCGGGAAAGTACGGACGCCTCCGGAGCGCGCTCAGCCCGACTTGGCCTGCGCACCGCCGCGCGCGAGCCAAGTGATCCGTCCATCGCCACCACGCCCCGAGGACCTCCAACCGTCTAGGCGTACCTGTCTACCTGCCCGGACGATCGAAGCGCCCACTCGAAAGCAGCATAGGCGATCGAGCTAGGCATACGTAGCAAGTCCGGCAAGTAACCCGTTGTAGTACTTGTGACACTTCCGAGTGTTACTGGGAACGCAGCGTGGCCGCGACGCGTCGCTGCAAGCGCCTGCTCTTCGCGTAGACCAGCGGCCCCTTGAGCATCCCCTGAAGCTGCCGCCGATCCAATTCCGCCGCGAGACCCTCCGGCTCATCCGGCGCCTCTTCTGCCGCCGCTTTCCCGCCCTTCAGGTAGCCGGCCGCCATGGGAAGCAACTTGACCAGGCCGAAGAACGAGCCCGGGCGCTGCCTCAGCAGGGCGGCGTAGAAGGCGGTCAGCCCGACGCTGTACCCGTGCAGTTGCTTGTTGAGGCTGGCCATGTCCTGACGGTGGTGATGCCACATGAGGGCGACAGGCTCGTAGGCGACCTCGTACCCGCAGAGCATGACGAGCGTGATCGCGAGCGTGTCCTCGCCGCCCCCGGTCGGGGTCCCGGCGCCGAGTGCCACGTCGAACCCGCCGATGCGGTCAAGCACTGCCCGCCGGAAGGCCATGTTGGCGCCCACGCCGAACGGCGGCAGCGGCCAGAGCGGGCTCTGCGGCCCTGACTTGGTGAAGGTCTCCCTGACGAACCCGCGGCCCTTGCTGTGGCCGCCAACTTCCTCAAACAGGTTTTCTACAGCGTTATCAAGCCGGGCAGGAAGGACAATGCCGGAAACGCAGCCGACTCGCTCCCCCTTGGCGAAGCCGTCCGCGACGCCAGCCAGCCAGTACTCGTCCGGCTCGTCGTCATCGTCGAGGAACGCGATGATGTCGCTCGCCGCGGCGGCGATCCCCGCGTTCCGCGCCCAGGACAGGCCCGGCCGCTGTTCCACGCAATAACGGAACTCCGCCCCCTCGCCCGCCTGGTCCTCGACCACCGTGCGGAGGGCGTCAGAGGCGGGCGCGTTATCGACGACTACCACCTCATACCGCGGGTACTTCTGCCCGGCGAGACGGCTCAAGCATTTCCTTATCTGTTCTGGCCGGTCACGGGTGCAGACGACAACGCTGATAAAAGGCGCGCGG
>Ga0307478_10004307_pt1 | contig 10187 bp, 12 predicted proteins | sample atmos_gasesECM4C_2_FD_203713 | JGI IMG/M metagenome (GOLD analysis project Ga0307478, IMG submission 203713) | Hardwood forest soil microbial communities from Morgan-Monroe State Forest, Indiana, United States - atmos_gasesECM4C_05 | ecosystem: Environmental > Terrestrial > Soil > Temperate...
GAACTCGTCTGCTGATTCCGCCGCTAGGCAGGTTTTTTCCCAGTCTTCGGTCAGTCGGCCCGAGAAGGCGGCGGTGAGGACGGCTAAGCGGAAGCGTTTCAAGATGACCGAGACACGATTCAGCCGTTCCCGCGCTGCATTGACGCAGGCCAGCAATAACTCAACCTTCTCAACGATACGCTCCTGTTCAGCACGAGGAGGAAGGGGAACGGGTAATCCCTCAAGAATGCGAGTATTGATTCCCGGTCTGGTCGTCCCTATAACGGAGTCGTTTGTATGTTGCCGCGAGACCTCGCAACCTGAGAAGACAAAATACATGTATTGAGGATTGATTACGCGTTGATCAGGCCGAACGCGAAGAAGGTGGTAGGACATAAGCCACCCTTGGGCGGAAAGAGGAACAACCGCAGATCGCCCAATGGTGCCTGACCGGGTGAACAGAACGTCGCCAGCCTGTACGCGGTAGTCGGAAAGCGCGACGGCCTTTGCTTCAGTCACATGATCGACTCTGACATTCTTGAGTTCAAGACGGCCTGATTGAACGTTGCCGACAGCTAGAATGGGTACACCGGATGAAACGAACTCCTTTGACTTGAGAATTGCTCCAAAAGGGCCAGTCTTAACCGTTTCCGTTCCTGATACACCTAGATTCAGGACTCTTGTCCATAGCCATCCCTCTGGCAGATCGGGAAGATCAGATTCCTCTAGTAAAGGCAATCGGCTGGTAGCACTCACTGTTTCTTGAAGACTCCCACTCCGGCTTCGGCACTATTTCCATTCTCGGTTTCCAGTAGGGTCAGGACCTTGGCAAGTTCCGCAGTTGCAGCTTGCAGGTCGGCGATGGCATCCGTGGCCAGTTCCTCCGGCTCCAGCGAGTCGTCGCCGTCATCAAGCGATTCGTCCTTGAGCCATTTCAGGCTGTCGATCTTGTAATCTCGCCGCTTGATCTCTTCGATGGAGAACGAGCGCCAACGATCTTCCTTCGAGTCGGCAGGCTTTCGTTTTGCACGACCATTGGCGTCAGAACCGTAGCACTTCTCAAACTCGGAAAACTGGTGTGGAGCAAGTGGGCGATCTTTCTTCGTGATATGGGGAACGTTTGTGCGACCGTCATAAACCCAGACGGTCTCGGTCGGATAGCCCTTCGTAAAGAAAATCACGTTGGTTTTAGTGCCGGGGCTGTAAGGAACAAACGTGCCGTTCGGCAGACGTAGCACTGTGTGGAGGCCGCAATCCTCGGTGAGAATCTTGAACACCTCACCAGCTTGGTCCGCAAACAGGCAATTGTCCGGTACAACGACAGCCGCACGTCCGCCGGGTTTCAGGATCGTAATAACATGTTGGATGAAATTTAATTGCTTGTTGCTCGTTTCGACCGTGAAGTCATCGCGTGTTGGGGCTTGGTTTGCACCTCGTGTCCCGAAAGGTGGATTGGTCATCACCACATCGAAATGGCGTCCGTCAGGAATCTGGTAGATAGAGTCTTTCCTCTCGATGTGTGGTTCCAGCCCGTGCAGATACAGATTCATGAGGGCGAGGCGTCGAGGGCGCTCGACCAAATCTTGCCCGAAGTAGGTCTCCGACTTTAGCCGCTTCGCCAGTTCCCGAGGCATGGCACCGCGCGTCTCTTCAATCAGCCACTCGTAGGCGCAGACGACGAAGCCACCTGTACCGCACGCAGGGTCGCATATTGTGAAGTCGCTGTGCGCACGCGGGTCGGGCTTCATGCAGCGCACAAGAGCCTGAATCAGGATTCGTGGCGTGAAGTATTGTCCGGCACCCTTCTTGCCTTCACTTGCTGCTTTTTCCAAGAGGCCCTCGAACGCAGCAGCTTTTACGTCAACGTCGAGCGCCGTCCATTCCGTCTCATCTATGAGGCCCAGAAGCTTTTTGAGGCTAACAGGCTCGTTGAACCGGGACTGGGCACCAGCAAAAATGTCGCCGAGGATTCCCCGTTGCTGTCCGAGTGCTCGGAGAACGTCTGAATAGTGGTCGCGCAGGGGCGTTCCCGACTTTCCGACGAGGGTCGGCCACGAGCAGTCCACTTCGATTTCTTCGACTTTGCCTTTCTTTTCGACCTTGAATTTCTTTTCGCTGAGATCGATGCCGCGCTCGTGGGCCATCTTCAAGAAGAGTAGGTAAGTCAGTTGCTCGATGTAGTCGCCGTAGTCGATCCCTTCGTGCCGAAGGGTGTGGCAGAAACCCCAAAGTGTTTGAACTATGTCAGACATGCAGGACCTTCCCCAAAGCCCATTGCCCACACTTGTCGTTCAAAACTTGCGTTGCGTGTTACTTCGATGTTCAACCGCAGCGAATCGGTCAGGCGCGCAGCCATAGCCGTGTCCCGTGATCAGTAATGATTTTTCCGATGTCCTCCCAGCTACTGTATTCGTAAATTCGGACGTGAGCGACCAAATGCGCCTGTTCAGCTTTAGCCATAAGGAATGGGAGGTGAACTCCTTTGCGCACAAAATAGACTGAGGGCTTGCCAAACGCCAACGCCCAACCGGCTTCGAACAACACACTAGAAACGACTTGTTGCGGATAGATCAGAACAAAATATCTGCTGTCGCGCAGAATCTTCATGTCATCTTCTAAGGCAATATCGGCTGCGTCGAACTCAGTTTTCGATTTGAGATCATTACCCGCGAAAAATATCGATTTAAAGCGACACGTGGCCTTCATAATGTTCTGTATTTCGATAACTTGTGTCCGGGTTTCTTGATACTGTTTCTCTGTTTTTATCGCAGCCATGGGAGATGCGATGAAGGCGTCATACTTGAACCTATCTAACCCAGAGATAATGCGCTCGCGCACCCATTCGTACACTCCGCTTCTTGTATCGGGCTTCACGATCTTTGTGTGAGAACCACGAGCCATTTTCTTCCGGTCCGAAGACAGACCTACGCCTGCACTGAGCCTGTCCACCCAAAAATCCGATGAACCGAGAACCGCCCAAGTCGGAATAGCTACCCTCTTAAATCCCACAACCCGCTCGTCGGAGGAGTGGAAATAGTCTTGGAAGGTGTCGGTTATCGTCGTAACAAATTCACCGTGGGGCTTAAGAGCCTGAAAATCTGAAGACAACCATTGTAGCGATTTTGGAACCCTCATTGAACCAAGTTGTGGCGTGGCCATAAGAACCATTCCGCCGATACGGGAGAGCACAGCCGTTTCGTTATGGTGGACGAAATGAGATATCACGGCTTTGCAGAGCAATCCGCCCATACTGTGCCCGATGAGAACGATGGACGGATAATCGGAAAGCTCGTCACGAATGAGGTCGGCGAAAACTTCAGCTTCTCGATTGAGTTTCACCGATTTCCAGAATTTGAGTCGCTCGAAAAGCGTAACATACTGATACAGTCCCACGTCGACTTGACTGAGGTCTTCAAATACGAACGCGGGGAAATTTCCCCACGTAGCATTTTTGCCATATCGACCTCCGCCCAACCCATGTACAAAAATGACCAGTCTGTCAGAAGTTTGGGTTGATTTTTGGTGAATAACGAGTGGTTCGTCCTTAGTTGTAGCTATATCCGGTTCAGAAAACTTAGCTTGCGAAAGTTTCAACATAAACGTATCCGGAATCTATCGGCCTCTCCTATGCCGCCACGGCCTCGTTAAACTGAACGATCAAATTCTGAAGCTGACCAGCAAACACGCGAGTCGCTTGGCTCAGTCCGCCCTTTCGGGCGAAGACTGGAAGCAGATCAAAATCGCTGAGATCAATCGTCAGATTCTCGATCAGGTGCGCTTCGATAAGGCTGAGCCATTGCCGCTGTTCAGGCGTGAATGTCCTGCCTGCTGTGACTTGAGTGAACGCCATTCTAACCCTTTCCTCAGCCGTGAGCAGTGGCCGTTGATCGTCAGCGGCGTGCTTCACCATCGAAATAATGTCCACCAGCGCCTTGCTATAGTGGATTTCATGAGCTTTGCGGAGGTGCTCCTCGGTGAAGCGCTGAGGCGTAGCGGCCAGCTTGGTGCGAAGCTCGCCCAGTGCGGCAGTGTTCCAGTCCATTGGACGGTTTAGCAGAATGCCAATGGCTTCTATCTTGGTCGGATTTTCCCGTATGAAGCAGGCGAAGGCACTCAGGTAGTCCTCGGTGCGGTATTCCTTGCCGTCTGCCCCGCGCACGAGCCACTCCGACGTGACGACATCCTCTGTCTCGTAAGCCCTGATGAAGATGCGTGGGGCACGCGGGTAATTCACGAGTAGGTCTTGGAAGTTTTTGTCCCGCAGCAGTGCCATTGTAGAAGTGAAGTCTTGTCGAACCTTGCCGGGAAGGTCGGCGGCGTATTTTCCAACGTCGCCATTCGGAATGTAGGCCGCGAACAGTTCCCTTGCTTCGGAAGACATCGCCTTGTTAATCCGCTGAAGGCGTTTGACGAGTCGCCGAATGTTGTAGTCACGGTCCCTGTTGGCCCAGATGTGCTCGATGATCTCGGCGATGGTCTTGAATTCTGAGGTGGGCATTTCCGCCGTGATTGCCGTCGCTTTTCGGAAATATTCCAGGAGCGTTCCACCGAAACAATCGAAGACCGTGAAGTGGTCCTTGTGCGGAAAATGTTCTCCTTTGCGGGTACCGCGCCCGAGCATTTGCTCGAACAAGATGCGGGATTTCACCGGGCGCAAGAAGACGATGCCTTCAAGGTCCGGGATATCCACGCCCGTGGAGAGCATATCGACTGACACCACCACTCCCGGAGTAGAGCGGTTGCGGAACTCCCGGATGCGCTGTAGAGGACGATCAACGCGCCCGGTGATCTTCTGCACGAACGAGTCGCCCCTGCCAAAAATATCGCGAGCCGTATCCACCAACTGGTCAGCGTGTGACGTGTGGGGCAAATCGTTCGACGCGAAAATCAGGGTTTTTGGAAAACGCCCGGTTTCTTGTTCGTGCGCAAGTGCCCATCTTCTGATTTCTTCCAGAATTTTGCGATTAGAGTCCGGCGAGGTGACCTTCTCCTCGATCTCCGAGGTCGGAAACTCACGCTCATCTTCAATCAGGTCAAGCTGCTCTGCGCCCGACTCAGGGTTGACCACGCCTACTTGCTCGCCTTCCTTCAAGAAGATGCCGTTCATCCGCACATTCGATTTGACCGCTACAACGTCATAATCCACGAGGAATCCCTCGCGGACGGCACGTTCGTACTCGTAGCGGTAGACAATCTCTTTAAACGCAGCCATCGTGTGGGCTGCAGGTGTCGCTGTCAGTCCAATCTTGATGGCGTCGAAATGGTCAAGCGTCTTACGCCAAATGGCTTGCTCTTGCGCTGTATAACCCCGGTGGCACTCGTCGGCGATTACTAGATCAAACGCGTGGATGGGGATGTCCAGTTGACTGGCTTCTTCGTCCAGCTCCTCATCTCCGGCTGCAAAGATCGCATTGCGGCCAAAGAGGTTAATCGTCATCCTCTGGATGGTGCTGACATACACGAATGAGTGGGAGGCTTGTGGATTGGTCAAGTACGACGACGGCAGCACTTTCGGGTCGTATTTCTCGTCGTCCTCAAAGTCTTCTCGGTGAAAACGCTGGCTGTAAACTTCATAGATTTTGTCGAACTTCAAGCCGGGTTCCGGTTCGAAGGACGCGAAGGCAAGCACAGCCTGCGCAGCAAGAGCGCGACGGTCAACCAAGAAGAGAATTCGTTTAGCAACGCCTGATTTCATGAGACGGTAAACCTGATTGACCAGCGTGAAGGTCTTACCCGTCCCTGTTGCCATCGCTACCAGCATCTGACGCTTCTGGTCCTCAATAGCCTTCTCGATGGCAGCGTTTGCGTCGCGCTGGTACGGACGCAGTTTCGGATGCTCATTCGGCGTCTGAATCAGACGCTGGCAGCTTCCATCGAAATCGCGTCTGAGTTTCTCCGCAAGCGCGTCCGGCGTGTGGAAGCGGCTGATCGTGTGGGACCTGCTGAGAGTGTGGCGGATGTCGTGATGCCAGATGATCTCGCCGTTTGTCGAGTAGAGGAACGGGACTCGATAGCCGCGAAAGTTCAGTGGACTACTCGCCGTGCCCTTCGAGTACCGCTCACATTGGGTCAAGACGTTCTGTGGCCCGAGAGTCAGCTTCTTCGCCTCAACAATGCCTAAAATCCCGCCGGAAACGCAGAGCGCATAGTCGGCTGGGCCATTGTCGGTCGGGAACTCCTCGATGGCGCAACCGTCAAACGCCGTCAGCGGCTTTCCGTCGCTGAACGGAACGACACGCCAGCCCACCGCCTTTAACTTGGGGTCGATCAGACGCTTGCGGGTAAGCCACTCCGAGTCTGTAGGCAAGACGGTTCTCATGGGTCGATGAGACGATAGCATACCAACGTGATACCAAATGAGTGACCTACACCGATCATTGCCTGTCGGGCACGCCTTGCTTATTGAATTGGTTTCCGCAGTCGGACCCGTGTCCCCTCTCTACCTGATCGTGGTATAATTGTTGCCATCATCCAGAGCCGCAAAGCGGCAGCAACCGTAGCCACGCCAGTGGAAAACGGTGCTAAGACGATGAGCCTCTAGGAGGAAACAGTGACTGACCTTTTCCAAACATCCGGCACGTCCCCTACTTCTGGGCCTGATTTTATCTGTGAGAACCACTTCACTCTGTTCCTCGTTTTTCCCTGCACGGACTCCGCAAAATTTTGGGTATCGGAAAATCTCCCGCCTGACCATCTCACCTTCGGGGAAGGAATCGTAATCGAGGCTCGCTGCTTCTGGCCGATATTGGAAGGCATCCAGAACGACGGCTTAACGGCGGTGCCTCGATGACGGACAAGCAGAAGGCCGCAGCCGCAATTCGTGCGCTCTTGGAACGGCGGATTGGCCGTTTGCTCGGCTGCGAGCCGTCTGAACTTCCCCACATGAAAATCGGGTCGATGGCCCAGAACGGGATGATGCGATACGACTTGAGCGAGATGGTGATTCGCACCGTCGCACAAGAGTTGGCTGACCGTTACGCGGATTTAGTGAAGTAGAAGTGCGCGAGATCGCGAAGGACCACAGTGTCGAATGCCGAATGCGCAGAAAGGACGGTGAAGACCCGACCAGCCAGAACATCGGTTGGCGCGTCGAGAAATCGGAGTATTGATGATGAAAATTATAGCGAGAATCAACGCCTACTTCCCTGACAGGAACTATGGCTTTTTGCACCAGAACAAAGACGGCGTGGTGGTGAAGCACTTCCTGCACTTGAATAACGTCGTCTCAGGCGTGCCGAAGACCGGGTTGATGGCACGCTTCGACTCCGTGATGGGGGAGAAAGGCTCCATCGCGATGAACGTGGAGATTCTGGGAGGTGCTGAATGAGTGCCTTCGGAATATACCAACAGTTCATCGACGCGCTGTATGCCCCTACCGATGTCATGGCTCTTGCATTCATCGACCCGAAAGGGAGCGTGTAGCACAACTTCGTAGAGGCATCGAAGGCGAGAACAATCGTTACGTAGTTTAACGCACAGGGCCTCGATATACTTTGGTCGTGAACCATCCGCCTATCCTTCTCGGAACGTCGTCGTTCACAGCCTCAGGTTGGGACGGCGTGTTCTACCCGAAAGGAATGCGATCAACCGACTACCTTAGCTTTTACGCGGAACATTTCCATACGGTCGAAGTGGATTCAACGTTTTATGGCTGTCCCACGGCTCGCACCGTAAACAATTGGGCCGCTCGAACGCCTGAGGGATTCGTATTCTCCGTCAAAGTCCCACAAATCATCACACACGAAAAAGTTTTAGCTGACTGCGATGCTGATCTGAAGGAGTTTCTCGATACGATGAGTATCCTCGGGCCAAAGCTTGGTCCGATAGTGTTTCAGTTTCCATTCTTCAATCGGAGCATCTTTCGTGATCGACATGAGTTTCTAGATAGGCTTGTTCCGTTACTGGCGAAGCTTCCCGCAGGACACAAGTTTGCAATTGAGATGCGCAATCCGAACTGGTTGAACGCTGAGTTTGCGGACCTGCTGCGAGATCACAGGATTGCCCTCGTTCTTCAGGACCGATCATTCATGCCCAACCCGGCAGAACTGAAATTTGACCCGATCACTGCGGACTGGACGTACATCCGATGGCTTGGTGATCGCAAGAGTATCGAAAAGCAGACGACGACCTGGGACAAGGTTGTAGTAGATCGCACCGCTGAACTCACAAGTTGGGTGGACTTCTGCTACCAGATAAGGAAGCGCGGCGTAATTGTCTTCGCATACGCCAACAACCATTTCGCTGGCCACGCTCCAGCGACAATCAAGCAGTTTCAAGAGTTGTGGCAAGCGAAGGGACTTCCTGAGTTGAGTAAGCCGCCGAAGGAGAGACAGGAGAACTCGCTTTTCCCGGACTGAGGGGACCACCGTTTAGTTCCTTGCCATGTTGTGCGTGGCCCGTGTCAAGACCCGCTCTGGAAAGAGTCAGCATAAGTATGAATACGTAAGTAGTTACATATCTTGATCTTAGAACCCGAAGCCGTTCCATTGGTAGCTCGGGACGCCACATGTTAACTACGCGCTGGACTTTCATTAGGCGAGGCACGGACCGTTCGCGTCCCGCCTCCATGTTGCAACTACTTCGGTACGCTGTTATTCAACCAGGTTTTGACTCCGCCATGATGAGAGCAGGTGCCGCGACGGTGAGCGCTATAGCTCGTGGTTCCGTCTTGACACGTCGCAGTCGCCGTTGCCGATTGTTTCCGATGATGGCTTGTCGATCGATGTTTATGCTGACCAGCGGCTTGAGCGGTGCTTATAACGCAGAGGACTGAGAATGCAAAGGGGAGTATCTTTTTCATGTACAGACCCTCGCAAAATCGATCAGTATCGTTGCCGAAGTATACGCTTGACATACTACTTTTGTGAGTAGATTGTAGCGGATAATATCCCCGCAACAAGTCTTCTACGGAGGCCTAGCCATGAGACTTGTCTGTTCTTTTGCTCTGTCCACTTCGCTGTTATTTTCAAATTTCGCGGACCTTCCGCAAGCATCACAAGTAAACAAGGACCAGTCCCCAGCGAAAACCGAGACGGCACCTCTAAAACAACCGCTTGCATTCGGTTTAGAAGATGGCACACCGATTAAGCTTCGTCTTACTCGCAACCTGTCTTCTGCTGATGCTACTACTGGTGACCGCGTCGATTTCGAGGTTCTCGAAGACATTAAGGTGAAAGACGTAATCGTTGTCCCACGTGGCGGTTTGGCCTTAGCAACCGTAACGGAGGCGCAGCACAAACGTCGAATGGCTCGTGGTGGCAAACTCGATGTCAACATCGATGATGTGCGTCTTATAGATGGCGAGAAGGCCCCATTACGGGCCGTGAAGGAAGCAAAGGGTGGCGGTCACACTGGTGCCATGACGGGAGCGATGATCGGAACTGCGATTGTCTTCTTTCCTGCCGCCCCGCTCTTTTTATTCATGCATGGGAAAGACATCACGATTCCGAAGGGAACAGAGATCACGGCTTATGTTAACGGCGATATTCCTTTGGACCCCTCAAGGTTCAAAGCCCAAGAGAAAGCTGCCGCCGATGAATCAGCTGCTCCGGTACAGGGCGCGGATTCAATGGTCGCCTCGGTTGATGTGAAGTCCACTCCCGATGGAGCGGACATCACGGTTGACGACAAATATATGGGTAGCACGCCTTCGACACTCAAGCTCGCGCCCGGCGATCACAAGATCAAGCTCGAAAAGTCTGGTTTCAAGATTTGGGAGAGAACCCTGTCGGTAAGCCCTGGCGGGAGTGCGAATATAAATGGAACTCTCGACAAAGAATAGAAGCATGGGAGGATACATCGTGAGACCGAGATCATTTGTTCGTCTGTTTTTTGCATTTCTGCTGTTCATCACACCTGCGTTCGGTCAACGTCACAGTTCTAGTCGCCCGACCTATGGTGGTGGAAAACACACAAAATCGCATGGTGGGCATTACCAGGGAGAACAGAATTCCCACCACAAGGGTGGGCACTACAAGAATCCTAAGACGGCTGACGAATACGGGAGACACAAGCAATAGTCAAGGGGGTTCGCCTTCTCCCGACGAGGGAACTCCGCCAAGTCCCCCGGTCGTAGGTCGTTGATTTAGTCTTCTATGCCGGAAGCGGAGTCGGGATGCGATATTGGTGGGTCAACCAAAATCAAACATTCCGCCAAGAGATCGCAGGCGGCTATCTGTGGTCACCGAAGCGTAACTCCAACGGGGGAC
>Ga0307478_10004308_pt1 | contig 10186 bp, 10 predicted proteins | sample atmos_gasesECM4C_2_FD_203713 | JGI IMG/M metagenome (GOLD analysis project Ga0307478, IMG submission 203713) | Hardwood forest soil microbial communities from Morgan-Monroe State Forest, Indiana, United States - atmos_gasesECM4C_05 | ecosystem: Environmental > Terrestrial > Soil > Temperate...
TTCCTTTTTCCAGCAGCACTTGATTGAGCAGAGAGAGATCGTAGAGATTCGTGAGGTCGGGTGTTTGCCGGCCGAGAAAGCCGGCGTCGAAAGCCGCTTTGGCCGATGTCAGAAGCGAGTTGCGCAGCGGGTCATAGGTGACTTGCAACCGGGAGAAGGATTCCTGCAAGACCGCGTCGGGAAGAGCCTTGCCGGTCTCCTTCTGAATCTGGCTGTTCAGGATTTTCTTCGCGTCGTCGGGATGCGAATTGATCCACTCCGTGAGCTCGACGTGGGCACGAAGCCAGTTCTTGACTACGTCGGGATGGTCTCTGAGAAACTTGGGGCTGACGATCAAATTGGCGCAGATGAATTGGCCACCAGGCCACAAAGTTCGTTCATCCAGAAACAGTCGGCCGTTCCCTTCACGAATCAAGCGCGTGGCCCAGGGTTCGGGAGCCCAGGCAGCGTCCAGCTCTTTTTTCAGAAACAGCGTGAGTTGATCGGGATTGGCCAGGGGGATGACCTGGACGTCGCCTCCCTTATCGGCAGATTTCAGGCCATTGGCCCTCATCCAGGAACGCAGCGCCACGTCTTGCGTGTTGCCTAGCTGTGGGGACGCGACTTTCTTTCCGTGAAAATCTGCCGGTTTCTGGATGCCGGCATCGTTCCGTACGACTAGCGCAGCGCCGCCACTTGCGGCTCCCGCGATGACGCGTACTGCTTCCCCGTTTGAGCGGATGTAGCCGGTGATGGTCGGGTTCGGTCCGATGTATGCCATATCGAGCGCGCCGGCAAAGAGCGCCTCGATCGCAGCTGGACCAGCGTTGAATGTTTTCCATTCAATCTTGACGCCCGGACCGAGCGACTTTTCGAAGGTCCCGTTCGCCTTGCCAACCATGGCTTGGGCGTGAGTGATGTTGGGGAATGCGCCTACCCGAATGGTGACCGTCGTCTGCGCCCAAGCGGGCCAGTTTGCCAGAGCGAGCAAGCCCAGGACCGCGAGCGTGGTTTGGCGCCGGCGCATGCTCAGCCCTTGCTTCCGGTTCCCGGAATCATCATGGGGAGAACGCTGGAAGTCTCGGTTGTTTTTTTCTTCTTGGAGCGCCTCTCGCTCTTTCCGGAGTCGCCGCGTGGATCCTTCACGATGTCTTCCAATGTGGTGTTCTCGAGAATCTTGGCAGCGGCATCACGCACGTCGAGGAAGACCTGGTAGAGGGCGCGGTGCGCATGATCCTTGTCGATCAGGGTACGGAGTTGCTCGGCGTCGCCAAACGGAGCCAGCGGGCCGTCAACCAGGCGGATGATTTCGCTCAGGTGGATTTCTTTGGGCGGCCGGCGCAACGCATAGCCACCCTTGGCTCCGCGAACGCTTTCGACCATGCGCGCGTTCTTCAGTTCCAGGAGAATCAGTTCGAGGAATTTTTCGGGCAGATTCTCTTCGTAGGCGATATCACGAATCTTGATGGCGCCCTGGTTGTGGCGGCGTGCCAGCATCATCATGGCTTGCAGCGCGTACAGCCCTTTTTGAGAAATCTTCATATGGCGTATCTTCCCATAAAGTCTATTTTACCTATAGAGTTTATTTCATTGCAGTACATTGCAAACACAGTGCCATTCCATGCCACGGCCAGCAAGCGGAATAGCCTTTGTTTTCTTTTTCTTACGAGAGGACTACTATGACTTATTCAAAGCCGGGTGTGCACGAACTTGCAGCTTGCGAACGGCATTCTTCTCGCGAATGGTTAGGTATGAGCTGATACAGTGCTTGAGGGCAAGATGCCCCTCACGACAGCCGGCGGGACGCCGGCGCTACAGTCGTTTTTCCGCAGTCTGTTAATGCGCGAGGCCGTTGCCGGAAAGGCGCAGGACCTGGACGGTAATGTTGTCGGGGCCGCCGCGCTCGCGAGCAAGGTTGACCAATTCTGCGCAGGCGGAGGATGCGCTCTGGCCAGTGACGGCATGGAGGATTTCGTCTTCGTGCACAGGTCCCCAGAGCCCATCGGTGCACAGCACCAGCACATCTCCCGCCTGCACGCTCATGGGATTCGCAGGAGCGTCGGCGATGACTTCGCCTCCGGCGCCCAGGGCGGCGGTCAGGATGTGACGCTGGGGATGACGCTCGGCTTCATCGGAACGCAGGACTCCGGATTCCACCAGGCGACCGACATAAGAATGATCGCGGGTAAGACGGGTGATGGAATTGTCACGAACGAGGTAGAGCCGGCTGTCTCCCACGTGGGCGTAGTAAAGGCGGAAGTCGTTGAGAGCGAGAGCGGTGCAGGTCGTGCCCATGCCCTGAAACTCGGGATGAGCCTCGGCGTACTCGCGAATGCGATGGTGGGCCTCTTGAAAACCCTTCAGGAGGGCATCGCGTGGATCGCTGGTGGAGTCCCGGGCGTAAACTTCCTGAATAGTCTCGATCGCCAGGCGACTGGCTTCCTGTCCGCCCTCGTAGCCACCCATGCCGTCGGCGACAAGCGCGAGCCTTCCCTTCTTCTGAAAAGCCTCTTCCGCCTGAGGCTCCCAATAAGAAAGGGCGTCCTCGTTGTTTTCGCGCTGGCAGCCAACATCACTCAAGCTGCCTACCTCGACTCCGGCACGAATCTGCATTCTGCCTCGTGGATGGAATTTCGACGAGCTTACCGCTTCGTCTGGGATGCTGCTGACCAACTCCTTGCACGTTCGCAGTTTGATACTACGGTTGAGCAGGACACCCACATTCCTGGAGACTCAGGCGGGCGGGCCGGAAGATTATATACTTAGCCGAGGTTTACGGCGGAAGGGATGTCCCGCGCGGCGAGAAGCCGGGTTGGGCGGCGGTTCTCGGAGTGAGGACACCCCGCTCGGGAAAGGCTAGATCTCCCGGGCAGCGTGATCGGTGAGGTGCTTGCTTGCGTAGTCCTCCACCTGATGTTCGTAGACCTGCTCGACGTGATCGGCGCAACTGGGCTCGCCATCCACGAGTTGGATGGCTGGCTTTCCGCACATCGTGCAGACTGAGGGTTTCCCGGGTTGGTTGTTCTCGATTCTCACCAGCTTGTCAACGACCGTTTTTAGTTTGTCCATCTTCCCCTCGGTGATACGAAAATTCCTGGCGAGTCGACTCGCCGATCGAGCCATTGCTGTTCGTAGCGACTCCCCTGGACTCTGCCCTCAGGCGAAAGCGGGCTCTTCGACCGGCTCCACGTGGGCGCTCATTTTGATGGGGACGTTCAGCGCGCGCGAAATCGGGCATTTCGTCTTGGCAGCTTTCGCAGCTTTCTGGAACTTTGCTTCCTCGCGTTGCGGCAAGTGCGTCGAGACATGAAGCTCGATCTCTGAGATATCCCAATGCCCCGCGTTCTCCTGCAGAGTGAGCACGGCCTCGGTCTTCACGTGCTCATACTTGAGGTGAGCCTTGGCCATCTCCTGGGCGACCATGAGAGAGACGCAGGAGGCAACGGCGGCGGCGAGCATCTCTGACGGACTGGTGCACGGCTCGCTCCCAGAGCTTGAGCCGAACGAGTACAGGGCGTTCGACATGACACCACTGGTCGTGGTGACCGCTCCTTCGCCGATGGCTGGGCTTCCCCTCCAGGTGGCAATTGCGCTTCGGATCATACGTTCTCCTCGATCGGATCAGTTCCTGAGTATTTTTATAGAGCACGAGACAGCGAACGGCTGTGACTCGTGGCACAGTCCGATGGGGCATGACTGTGTGGGGAGACTGACAGCAGTCACGACTGCGATGTGAGAAGCTCAGAAATCCAAGAGAAAAAATGATGAAGAATTCAACGACGGATGGAAATCACTCCATGGGCAATCCAACGTAGTTCTCCGCCAAAGACTGGGCGGCGGCGCGGGAACTGGTGACGTAGTCGAGTTCCGCACGTTGGCGGCGCTCATCGAAAGGGTTGCCTTCGTGGCGATGGAGCATGGAGGTCATCCACCAGGAAAAACGCTGCACGCGCCACACGCGACGCAGACACGTCTCGGAGTATCGCTGGAGCAGGTCTTCGCGGCCAGTGGCGTAGAACTCTTTCAGCGCGCGCGCCAGCACGCGGACATCGGCGACGGCGAGGTTGAGGCCTTTCGCTCCAGTGGGCGGCACAATGTGGGCGGCGTCGCCGGCGAGAAAGAGTCTTCCGGACTGCATAGGCTCGACCACGAAGCTGCGCATTCCGGTTACGCCCTTCTGCAGAATCGAGCCTTCGGTCAATTTCCAGTCATCGCCGCGGCTAAGGCGAATTTGCAGTTCTTGCCAGATGCGGTCGTCCGGCCAGAGGTCGAGGTCTTCGTCGGGGGAACACTGCAGGTAAAGGCGAGTGAGGTGCGGCGATCGCATACTGTGCAGGGCAAAGCCACGATCGTGGTAAGCGTAGATCAGCTCTTCGGAGGACGGAGGGGCCTGCGCGAGGATGCCCAGCCATCCGAACGGATACGTCCTTTCGTAAACCGTGAGGACGCCATCGGGGATGCTTGGACGCGAGATTCCGTGAAAACCATCGCAGCCGGCAATGAAATCGCACTGGATTTCGTGGACCTGACCATCCTTTGCATAGTGAATGCGTGGTCTGCTGCCAGAAAAATCAGAGATGGAGACATCCTCCACCTCAAATACGATCTCACCGCTCGCATCGAGGCGAGCCTGGACTAAATCCTTGATGACCTCGTGCTGTCCGTAGACGGTGATCGCGCGGCCGGTGAGATCCTGGAAGTCGATGCGGTGGCCGCGTCCCCCGAATCGGAGTTCGATCCCATGGTGGATCAGGCCTTCGCGCTTGAGTCGGTCGCCAACCCCGATTTCGCAGAGCAACTCGACCGTGCCCCCCTCGAGCACTCCGGCGCGGATTCGCTCTTCGCAGTGTTGTCGGCTGCGGTTTTCGAGGACGATCGAGTCGATTCCTTGCAGATAGAGAAGATGGGAGAGCACCAGACCCGCAGGACCCGCGCCGACAATTCCGACCTGGGTGCATGTCTGGCTCACGATCCGATTTCCTGTTGAGCGGGATTCACGGAAGTCAAAGTTTGCGTGGTGCTCCGAAGCGGGCGATCACGTCATCGGGAACGGCTTGTCCCTCAATGGCCTCGGGATTAGCTTTCGAGCGCACCGCCCAGACGCGAGTCTCGAGGCATTCCACGGCAACAGCATCCCCCTTGAACAGCTTGTGTTGGACGTCAAAACTGCTGCGGCGCCACTCCACGATCGACGATTCGACGACGACATCGTCTCCGAAGTGGGAGGCAGCCAGGAACCGCGCTCGGGTATCGACCATGGGGATTCCTACAATACCGTACGCCTTTAACATTTTGTGCTTGGGCAAGCCGGCAGCTTCAAACAAGGCAGCGGTGCAGTTGTCGAAGTAAGCAAAGTAGCGAGGATAGTAGACGATTCCCGCGGGATCGCAATCGCCCCACTCGATACGTATGGTTTTCCGGTTCGTCAGCATTAAGGTTGTGGGTCTTAACTATTTTTTCGCATCGATCTCGGCGAAGACAACCTCGGCAGTGTGAAAAGCGGAATTGGCAGCCGGAACGCCACAGTAAATCGCCGCTTGCAACAGAACTTCTTTTATTTCATCACGCGTGAGCCCGTTGTTGAAAGCGGCACGGATGTGCATGCGAAGCTCCTCGGTGCGGTTCAGAGCGACCATGGTGGCAATCACAATGAGGCTGCGGGAGTGCCGCGACAGGCCGGGGCGCGTCCAGATCTCTCCCCAAGCATAACGCGTGATCAGATCCTGATATTCGCGATTGAAATCGTTGGCGTTTTTCAGAGACTTGTCGACATGGGCATCGCCGAGGACGGCGCGGCGCACAGACATTCCCTTTTCGTACCGCTCCCGATCATTCATGCAGAGCCTCGCTGGTCAGGCTTTGAGGAAATTCAACAACTCCATCGTAAATGCTTCGGCGGCTTCAATGTTTGATAGATGGGAAGCGGGGAGCTCTTTATACTGCGCTCCCGCGATACGTTCGGCAAAGAGACGGCTCTCTGACGGCGGCGTGACCGGATCGCAAGTGCCGGTGATCACCAAAGTGGGCAGTTGAATATTGGCAATCGATTCGCGCAGGTCGATGTCGCGAATTGCGGCGCAGCAGGCGGCGTAACCCTCGACCGGCGTGTCCAGGAGCATCTTTCTGGGGGAGTCGATCGCCGCCGGCGAAGCCGCTTGAAAGGCGGGCGTAAACCAGCGCTGAATCACACCATCGACGATGGCAGCCATTCCACTTTTCCGAACCGTCTCAATGCGCGTATTCCAGATTTCCGCATTGCCAATTTTCGGTGACGTATTGCAGAGGATGAGGTGGCGCAGTCGCCGTGGATTTCGCAACGCCAACAACATGCCGATCAGGCCGCTCATGGAGAGGCCACAAAAGTGCACCTTTTCGATGTCCAGGTGGTCAAGTAGAAGGATGACATCCTGGGCCAGTTGCTCGATCGTATAAGGGCCCGGAGTTACGGTCGATTGTCCATGGCCGCGCATGTCGTAGCGAAGGACGCAGAATTCCCGGGACAGAACCGGCACCTGGGAGTCCCACATCTCCAAGCTCGTTCCCAACGAATTCGAGAGCAGGACGGCCGGCGCTTGTTTTGGGCCAGAAATCTCATACCGGATGCTCGCGTCGCGGAGTTCCAGCATTGGCATGGGGCTTATCGATTCTCCGTAGGAGTGGTTTGGCTAGCGGCAATGGCACGACTGATGAACTGGTTGGCCATACCTGCGTAGTTTGCCGGTTCAAAGAGACTCTTGAGGTCGCTGGAGGACAGGTAACGGCTGGCTTCAGGATTTACGGCAAGGACTTCGCGCAGATGTTTCTTGTCGCTGACCGCCTGCCGCACCGCCGCTTCGACGATCTGGTGTGCAGCACGCTTCCCGACGTGTTTGGCTAGCGTCATGGAAACGGCTTCCGCGAAGATCAGTCCGTGCGTGACTTCAAGGTTTCTCAGCATTCGATCAGTATCCACCTCGAGTCCGGCGATGGTTTCGACCAGGCGGTGGAGCGCCCCGGCGGTGAGCCGCACCAGTTCGGGCAAAGTCTCCCACTCGGCTTGCCAGCCACCCAGGCCGCGTTCATGCTCTTGCGACATTGCGGCCAGCATCGTGGCTGCCAGGGATGGCACCCTGGCGGCTGCCGAAAGAATTACTGCACTGGCGACGGGATTGCGTTTTTGCGGCATGGTTGAGGAGCCGCCACGGTTCTTCCCAGCCGGCTCAAAAACCTCAGCGACTTCCGTCTGCATTTCAAGGGATAGGTCCCGCGCAACTTTGCCGAGTGTTCCTGTAAGCAGGGCTAGCGTGGTCGCAACTTCGGCAATGCGATCACGATGTGCGTGCCACGGCATTGCTGGCAACTCTAGATCCAGGTCCTTTGCCAGTGCGGCAGCGACGTCCAATCCCTTTTCGCCCAGGCTGGCGAGCGTTCCCGCCGCACCGCCAAATTGCAACACCAAAACGCGCGCGCGCAATTCCTCCAACCGCATTCGGTGACGCGTCACAGCGTCCAGCCAGCCGGCCACTTTGAGGCCGAAGACGCTTGGAATCGCCTGCTGGAGCCAGGTGCGGGCGACCATTGGTGTGGCGCGATGGTCGGCCGCCAACTTTTCGAGCAAAGGACAGAGCCGGGTCAAGGAGCCGGAAATCGCTTCGATGGCATCGCGCAATTGCAGAATCAGGCCCGTATCAATCGCGTCCTGGCTGGTGGCTCCCCAGTGGACATAACGTGCAGCATCCTGATCTTCCCTGGCGACGAGGTCGGTTAACTGCTTGACTATCGGGATCGCGAGGTTGCCGGAATCAATCGCCGCCGTGGCTAACGAGCCAAGATCAAGCAAAGCGGCGTCGCACTTACGCGCGATGGCAGCTGCGGCTGCGGCTGGAATGACTCCCACCTTCGCTTCAGCGCGCGCAAGCGCGGCTTCGAAGTCCAGCATCCGCTGCAGCCGTGTGGAATCGGAGAAGATCCGATCGACCACCTCGGAACCGAACATGGGATCGAGCAAGGTCATGGTCCTGCCACTGCAAACGCAAACTGTCTTGAACAGCGGAATGCTTCGAAACAGGAAAGGCGAAAACGCTGCTATGTTTTCATCAGTTCCGACACAGCACGAAATGCCTGATCGATTGCACAGTCGGTGTATGCCGACGCCCCCGCATCGGAGTTGGCGATCGCAATCTGCCCGAACGGTTTTCGTCCAATCACCCAGGGCTTCTCATCTTCACTCCAATCCGGATCAAACAGCGAACTGCCGCTATAGGCATAGCCGTGGGCCCAGCGATTGACGGTGATCCCGTCTATGTCGCGGGCAGGATCGAAGCCGGCTGGACCCAACATGCGGCCTAGCTGGTCGCGGACATTTCGCTCAAAGGTCGAAAATGATGTGCGCAGGAGTTCCGCGCGCCCGGCTCGATGTTGGTCACGCACCGGCAATCCCGGTTTGCACGGAGTACGAAGCATAAACAGCACCATAGGCTCGTCGGGCTTGCTGGGAAATTGGTAGGTACCCAGGCTGACTGGAAAATCGAGAGCCGCGTACGTGTGGTAGCTTCCGGGCGCCTCGATCTGGTGTACCTGGAGCTTTTGGAACGGAGACCAGTTCTTAATGGCCACATGTGTGTAAACCAGCGGCGCCTTCACCAGGTAGGAGAGAGCGTCTTTTTGTTTATCCGGCAGATCCGGGCACAGATAGGGAATCATGCCGTTGTAGCAGGCCAGCACGCAGCGCTTGGCACGAACGCTCGTGAGCTGCCTGCCGCGTTCGTACGCGATTTCGACTTCCGGCGAAGGAGCCGTGCCCGAGTGCGCGACGTGTACCACCGTACTATTCAGCCGGATGCGGACAGGAGATTCATTCTGGTCAAGGCGGCTGTAGTCGACCCGCGCAGTGACCACATCTTCCATGGTGTGGCCGGGGATGGCCGCGGGAATCAGCGACCTCACCAGCATTCGCGCAATCGAAGCATTGCCGTCCGGGAAGTGAAAAATGTAAGGATCTTCCTTGCCACTTCCCTCTCCCAGGTTCATGCCATCGAAACCGGCATACGTGTAGCCCCCGTAGTCATCGGGACTTTGGTAGCAATCTAACGCCGAAACCGCGTCGATGCCCACCGTGAACAAATCATTGGGGTAGCTCTGGAAAAACTTCAGGGCGTCGGGATGAACCTTACAGATCTTGGTGAGGAAGTCGGCGTAGCTGATTTTTGCCAGTTTTGCGCGTTTCTGCTGCGGGGAAAGGTCCGGGAGATAGTCGATTTTCTCGGTGTAGACGCGCGCGATATCCCGTCGAACTTCTTCGCTCAAAGGGGTCTTGGCGAGAAACTCCGGCCAGGGCAGGACGTGGAGGCCGGGCACAAGGCGATCCTCGCCAAAGGTCTCGCGATCAAAAAAGACAGCGGTTCCAAGCTTGCTGTAGAGCTTTTGATCGTAGGCTTTGTAGAAGCGCTCAGTTTCAACGCCGAGGTCAGTCAACAGCCCGCGGGCAACTTTGCTGTAGTGACTTGGAGTATCGATGGACTGAGTACCGCCATAGCTCAAAAGCGTGCGTGTGCCGGAACGAAATTCGTTGCGCTTGGCATGGCCGCCGAAGTCGTCGTGATTATCCAAAATGAGGACACGGGCCTTGTCGCCGGCGTTCTTGCGATAAAAATACGCGGCCGCCAATCCACTGATGCCGCTCCCGACCACCACGAGGTCGTAAACCTCGCCGGTTTTAGCGGGTGTGCCGTCCGAATCCCACGCCTCGCCGTCGCGAAGACGATGGGCATACGTATACGTGCCATCGTGGTTGCCCCGTATGCCAGTCAGCGCGGGGGGGTAATAATCGGGCGATTTTTCAGGCGCAAATTCCGTAGTGGCAATGGCAGCCAGCAGCGGGTCGGCCGCGAGCAGCCCGCCCACGCCTACGGCGACTCCATTCAAGAAGTCACGGCGCGAGATTGCCCGATCCATGCCTAGTTCGCGGTCGTCTTTTGACAAGATTCCGGATCCTCGTTCTGACGCAAACCGGGTGATTATATAGCGTCGCGAGTGCACGAATGCATTGCGCGCGTGAGGAAACCAGGCGGGATAGAGCCGTGAGAATGAACGGACGGACGGACTTCGTCTAGACCGACTGTTGGTTCCGGGCAGCAGAACTGGCGAGATGATTCGCTTCCGCGTTGCATTCGCGCGGCACATAGGAAATCGAGAAATCCAAGGAGCGGGTTAACTTCGTGCAGGTCCA
>Ga0307478_10004309_pt1 | contig 10185 bp, 7 predicted proteins | sample atmos_gasesECM4C_2_FD_203713 | JGI IMG/M metagenome (GOLD analysis project Ga0307478, IMG submission 203713) | Hardwood forest soil microbial communities from Morgan-Monroe State Forest, Indiana, United States - atmos_gasesECM4C_05 | ecosystem: Environmental > Terrestrial > Soil > Temperate...
AACAATAGTGATTTTGGAATATGTGAGATCCAGCAGGGGTGTATTGATTTTTCCGACAAGCTCATTCGCCGGGGAGTCTGCCGGGGGCGAGGACTTTGATATCGGGGGATTGAGATCACAGCTCGATCTGCGATTACGTCATGAAAATAAGCCAAGGAGAATCAGAAAGAGCATTTTGCTTATCGAGGGCCTTTGGCAAAGCCCTTATTCTAGGAAACGTAAGAAGGCGTACAATTTAGCTTTCTTTCTGTGCACTCCGAGGCGTGCTTGAATGAAGCTTCTTTCAGTGCTAATCGTCGCTCCAATCGTGCTAGTGCTCACGCCGGGCATTTCAGCACAAGCTGCTCCACACGTTCCACCTGAGGGCCAAGATAATTCGACAACCCGTCAATCCACAGCAGTGTCTCATGAAGTGATCGTGTCCGTGCCACCAGCTTCGGCTGCGGCACTTACCAAGATTAGTGCGGGCGATATTCTGGAGATGACTGTCTATGGGGCGCCAGACCTAGCCCAGAGAATGCGTGTTAATAATGCTGGCGATGTGTATCTGCCGCTGCTTGATTACGTGCATTTAGATGGTTTAACTATCGATCGAGCCCAGGAACTACTCGCGCAAAAATACAAGGAGGGTGGTTTTCTGGTAAACCCGCATATATCAATCACAATCGCTGAGTCCGTAGGCGGCGTTACTATAAGAGGTCAAGTGGCTAAACCGGGGGTTTATCCCATTCTCGGTTCAGCTGGACTGCTCGACATAATCTCGTCAGCTGGGGGTGTTACATCCGATGCCAGCGATGTGATTGCCATCACGCATCGCGATCACCCAGACCAGCCAGAAACGATTACTCTTTCCGACAGTCCCATAAAGAATCAAGCGGCAAATGTTCCTGTTTACCAGGGCGATACCGTATTGGTGCCAAAGGCTGGCATTGTCTATGTAGTTGGTCAAGTCCAATCCCCAGCCGGCCTTGCGCTAGCGAATGGCAATTCCATCACTGCTACGCGAGCTCTTGCTATGGTTCATGGCCCAAGTAACAACGCATCGCTGAACGGTACTTTCATCATTCGCAAAACACCGGATGGCCAGCAGCAGAATATCCCGGTACCGCTCGGCAAGATTTTGAAAGCAAAGGCGCCTGATGTGACGCTACAGGCCGAAGACATTCTTTATGTGCCCAACAGCACGGCTAAGGCTGTTGCCAAGAGAACTGCGGATGCGGCAATTGCGTTGGCCACTAGTGCCACAATCATTGCACTGGACCATTAGTTTTCCACGGATTCTTCGCGCTTTATGGAATGAATAGCTTTATGGCGATATCTGCTGCTGCTCAGGCTTTGACGAGACTCGCAATTGATGGTGGTGAACCATCGCGTTTGCGGCCATTTGCGCCGTGGCCATCGTTCGCTGACGACGAGATCCAGGCTGCCAAATGCGTTCTCGAATCGGGAAAGGTCAATTACTGGACGGGAGACGAAGGCCGAAAATTCGAATCGGAGTTTGCAGCCTTTACAGGTTGCAAACATGCTATTGCACTGACAAACGGAACTGTAGCTCTTGAACTGGCGCTATATGCACTAGGTATCGGGGCTGGAGATGAAGTAGTTGTGGCCAGCCGGACATTCATCGCATCAGCCAGCTGCGCAGTGATGCGTGGAGCGACTCCCGTGCTGGCTGATATTGATACGGATTCGCAGAACGTTACAGCCGGTACGGTTGAGGCCGTGCTTACGCCACATACACGGGCCATAATTGCTGTTCATCTTGCTGGCTGGCCCTGCGATATGGATCCGATCCTGGCGCTCGCGCGCGACCGGGGACTCAAAGTCATTGAAGATTGCGCGCAGGCCCATGGAGCGACTTATAAGGGTCGTCCTGTTGGTTCCATGGGAGAGATAGGCGCTTTTTCATTTTGCCAGGACAAGATCATGACAACCGGTGGCGAGGGTGGGCTGCTGACGACTAATGATCCGGAGCTTTGGGCGCGTGCCTGGTCCTTTAAAGATCATGGAAAGAGTTACGACGCTGTGTATAACCAACAGCACGCACCTGGCTTCCGCTGGTTACATGGGAGCTTTGGCACGAACTGGCGCCTGACTGAAATGCAATCGGCGATCGGCCGTGTTTTTCTGCGCAAACTGCCGCAGATGGTTCAAAAACGCCGTCACTTGGCCGGAATTCTCAGTGCTGGGTTCGCCAAAATTCCGGCCCTGCGAATCACGATTCCGCCGGTGGAGTTCTACCATTCTTACTACAAGTATTATGCCTTCCTACGAACCGAGTACCTGCGAGACGGCTGGGATCGTCAACGCGTCGTTGATGCCATCAATGCAGAGGGGATTCCATGTTTTGCAGGCAGTTGCAGTGAAATTTACCTAGAAAAAGCCTTCCCGGAGGATTGGCGACCGCACCCGAGATTAAGGGAGGCGAGAAGCCTCGGAGAGACTTCATTGATGTTTCTCGTTCATCCGACGCTGACAGAGGCTGACATGCACGATACTGTAAATGCCGTGCAAAAAGTTCTTGCAACCGCTACAGTATAAGCGAGTATCCTCGCGAGAGTTCCGAATAGGATATTGATCGTAAGAACACGGTTTTTTCGTATGGCAAGAGAAATTCTGTTACCGCGGGACACAACGAAGAGTGGATGCGATCATAAATTTGGTTGTAATACAAAGGTAGTTCTGAAGTATCGCTGAACTCACCATTATGGCATCAGAACCAGAGACTAGCGTATCGGCTATAGGTAGTAACGCTCAAGAAGCCGACACTTCCCACCCGACGGAAGACACCATACGCCAACAGATTCGCCGGCAGAGACGGCACCGAATACGCAGCGCTCGGCAGCGCTCCAAGCACAAAAAACGAATGCGCATCTTTCTAATTGTGATAGGACAGGTATTCTTCCTATTGCTCCTTATGTATGTATGGTTTAAGGTGAGCACCGCAGCCCAATAAAATGAATCTAGGAAATAGGTTATTGATCGCGCACCCAAAAAGCATAGGAGAGAACCATTGTTTTGGTTTAGTGCTTTTTTGCTTCAAGAACATTTTATTTCGGCAGAATTGGATATTGGCTAGTAGGGGAATCATTTGACTCTTCGTCCCTTGCTTGCCGTTATTCCTGCGCGCGGCGGATCAAAGGGCCTGCCTGGTAAGAACATTTGCCTTCTTGCTGGCCTTCCGCTGATAGCCCATTCGATCCATCTAGCGAAGCTATGCTCGGAAATCGATAGGTGTATAGTTTCCACTGATAGTGAGGAAATCGCAGCAGTCTCTCGCGCATGTGGGGCCAATGTTCCGGTCCTCCGGCCTGTGGAATTGGCCAAGGATGATACCCCTATGTGGGCTGTGCTTCAGCACGCGTTGACTGATAGTGAACAACGACTGAACATGCGGTTCGAATCGCTGCTGTTATTGCAACCCACCAATCCCTTTCGCTTGCCCGAGGATGTGACTCGAGCTGTAGAGGTTCTGGAAACCGATTCCAATGCGGTCGGAGTGGTTGCCGTTTCCGAACCACCTTTCAATCCACGCTGGGTTTGTGTCGAGGAGGCTGATGGCTACATGAAGCAATTGACGCCTGGCGTTCCATCTTATGTTCGCCGCCAAGATGTGCCTGCTGTATATCGGATCAGTGGTTTGCTGTATCTTTGGCGGAGGGATCACGTGTTGGGGTCCTCGGTTCCAAATTATTACACCGCCCCGCATCGTATGTTGATTGTTCCGGATATCCGTGCTGGAGATGTCGACACCTTACAGGATTTGGCAATGATGGAATTACTGTTGCGTGAAGGCTTGGTGGAATTGCCGTGGCTGCTTTCCAAGGATAAGTGAGTTGAACATGACTGCATTTCACCATTTTCTTGGAGAAGGCCGCCCTCCAAGTGGCGACCGCAGAAGCAACCGATAAGAGTGAGATCATTGTTTGAGGCCAGCATAAAACGGAAAACAGAATGATGCAGCGATTGAACAGCCCAGTTTGGCAGGGCTTCTAATTTCGGCATTGGAGCGCAGGGCCTAGCGGCTTGCAACTAATGCATTGCGGAGATGCGGGCGTGAGGACCATCGGAGTGGTTACGACCAGCCGGGCCGACTACGGAATTTATCGGCCCTTGCTGGATGCAATTCGGAATGACCCTGAGTTGCAGCTGTGTTTACTCGTATCCGGGATGCATCTTTCGTCCGAATGCGGTCTTACTGTAAGCGAAATTGAAGTCGACGGCTATGAGATCACCGAACGAGTCGAAGTCCTTATTGCCTCCGACACCCCTGAGGCAATTGGCAAGTCAATGGGACTGGGGGTCATTGGTTTCGCACAAGTGTTCAGCCGATGGCGCCCGGACGTTCTGATAGTTTTGGGGGATAGATTTGAAATGCATGCGGTGGCACTGGCGGCGTTGCCTTTCAAAATACCCGTTGCTCATTTAAGCGGAGGTGAACTCACCGAGGGAGCCATCGACGATACGCTGCGGCATAGTCTTACTAAATTGAGCCACCTGCATTTCGTTTCCACTCAAGAGTACGCGCGCAGAGTTATTCAACTTGGCGAGGAACCATGGCGTGTAATCGTTTCCGGTGAACCTGGTCTCGACAACTTGCGCTCTGTCAACATGCTGTCCCGAAGCGAGCTAGAGGTCCGTTATCAGCTGCGACTTGATCGGCCATTTCTTCTGGTCACGTATCATCCGGTCACCCTTGAATACGAACACACTGAGTGGCAGATTGGCGAATTGCTGGCAGCATTGCGAGAGATACGCTTTCCAGTGATCTTTACCTCGCCGAATGCTGACACCGGCAATCGGATTATCCGAGAGAAGCTGGAGCAATTTGTCATTGCTGAGAGTTCGTCCAAACTCGTAGGCAATTTCGGTACGCAAGCGTATTTTAGCTTAATGAGCTTCGCTTCAGCGATGGTGGGCAATTCTTCTAGTGGGATTGTGGAAGCGGCTTCCTTTCAACTGCCGGTCGTGAATGTGGGAACGCGGCAGCACGGCCGTATCCGTGCAAGGAATGTCCTCGATGTTGGGTACGACCGCACAGAAATTTTCAAGGGGATCCAACGTGCCGTGGATCCGCAATTCCGCGCCTCGCTAGAGGGCCTCGTAAATCCATATGGAAATTCTGATGCTTCTTCTGTCATTGTTAAATGTCTTAACACCATCCCCCTTGGTGATACTCTGATCAGGAAAAAGTTTCACGATGTGCCTTGATCATGAACACTTTGTTGGACAAAGAAATGAAGCAGCCGACATCGGGATCTGATCGCCGGGAAATCGGAAGCGAGTTTCACTGGATGGGTCTGCCGCAAGCTCCGTTTATTTCCTGGCCAGAACCCGCAGCCTGGTATCTGCTAGGGCGACATGCTGTGGCTGATCTACTGCGCAATCTTCCCGCCATCTCCCGTCGTCTTTGGGTGCCAAATTATTTCTGTCATGATGTGACGGAATACTGGCGAGACTTCGCTCAGATCGCTATGTATGTCGACGACCCACGTCGGCCAGAACCGGACTGGTCGACATTGCAACCGGCAAAGAACGACGTCGTGCTTGCGGTCAACTTCTTCGGGGTTCGTGCGAGCCAACCATGGCAGCACTGGCGCGAAAAACATGCCTGTATTTTGCTGGAAGATCACAGTCATGACACTGTCTCGGGGTGGGCCCAGTGCTCAAGAGCGGATTACGCATTCAGTTCGTTACGCAAAACGATGCCAATTCCAGATGGCGCTATTCTGTGGTCTCCCCTCGGACACCCTCTGCCTATCATTGTGGATGTGGATTTTTCAGGGAGTGCCTTGAAACTTGCTGCCATGATCTGGAAACGCGAGTATCTAGAAGGCAGGGCAACTTCCGCTGCGAAGGCGGTCTACCGTCAATGGCAACGTGCCGGGGAAGGCGCTTTCGACCGTTCCACGAAAATTTCATCGGCCAGTCCATATAGTCAACAGTATTTGACCTGTGGTATGCCCGTGAAATGGCGACGTCAACGAGCAGCGAATGTAAGGCGCCTTCTCCAACAGGTGCAGGTTTCGTTTGGAGCTCAACCACTGTTTGCTTCTTGGCCGTCCGATAGCGTCCCACTGGCGGCTGTTTTTTGTTTCGCTTCGCAAATGGCGCGCGATTTGGTCCGCAAGCGCCTCGAAGAGTGCAACGTCTACTGCCCCGTGCACTGGCCTGCGCTTCCGCATTGCGATGTTGCCGTTCGTGAACTGGCGGCTACGATTTTGACCATTCCTACTGATCATCGATACAGAAAAGTAGACATGGATCGAATTGCACGCATCCTGTGCAACAATCCTTATGATTGTGGCTGAACAACGGCGTTTCTTTAAGTAGTGATTTGACAACGCTATTGTATTGTTCCGCATTGCATACGAGGGACGGCATTCTTGCGCCGCACCGACAGACCGACTTGACTGTCGGGCGAGCACTGAAGATACTGCCAGACGGTAACATTTTGATACTTTGCGTGCGGGTGAAGTGAACTATACTCGGGGTGAATCGTGGACCTCCTGCTTCTCGATGGTCGAAATGCTGAGGATATCCGCACTTGGGAAGGGCTCGTAAATGGTGCCCCATTTCCAGATGTCTTTTACCGCCCCGAATATATGCATGCCTCTGCTTTGGCTGAACACGGTCGACCAGTGGCAGTTGTCATTCGCAACGGGTCCGCGCAAGTGCTCCTTCCATTCGTCATACGCGATCTTGAAATTGATGGCAAGATCATGCAGGACGCAGTTACTCCCTACGGCTACGGTGGCTTGCTGCGACTCTCCGGTCCGACCCATCCAGGCCGACGGACAGTACGCGAAATTTTTGCTCAATTGCATAGCTGGGCGTGTACTTCGAGACTTGTGGCCTGTGGCATTAACTTTCACCCCTTACTGGACCAAGACACGGATTGGGGGGCTGTAGAGGCTGCAGAAGACTGGCTACGCGTGTTCCCTCGCGGCCAGACTACGGCCATTGAGCTCAAATACTGGGATGAGACGCGGAGCAGGATTGCGGGAATGGGCAAAGGCCGGCGGTACGACTTGAAAAAAGCTCGTTCCGCCTTAGACGTTCGCATCACTGAGGGTCCAGATGCGGGCAGGGATCTGGAAATCTTTCGTATGCTCTATAAGGAATCAATGGAGCGCGTACAAGCGGACTCATTTTATTTCTTTGAAGACAAATACTATGACTGCCTTTCGCACAAACTTGGTGCACGCTTTGTGCTCGTCACCGCCCTGGCTGGCAATCGTCCCGTCGCGTCAGCGATTTTCCTGATGGATCGGGATTTTATTCACTATCACCTGGCTGCGAGTAATGATGAGGGACGCCAGCTTGGGGCAGCTACGTTGCAGATCATCGCTGCTTGCGAATGGGCGCGGCGTAGAGGGTGCTCTCTACTTCACCTGGGTGGGGGATTAGAGACCGACGACAAACTGTGGTCTTTCAAGCGTAATTTTGGCGGCAAGGTCTACAGTTATTCGTACCTGACTCTGGTGGCTGACGCAGAGAGATATCACCTTCTAGAGGAACAGCCCAACGCTGTGTGGCCTTACTCGTCCGGACCAAAACCGATGGTCGCGACGCCCCTAGTCCATCCGGCGGTACTTTCTAGACCAGTAATCAAGGTAGTGGGGATAGGCGCTGGGGGCCATGCCAAGGTCATCATGGACATTCTGGCTAAATTTCCGCGTCTACAGGTGGTTGGCCTGGTTGAGTTGGCAACTCGCTTAGGTGGAGAGAAAGTCGAGGGGAGCTGTATTCTTGGCGGCGATGACCTCTTGCCGCAGTTGCTGGCTGATGGTGTAGGCTCGGCGTTTATAGGGATTGGTGGCGTTGGCGACAATAGCCCACGGGCAGAAATCTTCTATCGTGTTTTGGGACTAGGATTCGACGTGATTAGTGCTATCCATCGAAGGGCAATCGTGGCGCGCTCCGCCGCCCTTGGACGCGGCATATGCATCATGGCCGGAGCGGTCGTCAATCCCGGGGCGACGATCGGCGACAACGTCATACTCAACTCGCATTGCACCGTTGAACATGATTGTGTGATCGGGAATCATGCACATATTGCTCCGGGGGCAACCTTGTCTGGCGCGGTGCAAGTAGGCCAATTGAGTCATATTGGCACTGGGGCCAGCGTACGTCAAGGTATCCGTATCGGCGAGCGTGCTGTCGTAGGGGTTGGTTCAGTAGTGGTCAGAGATGTCCCTGATGGGGCAGTCGTTAGAGGCGTCCCTGCCCGTCAGGCAAATGCCACATTGCATAGGTAGCCGACTTGAGGAGCTAGCTTTGTTGCAGTCAGCCGCATCACCGATTCTGCCATTAGTAACGCCAAAGACTACCATTCGGGACACGATGTCAATCATCGATCGCTGCGGGAAAGGGATTGCCCTGGTGGTCGATGAACAGCAGCGTCTTTTGGCAACTGTCACCGATGGCGATATCCGCCGGGCCATTCTAAAGGGAACGGACTTGGATCAGGCGGTTATTCAGTTGAAGCAAGTGCCATCCAAGGCTACCCCTGTAACGGCGGCTGTGGGCACACCGGATGGCGAACTTATCTCTCTGATGAAGGCCGGCGGCGTCCGGCAGGTACCGCTGCTAGATCAGGATGGCACGGTCTGTGACTTAGCCGTGATGCACAACCTCCTGAGACAGACAGAATTGCCTGTGACCGGCGTGATTATGGCAGGTGGCTACGGAAGACGACTCATGCCGTTGACCGCAACAATACCTAAACCGATGTTGCCAGTTAACGGCCGTCCCCTGCTCGAACATATGTTGGACAAACTCTGCAAAGCGGGTATCCGTTCGGTCAACGTAACTACCCATTACCTCAGCGACAACATCGTCCAGTACTTTAAGGATGGTTCTGGCTTCGGCGTGCACTTGAACTATGTCGAGGAGACTGAGCCTCTCGGCACGGCTGGAGCGCTTGCGAAGATGCCTGCTGGGACAGATCCGCTGCTTGTGATTAATGGCGATATTCTGACCGGAGTAGATATCCGCGCTATGCTCGACTTCCATACCGAGCATAGTGCTCACCTGACGGTAGGTGTGCGCCAATACGACATCGAGGTTCCCTTCGGTGTGGTGGAAACTGACGGAGTCAAAATCACGCGCATAACAGAAAAACCGGTTTTGCGGCACTTTATCAATGCGGGAGTTTATATGATTGATCGTGGCCTGTGTCGGTTGGTACCGGTCGATCGCCATTTTGACATGCCAGACTTGATTGATGCCGCGATTCAGGCTGGTGGTACTGTTATCAGTTTCCCGGTTCGTGAGTACTGGCTCGATATTGGCCGCATCGAGCAATATCAAAGAGCAGATGCCGATGTGACAGAGGGGATCATTTGACAAATATCAATTGGAATGGACGTAGAGTGCTCGTCACGGGTGCGGCGGGATTTATTGGCAGCCACCTCACAGAGCGCCTAGTGGCTTTAGGGGCCAACGTTCGTGCACTGGTTCGATATAACTCTTCAGGGCGCCGGGGCTGGTTAGAGGATTCCCCAGTCAAAGATTCCATTGAAGTTGTGTTCGGTGATGTACGTGATTTTTTTGGCGTACGCGAGGCGATGCAGGAAAGGGAGGTGGTCTTCCATCTTGCAGCTTTAATTGGCATCCCTTACTCATATAGTGCGCCACAATCATATCTGCATACAAACATCGAAGGCACGATGAACGTTTTACAAGCCGTCCGGGAACTGGAGATAGAGCGATTAGTTTGCACATCAACGAGTGAGGTTTATGGAACAGCACGGTACGTACCAATGGACGAAACTCATCCACTGCAAGGCCAATCCCCTTATTCGGCCAGCAAGATCGCTGCAGACAAGCTGGCTGAATCGTACTTCTTGTCATTCGGTGTTCCTGTGACGATTGCTCGCCCCTTCAATGCGTATGGTCCGCGACAGTCTTCCCGCGCTATTATTCCGACCATCATTACACAAGCGTTGGTTGGTTCGGAGGTGCGTCTGGGATCGCTGTTACCTACCCGCGATTTCAATTTCGTCGCCGATATTGTCGAGGGCTTTATCTGTGCAGCTACTGTCCAGGACGCGATTGGCCAGGTAATCAACTTCGGAACTGGCATGGAGGTAAGTATTGGTCAACTGGCAGACACATTGGGCCGCCTGATAGGTAAGGAGTTGAATTTGATTACTGAGAATCAACGAGTGCGACCGGAGA
>Ga0307478_10004310_pt1 | contig 10185 bp, 9 predicted proteins | sample atmos_gasesECM4C_2_FD_203713 | JGI IMG/M metagenome (GOLD analysis project Ga0307478, IMG submission 203713) | Hardwood forest soil microbial communities from Morgan-Monroe State Forest, Indiana, United States - atmos_gasesECM4C_05 | ecosystem: Environmental > Terrestrial > Soil > Temperate...
CGCCACCGCCGAGCTCGCGCGACACGTGTGCCGCGGCGTGGAAGGGGTTGCGGGCGCCAGTGCGCGGCTGCGAACCGTGCCACCGGTGTACGCGGAAAGCGCCGGCGTGCCTAAGCCGGTGCCGGCAAGCGGGGCGCCTTACGCCACCCTCGAGGATCTAAGTGAGACGCAGGCACTGGTGCTCGGCAGCCCCACGCGCTTCGGCAACATGGCCGCACCGCTGAAGCATTTTCTCGACGGCACGGGGAGCCTGTGGCTGTCGGGCGTGCTCGCGGGCAAACCGGCTGCAGTGTTCACCTCCACGCAGACCATGCACGGCGGCCAGGAGACGACCCTGTTGTCGATGATGCTGCCGTTGCTCCATCACGGCATGTACCTGGTGGGCCTGCCGTACACCGAGCGCGCGCTCAACGAGACCCGGGGCGGCGGCACTCCCTACGGCGCTTCTCATGTCAGCGGCCCGGGCACGGTCCCGGCGCTCACGGAGCAGGAGAAGTCGCTGGCGCAGGCGCTCGGCAGGCGGGTGGCGAGCCTCGCCGTGCAACTGGCCTCATTCCCCGCCGGTGCCCGCGGCTGAGCGCAACACTTCGCGGATGAACGGTATCGTCAGCCGCCGCTGCGCCGCGAGCGCGGCTTCATCGAGGGTATCGAGCAGGTCGTACAGGCTGCGCATGTCGCGCGGGAAGCGCCGCTGCAGCCAGTGCAAGGTCTCGACGGGCAACTCGAAGCCGCGCAGTCGCGCGCGCAGCTGCAGCGCCGCCTGCTGCTCGTTCTCGTCCAGCACCCGCAGCTGAAACACCGCGCCCGCGGCGCAGCGGGAGCGCAGATCCGCCAGCGCCCAGTTCGCCAGTGCCGGGGGCGCCTGCGCGGCGGCGATCAACCGCCCGCCGGCATCTTCCATCTCGCGCAGCAGCGCGAAGATCCCGCGCTCCCAGTCCGGTTGCCCCGTGACCTGGTCGATGTCGTCCAGACACAGGCACTGCAGCTGCGGCAGGCCTTCGAGCACGCCGACACCGAGCCCCGCCACCTGCGCAAGGGGCACGTAGCCGGCGCGCATGCGCTCGCTCGCCGCGGCGCAGATCGCCTGCAACAGGTGTGTCTTGCCAGCCCCGCCCGGACCGCACACCCAGGTGAGGCCGGCAACCTCCGCGCTCGCGAGGCGCCGCGCGTGCTCCAGCGCCTCGGTGTTGCGCGCGGGCAGGAAGCTGGCGAACACCGCGCGGTCGGGCAGACGCAGTCCCAGGGGAATCTGACGCACGTGCGTGAGCGCTACGACGAGTGCGCGGGTTGCGCCCAGGCGCGGCGCGTGAAGCTCAGAACGTAGTGCAGTCCCGACACCACGGTGGTGGCGAGCGTGAGCACGGCGCAGGCATCGAGCATCTCGCGGGGCGGCACGCCCGCTGCCGCATCGAGCAGCACCAGCATCACGTACGTCAGTTGCGCGGCCGTATTGATCTTGCTGAGCACTGTCGGCCGCCCGTGCAACGGACCGAACCACAAGCGGAAGGTCAACGCGCCGAGCCCGATCAGCACGTCGCGCGCCACGACCGCGGCGGTCAGCCACCAGGGGACCAGCCCGAGCCACGCGCATTCGACAAACACCGTGACCAGCAGCAGCTTGTCGGCCATTGGATCGAGGATCTTGCCCAGCTCGGATATCCAGTCGAAACGCTTCGCGAGGTAGCCGTCGAGGCCGTCCGAGATCGCCGCCACCACGAACAAGCCCAGCGCCGCGACGTGCTCGCCGGCGTGCAGCGTCACGAGCACCGGCCAGATCAGCCCCAGGCGGATCAGGCAAATGAGGTTAGGCAGGTGGCGCACGGTCGGATGAGGTAAGCGGGGTGGCGCGCGCCTCACCCCTGGGGCTGGTAGCGATACACGGGTGTGGCGCCCGCGCTGCCGGTGCGTACCAGCCGCGTGGAGCCGGCCAGTCCCTGATCGAGCCCGGCAGCGCCACCGCGCACCGTCACCTCGAAGGCGACGCTGCTGGCGTCGGCGACCGCAATGTCGGCGCGGCGCACGCCCGGAACGCTCTGCAGCAGGCGCTCGATCGCGGCGTAGTCGACCAGCCCCCTGACGCCCTCGATCCGCACCCGCGTCTCCACTTCCGCCTGCGCGAGCGAGCCGCCCTGTTGCGGCACCAGCAGATCCACCGTGTGGTCGATGCCCGCGGCGAGCGAACCATTCCAACTCTCGTTGGCGGAGCGCGTGTACAACGTCCACTGCAGGTCGCTGTCGGGGGCGGCGCCATCGCCCCGCCCCACGAGGATCTCATCGCCGCCGTAGCGCTGCGCGGACTGCAGCATCGCGGGGCCCGTCAGCGGGTTACCGTCGCTATCGGCTACCGCAAGGGGCAGCAGACTGATCGGCAGCCCGCGCTCGGCCGCCACGCGCTCGAGCTCGGCCCGCGCGGCGTCCTCGGCGGCGCGATTGCGCGGCGGAGCCAGCACCACCAGAGTGAACGGGCGCTCGCGGTCCCAGATACTGCGGCCCGCCGTGGTGATGGCCTGCTCGACCGCGGTGCCGTCGAACACCACCTGCGATTGCCCGCGCGGTCCCACCGCATAGCTCTTCACGTACCGGGTCGCATCGGCCACCACGCTGGCGAGCGCCGGGTCGTCGGCGGACTCGCGGCGACCGGTCGCGCGCACCAGCGCCTGCCGCATCGCGTCCTGCAGTGCCGGGCCGGACTGCCCGTCGACATCGACTTCGTAAACCCGCACCGGCCGTCCCGCCCACGAGGAGTGCGGCAGCATGCAGCACAGCGCGCACAGGCTCGCGAGAAGTGCGCGCACGCGCCGGTTCGCGGTGGTTGATTTTGGGCCCGCTCGGGACATGGTCTGGATCGCACGCGCCACGGCGCGAAGCGACAGGTACAATACCATACGCGCCCGCGCGACACGGCGGCCTGCCCGCTTCGTGACTCATGACAGAAGGTCCCGGCATCACCTATCGCGATGCGGGCGTCGACATAGACGCCGGCGACGAGCTCGTTGAACGCATCAAACCGCTGGTGCGCCGCGCGCTGCGGCGCGAAGTGCTTGCCGGCATCGGCGGTTTCGCAGCGCTGGTCGAGCTGCCACCCGGCTACCAGCGCCCGGTGCTGGTGTCGGGCACCGACGGCGTGGGCACGAAGCTGCGGCTCGCGATCGACTCCGGCCGCCACGACACGATCGGCATCGATCTGGTGGCGATGTGCGCCAACGACGTCGTGGTGCAGGGCGCCGAGCCGCTGTTTTTCCTCGACTACTACGCCACCGGCAAGCTGCGCGTGGCGGTCGCCGAGGCGGTGGTGCGCGGGATCGTGGAGGGCTGCGTGCAGGCGGGCGCCGCGCTGGTGGGAGGCGAGACCGCGGAGATGCCCGGCATGTACCACGGCGAGGACTACGATCTCGCCGGATTCTGCGTCGGCGTGGTGGAGAAGGACGCGATCATCGACGGCACGCGGGTGGGCGCCGGGGATGCGATCATCGGCCTCGCCTCGTCCGGACCGCATTCCAACGGCTATGCGCTCATCCGCAAGCTGCTGGCGGCCGCCGGCGCGACTGCCAACACCAACCTCGAGGGGCGTAACCTCATCGATCGGCTGCTCACGCCGACACGGATCTACGTGAAGGCGTTGCTGGCGCTGCTGCAGGCGCTGCCCGTGCACGGGATGGCGCACATCACCGGCGGAGGATTGAGCGACAATCTGCCGCGGATACTGCCCGAGGGGCTCGAGGCGGTGCTGGAGCGCCGCAGCTGGCACCGCGATCCGGTCTTCGATTGGCTGCAGAGCGCCGGGCGCATCGAGCCTGCCCAGATGTACCGCACTTTCAACTGCGGGATCGGCATGGTGGTGATCGTGCCGTCCGAGCGCGCCGCGGCGGCGGTGGAATTCCTCGCTGCGCGCGGGGAAACGGCCCGGGTCATCGGTGAAGTCCGCGCCGGCGGGCGCGGCGTGTTCATCCACGAATGAGCGCCGGCACGCCGTTGCGGCTGGCGATCCTCATTTCCGGCCGCGGCTCGAACATGATCGCCATCGCGCGCGCGTGCCTCGCAGGCAGTATTGCCGCGCGGGTCGCGGTGGTGATCTCCGATCGCGCCGAAGCGGCAGGGCTCGCCGGCGCCGCCGCGCTGGGCATCCAGACCGCCACGGTGCTGCAGCCACAGCCCACAGGCGCCGCTGTCTTCGAGCGCTCGCTGGCGGCGGCGCTGCAGAAGCATCAGCCGGATATAATCGCGCTCGCGGGTTTCATGCGTATTCTGTCGGGGCAGTTCGTCGGACACTACCTCGGCAGGATGCTCAACATTCACCCTTCGCTCCTGCCGGCCTACCGCGGCCTGCATACTCACGCCCGAGTGCTCGAGGCGGGCGACACCGAGCATGGCGCCAGCGTGCATTTCGTGACCCCGGAGCTCGACGCCGGGCCGGTCGTGCTGCAGTCCAAGGTCGCGGTCGAGCCCGGCGACACTGAAGCCACGCTGTCAGCGCGCGTTCAGGCCACCGAGCACATCATTTATCCGCGCGTGCTCGGGTGGTGCGCGCAGCAGCGTCTCGCATGGCGCGAGGGCGCCGCATGGCTCGACGGGCGGCGCCTGGACGCGCCCATCGTGGAGGACTTCCGTGTCGCAGCGTGCAACTGACCCTGGCCTCAAGGGCCTGACACTGTGCTCGAGACTCATCCTGGGCGCGGCGCTGTCAGTCCTGGTGGTGAACGTCGCTGCCGCCGATGAGCTCAAGCCCTTCCAGGCCAGCTACGCGTGGATCTGGCACGGCATGAATGTCGCCGACTCCACCCTGAAGCTCGAAAAGACCGGTGACACCTGGACGTACAGCTCGAAAAGCGAGCCGCGCGGCATCGGCAAGGTGTTCCCCGAGCGGCCCGTGCAGCGCAGCGTGCTGCGGGTCACCGAGGCCGGCACACAACCGCTGAGCTATGAGGCAAGCGACGGCACCAGCTCCACCAAGCGCGCGGTGGACGTGAAGTACGACTGGGAACAGGGCCGCCTGACCGGCGTCTACGAAGACACCAAAGTGGATCTGCCGCTCACTCCCGGGATCCAGGATGACGCCTCCGTGCAGGTGGCGCTGATGGTCGAGTTGCTGCGCGGCCATACTCCCGAGCACTTCTCGCTGTTGAACAAGAATGCCGTGCGCGAGTATCGCTACGTGCGCGAAGGCGAGGCGACGGTGCAGACGCCGTTTGGCAAGATCGCGACCATCATTTATCGCAGCGAACGCGAGAACTCGCCGCGCGTGACGCGCTTCTGGTGCGCACCCTGGCGCGGCTACGTGCCGCTGCGCGTCGAGCAGAAGCGCGGCGATGAGATCGAGTGGACCATGGAGATCAAGAGCCTCAGCCGCGAGTGAGGCGTCACGTCAGGTCTTGGGCAGCGTCACGCCTTTCTGGCCCATGTACTTGCCGCCGCGATCCTTATAGGAGGTCGAGCAGACCTCATCCGACTCGAAGAACAGCATCTGCGCGACGCCTTCGTTGGCGTAGATCTTTGCCGGAAGTGGTGTGGTGTTGGAGAACTCGAGCGTGACGTGACCCTCCCACTCGGGCTCCAAAGGCGTTACGTTGACTATGCAGCCGCAGCGCGCATACGTGCTTTTTCCTAGTGTCACAACCAATACATTACGCGGTATACGAAAGTATTCAACAGTGCGCGCCAGGGCGAAGGAGTTAGGCGGAATGATGCACACATCGCCACGGAAGTCGACGAAGCTCTTCTCGTCGAAGTTCTTCGGGTCGACGATGGTAGAGTTGATGTTGGTGAAGATCTTGAACTCGCTCGCACAGCGCACGTCGTAGCCGTAGCTGGAGGTGCCATAGGACACGATCCTGCGGCCGTTCACTTCGCGCACCTGTCCGGGCTCGAACGGCTCGATCATCGCGTGCTCGCGCGCCATGCGGCGGATCCAGTTGTCGGACTTGATGCTCATCGAGCTCAGGTCTCTTCGACCACGATCTTCGGGAACACACTGCTGCGGTCGCGGGCGCGCGCCGCCAGCGCCGCCCCCGTGTGCCGCGCCATCTCGAAGTACGCCCGGGCGCGCGCCGACTCGGGGGCTGCGACCACCGTCGGCTGGCCGCCGTCGGCTTCCTCGCGGATATGCGCATCGAGCGGCAGCTCCGCGAGCAGCCTCACGCCGTACTCCTGTGCCATGCGGGCTCCGCCGCCGGCGCCGAAAATGTGCTCGGTGTGACCGCAATTCGGGCAGATGTGCACACTCATATTCTCGACGATACCGAGCACCGGCACCGCGACCTTCTCGAACATCTTCAGCCCCTTGCGGGCATCCGCCAGCGCGATGTCCTGGGGAGTGGTCACGATCACGGCGCCTGCGACCGGCACGCGTTGCGCCAGGGTGAGCTGGATGTCGCCGGTGCCGGGCGGCATGTCGACCACCAGGTAGTCGAGCGCGCCCCATTGTGTCTGCTCGAGCAGTTGCGTGAGGCCCTGCGTCACCATCGGGCCGCGCCACACCATCGGCTGCTCGGCATCGACCAGAAAGCCGATCGACATGGCGCTCACGCCATGACTCACCAGCGGACTCAAGCGCTTGCCGTCGCTGGAAAGCGGGCGCTGGCCGGCAAGGCCCAGCATCAGCGGCTGGCTGGGTCCGTAGATGTCGGCGTCGAGGACTCCGACCCGCGCGCCCTGGGCGGCCCAGGCGAGCGCAAGATTCACGGCGACCGTGGATTTGCCGACTCCGCCCTTCCCGGAAGCCACCGCCACGATATTCCTGATCTCCCCGAGCGGCTTCAGGTTGCGCTGCACTGCGTGAGCGCGAATGTCGGACTCGAGGTCGAGGGTGAGCGGCGCGGTAATTCCCGCGGCGGCAAGCTGCCCGGTGAGCGCAGCGGTGAGCTGCGCCTGGTAGCCGCCGACCGGAAAGCCCAGCACGACGCTCGCCGTGAACCCCGCGCCTGCCGCGCGTACCTCGCGGACCGCCTGCGCCGAGCCCAGGGTGTCCTGCAGGTACGGGTCGAGATACGCGTCCAGCGCCGCGTGCACGGCATCTACGGAAAGCTCAGCAGTCATGTCGGCGACCGGGCAAAACCAGGATAGACGCATAAGGCAGCGTACCGTGGCCCCTGTCAAGGCTGTGGCATAATCCGCACGGTCCGGGGGGTCGGGCGCTCTCCTTGTTGACCCGCAACCACCGCAGCGTGGCGCCGGCCCCGGATAGATCCGCGTCCGCCCTGCATCCTCGGCTCTGGTCGCGAGGGCGCGCCGGGTGCGTGCAGGGAGCAGTCCCCGACGGAAAAGGTGAATGAGCTTTTTCACGAACTTGCGTGCCGACCGGCTGGTCACCGAAATCCGGTCTTCGAATGATCCTACGGGCGCGGCCACGCAGAAGGCGGTCGCGCGGCTGAAGGATGTCGGCCCCAGCGCCATCGAGGCGGTGTTGGCCGCCCTGCCCGATGCCGACAAGGCCGCCACCATGGCATTCGTCGAGGTGCTCGCCGGGCTCGTCAGCCAGAAGACATTCCCACAATTCATGCGCGGCCTGGTGGAAGGCAGTGCGCGCGTGATCTCCGGAATTTCCTGGGCCTTGACCAGCAGCCGCAACTATCCACCCCACCTGCTGCTCGAAGCGCTGGCGATACCGGGAATCTCCAAGCCCACGGTGCTGGAAGTGATCGCGGCGCAGAAGGCGCGCTTCAGCGTGCGCGAGCTGCTGGCCGCGGCGTATACGCAGGAGCCCAACGAGAAGGCGGCGCTGTTCCGCGTCATCGGCGAGATCGCCGACCAGCAATCGCTCCCCGAGCTGATCGGCCGCGTGCAGGGCAAGGACCCGATTGCGCGCGTGCACATCATCAACACCCTGGCGCGCTTCAACACGGCCGAGGTGCAGACTGCCCTGCAGGGACTGCTGAAGGATCCCAACAAGCTGATCCGCGGAGCCACGCTGTCGGCGCTGCAGCGCATGGACGGGCCCATTGATATCGAGCGCGTGTGCGCACTGCTGCGGGATCCGGAGATCGACGTACTCAACCGGGCCATCGACGTGGTCATCAAGGCCAACCACCCGGAAACCATCCGCTACCTGATCGAGGTGCTCAAGGACGAGAACGAGAACGCGCGCCGTGCCGCGGTCGAGGTGCTGAACGAGATCGGCAACGCCAAATCCGTCAAGTACCTGCTCGAGGCGCTCAAGGACAGCGACTGGTGGGTGCGCAGCCGCGCCGCCGATGCCCTCGGCAAGATCGGTGGCCCGAAGGTGATCGACGCGGTGCTGCAGCTGGTGCGCGACAAGGACGAGGATATCCGGCGCGCCGCGATCGAGATCCTCAACCAGACCAAGGACGAGCGCGCGGTCGAGTCGCTGATCCAGGCAACGCGCGACAGCGACTGGTGGGTCAGCGAGCGCGCCGTCGACGCGCTGGCGGAGATCGGCAGCAAGCGTGCAGTGCCTCGCCTGATGGAAATGCTGCAGACCCCGGGCAGCGGCAAGGCCTTGCCGATCGTGGTGCGCGCGCTCGGCAAGCTGGGCGACAGCAAGCTCGTGGACACGCTGCTGCCGCTGGTGGCGCGCCCCGAACGCGAGATCCGCATCGAGGCGATCCAGGCGCTGTCGCGCGTCGCCGACGAGGCCCGCGCCGAGCAGGTGCGCCTCGAGCTGCAGGCGCAGATGACCTCACCCGATCAGACCATCTCGCGCATGGCGGCGGCGGCGGTGAACGAGCTCGACAACCGCATCGCGGGTATCACGCCGCTCACCTCCGGGGCGACGCCCACGCCGGCGCAGGCGGGCGTGCGGCCGCCGCAACCCACACCGGCCGAGGCAGCCCGCACGCAGCTGATCTCCGACCCGGCACTCGGCCAGACCACCAAGCAGGTGGAAGCCGCCGCGGCCAGGCTCGACATCCAGACGCTCAAGTCGGGCGACATCATCGAAGGCCGTTACAAGTACATCGACCGCATCGGCCGCGGCGCATTCGGCACCGTGCTGCTGATGGAGGATACGGTCGTCGACGAGCGGCTGATCCTGAAGTTCCTGAACCCCAACGTCTCGCAGGACGAGGAAGTGATGAAGCGCTTCGTCCACGAGTTGCGCTACTCGCGCAAGATCACCCACAAGAACGTCATCCGCATCTACGACTTCCTCTACATCCAGGGGCTGTACGCGATCTCGATGGAGTACTTCCCCTCGCACACCCTCGGCAGCGAGGTCGTGAACGACAAGCCGATCGAGCTGCAGCGCGCCCTGCAGTTCGGTATCGACATGTGCACCGGTATGACGGTCGCGCACCAGGTCGGCATCGTGCACCGCGATCTGAAGCCCGCCAACGTGCTCATCAACCAGGAGGGGCTCCTCAAGATCGTCGACTTCGGTGTGGCGGCCGCGCAGCGTGAGGGCGACACCCAGCTCACCAAGACCGGCTATGTCATCGGGTCTCCGAAGTACATGGCCCCGGAACAGATCCTCGGCAAGAAGGTCGACGAGCGCGCCGACATCTACGCCGTGGGTGTCATGATGTACGAAATGCTGACCGGCCAGCCGCCCTATTCCCGCGGCGATCACATGTCGGTCATGTATCAGCACGTGCAGGGCAAGGCGCGTGTGCCCCAGGATCTCAACCCCGCGCTTCCTCCCGGCCTCTCCGACCTGATCATGAAGGCGATGTCGGTCGACAAGACCAAGCGCTTCCAGAGCATGGTCGAGTTGAGCGCGGCGCTCGAGCGTTTCAAGCGCTAGCGGCCTGCAGGGCGGGGGGCGCGTGACGGCTTACGGCTTGCGCCTTGCCAAAGTACGTGCGTTACGTCAAATTTCCCGCCACAAGCCGTTGATCCTGAAGGCCCCGATAGGCTAAACAACGGTACGCAGACTCTCAGGAGGGCGGTTACTTGGCGCGCATCGACGCGTTTCTGAAGCTCGGCACGCAGCAGGGGTGCTCGGATGTGCACCTGGCGGTGGGCGTGCCCCCCATGCTGCGCTTGCACGGCGACCTGATGCCGATCAAGTTCCGTGATCTGCGGGCGGTGGAGCTGGAAGGCTACATCACGGAGATTCTCACCAACGCGCAGAACCAGCAGTTCGCCAAGGGCGGCGACCTGGATTTCTCCTACGTGTCAACCGAGGGTGGGCGCTTTCGTGTCAACGTCTATCGCAAGGACACCGGCGTCGGCGCCACCTTCCGCGCCATTCCGGCGGAAGTCCCCACCCTTGAGAAGCTCGCGCTGCCGCCG
>Ga0307478_10004311_pt1 | contig 10183 bp, 15 predicted proteins | sample atmos_gasesECM4C_2_FD_203713 | JGI IMG/M metagenome (GOLD analysis project Ga0307478, IMG submission 203713) | Hardwood forest soil microbial communities from Morgan-Monroe State Forest, Indiana, United States - atmos_gasesECM4C_05 | ecosystem: Environmental > Terrestrial > Soil > Temperate...
AGAGATTGCGGCCGTCCAAAAACACAAACGTAAGTTTGCCCTGAAACTGGAAGTTTCTGGCCCTGTCACGGCTTCCTCAGCCTAGAAGCCCTTCATTATTCACGGATTCTGATCTGGCGGATTCTGCTTGGGCATAAGCTTGTTCACTTCCTCCAGCGCTTGCTGGATTGCATTGAACATCGCCTGATTCTTGACGAGATAGTCGCCAAACTCTTCAGGAGCGCCGCTGTCTCGCCACATTTGCATCATGGTTGTGATCGCCTCTTGGTGCGGGTCGGTGCCGCCCATCAGGGCGCATCCGTAGGCTTTTACTGGCTTCGTTTCGCTCATAGTTACCTCTTCAGAAACACGACCATAGGCGGTCAATTTCGTTCTTTACCAAGCTAGGTGCTGCTATTCGGGAGCATGTCATAACAATCCTTTGGCCGTCGTAAGGCACGTTTTCTCTGCGATGTGCTGAGCGGCTTTCTTTTGGCCTTCCTCGGTTAGCCCATCGAAATCGAAATAAAACATCGCTTCTGTCTGGCACTCAACCTCAGCATTCATCCATCGCCTCGCTGATGCGGGATGGACCTGTATATCCCTTCGCGCCATTTCGATTTCAACCAACCAGGTAAACAGGATGTCGCGGACGTACTTGTCGAGGGGCGTCTTGATTGTGTCAACTAAGCCATTGACTGCCCGGTGTGCGGGCTGGAGTTGCGAGGCACTAGCATCAGGGTCGATGCGCTGAACTGCATGGAACGCTTTGCGAGCCTGTTCTTTGAATTGCGGTGACATCGCACCTGGAGTCTGTCCTAGACTGACCGCAGAGAGCGTAACGGCTAGGCAGGCAATTAGAGAAGCAGACCACGTGAAGTATCCAAGCTTCGGTTTTTGCATTTTGCTTTTCGTTGGGGAAAATTGCGGTTCACTTTATCCTGTGCGGATCGATGGGCGCAAGGGCTTCGGCGCACGGTGGCGGGTCGGGTTCAATTTTCACAGGGTAGATGCTAGGATTCGTGGCATGACAGCAGAGGTAAAATATTTCCTCGATCTGGGCGATATTCTGGCCGTTCGACTGGAGTGCGGGGAGTGTCATGTTCGCAGTTCTTTTCCGGTCACGAAACTCACCCGCATGCGGCAGTCGTGCCCACACTGCAATGCCGATTGGGTTTTTCCTGATACCGCCGCAGAGAAAACTATAAACGCATTTCTTGCTAGTTTGAGCCGAGCTGCAGAGATGCTGCAAGGACAGCCGTTCAAGTTAAGCCTGGAAGTTGATTACAAGCAAGCCGAAGCGCCGATCTAGCGTGGAAGCCCGTCTCGTCTGATCTGCAGCCGTTCCGCTTCGTATCGCTCGATGAAAGTGATCAACACAAGTTGAGTGCGGCCATTCAATGGTTCTTGGGTCGGAACAGCGGCGCAGAAGAGTGGATTGACAACTACCGAACGAAGCTGGCTCACAGGACTTTTTTCGGTGATTGTCTCGGGCACGACGACGATGGAGACGATCTGCTGGGTGTGAACCGCGATCCCGAGCAGAACTGCCCGGTCTGTGGTATCGCGGGGCACAATCACACCGCAAAAATGACCAAGGAGTGTGCGCAAACTGTTGTGCGGGGATGATCAAACGGGAAAAGCGAGCGAGCTAAAGCCAAACTCTCATTCTAGAAGGCTCTCCAGAAGCAGGCAGCAATAGCCCATCCAGAGAACGATTCCGCCTGCACTAAGCCAGAATCAGGCGCTCTTTCGCTTCTCTCTTCGGGAACGCTCAGCCGAAGCCGGCTTGGCATGCTCAGCCTGATGGAAAGATAGGCACGACGGGCAGAAGGTCTCTTGGCAAAGGTTGCACAGCTCGGTATGAGTTTCGCAAACGGACACGCCGCAATCAGAACACTGATCTTTCGCCTGCCGTGCGCAGGTCGCCCCGAGTGCGTCCTCCAAACCTCGGACTTCAATCACTCCGCAGTAGCTCATGATTTTCTGGTTTTGCAGTCGAGGAATATACCACAGCGGCTCGAACTCAAGCCCCGCCGCCGGCCTCGTTCTCGCATTTGTGCCGGTCGAATTGCTCCTGCAGATTCGCCTGGGCGTCCTCGACTCGCGAGAGTGTGCTCAGCGGCGCCGTGAATTGCGTGCCACATGCGGTGCAGGCGGCGATGCACGGTACAGAGCGTAAGTGTTTAACGATCCTGACGGCACGTTCTGTCAGTAGTTCCCTCCGTATAGAGCGATCGCTAGAGGAACGATGGTAGATCCGTAATTGAGCCGCGTCGGCAAGAGAGGGAAAGAGACGAACGCCTTGATGATTCGCCTGCTCTTCGCCGAGCATAGCCGCAAAAATGAAAGCCATCAAATACGACAGGGGATAGGAGATAGAGCACTTTGAAACGACACATCATAGTGATGATGTAGTAACGTTTTGTAAAGACGAATCGAGCTGTGTTGAGCTGAGCTGCGCTGGAGTTTGTGTCGCGCTTTTTCTCGGCTTTTTTTTATTGCTAATCGCCCGCATGTTCTAATTTTTAGATTGATTGGGAATTCTCTTGGCAGGTAGCTTCATGGCTGCCCGCGTCATGAGTGAAATCGCTGATTCCCTCAACAATCGATTCTCAACTCACGAATGGCCAGAGTGGAAACGTTTGACTTTCGACACCAACGGTGAAATCATTTTGTTGTCGAGCGGCTCGCCGTTTTCCCGCCAGCCCCGGCGTTGTTCCCGCCCTCATTCCGCATTCATACATCCGTTCATTCATATCGTTAGGAAAAGTGTCTTTTCGTAACTCTTGAGGGGGGAGCAAATCGTGACACCCGTAGCACCGGCCAAGAAACGCGACAAATTCGATTCCAAGAAATTCCTTTCGACCATCGACGGCGGAAGGAAGATCGTGGCTTTCAAGAAAAGGCAGACGATCTTTGTCCAGGGCGACGCGTCCGATGCTGTTTTTTATATTCAAACCGGAAAGGTAAGACTCACGGTCGTATCGACGAGCGGGAAGGAAGCCACCATCAGCATTTTTAACGAGGGCGATTTCTTCGGCGAAGGTTGCCTTACAGGACAACCTCTCCGGATGAGCTCCGCAACCGCAATGACCGACTGCTCTGTCATGCGCATCGAGAAGAAGGCCATGATCGAAGTGCTTCACCGGGAACACGAGTTCTCCGATCTGTTCGTGGCGTATTTGTTGACGCGGAACATCCGATACGAAGAGGACCTGGTAGACCAGCTTTTCAACTCCAGCGAAAAGAGACTGGCCCGGATGCTGCTATTGCTGGCTCATTTCGGGAAGGAAGGCGCGCCCGAAACGGTCATCCCCAATATCAGTCAGGAGACGCTCGCGGAGATGGTCGGCACCACCCGTTCGCGCGTGAGCTTTTTCATGAACCGGTTCAGAGAGCTAGGCTTTGTGGACTACGGCGAGGGCGGAGGGCTGCAGGTGCATAGTTCGTTGCTCAATATTGTTCTTCACGACTAGGCGTCGTCTGCTCGTCGAGCCAGTTTTTCCTCGTGGACTCGGACGCAACAATCGCTCGCCCTAATTTGCGTCCTTCGCCTTCGGGCTGATGACGATGCGCACGGCTGTGCCACTTTTCAAAGCGACCGCTTCGCGCTGGGCATCGATCAAAGTGTTAGCAATACGAATTTCTTGACCCGGATCGTCTCCGCTTTGAATGGAAATCTCAACTTTCTCGGCGTCGCCCGGAATGGTAGGCGTAATGATTTTCTCCACGGTGCCAGGCAAACTGATGGTTTGACGATGCATGCTTCAGGACCTCTACAACTCAGCCTATGCTGTTGTCGGGGGCTGTACTGAGCAATAGAGACCGCCCTTCCGCAGTCCCGGAGGGTAGAATCGGCCTATTATGGCCAGCCGCAATATCGAATCTCCGAGGCTATGCTGTATCGATTGAGGAGATGAACAGTTGCGATGGGCGCTGCTCATGTCTCTTTGGAAAGAACGAAATCAAACATGACCCCTATCACCAATAATCCGAAACCCAAATTGCAGAAAGCTCCGCAACCGCCCCTGTCATACCCCGGTGCGACTCCTGACGAGGACCGTGCCAAGAGGCCAACGCTCGCCGAGCCCGCCGCCACCGAACAGGAACTGACTCCGGGAGATCGTGTCGAGGGTTTGGGCAACTTCGGAAAGCCGACTGGAGAATTCGGCACGGTTGAGCAAGCTAACGATGATGACGCGGTCGTCAAATGGGATGATGACGGTCGAATGAGACTTCACCAACCGTGGCTCAAGAAGATTTAGCCCCTCGGTGTAACCGCCTCGCAAAATCAACCCCTTCACTAGCCCATCTTGCCCTAACTATTTGCGAGCTGTTCAATATTGCTCAGATTCGTTCTGGGCTCCGGCATACGGTGGATCCTGTAATACGGAGGTTCCCTCAATGATCACGCCTCGCGAAGACAGCAACTGGGTTTCGATTGCAGAACAGCTCATCACGGAAATGGACGAAGCCAAGCTCGCGATTCTGGTGAAGCGGCTGTGCTGCGCGTTGGATGCTCGCCAAGGCCAACCCACTCAAGATCAGGCGACGAGAGACATTGAGCAAATCGCTGCAACCTGTCAGCGGCTCTAGCATAAATTTGGCTGGTGCTGTCTTCTACAAGAAAGACCCGATCTACTGCCTGCGGTGTTACGGGTATCCTTCTCCCACCCCGGGAGAGGCTTCAAGAGTGGGGTCCGACAACCGCATCAAAAGTTTATGTAATCGCTTGCTCGCCAGCTCCAGCGATGAAGAGGTCGCCGTGTTGGCCTCCGAATTGAAAGTCGCCTTGCATGAGCATATCGAGAGCTTGCGAACCCAGCTTAAAGACTCGCTCCAGCGACACCCCCCGGATGAGTATGGTTCCAGACAGCCACCTCGCAGTAGTTAAGGCCGTTACTTGGCACGGTACTCGGCCCGCTGGGCGGCGTTGTACTCTCTCTTCATCAATCTTCGTCCTTCATGACTAGGCGCTGTGCGCAAACCCGAAGCACTTGAAGCAGTGATTACTATAAGAGCTATGCCAAGACTCTGGTTGCCAGTTCTCGTTTTCTTGGCGACGCTTGCCTCATCGTCAAAGGTGCCTTCGTCCCCCGCTGACATCGAATCTCTTAATCTGAACCTGATATTGCAACGCTTGGAGGAAGCCCAGCACCAGGACCCCGCTCAATCTCGACCATATGAAGTGATCCGAGAATACAAAGTGTTCCGGGGCGATGAGAAGCAACCCACCTCCGAGGTCATGGCGCAGATCAATTTCGTGCCTCCCGCCACGAAGACATACAAGATTACCCAAGCGCGAGGGAACTCATCCGGAGAAAAAATGGTTCGCGAGCTTTTAGACCGGGAAACCCAGTCGGCGAAGAAAGGACTCGGTAGCCAGATCAGTCGGACGAATTACGATTTCGTTTTTCTTCGGGAAGAGACGTTCGGCGTCGTGCCCGAGCGCGTTTTGCGGATCGTTCCGAAGCGGAAGGATAAAAACCTGTTACGCGGGTCGATCTGGGTTGATGCGAGGACATTCCGTATCCGCCGAATTGAAGGAGTGCCCGCCAAAAGCCCCTCCTTTTGGATCAAGGATATTCATATCACTCTGCAATTTGCAGATGTAAATGGGATGTGGATACCCACTTCTTTTGACGCCATGGCTACAGTCCGCCTCTTAGGGCAGTACACGCTCGCTGGCCTCACGATCCCTGCCCGCGACTCGCTATCCAATGTTCCCCACGAGGTGGTCTCGCCCAAGGAGTAGAAACCCTCCAACCTTCGGTCCCCCTGGTTCTTATTTGGAGGCTCGGACTCACGGACGAATGACTCACCCTTCCGCAGTTCCAGAGAGTAGAATAGATCCTAGGGGTGGTTTCCACCTTTCTCCTCTTTCAGATCCTCTGAACTAAGCAGTCCATCTGAAGTTCCCTCTCCTTAGCCTCCACGAAAAGAGGCAAACCCATGGCTTTTGAGGCGATTTTGAATGAAGTCGACCAACTGAATTCGGCGGGTGATCGTATTGAGGGACTAGCGGACCATCATCCGCCCGTGTCAGAGGCGCTCATATCCATCGCGGGTAATGTTCGCACTGCCGCGACGGTATTGGCAGTGCTGGTGGAGACAAAGCTGCGGGGCCGGGATGGTCGCATCTCGCTTCCTAAGAAGCCGATCTAAAACTTCTTGGGCGTACTCGGGGAGGGCGCCGTCCTTAAATTCTGAGTCTCACTCAGTGCTCAGGCGTGTTTGCGTTTAATCAACGGCTCGATTTCGTGATTAATCTCAAACTTCACCGGCGTGCTGCATGACTGGCAGATCGTTTGGTGAATTCCACCGTTCAAACTCATCGCTTCCAGTTCGTTGGGACGCAGGCAGTTGGGGCAGGTGATTATCAGATATCCCGCACGATCTCTCGGCACGAAGAGTGGCGCAATGTCACTTTTCTCTCTTTCCGACCTGATAGGAGAAACGGCTAACAGCTTCGCGACTTCTTCGAATAGCTCCTTGACCGTGTAGCGTCCCTTTTGCAGGAAAGCGTCTGCCAAAATCCCACTCGGATTTTCGCTTGTTACGTATTCTCCGCTCATGGCTATTGTTGCGATGCGCGGAAATCGCTTGCGTACTATCGCCAGGAATTCAAATCCCGACATCCGGGGCATATTCAGATCGGAAATGATGACATCGGGAAGGGACCTGCTGAGAGCGCTTAAGCCATCCAGCCCGTCCGCTACCGTGAGAACCTCATAACCCTGGCTTTCCAAAATGGCCCCTGCGGCTTCGCGTATGGACGGTTCGTCATCCACGACCAGGACGCGATAGGGGAATTGACGTACCTTAGCTTCTGCGACGAGTGTACCTTCATGCGGAGACGCTGGCTGTTCTGCCGCCGCAGTCCATTCCGGCATTTTCTGAATGTCTAATTGTAGCGAAACGGTTTTATCCCAATTTTCTCTTTGGCTAGTAGGCATGGGACGCCCCATTTCTGAAGAAAGTTTCTGGAAGCGGAATCATACCCGGCACGAAGTCGCCAAGTCTGGTCAAAATTGCACATTGGCGCCCAGGAACCGGAATCCTAGTCACGTCCACTGGATCGTTATGGCCAAGGAATGAGCACAACTGACCAGCAATAACTCACGATCTTAGGCATAGTTGACTGGATACAAAGTGAGGATTAGGAGTCACCATGTTAGGTTACGGTTTAGTGGGAACAGTTGTCGTAGTTCTGCTGATTATTTTTGTCCTGCGCGCTCTTTGAACCTGCGGCGATGGACAAAAAGGAAATCAACTCTCCGAATTTGACTGCCAACTTTCTCTTTTGGGTCTGCGGCGTTGGTGGTCTATTGCTGCTCGCTCTGTTGGGAGCCTTCGCTTGGAGGACTTTCTGAGTGGTTTAAAGCTCACTGCATCTACACCTTCTGTAGGAGGCTACATGAAAAGAATTCTGGGAATTTGCACTGTTCTGATGGCGCTGATAGCGCTTACTGTGCCCGTCTTGGCGCAGGACACCGATGACAATCGCCGGCAAGGCGATCGCGACGATGCGCGCCGCCAGGACAATCGCGGCTATGGGCACAGCCAGCGGCAAGCTCGCCTATCGTCCGAGGACCAGCAACGGTTCGATAGCTACTATTCGCGCTGGCGGGGATATCGTCGCACCAACAACCGGGATGAAATGGCAAGCATGGAAAAGCGCATGCGGGACGTAATGTCTCGCAACAACATTCCATCGGATGTGCCGTTCGATGAGATCGCTTCTAGGAGATAGTTTCCCTAGACTGATTGCGAGCGAGCCTTGGTTGGAGCGGCACTTCATCACCCAGAGCGAAATGGCATGCGCTTCGGAGCGCCGGGATTAGTAGGTTCGAAATTTGCTTGACGCTCCAAGCGATGTTAGGAATGCGATCAGAAGCCGCGACGTGCAAGAGCGGCACTTTTTCACTGCTGTAAAATCTCCATTTTACTCATTGACCAATCGTGTTTCAGGCATGCCAAATGGCTGGGACAACGATTTTCAAAGACACTTGGTCAAAATGACATCCACGAGGCCTTATAACATCCCCATCCTTCTGAGGATTGATGCAAGCAGCTTCTGGTTTTTCTGACGCGGTTTAGTGCGTCCGGTCCGTGCCCGATAAAGCATAGAGCGGGACTGGCCGCTCAGCTTCATAAGCGCGGAAACTGGCAGTCTCTTCAACGCTGGAAGTATCTTGTCTTGCCATTCGTCGCGCCGCGGGTCTGGATATTCCGTATGGACGCTCTCGGGTGAGTGAATTATGCACGCTTCAATTTCCTCCAGCCGATTCGATTCCTTACCGATGTAGATGATCCGGTCAACCCGGACGTGTCGTCGGCGCAGCAGCCCAATAGTTTGCTTGCCGCTGGGCTTTCCCTTCGGATCCGCACTTTTCGCACCGGAATGGAATTCGTACTCCCGTAGAACCTCGCCATAAGTCTTTACGCGTGCAACGCTCCGAGTGCCATGGAAGCCCTCGGTCGTGATCTCATACTGCGCTCCCGAGTATTGGTCGATCCAGGGCAAGTCAAGCCAGCAGTCGGGATCGAGTTCGTACGGCGCAACCAGATGGAACTTCTTGGGGTCAACTTCGGGCGGATAGCCAAACTGTTTCACGTGACACGACAGCAAGAAGTCGAAAGGTTTTATCCGATTACGGTACTTCTTTCCACGATTGAGCTTTGCCAGTGAACGTTGGGCGGTCGGACTCGTAATCGGCACCCGTCCGATAGCAGGCAAATCCTCAAAACCCAGCGGTTGGACAGGTAGATCCAACGTCCTTCGAATGACGTTGATCCACGCCTGCGAAATCCAGTTGCGGTCTTCACTGTGTGGGTTCATCGGATTTCTCAGGTGACCGAGGCCGTGCTCAGACCAGCGGTCTTCGTGATTGTTAGTGCCCTTCTGAAGAAGGATGGGATTGCCGTGCTCATCGAGCAAGAAAAGCGCAATATTACGCAAACTAACGGGAATAGGCGTGGGGTTAACGCATCTTATCGCTTGACATTCCTATTCCTTGTAGACAAGCGGAGGCCCGCTGACCTTATGGGCCTTAAGGGCAACCGATACCTCGACGCGGTCGCCGATCTTGATGAACGGAATGCCTTTGTTCATCCCGTAGTCCTTACGGTCGAAGGCCATTGTGCCTTTAATGCGGCCCTCACCTGTGCCCTTGCCGGTAAGTGTAAGCTTCAGCGTCTCGGGCTTGGAGACACCTCGAATAGTAAAGGACCCCTGCACATCAAAGGTGTTGGGACCGGTCTGCACAACCTTGGTAGAGTCAAACGTGATGTACGGATCTTGGCTGGCGTTGAAGAAGTCTTTGCTCTTTAATTTGTTGTCTTTCATGCCGCTTCCGGTATTTACGGAGTCAGCATAAATTTTGATGTCGAGTACGCCTGAAGTGACGTCCGTGGACGGAAAGGTCAGCGTGGCCTCCCACTTGTCAAACTTACCGTCGATGGCCACGGAAGCCTTCACGAAGAACTTAACGTCGCTTTCTTCAGGGGTGATGGTGAAAACCGGACCTTGTGCTTGGGCTAACGACGGCAATAGTGCCGACGCCAAAAGGCAGAGGACTGTCAATCGCATGGAATCCCTCCTTGAAGGTAAGCGGCACAACAATCTAGATTGCGTCTAAGCTATCACTTCGAGCCGTCCGGGTCGTATTGGAACGGGAATCGAATCCGGTGTAGAATGCGCGCCAAATCGGGGGACGTATGAAAATCTCAGCTCAAATGAATAGGACTGTGACAGGCGTAATCAAACGATTGCTTTACGCAGCAGCTTCGATTCCCATTGTTCTCGGGAGCACCGGTGTCGAGCGTGCCCATGCGGACTCCATTCTCTTCAATCAAATCGCGAGACCAACATCGGCTCTGGGTGGTTATGCCTCTCAGCAATCCCCCAACACGAACTACCTCGCGGCCGATAATTTTACTCTGCACACCGGCGCATTCATTACCGGCGTGCAGTGGCAAGGCTCGTTCTCCAGTCAACCACCTAGCGCCATTACGCAATTTGTGGTCACGTTTTGGAGTAACAGTAATGGCTTGCCCGGCAGTATCCTTCAGACGTTCACATTTCCTGGGAACGCGGGGCAGACGTTCGTTCAATCAGATCAAGCTGGTTTTCTTTTGTATGACTATGCTGTACTCCTGCCCAACCCGTTCACCGCGCACAATGGCGTGACATATTGGA
>Ga0307478_10004312_pt1 | contig 10181 bp, 14 predicted proteins | sample atmos_gasesECM4C_2_FD_203713 | JGI IMG/M metagenome (GOLD analysis project Ga0307478, IMG submission 203713) | Hardwood forest soil microbial communities from Morgan-Monroe State Forest, Indiana, United States - atmos_gasesECM4C_05 | ecosystem: Environmental > Terrestrial > Soil > Temperate...
ATGAGTGCAGTGATTCTCTTGATGGGTTTGGTTGTTGTTGCTTGGAGTCAATCAACTGTCACCACCATCGACAAGAACGGTAGGGCAACCTCTGTGACAGCAGTATGCAACAACGGGGATTGCATCGCGTGGGATTCAACCAATGACCCAACATCCAAAGAAGTCAGGCAGGCCAAACACGAAGAGTACCTAGCGAAGCATCCCGAGAAGGCCAAGAAGGAACGCGACAAACTTGAGCGAGCGGAGTGTAAGAAGGATCACGATGCACACGCTTGGTGTTCACTGTACGATGCAAAGTAAAGTGTGTGCCCACCTGTGCCCGGCTGTTCCCGCGACCAACGTGCCATTGCGGCCCGGTCGGCCTGCCTCTAAGATTTGCCTGTGATGGGGGATTACAAACATGAGCACAGGACGCCTGAAGGAACTGAGCAACGAGTTGATTGACCTATGCGCCGATCTGCAACGTATCTCAGGCCGCGCATTACCATTGGTAGAGGAAATAGAAAACGACTTCGACCGAGCATCGTTACCGCCCGAGGTCGAAGCAAGGTTCATCACCCTGAGAAGTCTTATTACCAAGGTTGGATAATTCAAACAAGGAGAAAACACAGTGCAGATTGACGTTGAACTTAGGGAAAGACTCGCTGAATTTTGCTTGGTCACAAAGCAGAGGCAAGAGAAGGCCGCCAACCAAGCAATCCGCGAGATGCTTGAACGCTGCGAGAGTGATCCGTTGATGAAGGACCGCATGGACAAGGCCAAAGCGTTGAAGGAAGCAATGGCTGCACTGTGACCAACGAACAACTCCCCCCATCACTTATTTCGGTTGCTCTGCTCGCTGTTCGGGTGCAATCTTCTGGATAACCTTCAACTTCTTGTCCTGACCACCATCATCAATGATGTGCATGTAGTCACCAACGTGACCATCTTTCTCGAATCGAAGCTTGGTGTGACCGTTCACCACAACATCCAATTTCTTGTGCGTCTGCCCAACGTACACCATGCCATCATCAAGCTTGAACGAATAGGATGTTTGATTCCAGCCAGGACAATGGCGACACCATTCATTGACTGTTGAAGCTTTGATGAGAGAAGAGTTCTGCCATGGTGTTGATGCAGCTTGAGGTGTCGCAAACACCAACTGAGAAAGCAAAATGGTGAGGATCACGGCACGCAACATGGTGCGGATTATATAACCAAATCTCAACATGAACCTCAGCCGAGGGCAACCGGGCGACCGGCCCGCAGATCGTCGCAGGGCGGGCAGCCGGGTGAGCCGCGTTGGGGCCTTCCAAGGTCGTGATGGGGTGATCCTGAGGCGATGCGTCCGACCAACCGGCTGAGCGACGGTTCATGAAACCGTGGTGCTGTTTTAGCACCCATCGAATCAACTGCTTAGAGGCTGCATCGCACCACCATCGCACCTAGGGGCACACCGTGATTGATTAACAAAGCGTGGTATAGTGCCTGCGTCCTTCAAAGGTGAGGATACGCTTATGGCAAAGCCATCGAGATGGTTGAAGCTGGACCAACAAGCCCAAGTAAGATTCCGCGTTGGCACTAAGAAGAATATCGAGATCAGAATCATTCTTCCTGCTAAACGCATTAAGAAACAATTGAAGAGTTTACAGCCATGAATTTGAAGGACGCTTTACGTTCTTCCACCGCTCCCTAGAAGACCAAGGTTGAAAAATAATCACGGTCGATACTCCCCAAGGTCAACGAATAACCAATATCGACACGCATCAGAATCAAAGACACAAATCCCTTCCCAACCTTCAACCATGGCGAACAAAAGGCGAAGTATTTCAATCCACTTTGCGTTACAAAGTAGGTCACGAACGGTCACGAACGACCCTTCCCCAGACACAATAGCAGCAACACCAACACCTAAGTAATTAAAAAGAAAGGACATATATATTGATGGTGTTGCCATGCGCGAGAGTCGGAACCCATCAAATCAAGACACTTTCGTCTTATCTTCGCCTTTTCGCTCGATTAGTCTTTAAGGCAAGCCACCTTAGCCTTTTTTGTGAAAATGTTTTCACTCTTTTTCACCCCATTACCTAAGTAATCTCGTTGATAATAAGCCACTTACATCACAATACAGTGTATTATTGTTGTGGCATCAACCTTGCACTATATAAAGGCAGGTCGGGAATACCCGGCCCGCGTCGAAAGGTTTGGCCGCGTCAAGTCGGTCAGCCGCAAGTCCGAACATGAAGCTGAGTCCAAGGAGTACGGGACAGCCTCTCGGTTCTGGGAAGTAAACGCTGAAGTTCCTGCCGGGTGAAAATCCCGCTGGACCTCAAAGCAGTTCTACGAGGTCCGGCATTGAAATCGCAAACATTAGATCGCTGTCCCCACGGCTGCTACATCCCTGCCGGTCAAACTATCGCACGCGACCGCGACGGTGTCGTGTACTGCACCGGCTGCCAAGCTGAGCAGGGCTTCATAGAACGCCGCACTGCCGACAGTCTTCTTTACAGGGAATGGCCTGCCTGCGACCGGAGGAAGCCGAAAGAGCGAGTCAGCGCGGATTTTGGTATCGCCCCAGCAGAACCCTCCTCGATTGAATTTCGCCTGTCCGCACCTGATATTGAAATGCCTGTCGTTGCGGCGGTTTTTGAAGCGGAACCGTTCGGTGACGTAGATGGCTACGACACAAGGTGTTTGGAAGACTTCCCGATCACGGAAGCTGCGAGAAAAAGCTTCCGTGTTCTTAAGAGTCGCCATCACGGGACTATCACGCCTCAACCGTATCTGGTCGCCATCAACATCGAAGAGTCATTCAAGAAATATCAGGTGGTCTTCAACTTCAAAAAGTTGTTCGCTGAGTTCATGGAAGCATCTTTTCCTGTGGACCCAAGGCCGGGTGTAGCTGGTGAAGATTACATTGAGACGCAACCGGTAGTTGAGCCCCAACCCTTTGTCTTCCCTCGGCACAGGTCATGGCCGCGATGGACAGCACCTTCCTTCGTTGACGTATGGCGAAAGCTGAAGCCGGGTGAGATGCCGAACGTCATCTTGGATCACTCGCAGCCTGAGTGCGCCAAGCCGTTCACGAACTTCTGCCCTGATTGCTTCACTCGCAGCAAAGTGACAGGGGAAAAGTTTTACGGCCTCTACGTTCCTCAGATTCATGCGTGCCAAGAACGGGCTGATGCATGACAAGTCAACAGATCACACCCATCGCAGTCAAATCAGGCAAAGAGTTGTTGCTTGAAGAAATCGAAGTGACCGCTCAGGGTCAAAAGGCAAAAGGAAAATCACTCTATAAAGCATTGGAGACAGCGCGAAAAGAGAATGCACGCTATGAAAAGAACGGTGTTCCTCTATCTGATGAGGAGTTGACCACCATCGTTAACAAGGTGTACGGCACAGCACCGCGTAAGTTGTTTCTGAGTAGCGGGGTCATGGCGAACATCGCAAAGGAAGTGATTACGTGGGCGGTTGACAATGTGTTGCTGAAGGGTGCGTTGAATCTGTTCATTGGTGACCCGGACATAGGCAAGACGTTGGTTGCCATCCTCTACATAGCAAGACTCACCCGGCAGGGTAAGAAAACGGTGGTGATCTGTCGTGAAGATAGTTATGGGCACATTTGGGTACCTCGGTTAGAGGCAGCCGGTGCGGACCTCAACTTCGTGATTCCTGTCTTTGGTGTGGCCGTCGAAGGGGAAGATGATTTGATTCCGTGGATGTTAGATAACCTCGAACACCTGATGCTGCTGAAAGAATTGTTGATTGAGAAGCAAGCGGAATTGTGCTTGATTGACCCCATCGCGGATTTTGCAGGGTCAAAGGATTTGAACAAAGCACAGGATGTCCGCGCCATCACAGGCCCGCTGAACAAGATTGCACAGGAAGTCAACGTTGCGATGCTGGCAAACTGCCACACCACCAAAGCCATTGTTGATTCGGTCATCAAGACCGCAGCCGGTTCCTATCAACTGATGGCTGCTGTTGCTGTTGCTTGGTACTTCATGGAAGACCGAGACAGTCCGGAAAAAAGATTGATGATGCAGGCCCGTAACAAGTACGGCACAAAGCGGGGATGGAGGTACATCATCCGCGATGCTTCCGATACCGACAAGACAGGGGTTGCGGAGTTCAAAGGAGCGGAATACCGCAACGTCAATGAGTTGCTAAGAAGAATCCTTGATAAGGATGACTCAAAGATTGGTGAGGTCCGCAAATGGCTCGAAACTCTTCATTTGGAAAATGGGCCGCGCGAATCTGCGGCCTGCAACAAGGAAGCCTTTGACAGGGGCTTTTCTCACGATTTGATAACCAAAGCGTGCCGCCAGAAAAATATCATCCGTGATCGTAAGACTTGGCGCGTTGAGGGAAAAGAACCAACGCAGCAAGAGCAAATATTCGACAGCGGCTAAAGTTTGCATCCTGTGAGAAGCGCCTATGTGCCGAGAAGCAGATGCAAAACAAGGGCCGGGTTAGGACTCAACCTCCACCGGCCTTCACATTTTAGATAAGGAGAAAGCAACAATGATGCACCCACAAACAGGAAGCGCACCAACCAACAGTAGAGTCTTCGATCAATTTCTCTTTGCAGAGCAGTTAGGGGTTGCAGACTCAGCACGTGCAATGTCTGTTCTTCGTCATCTGCTTAACCAAGGCGGAACGTTCGGGGAAGGAAAGTTGGCAGCAAAAGTTGGTTGCCGTATATATCGCCCGGAATGGAAACCCCTCATCGAAGCCTTGCACACGATGGGGTATGTCACATTCACTCTGACCGGCCATGCTCTGAGCCGTGATGTGTCGCTAACTGACAACGCGCGTGATTTTTTGGCTGAGAGGAATATCACGGTTGAAGAACAACCGACTGTGGAGGTGGGACATGGAACTGTTAACGCTTGAAGAGGTGGGTCTGATTCTCAAAATCAAACCAACGTCAGTTTATGAGTTGACGCGGGAACGGTCACAGAAGAAACAGACCCACCCAATACCGTTTATGAAGATCGCAGGAAAGGTGCGCTTCTCGCCTGAGGCCATCCAACTTTGGTTGCTGAGACTTCAAGGGGAGCAGGCAGCATGAGCGCACCGAAGTCAGACACAGCCACCATCGAAGCTCGCAAGAATCGTTTGCTTGAATTGTTGGCTGAAGGCAAGAGCCAAGTTGACGCGGCTGAGATTCTACGTGTCGAGGGGTATCCCGCAGATGACCGCACCATCAGGCGCGATGTGCGATTGCTCCGTGGGCAATGGAGTGAAACAAATATGAATCAGTTTGATGCAATGCGTGAACAACAGTTGCGTGAAGTTGAGGAAGACAAAGCCGACTTGAAAAGCTTGCGTGACAAACTCACCGCGTTTGTTGATCCGCGTGAAGTGATTGAGTGGGCGCTGAAGATCATTGATCGCCGTGATTCCATCAGGCAAACAGAGATAAAGCTGACGGGCACTGCCGCACCAAGCAAGAGCATTGTTGGTCACGTCCATGGCCCTCAGTTGGATGCCTTTTATTTGGAAATCCGACAGGAGTTGATTGACCTCAGTGATGGGGATAAGCAGGAAGCGCTGGTCCTAATGCGTGAGTTTGCGAAGTCGAGAAAGAAACCGGTGGTTGTGGATGCGATGCCCTTGCGACCGGTGGAAAGGAGCCTGACCGATGGGAACATTCTTACAACATCTGACTGAAACATCACCCTTCAAGGTCGTACCAAAACACCATCGGCTTGCCGCACAGCAGATTGAGCGTGTCGCCTCGGGTGAGGTCAACAACTTGATGTTGCTTATGCCTGTTCAGCATGGCAAAAGCTTTGTGTTTTCTGACCGGCTGCCATCATACATATTGGGCCGAAACCCGCTGCATCACGTTCTGCTGACAGCTTACGGCAACCCGCTTGTGCAACGTGCCGTGGTTGCAAACCGCAACACGATGCGCGGCGAGTATTGGCAGAAGGCTTATGGTTGGCCGGTTGGTGAGAAAGACACTCAGAATGCCTTGCTCCTTGATGTGCCGGGGCAGGATGGCCGCTTCTCTCTCATAGGTGCGCCGTTGAATGGCTCCATTGCCGGTCACACGGTTGATCTGGCGATTGTTGATGACATCTGCCGGAACGAAAAGGACGCCATGTCACCCACGGTGCGAGCGACCATCAGTGAAAACTTCTTTTCGGTGATTGCGCCCCGCTCAAAGAAGATCATTTTGGTAACAACTCCATGGCACCTGAGTGATTTGGCGATGGAGAACCTTCGCATTGCGCGAAGCAACAAGAGCGCCCGTCAGTGGACAGTGGTTGTGTTAGCTGCGACGAATGATGAAGGCAAAGACTCGTACATCGAAGACACCCGGACAGGCACGAAACGGTATTTAGAGCCGTATGAAGCCCTGTGGCCAGAGGTTCACCCACGCGGCGAGTTGGATGAGATTAAAGCGACCATGCGTGATCGCAAATGGCAAGCACTGTACATGTGCAGGCCGTCAGTTGGTGCCAATTGCCTCTTCCCGCGTGACAAGTGGGGCACGCTCGGCAAACATGCCCCCATCGTAATCAATTGGGCTTGGGATTTTGCGAGCGGCAAGGCCGGAGCGAAGAACGATTACACGGTTGGTTGCTGTGTTGCTTTGATGAACAACGGGCGCTATGCGGTGCTTGATGTGTTCCGGGGCAAGCCTGACTTCCCAATGATGAAACAACTTGTGTTTGCAAAGTGGTGTGAGACATATCAACAGTATGGTCTGTTTCCACAGGTCTTCATCGAAGACGCTTCTGCCGGTCAGCAAATGTTGCAGGAAATTAATTACGCGAACATGGTGCAACCGTCGATGTTGCAGCCCATTCCGGTGCTACCAACGCACAACAAAGAGATGCGAGCCGAGGCCATTGCATCTGCACAGAACAACGGTCAGGTCGATTTGCCGAGCGAAGCGAGTTGGAAAGAAGACTTCATCAGAGAGTTGGAAGAGTTTCCATTGTCTGAGCACGATGACTGTGTTGACGCCTACACATGGGCACAGGCGGGGTTTGTGCGTGGTGAAGGTTTCTTCAAACCAGCTGAATTGCCTGATGGTGAACGCGTGGTGGAGTATGACGCGAGTTTAGACAGTTGGGAGGGCAGTGGCAATTTCAACCTGCCCCAAATGGGGGAAGTGATGAGCGACTCGACACGCTTTGCATTGGAACGCTCGTCACGATCCTTGGACGGAATATTGCTTGATGCAATTGAGCCAGAAGGGACAGTGAGATGAATATTCTTCAGCAGTCCATTGCACGCACGCGACGTGCCTTGCATGAAAGGAACCGGCTGGTGCGCGTCATGACCCGGCAGATCAAGGCAGAGAAGGAACACTCCAACACCAACCTTGAGTTGTTGCTTGATGACATCGTTGCCCACACCGGCCTCGAATTGAAGCCTGAAAACATGCCCACCATCATGACTTACTTGATGAGGTTTGCTGAAGAGCAACAGAGGCGAAGAGAAGAGCCTGATGGGGATGTGGACGGCATGAAGGATTTTCCGCTGTAACACGTTTTTTGTTAACGGCGACCAAGACTAGCAACACAAAATCAACACGAAAAGGAGAAACGTTCCATGAAGAGTCCAGAGATTTTGCTTAACGAGGCGCTAGAGGCACTCGGCAAGGTTGGTAAACGAAAGACGTTCGATGAGAAGAGGAAGGCAGGCTCACCCATTGAGGTGCAGTTGAACCTCGCAGAAACAATTCTTAAAGAGTCGAAGGTCACCCGCGACTTCACTTCTTCCCACAACTCGGGAGTTGAGCAGGAAGAGATTCGTGAGTCTGCTTTCTCGGAAGGCTACGATTTCAAAGGTGACCCACGTGAATTGCAAGTTCGGTCTTACGTGGCAATGGGCTGCACCGAGGCTGACGCCCGGAAGACTCTCGGCCTTCCTCCAAAGGAGATTGCAGAGGCAGGTCGCAATGCGGTAGCGGACTACTTCCTCGCCAAATCTACCGGCTTCAACGAAGCCGATGCAATCCGGTTCGCGAAGAAAGGCAGGAGCCGCCACTACTAACAAGTTCCCAAATGTGCAGCACTTTACCGTCGCACGGCTGAGGAAAGACACCTGATGGTGGTTGCTCGTCCACCATCAGGTTTGTTGTTTAACGAGCACAGTTGTTCAGATTCGTAACAGGTAAAAAGGAGAGTAATGCCATGTCACAACAGGAATCCGCAGTCAGCACAAATAGTCCAATCGTCGATGAATCCAATTGGAAACAAGAGCTAGAGAGTCTCAATCAGTTGCTTACGGGCCGCTTGACAGAGCCCGAGGCAAAAGCCTACGCGAAAAGTGAGCTTGTGAAACATGATGGGGTTGTCCACACCATCGAAACTGAAATCGCACAGGCGAAGGCTGTAGCGGCATCAGCAACATCGTTTCTGTCACCTGTCGATAGAAAGAGGATTGCAGACAGGCTTGAATCACTCGAATTCGATCTAGGGCAAGCTCGCAGGCTGCGTGAACGCTCCATCAGGTTGTGCGGCGGTTCAATTCGTGATTGCAAAGAGGCCGACAAACTAAGACCGCGTTGGTTGGAGTTGCGAAAGCGTACCCATGACATCGAGGCCGCACGGAACATCGGGCGGGGCAAACCTGAAATGACCCTTGGAATGCCGAAGAAATGGCAGTAGAGAAGCAACAAGTTTGCCCGCACTTGAGAGGGTAACCTCCAAGGCGGCTTCTCCGTTGCCGGACGGTGCAAGCGGGCTGCATATTCCGGTGAGGTCTTCAGCGTACCTCTTGATTGAATCGCTGGCCGATTGCAAAAGCGTGCCTCAACACACGTGGGCCTGCCGGTAGCAGGCCCCAATTAATTTTTGGAGGTTGATTATGAGCACCATGCAGGAATGTTTGGAACAAGTTGGTTACAAACCAACAGGTCTGCGTGCGCGGTTGTTGAACAACGCGAAGCAGAAGAAAGAAACTCCGAGGCCACTGGCCTCGCTTGAAGCCTTGGTTGATGGGGTGATTGACCCCATCACCAAGCCTCGCAGAGTGGTTGTGACCGAACAAGGCGGATACTTCCGCGCACGTCATGACGGGGAAGCCGTCAGCGTGTTTGGCACAACACAAAAAGAGGCAATCAACAATCTGAAGTTCTTTGCGAAGATGTGAACAAATTCCTTTTGGAGGTGATTCCGTGAGTATTGACGTAGGCGATGCCGTGTTTCGTTTTCTGGGAGACTCTCAACAACTTGACACCAAGTTTGCTGAGGTTGGTCCTAACGCTAAACAAGCTTTTGAACCCGCAGCCGAGGCTGTGGAAAATGCAACCGAGCGTATGACGTTCTCGATGAGGGAAGCGAAGGGCGAGGCTCGCTTACTTGGTGAAGCCATTGGTGTGCATCTTCCTCGGCATGTCAGTAGTTTCCTTGCTGAGTTGCCCGGTGTTGGTCCTGCTCTGTCTGCGGCCTTCTCTGCGACCGCCGTGTTGTTCCTTGCACAGGCTTTGGTGGAGGTCACCAAGAAGGCTACCGAGTTTGTTGCTGACCATCTCATTTTTACCGAGTCAATGAAGGAATCCAATGCAACCATCGTGGCTGAAAACAAGTCGTTGGTTGAACTTTCCGACATTTACAACAAGGCCAAAGAGGAACTCGACAAACTGACCGGCTCAACCAAGAGTCAGGAAGATGCCGCGCGTGCGATGGCACAGGCTCAGGTGGATCAAGCAAAGGCTGAGTTGGCTGCAATGGAGGCTACCATTGCCCACAAGAGTGGTTGGGACAACGCCAAGGATACGATGAAGGATGTTGCTGGCACGATCTTGTCAACGGTAATCCCCGGATATTTCCGCCTCTCATCGGCAACTCAGGATCAAATTGCCTTGCAGGAAAAACAAGAGGCAGTCACCACCATCACCGCGAAGGCCCTCAGAGCAACATCGGAAGTCAACGCGGAAGAGGCTGCAAAGAAGGCGAAGCTTGCTATTGACAACAGCCTGCGTGAACTGGAGAACCAAAAGAAGATTGCTCTTGCTTACGCTCAAAACGATCAAGAGAAGTTTGAACTTGAGCAATCATTCGAGGAAAAGAAACTACAGTTGTTGAAGTCATATGCCGTGAAGGACGTTGCCCAAATCAAGGCCCTCATGGCTGAGATTGAGGCACAGCAGATCATACATTCTGACAAAATCTCGGCGGCCTTCGTGAAGTTGCTTCAGACGGTGCAGCAAGCAAAGGTTGAATCATTGA
>Ga0307478_10004314_pt1 | contig 10179 bp, 9 predicted proteins | sample atmos_gasesECM4C_2_FD_203713 | JGI IMG/M metagenome (GOLD analysis project Ga0307478, IMG submission 203713) | Hardwood forest soil microbial communities from Morgan-Monroe State Forest, Indiana, United States - atmos_gasesECM4C_05 | ecosystem: Environmental > Terrestrial > Soil > Temperate...
CAAACGGATTCTCAATCTCCAGGCGGATTAGATCGCGACCGTCGCATAGCACGACTTGTGCTTCGAATGGCAGCTTCCGTAGCAATGCAGCGCGGAACTTGGCCTTAGAGCCGGGCTTGCGAACGACAAATGTGCCCGCAGCTCCGACATTCACGACGCCGTATCCGCTCAGTCCCCTTGCGAGGACAGTTGGGCGAAACGTTTTATGTCCGCCAACGTTTACACCGCGAAGGAAAACGACGAGAGCCATGTCCGTCACAGGTCGCCATCATTCCGAAGCGTTTGAAACTCCGCCGGCCAAATTCGATGCGAGGAGTTGGTTTATTGCCTTTGTAGCTAGCTTTTGGTCTGAAAAAGGTCGGCTTGCTCCCTGGTACTAGCAGGACTTTACCGGTTATCTGCCAATCAGATACAAGACAATCTGTTCAAGCAAATTCACAATCAACTACTGCAACTTGGCGTACGCTGTCTTCGCTTCCATCTACCTGTTTCTCGTTTTAGCCTTTCTCTTTTCCATCCCCACCATCATCCCCGATGGTGGGTCCTTCCTATTCAGCTTCGCCGCCTGTGCAATCAATTTCTTCACTCCCGGCCTCTTCACTTCGGCAACGCTCCGCAGTTTTACGTGTCGCACGCCCTTCCCTGTTCCCTCCAGCAGCTTCTCCGGGTCCGGCAGTGCCGCCCCGCGCATGAACGCAAACGTCACATGCTCTTTACCCACCATGAGGCAGCACAGCGGTCCGTTCGAATCAAACGACGGAATCTTCCACGGATTTACGTACTCCTCGCCCCCCTTTAGTGTCTTTTTCACCAGTGCCCGTAGCGCCTTCGTCACACCCTCAAGCTTCCCCGCCTTCTTCACATAAGCATCAATCCAAACCTGTGCTTGTTTCCCCTCAATAGTCGGCATTGGTTCATCCTACTCCTTCTGCGCCATTCTACCTCCCAAGTCCGTGCTAGACCGAACCCTTCCGATAACGCGTGCGGGAGTTGCCCAAGACTATGTTATAAACCCCTTCGGAATGCGAGGAGTGGCATCGATCGATGGCAAGCCTAGACTCGCACCGCGAGTCTTAGCGGAGTGCCCGCTAAGATCTTGCGCTAGCGCAACGACTTGCATCTTGACTGCATATTACGCTTTTCGTAAGTTGAGATCTCGCAGCGAAGTTGAAATAAAGACGTTCCCGGAATTGTTCCGTCTCTAATGTTCGCCTGAGCCCGCGTGGGTTCCTATCTGATTTTGGTGGTTTCGGATGGTGACCTGTTGTAACCCCGAACGAAAGCGGCTGTCTTGAGGCCAGCAAGAGGTTCTTCCAGTGGAATTCCCGCTCTCGCCATCCCACGCCACGTTTGTTTTGCGACTCGTTCTTTTGTCCATCGTTTATTTCATTCCGATGCTCATCTCAGCATTCGGGTTAGTAAGCAGAAAACAGTGGTCCATCTATCTCTTCAGGTTCGTACTGCCCTTGGGAGTTGTTGGTCTGCTTGCCCCGATGGTCGGCTTCGGGCTGCGCTTGATGGACTATTCGGAAACTGCACAGCGGCTACGTGACCTTGGCGGCATGTGCATCGTATTATGCATCTGTTCGTTCTTCGGCGGCATATTCGCCTATGCGGTTGCAGAAAGACGAGAACGTAGAATCAGGCTCGGAGGCTCCACAAAGATGAATCGCCTCGCTCTCGTACCCCTTTGCCCCTCCCATAATGAACGCATGAAGGTGAACGCGATGCTCAGAGGTTATTCCTGTCCATTGGAAGGCTGTACGGTGAGTTACACCGTCGAGGACGGCTACAACCGAGTTGTAAATGGGGTCAAGCAAAAGCCAACATATAGCAAGCTGTCTACGGAATGCGCGGCAAGACGTCCCGTATACCGTAGCGAAGGCACGGGTGAAACGGGAAACGAAGCGGCTAGTGAAGATGAACAAAATAGAACTTTAAGTTGCGGCCCAAGCGGTTGGTTACAATAAGCTTAACGGATCCATATCCATTAACACCGCGGTTGGCGGGATCTCTTTGGCCTCGCAATGCGCGATCGCCCCACTCAGCAGCTTCGTCAGCACCGAGCGCTTCGTCGATTTCAGGAGAAACTGGAACCGGTGCTCTTTTTTCAGCCGTGCCAGCGGCGCCGTCGCCGGCCCCAGGATGCGCACTTCCTTTCCGTCATGCGGCGAAAAATATTCAGAAAGCTGCCGCGCAAAGCGAATCGCTTTCTCGAGATTCGTGTCGCGAACGATCACATTCGCCAGCGACGTGAACGGCGGGTACGCCATCATTCGCCGGAAATGCAGCTCGCGCTGGAAGAACGCGCCGTAATCCTGCTGCACCGCGTCCTGGATCGCATAGTGCTCCGGATAAAATGTTTGGATCAGCACGCGCCCGCGCAGTTCGCCGCGCCCCGCCCGGCCCGCGACCTGCGTGAGCAGTTGAAAAGTTCTCTCCGCCGCGCGAAAATCCGGCATGCTCAGCGACGAATCCGCGCTAACGACGCCAACCAGCGTCACGCGCTGAAAATCGTGGCCTTTCGCCAGCATCTGCGTGCCGACGAGAATGTCCAGCGCACCTCCAGCGAACGCTCCCAACAACTCTTGGTACTGTCGCTTCGTGCGCGCTGTGTCCCGGTCCAGCCGCGCAATGCGGGCCCCGGGAAATTCCTTGCGCAATCGTTCTTCCAGGTGCTCGGACCCTTCGCCAAAAAAATAAACATACTTGGACTGGCACTTCGGGCAGATTTTCGGAATCGGCTGAATCGATCCGCAGTAATGGCATTCCAGCCGGTTGCGCTGCTTGTGATGCGTCATCGAAATGCTGCAATTTACGCATTGCACTGGGGCGCCACAGCTTCGGCACAAGACCGACCAGGAATATCCGCGCCGGTTGATCAGCACGAGCGTTTGCGTTCCGTTCGCCAGGCATTCCTGAATTCCTGCGTGCAGTTTTGCGGAAATCGGACTGCTCTGGTGCGTCTGCTGAAATTCCTCGCGCAGATCCACGATCTCGACGTTTGCCAACGAACGGTCCGCCACGCGTGACGCGATCGTCAGCAATTCATATTTTCCGCCGCGCGCATGGTGATAACTTTCCATGGAAGGCGTCGCGGAACCGAGCAGCGCGAGCGCGTTTTCCATTTTTGCACGCACGATGGCCACGTCGCGTCCGTGGTAGCGCGGGGTCTCTTCCTGCTTGTAGCTGTTTTCCTGCTCTTCGTCGACGATGATGAGCCCGATTCTTTCAAGCGGCGCGAAAACCGCCGAACGCGTGCCAACAACGACGCGGGCCTCGCCGTTTCGCACGCGCCACCATTCTCTCGCCCGCTCCACGTCGCTCAGCGCGGAATGCAAAACGGCCACGCCCTCGAATCGCGCTCCGAACCACGAGCGGCACTGTCGTCCGATCCACAGTGTCAGCGCGATTTCGGGCACAAGAATGATCGCTGTTTTTCCGCGTGCGAGCGTGTCTTGTACCGCGCGTAGATACACTTCGGTCTTGCCGCTGCCCGTCACGCCGTGCAACAACTGCACGCCGAATTCACCTAACTCGAATCGCGCACGAATTTCTGTGAAGGCGCTTTCCTGCTCGGCATTCAGTTCGTGGGCGGGCGGCGTGTAACCGGTGTCGAACGGATCTTCCGCCCGATCGATGGCCTCTTCCCAGCTTTCGAGCAGCCCGTCGCGAAGCATGCGACCGATCACTGCGCGCGTCACCTGCGCCAGCTTGAGAAGTTGCGGCAGGGGCAGCGGCCCGCGCTCCGTTTCCAGCAATTCCCGCACTCGTTCTTCACGGTGCTTGCTCTGCGCACTCTGCGTCTCCGCGTAATCATTCTCTTCGCTCTTTTTCGCCGGTGAATCCTCAGCCGCCGTACCGCCGCCCTTCCACGCGATCACGCGCTGCGTCTTGCGCTCGCGGCCTTTCACGATTTCTCGAATTTCGAGCAGTCCATGGCGCTGCAGGTTTTGCAGTGCGGCGGCGTCCAGGCCAATCTTCGACCCCGCAAAGGGCAGCGCGCCTTTGCTCTTACCTAATTTCGCCAAGAAGGCAGACTCGAAGAGGGTGAGTGCTACCGTTGCCTCGCTACCGTTCGAGCGCTCCACAAATTTGCGGCCCGCCTCAGTCAATGCAATGAGTTGTTGCGTTTTGATTTCCGTGAGCGGCGGAAGCATCGCGCGAAAAACTTCGCCGATGGGCCCGAGGTAGTAGCCCGCAATCCATCGGGCAAGCTCAAGAAGCTTTGGAGTGAGCGCCGGAACAAAATCGAGCACCCGGGAAATCTCGCGGACTTTCGTGTCCGGCGGGGGATTTTCCACAAATTCCAGCACGACGCCGACCATCACCCGCCTTCGAAAAGGTACCAGGACGCGGCTGCCCGACTGCACGCTAGCTTGCAGTAACTGGGGCACGGCATAGGTGAACGTCGTGCGGAGTGGAACCGGCAGCGCGACGTTGCAATAAGCAGAGCTCATCGTGCCGTGTAGTGTACCAGCACGAGGAAATGACGCTGGAATTGGCAGACTCAATGCGGGTCGCGCAGCCAGGAACTATCTGCTAATCAAATAAATACCGGCGAATATCGTGATAATGCCGAACCATTGCCAGCGCGAAACGTGTTCGCGCAGAAAAATGGCCGCGAGTCCCACGGTGACTGCTCCGTACAAGGAACTGAGAACTGTGATGACCGCGACCTGCTCCATTTTCATTCCCAGATTGCTGAGGGCAAAAGCGCCAGTATCCATGGCCCCCATACCCAGCACCATCCAGCGCACTTCGCCGCGTGGAAGCCGCGAGGGCTGTTTCGCAATGAAGATTGCCGCCCCCGTAAGCAGCGTGCTGGTCAAACGGATCATCCATACAGTTTGAATGGCGCCGACGCGCGGAATCACGCGAATGCCAAGCAACCAAAACAACATCGCGAAGCCCACGGCGGAAAACATGGCCCAGCCGATTCCACGGCCGCTCCGGCGCACGGCCTCAGCATCATTCTGGTCCGGTGTTTTTTCTCCGCCAGCAACAACCACGACACCCAAGAGAGTGCAAAGGATGCCCGCGATTCTGACCACGCTCAGTCGCTCGCCGGTCATCCAGGAAAGCAGCAGCGTTAAGGCGGGATAACTGGCCGAAAGCGGCGCCACCAAGGACATTTTTCCAATCTCAAAAGCCCGGTAAAGCGCCAGTCCCGACACGGCATTGAAGCTCCCAGCAAGGAAACCCCAAGCCCAGGGCGGCCATCCGGAGCCATCCGCGAGATGCCCCCAACCGCCGAGAGCGGGAAGTAGAAAGGAAAGCAAAAAAAAGCCCGTTAGTTGCATGTACAACATGGAACGGAGCGCGCCCATTCGATGCGTGGCGAAACGCGCAATGAAATCCGCGCCGCCCCAGGTCAGCGCCGTCAGCAGGCCCAGCAGAATTCCCATGATGAGTTAGGAAGACTTGCCTTTCTTCACTTCGAGGCCGAGGACGGCCATTACTTTTTGGAGATCCTTCCAGACCTCGCTTTTTGCGGGCGGATTGCGCAGCAAATAGGCAGGGTGATACGTGGCGAGCAATTTTCTTCCGCGAAATTCGAGCCACTGCCCTCGGAATTGTGAGATGCCGCGATTGGTTTGAAGCAGGGTTTTTGCGGCGACCGCGCCCAGGCAAACAATTACTTTGGGAGCGATCACGTCAATCTGCCGCAACAAAAATGGCGAGCAAGTGTTTACCTCGTCTTCTTCGGGCTGACGATTCTCCGGGGGACGGCATTTCACCACGTTGCAAATGTAAACGTCTTGGCGTTGTAATCCCATGGCTTCAATCATCTGTGTGAGTAATTTCCCAGCGCGGCCGACAAAGGGCAATCCTTGTGCGTCTTCATCGGCGCCGGGACCTTCTCCGACAAAAACCAGCTCGGCTTTGGGATGGCCTTCGCCGAAAACAATTTTGTGCCGTGTGCTGTGCAGTTTGCATCGCGTGCATTCGCCAAGATCCTCGCGAACCCGAAGCAGCGTGTCGTCCGCAATTTTCTCCGCGGCATCGAAGAGCGAGGGTCCCACGGCGATCGGCAACGGCGGTGACGCAACCCTTGGCGTTATTCCGGAAAGGGCTTTTAGCAATTCGGGCTTCCGCGCGGGCTTCGGCAGAGTGTGTTCCTCGTGGACCGATGGCGACGAATCAAAAGCGATGGCGGATGATACTTCGCGTGACGTTGCACTTCGATCTCGATAGAACAAGTGAATTCCAAGGTCATCGTAGAAGCGGAGGCGGCCGGCTATTTTTTTCTGCAGAGGCTCTGGTAGGCGCTCGGTCATGGTGGAATCAAACGCTGGAGCGCTTGGCCGCGGCGGCACCATCGAAGACCGTTCGAAGGCGAAGGACTTCTTCAAAAATGCGCTGAGCAACTTCGCTCTTGCTCATTTTCGGGAGCGCGAGGTCGCGGCCATCGCGCGAGAAGAGCGTCACGATATTTGTATCATGATCGAAGCCGGCGCCCTCCGCGGCGACGTCGTTGGCCACGATCAAATCCGCGTTCTTGGCCAAAAGTTTTTTCCGCGCGTTTTCAGCAACATGGTCCGTTTCGGCGGCGAAGCCAACGACAGTTTTCTGGCCCTTATTTTTCGCGACATCCGCAAGGATGTCCGTCGTCGGTTCGAGAGAAATCGTCAGCGGCGCATTGGCCTTCTTGATTTTTTCCGCGTGCTGGTCGATAGGGCGGTAGTCCGCGACGGCAGCGGCAAGAATAGCGATGGAGGCCCCGGCAATCCGCTCCATCACGGCGCGATGCATCTCTTTTGCGCTGCGAACGTCGATACGTTCGACGCCCGGAGGCGCTTCCAGATTGGTTGGGCCACTCACAAGAATAACTTTTGCCCCACGGCGGGCCGCTGCTTCGGCCACGGCATAGCCCATTTTCCCCGAGGAACGATTGGTGATGTAACGCACGGGATCCAGGTCTTCGCAGGTCGGTCCCGCGGTGATTAAGACTGTTTCGCCTTCCAGGTCGCGTTGCGCTTTCAGTGTTTCACGCACGGCCGCCACGATTGCTTCTTGTCCCGCGAGGCGTCCGGCGCCAATCATGCCGCAAGCTAAATAACCTTCATCAGGATTGACGACGATCACGCCGCGCGCACGAAGCATCTCGATATTTTCCTGCGTCGCCGCGTGATTCCACATATTCACGTTCATGGCGGGCGCGATGATGACCGGAGCAGTCGAAGCAAGATACAACGTGGTTAGAAAATCGTCGGCGATGCCACGGGCAAACTTGGCAATGATGTCAGCGGTCGCGGGAGCGACAAGCAACAGGTCCGTGCGCTGGGCGACGGCGATGTGTTCGATTGCGCTTTCAAGATTGGCTTCCCCGCCAGAGGAATCGCTGAAGAGATCGATGATGACTTTCTGGCCGCTGAGCGCTGCGAAGGTCAGGGGCGCGACGAACTCCCGCGCGCTACGAGTCATCACCACCTGCACACTGAACCCGTCCTGCTGGAGGCGGCGCACAAGTTCCGCGGCCTTGTAAGCCGCCACGCCGCCGGTCACACCAAGCGCAATTCGCATCCGTGCACCTGCGGCGCGCTACTTGCGCCGCTTGTTGCCGTCCTTGTCTTCGTCGATGGAAGCCGGCTCCGTGAAGTCGTATTCGAGCAGGCTGTGCTCGAGCTCTTCGCAGGCAATGCGCGTCGGCTTCTGCGTCCTAGGATTCTCGATGAGCGGCGGGGCGCCGGCCATGATCTGCCGGGCGCGCCTTGCCGCCAACACTACGTAAGCAAACTGGCTCTCCGGAGCTTTGGTCTGCACGGTCATCTCAGTCTTTCCCCCCAAACGATGCCAGAAGTTTCTCCACCCGGGCCCGCCGCCGCTCGGTCGAACTGCGTAGGGCGGTTACAATGGCCTGCACTTCGCGTCCCGCGATTTCCACGCTTTCATTCACGACGCAAAAATCGTAATACTTTCCGTAGGCCGCAATTTCATCGCGCGCTTTCGCCAGGCGCCGGGCAATTTCCTCGTTCGAATCCTGTCCGCGGCTGCGCAGCCTGCGCTCCAGTTCCTCGCGCGAAGGCGGCAGGATGAATATGGCCACGGACTCGGGCAGCTTTTCTTTTACCTGCGCGGCACCCTGCACGTCAATTTCAAGAACCAAGTCGAGACCGCGCCTGCGCGATTCCTCCAGCCACTTCTTTGGAGTGCCGTAGGAATATTTTCCGAAGACGCGCGCATGCTCGAGGAATTCGCCGCGGGCGACCATGGCGTCGAACTCCGCTTCGGTAACAAAATCATAGCATTTCCCGCTGGCCTCGGTCGCGCGGCGCGCCCGTGTAGTACATGAGACCGACGGCAGCGTGCCTGGCAGCTCGAGAATCTTCTGCACCAGAGTTGATTTTCCCGATCCCGACGGGCCCGAAACGATCAACACCAGCGGCGCGACCTCAGTCCCGGTGCTCATTCGATGTTCTGCACCTGCTCGCGGAGTTTTTCGATTTCCGCTTTGATTTCGAGAGCCAGTCCGGTGATAGCGAGGGCTTCGCTTTCTACTCCGGGAGTTTTGGAAAGCAGGGTGTTGGCCTCGCGATGCATCTCCTGCAAAAGGAAATCTAGTTTCTTGCCCAGCTCACCCGCGCCGTCCAGCAGCTTGGTAAACTGCTGGAGATGGCTGCGCAGGCGGTCTAATTCCTCACTTATATCGCTGCGTTCCGCAAGCAACGCGGCCTCTTGAGCGATGCGAGCCGGATCGATGGACGTGCCGCCGAGCAATTCTTTGAGACGCGCATCCAGCCGGCGAGCGAACGAAGGACGTAACGTTTCGGCGAGTCCGCGAACCTGTTCGGCCTGTCCGCTAATGCGCGCGAGGCGTTCGCGCAACTCCGCAACGAGATGTTTTCCTTCGGCGCGACGCATTTCGTCCAGCTTGTGGAGCGCTTCGCGAAGGCAAGTTTCGAGAGCCTGGCCCAGTTTTTCCTGATCTTCTTCAGATTCCGGGACTGCTCCATTGAGGCCGGCGATGACGCCGGGCAAACGCAGCAGGGACACGACGTCCACGTCCGCGGCGGCGCTGGTTGATTGAAGAAAGGACTCCGCGACACGCAGATAGGCTTGCGCGAGTTCCTTATTTACTTTCACGGGCGCGGCTGATCCGGGTTCGGCGTTCACTTGAATTTCCAGATGCCCCCGATGAATTCGTTCGCGGACGATTTGACGCAAGCGCAATTCGTATAGATCAAATCCTTCGGGCATGCGCAGCTTCAGGTCAAGAAACCGGTGATTGACGCTCTTGACGCTGACGCGCACGGCCCAGCCGCCGCGCTCGCTGCGTGCTTGCGCGTAGCCGGTCATGGAGAGGCATTCGGGTATTTTCGCTGGCGATTGACTTTTTTCAGTCATGACGGATCGGCCCTGGTATCGAGACTTGCAACCGCTGGTGCGGGAGCGAGCATGTCATCATCGGCAAACTGCAGATCGTGGAGGCGTGCATACGTGCCGCCGCGCGCGATCAATTCCATGTGCGTGCCGCTCTCACGGATTTTCCCGTCTTCGAGCACGAGAATCTTGTCGGCGCGTCGGATGGTCGCGAGGCGATGAGCAATGACGAAGGTGGTGCGGCCCACCATCAGGTTTGCCAGGGCTTTCTGGACGCTCAGTTCGGACTCCGTGTCCAGCTCCGAAGTGGCTTCATCGAGAATAAGAATCGGCGAGTCTTTAAGAATCGCGCGGGCGATGGCGATGCGCTGGCGCTGGCCGCCGCTGAGGCGCGTCCCGCGCTCGCCGATCAGCGTGTCATAACCGTGGGGAAGCTCGAGGATAAAATCATGCGCGAGGGCAGCTTGTGCGGCGGCAAATACCTTTTCCTTGGGGACGTTCGATAAGCCGTAACAGATGTTGTTCCAGACGGTGTCGTGAAACAGGATGTTTTCCTGCGTAACGATGGCGATCTGGCTGCGAAGGGAGCGGAGCTTCACGGTGCGGGTCTCGAGGCCATCGATGCGGATGGCGCCCGAGGAGACGTCATAGAAGCGCGGGAGGAGATTGACGAGGGTGGTCTTGCCGGCTCCGCTGGAGCCGACAAAGGCAACGACTTCGCCTTTTTGCGCAGTGAAAGAGATGTTGCGCAGAATCGGGGCGGAGTCGTATGAAAATCCGACATCGTCGTAGGCAATCTCGCTAGCAAACGCGGGAAGTTCGGCGGCAGCGGGCAGGTCGTGCTCTTCCGCTGGA
>Ga0307478_10004315_pt1 | contig 10176 bp, 7 predicted proteins | sample atmos_gasesECM4C_2_FD_203713 | JGI IMG/M metagenome (GOLD analysis project Ga0307478, IMG submission 203713) | Hardwood forest soil microbial communities from Morgan-Monroe State Forest, Indiana, United States - atmos_gasesECM4C_05 | ecosystem: Environmental > Terrestrial > Soil > Temperate...
GTGTAGGCCGCGAGGGCCTTGGCGGGCCGGGCGTTGATGCGCTTCCAGATCTTCCACTCCTCAGGTGTCATCTGGGCGCGAAGCTCCGGCGTGAGGACGTCAACGAACACGATGCCTTTGACCTCGTCAGGATGCTCGCCGGCGAAGACCCGTGCGATCGTGCCGCTGAAAGAGTGCGCGACGAGGACGTAAGGGCCCGGTACGTCGGCCGCCTTCAGCAGGGCGACGAGGTCGTCGGCCCCGTTTTGAGGACTGGTCGGCTGGGGCACCGGGTCGCTGCGGCTGACGGTTTGGTCGAGGTGCGGCGCACCGGGTCGGTCGTAGGCGCACACCCGTGTCGTCTTCTGGATGTCATCGTAGACCGTCGGACCCTTCTGATCAGCAGCGTGCCACAGGTCAGACGCCGTGTCCGTACCCGAGATGAGCAGCACGGTGGGTGATCCGCTGCCATGACACTCGATGTACATCATCCGTCCCCCACCTATGTCGACCCGCTTGGCGAAAGTCTCAGCGCGCGCCGTTGTCGCCAGCGAGCAAGCGAGCGCGATAAGAGCCAGCAATTTTGCGACGATGTGCTTCATGGTTGTTCGCCTTTCGCCTTCAATTCACCTGCTCGATATCCGGCAACTTCCAAAACCCAGTCATTTTTTCTAATGGGTGAGGCGCAGAAACCTTGATGTAAATCAACTGTGAGTGGCATCGATTTTGACAGTTCGGTGACGGTTCCGATGCCGCTTCGAGTCATTCGCGACCAGGCCGAGCCAGCAACAAGCACGACCATGTCCGCTGTGCCCGAAAGCGACCGCGCTTGGCAGCGCAGGGAAATGTCGCGATGGGCCAACAGCCGACATCCGGCCTTTCCTGTCCACCTTTTTACAGTTTATCCTGCCTTTCAGCTTATGCCCTTGGGGCAAGTTTGATCCACGATTGAATTTTCGATTGCTCAGCCCACCAAATCGGAGGTGTAGAATGACCGCCAGCGATCAGGAGGCGATCCAAGCTGTGCTTAACGGTTACTACGATGCCTTCGGACGCGACTCTGCGGTGTCAGCATCATTCTTTAGCGAACCTGCGTTAGTCGTCTTCCCGAACCAGATAGTGCGGCTCGACTCTCGCGCGGACGTGGAGTCATCGTATGAGAAGTTCGTGGCGAACCTTAAGCCAAGTGGATTTTCACACTCAAGGTAGGGCGAGCACCACATCAAACTACTAAATTCCACAACGGCGCTCTGCAGCGCGATCTCAATTCGAGTGAAGGTGGACGGCACTGAGATGGAACGGTCGGGCTTCACTTACCTCCTTCACAAAACTGATGCTGCATGGAAAATCTACGAAGTTATCGGGACCGATCTTGACAAGCTGATCGGCGTCAATTGAGACACTGGCCGGAGCCAATACGTCTTCCGCAATGGGTCAGAATGCGAAGAACTCAACGTGAGCAAATCTCGTCCGCTGTGCTTGGCTAAGCGGACCACGACAAGATGTCACCCGACTTCGCTGATGGGCCAGCCGCTGACTATGTGGCAAACAAGCTCTGGTCGACGGCAACCTCGTTGTCTTGCCTTTCGGTAGCCGTGCATGGCGCCGCCGCAGCTGCTGCACCTGATTAGGGAGGAGAGGCGCGCTTGGACCTTAGCGAAGGCAGTGCCCGTCGTCATAATGCTCGCGTTACGGGACTCGCCATGGGGTCAGCCGTGGAACCCAGCGCGGGACATTGGCCCGAAAATCCTCGTACTGCGCGCCAAATGCCTGCTTGAGCGTTGGTTCTTCGTACACCAAGACGAAGACGTGGAAAAAGAGCCAGAGCAGCGCGGCATACCAGAGGAGGCGCCAATCGCCGAATAAAAGTGCTTGACCAAAAATGACAGCAGCGACCCCGACGTAAATCGGATTTCGCACGTAGCGATAGAGACCCGTGACCACCAGCTTCTGTGTCGGCGCGATCGGGGCTGGCGTTCCCAGCCCCTGCAGTGCAAACCGCGCGAACGAATCCACAACTCCGGGCACTCCGGCAATGATCAACATAAGTCCGATGGCGCGGGTCAGTTCAAAGCCGAAAAAAGCCGGCCGGAACTCCCAATGTGTGATCCACCATGGGACGAACCCCGCCAGCACCAAGGGCGCGACGACGAAGAATAGAGCAGAGCCCAAGATGGCAATCGCCTTCGACACGGGTAGCCCTTAACGCTACTGGTACCAATGTTGAAATCCACACTACTCCAACCAAGCGCGAACCGGAAGACGGGCCAAAAAGCTCCTTCCATCTAAGGCCCCCTGTCGGAAGCGCCATGTCGGCTTGGGGTCAACAACAGACTCATGCACCGTAGCAAATGCGTCGTTACTCGATCACCTCGTCGGCGGCCGTCAACAATGTCGGCGGAAATTCCAGCCCGAGCGACGTTGCTGCTTTTCTATTGAGCACCAGCTCGTATTTGGTCTCCCGGTAGAATGGAATGTCACTCGGCTTTGTGCCCCCCAACACTTGATCTGTCATGTCCGCAACGCGACGCATCAGGTCCACGCTATCAACACCATAAGCCATGAGGCCGCCGACCTCGACGAACTCCCGAAGTGGGTAGATTGCAGGGATATGAAATCTGGCGGCGAGGTCAACAATCACTTGACGGTAGGTAATGTGCTCTGGCGTGTCGCTTACGACGATTCCATCCACTCCAGCTTTTTCCATCAGATCGAAAGTCCGCTCATATGCAGTTCGATCAACCTCTTCGCCGCCAACGATAACGGCATCGAAAGGGAAAGTCCGTTCGTATGCCGCCCGATCAAACTTTCCGCCGACAACGACAAAAGCCATCCTGATCCCAGATCGCCGCGCGGCTTCGCGCACGTATTCAGTGTGCGAACGCTTGCCGGGGGCAGGTGGATTAGGGTTGGCATTGAACCAGCCAACTTTCGTCAGTCCTCGCGCGGCTTCCAAGAGCTGTTGAACCCGCTTGGCCCAGATTTCCAACCCTGAATCAATGACCACTCCGGTGAAATTTCCATCGGGCCTCGCCAAGTTGCTCGAAAGCCCAAACGGGACCGGATCAGGAGTTGGGGCGACCATTGGAATGCCGGTGCCCAGCGCGTTGATCTCCTTAACCATCCTAGCAGCCAGCGGCATAATGACATCTGGACGGCTTGCAACAATCTGGCGTGCGAAGTCTCCGTATCGGTCGATAGGCTGACCGAGTCCCGAATGCCGCTCCACGATCAGATTTCGCCCTTCGACAAAGCCGAGCTTGTTCAATTCATCAAAATAAGCCTTAGCCGCGCGGCTTTCCTTAGGGAGCTCGGAGGGATAGAAAATGGCAATGCGTTTTGTGGCCGGAGGACGAGTGCTCGTTTGTGCATGCGCGCGGCTCGCAAAGCTGAAGGCCATGGCCGCCGTCCCCGCGATGAACTCCCGCCGTTGCATGTGCTCACCCTCAAAGCACCGCCAGTGAGATACAACGTCTGTTACACTGATTTTGTTTGAGGCAAACTGCAAGCGGCAAGTGGTCTGGTAAGGGTCAAAAAGCGAAGAACTCAATGTGAGCAAATCCAATCCGGTACGCCTCTGCGGACCTCGATGGGGCGTGGTGCCACTTCGCTGACCATATCGTCCCCTACCAACGTTATGCGCTCTTGGATATTGATCGGCGGAAACGCCCGGTCTTGATGCGCTGTTCACGATCGACTTTGACTCTATCCTTGGTTCGTTCGCTTATCGCTCCGGTCGCGAATATCTCCTTCACAGGCGTCCAGTAGGTCTCGATCCATCCCCTGTAGTGTCCGCTGTAGCTCAATCTCCGAAGATCACGCGGCGGAAACGGTGCAACGAGAAGGCAAAATAGACGCTGCCGATCGCGGCCATCGCGACAAGCCACGGCCAGACGATCGAGAGGTCGGCGCCGCGATAGAGAACGGCCTGTGAGAAAGCAACGAAGTGTGGCGTCGGACTGACGATCCGCATGACATGCTGGAGCCAGACGGGCATGCTCTCCATTGGCGTCGCGCCGCCCGACAGGAGTTGCATGACGACGAGGACTGGAATTGCAAGCAATCCGAACTGTCCCATGGTCGAGGTTTGCGTCCCGAGCAGGATGCCGAGCGCGGCGACGGTAAAGGCGTAAAGCGCGCCTCCCGCCAGAAAAAGGCTCAGCGAGCCCGCGATCGGCACCTTGAGCCACCATTGGATCACGAAGGAAAGTGACAGGCCGGCGGCGATCAGGATGACGAGGCCGTTGGCGATGATCTTCGCCAGCATGATTTCCGCCGGCACCACCGGCATGACAAGCAGATGCTCGACTGTGCCCTGCTCGCGCTCACGGATGAGTGCCGCCCCGGTCAGGATCACCGCAAGCATGGTGATATTGTTGATGACCTGCATGACCGAGGAAAACCAACTTGCATAAAGGTTCGGATTGAACTTGGCATTAATCACGACGCTGACTGGGGTGGGCACTGCCGCTTCAGTTCCGGTCAGGAATTTCGTCACCTCCTGGGCAATGATGCTTTCGATGTAAACGGCACCGTTCCCCGCCTGCGACATTGCGGTCGCGTCGATGTTCAACTGCAACGAAGCTTGGCGGCCCGCCAGCAGGTCTTGCTCAAATCGAGGCGGGATTTCCAGGACGAAGACCAGACGCCCGTCGTCCATGTTGGGATCGATCTCATTCGCGGTAATGAGAACGGCCCGCTTGATGAGTGGCGGGTTCAGCGCGCCGAGCAGGCGGCCCGAGAGGTCCGACTGATCCTCATCGACGACGCCGATGGTCAGGTCTCTCGCTTCCGTGGAGGCGCCGGTCGCGACCATATAGACCGCAAAGCTGAACGCATAGGCGACCAGGACGAGCATCATCGGGTCGGCGCGGATGCTCCTGAGCTCCTTTATGACAAGATGATAGACATTCTGGATGTGTGCGCGTAGACCCAGAGCCTTCCCTTGCGCTGGTGCTGCCTGCGCACCGTGTGATGCGGCCGACATGTCAGGGCTCCTGCTTGCGCAGAATGAGCTGCGCGGCAACGAGATAGACAACGAAAAAGCCTGCGAGCACCAGTACTTTGGGCCAAAGCTGTTCGAAGCCAAGTGCCTTGGTAAAGGCGCCGACGCTGATCGGCTGGTACCACGCCGGGGGAAAGCCCAAGCCCAACAACCGTGCGCCACCGGATAACGAAGAGACCGGCACCAATAGTCCGGAAAAATTCACCGCCGGAATGATCGCCAGGATGGAAGTGGCGAAAACCGCTGTGACCTGGGTGCGCGTGAAGGTTGAGATCAATTGTCCGAACGCGGTCGTAGCTGCCACATAGAACAGCGTACCCAGCGTCAGCATGGCCAGAGATCCCTTGACTGGCACCCGGAACAGGAAGACCGCAAGGATCACCAGGAGCACGAAGCTGATCATCGCCACCGCGATGTAAGGCAACTGCTTACCGAATAGGAACTCAAACTTGGTGATCGGTGTCGAATGGAAGTTGGCGATGGAGCCGGTTTCTTTCTCGCGCACGACCGCGATTGTCGACATGATGGCCGGAATCAAAATCAGCATCAGCATGATCACGCTCGGCACCATCGCATTGACGCTCTCGAACGACTGGTTGTAGCGGAAGCGCGTCTCGAAATTGACGGGGCTCGACGTTCGGCTGCCTGGGGCGCGTTGCGAGATCAGGTCTTGCATATATCGCAGGGCGAGCGCCGTGACATAACCCTTCGTCGTCTCGGCGCGAAACGGCATGCTGCCATCGAGCCACACCGCGACCTCGGGCGTACGGCTGCTCTCGAGGTCGCGGCCGAAGCCGGACGGGATCTCGACGGCGACTTGAAGCTCGCCGCTGCGAAACCGGCGGTCGAGCTCCTCGGTGGTCCTGACAGGCGGCTGTTCGACGAAGTAGCGCGGAATCGACGAGAATGCGTCGACCAACGTTCGGCTCTCGATCGTTCGATCCTGATCAAAAGCGGCGAAGCGCAGATGCTCAACATCGAGTGAAATACCATAGCCGAACGCGATCATCAGGATAAGCGGTCCGAAGAAGGCAAAGGCAAGCCGGATTGGATCGCGCAGCAGCTCCATGGTCTCGCGCCGCGCGTAAGCCCATAACCGGCCGGGGTCGAAGCGACGTGGGCGGCGCGGAGTCTCGGCCTTGGGCGTCGCCGTTTCCTGATTGGGCAGACCCGGGTCCTGGACTGCCGGCGGAGCCTTCTGTTCGAGTTTGATTCCTGCTGCTTCCGCCAGATAGGAGATAAACGCATCTTCCAGCGACGAGCTTCCACGCTTTTGTACCAGCTCCTTCGGTGTTCCCACTGCCAGCAGCTTGCCGGCGTGCATCAGGGAGATGCGGTCGCAGCGGTCAGCCTCGTTCATGAAGTGCGTGGAAATGAAGATGGTCACACCGTCGTTGCGCGAGAGATCGATTAGCGTCTGCCAGAAGGCATCGCGGGCGACCGGGTCCACCCCCGAGGTCGGCTCGTCGAGAATCAGCATCGCCGGGCGATGTAAGACCGCAACGGCAAGCTGGAGTCTCTGCTTGATGCCCAGCGGCAGGCTCTCGGGACGCGCGTCGGCGACGGCTTTGAGGTCGTAACGTTGCAGCAGCTCAGCGACACGACCGTCGATCTCGCCAGGCGGCAGACGGTAAAGCTGCGCGTGCAGCTCCAGATTCTGCCGAATCGTAAGCTCGCTGTAGAGTGAGAAGGCCTGAGACATGTAGCCGACGTTGCGCCGCGCCTCCATGTCGTTGGACCCCATGGGAGCGCCGAACAGTTTTGCCCACCCGCTGGTCGCGGGCAGGAGTCCGGTCAACATCTTCATCGTGGTTGATTTGCCGCATCCGTTTGAGCCGAGAAAGCCGAAGATCTCACCGCGGGCGATGCGGATGCTGACATGGTCAACGGCGGTGAAGGTGCCAAAGCGACGGGTAAGCCCATCGGCTTCGATGGCCGGAACGCTGTCGTCGCTGGACGAGCGCGGACGCATCACCACCTTGTGGTGCTGCGCGCGCTCGGCCTCCGGAAGCAACGCGATGAAGGCCGCATCCAGGTCTTTCTCGCCCGTCTTCTGCAAGATCTGCAGCGTTGTGCCGGTGGCGATGATCTTGCCTGCGTCCATGGCAACGAGCCAATCGAAGCGCGCTGCCTCATCCATGTATGCGGTCGCGACGATCACACTCATCTGCGGACGCCTGGCGCGGATGGTGTTGATCAGATCCCAGAACTGCCCGCGCGAAAGCGGATCCACGCCCGTCGTGGGCTCGTCAAGGATGAGCAGATCCGGATCGTGGATCAGCGCGCAGCACAAGCTGAGCTTCTGCTTCATGCCGCCCGAGAGTTTGCCGGCCGGGCGGCTCATGAACGGGTCAAGGCTCGTCGCTTTGAACAACTCTTCGATGCGACGTGTGCGCTCGGCCTCCGGTTGACCAAATAGTCGTCCATGAAAATCGATGTTTTCAAAGCAGCTCAACGTGGGATACAGGTTTCGCCCGAGGCCCTGCGGCATATAGGCGATACGCGCCCCTTGTGCGGTACGATGTGCTCTGTCGGCGATATCGCCGCCGAAGACAACGACGCGGCCATGCTGAATGATCCGAACACCGGCGAGCAGCCCTAGCAATGTCGACTTGCCGACGCCGTCCGGACCGATCAAGCCGATCATGCGACGGGCCGGGACACTAATGCTCACGTCGTTAAGCGCGACGGTGGTCCCGTAGTGATGAGTGACGTGCTCGACTTCGGCTATGGTAGCCTGCGCGGTCATTTTGGAAGCTTCACCGCGAGATCCTGTGGCCAGGGAACAGAGGAGTCGGTGCGCGCGAAACCCATCCCGCGAACGCCCGTCTTCACCTGGGTGTGGTATTGCTCGAGCACCTTCGGATCGACCTGAAGCTTGACGCGGAACATCAGCTTCTCGCGCTCTTCGGCGGTCTCAACGCTTTTCGGCGTAAACTGAGACTCGGTCGCAACGAAACTTATCGACGCCGGGACCACATATTGCGGGAGCGGATCGATGATGATGCGCGCCTCGTCGCCGAGCGCCAGCTGTCCGGCTTGAGCGGCCGACAGGTAGATCGTCATATAGACGTCGTGCAGATCAAGAAGCGTGACGATGCGTGTGCCCGCATTGACGACCTCTCCGGCCTGCGAAATCTTGTATTGCACGCGGCCGCTGCGTGGGGCCACGAGCTTCAAGTCCACCAGAATAGCCTCGATCCGATCGACTTCAGCCTGCGAGGTCGTGATCGCAAATTGTGCTTGATCGCGCGCTGCTTCGGCGGCGTGAAGCAGCGCGTCCGTCGCCTGAGCTTTGTTCACCCGCTGATCGAAGACCTGCCTGGTCATCCATCCCTTTTCAACCAGATCCTGGCCTCGTTGCAGGTCATTCTTGGCCGTGATTTGATCGCTCTGGCGTTCGGCGATCATCGCCTCCGCCTCGGCGAGAGCCTGTTTCGCCTTGAGCACCTGTGCTTGTGCGCCACGCAGCTGAGCTTCATATTCGGGCGACGATATCACTGCTATTGTTTGCCCGGCGCCGACCTCGTCACCTTCTTCGACCATCACGCTCTCGAGCCGACCGGGATATTTGGCGGCAATGTCGACCTGGGTTGCCTCGATACGTCCGTTCGTTTTGACAACGCCGGCAGGCATGTCCACGCCGCGCAGCTTGTCAATCAGCGTGTGTAGTTTCGACTGAAGTTCAGACTGGGCTTGCGCAATGGAGAAGCGAGGGCTGTCGTTTGCGGCCGTCGCCGGCAAGCCGCCAACCGTGACGACCAATATGGTGGTGAGGGTGAGAGAGAGCGCACGAGCTTCAATCATGCTTTCCTCCTGCCTCACTGCAGTATGGGCAGCCGTGACAATGCATCAATCACAGTCACGCCATTTGATCTGGATCAATATCGATTGGCGCTCGGTAGTTAGTGATTGTTATCGCGCAGGCGAATGGAGTCGGGAGCGGCTATCCACCGCGTTCATGTTGCCGCGGCTTTTGCCGGCAGGCCCTCCGCGATCAAGCCGTCCTCTCACGAATTGATCGTGTCCGTTTAGCTTCAAATTGCGGAGCCGAAACAGAAATGCCAATAGGTGCGATGGACCACAAGCTGTTGCCTCTCGCTACACTAGCGACGCTCCGATTTGGCCAAGTGACGACCGCGACGGGGTTACCTCTGACAGCCGGCGTCGATGCAAGCGTCAGCGACGGTCGAGAAGGGCCGTTTGCGGACTCGTGCACCGCAGCGATTTGTGGTCAATTTGATTACGCGCTTGCCCGCGCCGGTCAACGCGGCGTGGCGGGAGTAGCCGCAGGTTGCTGGGTCGCAGGTGGCGGCGCGGCAGGTGCGGCAGCAGGTCGTGCCGCGGCTGGGGCGGCGGCAGGTCGTACACGGGGTTCACAGCGGCCGTTCACCATGCGCATTCCTCGAGAGCTACACTTGCGGACCGCGGCCCGCACCGCTGAGTTCCGTACGCAGATGCCATCTACCAGTTGACGTCCCAAGCCACACCCTTGACGAACAGGAATAACCAAGTTGTTCGGCTGATGAAGCGGAACGTACGGCATGCTCTGTGCTGACGAGGCGACCATCAGCGCGAGCGCAACGACGGTGGATCTGATCATTATCCCTCTCCGGTAAATTACGAGACGACGATTCAGGCGAGCGTCAATAACAGGATATGGATAGCACCCACAGGCCGTAGCGCAGCGACAAGCAGCATAAGCTACGGCACCTCCCACCGCTGCCCGGACTGAGGTGAATACCCTCAGTCCTGTCTTGGTCGAACGTCGGTGATGACGCTCCAGCCGCAGCTTTGGGCCTCTGATGGTTCTCTTCGTCGAGTTCGTCAGTTTTCTATGCTGCAGTGAAGCCAGCGACGGCCTCAATAGCAGGGCGGATAGGGATAGTATCCACAAGCCCTGCGGTAGCCATACGCTCCGTAAGCCGCCGCCCCCGCCGCCGCAGCTCCGGCCGCTGCCGCACCATAGTAAGCTCGCCGATGTACCCTGCGATTAACGCCTGCTACGCTCATCGGTGTCAGTGGACGCCCAACCCTCGCTTCAGCACCGTCAGGGGACACGGATAGCACTTTCGCCGGCGAGTAATGGAGCGACAACGGAGCTGCCGTAAAGAGCGCAGCAGTCACGATCAATCCGAGAAGCTTGGCATTTCTTGTCATGTGTTCTCTCCCTGTAGGGCGATGATCAAACA
>Ga0307478_10004317_pt1 | contig 10174 bp, 5 predicted proteins | sample atmos_gasesECM4C_2_FD_203713 | JGI IMG/M metagenome (GOLD analysis project Ga0307478, IMG submission 203713) | Hardwood forest soil microbial communities from Morgan-Monroe State Forest, Indiana, United States - atmos_gasesECM4C_05 | ecosystem: Environmental > Terrestrial > Soil > Temperate...
TTTCCGCGCCGGAAATTCTGTGCATCGCGGAAGTTTCCGAAATCAGCGTGCGCGAAACGATTCAGCGGCTGATGGACGCCGGGCTGCAATCCATCCCCGGAGGCGGCGCGGAAATTCTGGACGACGAGATTCGCGGCAAGATCGCGCGGCTCAAATGCACCAGCGACGATTGGGAAGAGGTCCATCGCGTCGCGCATTCGCTTGGACTGCGCACCACCGCCACCATGATGTTCGGCTGCGGCGAAGAACTGCGCCACCGCGTCAACCATCTGGAGCGCTTGCGCCGCATTCAGGAAGATACCGGAGGGTTTACCGCGTTCATCCCGTGGATGTTCGCCGCGGAAAACACCGCGCTTGGCAAAAAAGTGCAGGAAACTACCGCGGTCGACTACTTGAAAACGCTGGCGGTCAGCCGCCTGTATCTCGACAACATCGATCACATCCAGTCCAGTTGGCTGACGCCAGGAATCAAAGTCTGCCAGATCGGACTGCAGTTCGGCGCCGATGACGTGGGCAGCATCCTGATCGAAGAAAACGTAGTGTTCGCCGCCGGCGTGAAAAATCGCACCAACGAAGGCGAGCTGCGCCGCATCATCTCCGATGCCGGCTTCATCCCCGCGCAGCGCGACACCCTCTACCGCTCCTACGCCCTAAAGTGACTAATCCAAGGCGAAAAATTGATAATTTCCGCCCACGCTGAATCTAACGAGAACATCAATCCATATAAAATCGTCCAATTACCAAATAGAACGGGCAAACCGAAGGGCGATACCAAAACGTTACGTAATGTGAGATAGTACGCCGCGTTCTTGTACTTGGGGCAAGCACCCGGATGGCTCGGCAAGACCACCCTTCCAACAAAGACTCGCATCTCGGCGGCTCGCGCACGGGAGCTGACACGCCCGGCGCCACACTGGAGCCACACGCCGACGGCGCGGCGAGCAAAGGCTCGGATCCGCGGGCGGCAGGCGGAACAAACGGGAAGCGCAGCGTACCGGAACAGCGCGAAGCGAGCGGGGCAACGAAGGGGAAGCCGCGCGAGGACTTGCACACCCTGGGATCGCGCCTGGAATCTCTGTTCCAAGACATTCGGTTTGCGCTGCGTTCGCTGCGCAAGAGTTGGGGCTTCGCTCTCACCGCAATACTGACCCTCGCACTCGGAATCGGCGCGAACACGGCCATTTTCCAACTGGTGGACGCGGTACGGCTGCGCAGCTTGCCGGTGCCGCATCCGGAAATGCTGGCCGGGGTGCAGGTAAAAAACGGTAACCACGGATTCGGGATCACCGTAAGCGAAAATGATGGGGCGCTCACTTATCCGCTGTGGGAGCAGATTCGCTTGCACCAGCAAGTCTTTGCGAATCTCTTCGCGTGGGCGGATAGCGGCTCGGCATCGTTGGGTGAAGGCGCACAGATGCGCCGCGCAAGCGGCCTGTGGTTTAGCGGCGACGCATTCAGCACGCTTGGGATCTATCCTCTGCGCGGACGCTTTTTTACCGCGCAAGACGATCGCATGGGTTGCGGCACGCCCGGCGCGGTGATCAGTTATGGTTTATGGCAGAGTGAATTTGCCGGCCAGGATTCGGCGATCGGCCGCAACATAATCGTGGACGGACGGCCGACTGAGGTAATCGGGGTTACGCCGCGCAGTTTTTTCGGCCTGGAAGTGGGCAAGAGTTTTGATTTTGCTCTTCCGTTTTGCTCACTGGAAACGTATTTCCCGGGATCCGCCACAACGACGCGCGCCGACTATTTCTGGATTCATGTAACGGGACGGCTGCGACCCGGGGTAACACTACAGCGGGCTTCCTCCGAACTTGCGGCCATCAGTCCCGGCCTAATCGACGCGACGCTTCCAAGTGGCTATGGCGCAAATGCACTGAAGGTATATCGCGACTACCGGCTCACCGTATTTCCAGCGGGCAACGGAGTCAGTTGGTTGCGCCAAACGTACGATACATCTTTGTGGCTACTGCTGACGATTACAACGCTGGTGCTACTGATTGCGTGCGCCAATCTGGCCAACCTGATGCTGGTGCGGGCCAGCACGCGCGAACGCGAAATGGCTGTGCGTCTCGCGATTGGCGCTTCACGCTGGAGGCTGATCCGGCAACTCTTATCAGAAGGATTATTGCTTGCGACGGGCGGCGCGGTGTTGGGAATTGTGCTGGCGGAAATTCTCAGCAGAAGTCTGATTCGTTTTCTGAGTACGGAAAACGATGCCATTCGCCTCGATCTGAGCATGGACTGGCGCGTGCTGCTTTTTACTGGACTGGTCGCGATAGGCACGTGCCTGATTTTTGGCCTGGTGCCGGCATTTCGTTCTTCGGGGGCGGACCCTGGATTGGCACTCAAGTCGGGAAGTCGCGGGTCGACGGCGGGCCCAGAGCACTTTTCGTTTCAGCGGCTGCTGGTTGTTTCGCAGCTAGCGGTGTCGGTCATGTTGTTGGTGGGCGCATTGCTATTCGTAAGAAGCTTTTGGAATCTGGTGACCCTCGATCCGGGCTTTCGCGAGCGGGGGATCTTGATTGCGATTCTGGACTTTCGGCGTCTGACATTTTCGCCCGAGCGCAACACGGAGTTCATACGCGAGCTGGTGGCGGAGACACGCACGCTTCCGCAAGTGGAATCTGTGGCTACCTCGACGCACGTTCCATTAAACGGCAGCAATTGGTACTTCAGTTGGAACCTGGGAGTGCACATCAATGGCCAGGAAGGGGGGTCGAAGTTTACCTGGGTTAGTCCCGAATATTTTAGAACGATGGATATTCCGCTGTTGGCGGGGCGAGAATTTAGCGAGCTTGACACGCGCACGTCGCCGCGGGTGGCCATAGTGAACGAGAGTTTCGTTCGAAAGTATCTTGCCGGGCAAAACCCGCTGGGTAACGTGATTCGAACAACCGCAGAGCCTCACTACCCAGCCGCTGAATACGAGATTGTCGGAGTAGTCCGAGACACGAAGTATAACGAATTGCGGGAGCCGGCCCCGGCTATCACCTTTGCGCCTGCTGAGCAGTATCCTAACGTCGGCGCGTGGGCGGTGCTGTTCATCCGATTTTCTGCGCGGCAGTCCGAGGTGATCGGGGCGGTGCGTGACAAGCTCAGCGCGGTTAGTCCGGCAATTACATTTGATTTTCACGTCCTGCACAACGATATTCAAAACGGTTTGGTGCGTGAACGCATGATGGCGTTGCTCTCGGGATTTTTCGGGGCGCTGGCCGCACTGCTGGCCATGATCGGGTTGTACGGAGTGATGTCGTACATCGTCGCGATGCGAAAGAATGAGATAGGAATCCGCATGGCGCTGGGTGCGAGTCGCGCGACTGTGATCGGAATCATCTTGAGGCAGACGCTGACGCTGTTGGGCGTGGGTGTTGGGGCGGGTTTGGTGCTTTCGATGGCGGCGGCACGAGGGGCGAACTCGCTGCTGTTCGGGCTGGAAGCCAACGATCCGCTGACGCTGGTTAGCGCGGCGGGATTTTTAGCCGCGGTCGCTCTCGCGGCCAGCTACATTCCCGCGTACCGCGCCTCCCGCGTGGAGCCCATGAACGCGCTGCGGTACGAATGAGGTGTTGCTCCCGGAGCTCTCCTGACTCCAGCTTGCGTTTACTCTTGGTGTAGGGCGGTCATGGGGTCGACGCGTGTCGCGCGACGGGCAGGAATATATGTCGCCAACATCGCCACGGCAATAATGGCCACGGGAACGAGGAAGTAAAGGCGCGGCTCGCTAAGGTGCAGGCCATAGAACATAGCTTCGAAAACTTTTGGCAGGGGCAGCGCCAAGAGGAGCCCAATGGCTGCGCCGATTGCGGTCATTTTCATGCCTTGCCATAACACCATGCGCAGGACATCCGGATTGCTGGCTCCTAGAGCCATGCGAATACCAATTTCGTGGGTTCGCTGGCCCACGGAATATGCGATTAGCCCGTAAACCCCGATAGCCGCGAGGATCAGGGCGAGAGCGGCGAAACTGCCCAGCATGCTTACGAAGAGAGGATCTCCGCCGCGTTGACGCTCGATTACCGCAGGCATGCTCATGACGCGAGTTAGTGGAAGCTCAGGATCCACCTGTGCGACCGCACCACGCAGAGCGGAGGCGAGGGTATTAGGATCGGAACTGGTGCGCACCATGAGAGAGAAGGAAGGCATGGGGCGTTGAAGAAAAGGCTCGTAGACCTCGGGGTCATCGCGGGTTTCCTCAGAATGATTCTTGACGTTAGCGACAACTCCGATGATCTGGCTCCATTCTGGGGTGGTGCCGTGCGCATCCAAGCGAATTTGTTTTCCGAGCGGCTGCTGGTCTAACAAATCGCGATGGACAAACTCTTGATTTACCACGACCACGCGTGGCGCGGTGGGGTTATCCATTTCGGTGAAAGTGCGGCCTTGCAGCAGCGGGATGCCAGCGGCGTGGAAGTATTCGGCAGTCACTACGACATTGCGTGCGGTTAGCCGCTGATTGGCAGGCAAATCGGGCTGGCCCTTGATTTGGAGGGTGACGCTACCCGGTCCGGTTGCCGGTAGGTCGGAAGCAGCGGCGACGGACTCCGCAGCCGGAATGTGCTGGAGGCGAGGAAGCAGATCGCGGACGAATGCCGCTTGCGATGAGGCGTCCTTGTACCGTGCACGGTCGAGCGTCACGGCGGCGGTAAGCAGATGGTCCGGCCGGAAACCCAAATCCTGGTGCTCAGTGAGATAAATTCCGCGGATCAGCAGCCCAGTGCCAATCAGAAGAAACAAAGCAAGGGCGATCTCGCCGGCAACCATCACGGTTCGCAGGCGGCTCTGAGAACGACCGGCGGAGGCCGCACGGCTTTCGTCTTTGAGACTGGTGTTGACGTCGGTTCGCGATGCATTCAGCGCCGGGGCGATGGCGCATAGCACCGCGGAAACGAGCGAGACAGTCATAGCGAAAAGCAGAACGTTCCAGTCGAGACGCAAGGGGACGGCGCTGATTGCTTCGTTGAAAGTCATATTCGCGCGAAGAAAATTGATACCCCAATAGGCAAGCAGAAGGCCCATGCTGCCGCCGAGAAAGGCGACCACCAGTCCTTCGGTCAACAATTGCCGAACAATGCGCAGGCGGCCGGCTCCGAGTGCGATGCGAATGGCTAGCTCCTTGCGGCGTCCGGCCGCGCGCGCCAAGAGCAGGCCGGCGACATTGGCGCAAGCAATCATCAGAACGAAGCCCACTGCGGTCATCATGATTGCCAGGGCGCTGCGAATACTGAAAGTGTAGACGAGGAAATCGGGCAGAGTGCGTACCGCAGCGCCCCAGCCTTTTTCGGACTCGGGGAAGTTGTCTTCCGAGCGGTGCGCGAGGGTGGTGAACTCGGCGCGGGCTTGTTCGAGGGTTACGCCTGGTTTCAGACGTGCGAATAAAAACAAAGAGCGGTCCTGGTGGGCGGCGGCGGTTTGGTCCGTTGAAGTCAACACGAGGGGCGTCCATAGTTGTGGCGTGAAGCCGAGGAGACGAAAATTGGCGGGCATCACGCCGATGACCGTGTAGTTTTCGCGGTTTAGCCGGATGGTGCGGCCGAGCTGCGAAGGGTCGGAAGCAAAGCGGCGCTCCCAAAGGTCGTGGCTGAGAATAACGGCATGGTCGCGGCCCTGCTGGTCTTCGCCGTCAGTGAAGGTACGGCCGAGCTGCGGCGAGACACCCAGCACGCCGAAATAATTAGGAGAGACGGCGGCTGCTCGCAGTGCCTCGGGCTGGCCTGCCTCAGCGGACTGACTGTCTCCGACGGGCGAGCCCTGCACGGACAGATTGGCGGTGCGAAATTCATCCGCCGCGGCCATAGCGGTGAAAACGTGGTTTGCGTCACGCCAGGCGAAGTAATTGGGGGCGGAAACGGGACTCGCGTCGGCTTGGAAACCCGGCGTCGGATTAACGGAAGTAACCACCGCGACTCGTTCGGGTTCACGTCCCGGCGGACGCTGCAGCAGGAAAGCGCTCACCATACTGAACATGGTGGCGTTCACGGCGATGCCGAGCGCCAGGGTGAGCACGGCAGCGGCGGTGAATCCTGGCTTCTTCAATAGCATGCGGATGGCGAGCCGCAAGTCGCTGCGAAGGGTTTCCACGGAGACACCTCACCTGGACATTTCTAGGTATACGGAAGTCCTCGAGAAAAAGTTCATGGAACATGAGGACTCGATTAGTTTCTTCAACGTCGACCGCGCTATTCTGGGCTGCGATGATGAACAAACTCAACGTTTAATCCTTTATCGCGTATCTGTGCTTGATTGGATGCATGAGTCCGGACAAGGGGGAGTCGAATGGAAGTCTCGGCAGAGGTTCAAGCGGCAATCACGGCTCTTCGTGGTGCGTACGCAGCATTTAACCGGGGCGACGTGGATGCGGCAGTGGCGCCGCTGAATGAACAAATCGAGTGGACGGAGCCGAGCGAGTTTCCGGGTGGCGGCACGTACCACGGGCACCAAGGAGTGAAGACTTACCTGACGCAGTCTCGAGCAGCGTGGGCGGAAGTGAGCAGTGAACCGGAGCGGTTCATTCCGGCCGGCAATCGCATCGTGGTGTTTGTTCACGCGCGGGTGCGGCCTAAGGGCAGCAATGAGTGGCAAGACGTGCGGCTTGCGGCTGTTTACACCATGCGCGGCGGCAAAGCGATTCAGATGCGTGCCTTTGGCGACCGTGAAGAAGCTCTGCGTTGGGTCGGAATTCAAGATCGAAATATTAAGTAGTGACTTCCTGTCCTTAGGACTTTCTGAGTCGACACTGCCAAACGCAGGTTGACCTTACGCCTTGATGATCGGGCGAACGGTGATTTCGACTTCGGAACCCTCGTGTAAATCTATAGGGTCGATCGGTACGAGAACTCCGTCACGGAAGCGGGCGCGGATTCTGCGCGGCGGCGCAGGGGAGGCAGCGCACAGTTTGGATGGGACGGAGGGGCGGCCGGAAGTCTCGTCGAGGGCTTCGTTGGCGAGGGCGTCGGCCTCGGCATTTTTTTCGCGGTAGACGTGATCGATCTTGAAGGACGCGAAGGTGAGGGCCATTTTGCGGGCGCGCTCGAATAACGGCTTGAGTTCGGGGCTTTTCACTTTGTACTGGCCGCTCATCTGGCGAACGAGCAACTCCGAATCGCTTTCGATGCGGAGGGCACGGATGGCGTGTTGCTGGGCGTAATCGAGGGCGGCGATCAGGCCGTAGTATTCGGCGACGTTATTGGTGGAGCGGCCGATATATTTTTTGAGCTTGGCCACGACTTCGCCCCGCGGATCGCGGATTATCACACCGTAGGAGGCGGGACCGGGGTTTCCGCGCGAGCCGCCGTCGATGTTGGCGCGGTAGGCCGCAGTCGCAGAGCTGGCGATGTTCGGTTCGGAAGCGGAATCGGAGAAAAGACCTACACCGCGACTAGCTGGAGTGCGCTTGAACATCTACGAGGAACTGGACGCGGAGGAGGTGGCGCTGCCAGTTTCGGGATTGGGCGCGGGGATAGGCTCGAGGGAATAGAGAATCAGGCCGCAGCTCTCGCAGCGAAAGAGTTCGTCGTTGTCGTCCCGCAGGAGTTGCTGCAGGATGTGCGGCAGGACGCGCATGCCGCAGCCGCGGCACTGGCCATCGCGGGCTTCGGCGAGGGCTACGCCGTTGTGGCGCTTGGCGATGCGTTCGTAAAGAAGGCGCAAGTCTTCGGGGACTGGCACGATGGCGCGTTCGCGCTCAGCCAGGGCGGCGTCCAGCACCTTTTTCTTTGCAACGTATTGTGTCTGCAGTTCCTTGCGTTCGGCAGCGATGGTCTGTTCGGCTGTTCTTAGGGCGCTTTCGGAGTTCTTCACGCGGCGCTCGGAATCTTCCGCGCCCATCATGATTTCCAGTTGGCGGTCTTCCGCCTTGGCGACTTCGGCTTCGGCGTTGGCGATTTCGTGTTGGAGGGCTTTGTAGGCTTCGTTGCTTTTGACGGCAGCACTCTGTTCGCGGTATTTCTTGGCGCGCTCTTTCCATTGCTGGACGTCGAGCTCGAATTTCTTACGTTCGGTGAGGCTGTGGGTATGGGCTTCGCGGGCGGCGGCGACGGCGTTGCGCGCGCCGGTGAGCTTGAGATCGGCCTCCTGAACGCGCTTGGGGAAAGCGTCCAACTCCGCACGTAAGGCGGCGATGTGCTGATCGATGACTTGAAGGTCGAGAAGGCGCGGTATTGCGTGATGCATCAAGCTCAAGTTTAACACAGCGCCGGTTTTGACGGGACCGAGGGACTTGTACGGATCGATCACGCCGGTCTGGGACGGAGCATGCTGCGCCCTACGCTACTTCGGGGCGCCGACGAGCGGATCGTAAGGAGGCGTGGGCTGCTGGTATTCTGACTTACACCTTTACAGGGGAAAGAGAACCGCTTGCCACCGATTATTAGCGCGCAGGGATTATCGAAGCGATATGGTGTTGCGCCACTTTTTCGAGATATCGCGTTTACGGTGCCGGAAGGGGCGCGCATTGGGATTATCGGGCCGAACGGTTCCGGGAAATCGACGCTGCTGGAGATGTTGAACGGGCGGGTGCAGCCGGACAGCGGCGATGTGGCCATCCGGAAAGGCACGCAGGTGCGTTGCGTGTTGCAGATATCGGAATTCGCGGCGGGCGAGACGATTCGAACAGTGGTTGCCGGAGCGCTGGATGCCGCGAACGTTGCGGAGAGTGAACGGCTGACGCGCGTCGCGGAGATTTTGGGGCGGGCTGGATTTACGGATTTGGATGCGGAGGCGGCCACGCTATCGGGCGGCTGGCGCAAGCGGCTGGCGATTGTCGAAGCGCTGGTGCAGAAGCCGGACATTCTGCTGTTGGATGAACCCACCAATCACTTGGACCTCGCCGGAATCAAGTGGCTGGAGACGCTTTTGCAGAGTGCGGCGTTCGCCAGCGTGATCGTGAGCCACGACCGCTATTTTCTGGAAAACGTGGCCAATGAAATTGTGGAACTGAACCCCGCTTACGAAAATGGGGCGCTGCGTGTCTCAGGGAATTACAGCACATTCCTGGAAGCCAAAGAGCTGTATCTGCACGCACAGCGCAGCCGGCAGGAGGCGCTGGAAAATCGAGTGCATACCGAGATCGATTGGCTACGGAGGGGGCCTAAAGCGCGGACCACGAAATCCAAGGCGCGGATCGATAAGGCGCATGAAATGATCGGAGAACTGGCAGAGATGAGCGCGCGCACGAGAAGCACGAGCGCGAAGATCGGTTTTGCGGCGTCCGACCGGCAGACCAAACAATTGATTACGCTGGATGGCGTGAGCTTTGCGATGGGGGAGCGGACGCTGTTTCGAGATATTCACTTCATTATCACTTCTGGAATGCGGGTGGGATTGGTGGGGCCGAATGGCAGCGGAAAGACGACGCTGCTGCGACTGCTCAAGGGCGAACTTAAGCCGACGCGGGGTAGCATGCGGCAGGCGGATTCGCTGCGAATTGTGTATTTCGATCAGAATCGCGAACTCGATCCGGACATCACCTTGCGGCGTGCACTGGCGCCTGACAGCGATTCGGTGATTTATCAGGAGCGAGTGATTCACGTGGCGGCTTGGGCGGCGCGATTCTTGTTTACCGGAGAGCAGCTGAATCAGCGAATTGGGCGGCTTTCGGGAGGCGAACGCGCACGCGTGTTGATCGCGCAGCTTATGCTGCAACCGGCGGACGTCTTGCTGCTGGATGAGCCCACCAACGATCTGGATATTCCCACGTTGGAGGTGCTGGAGGAGAGCTTGCTGGAATACCGGGGGGCGTTAGTGCTGGTCACGCATGATCGCTACATGCTGGATCGCGTGTCGACGGTGGTCTTGGGGCTCGATGGGCTCGGCGGCGCGGAGCGTTTTGCGGATTACTCGCAATGGGAGGCTTGGCAGCGGGCGCAACTGGCAGCGGGAAAGAGCAATCGGTCGGTTGAAACGCAGAGTCCGAGTGGGAGTACGAATACGCAGAAGGACTCGTTGACCAAGAAGAAGTTGTCTTACAAAGAAGCGCGCGAACTAGAAACCATCGAACAGCGAATTGCAGAAGCAGAAAAGGAGTTGCAGGCCAAGCATGACGTTCTGCTGGATCTCGGCGCTATGAGTGACGGCGCTCGATTGCATGCAGCGTCAATGGAAATGGATGTAGCGCAAAAAACAATCGATCAGCTCTATGCGCGTTGGGTAGAGCTGGAACAAAAAAAGAATT
>Ga0307478_10004320_pt1 | contig 10170 bp, 10 predicted proteins | sample atmos_gasesECM4C_2_FD_203713 | JGI IMG/M metagenome (GOLD analysis project Ga0307478, IMG submission 203713) | Hardwood forest soil microbial communities from Morgan-Monroe State Forest, Indiana, United States - atmos_gasesECM4C_05 | ecosystem: Environmental > Terrestrial > Soil > Temperate...
CGCGCACGAGTTTGCGCGTCGCAACGTCGAGGGCTGCGAGCGGTTCGTCGAGCAGCAGCGCCGCGGGTTTCACCACCAATGCGCGCGCGAGCGCAACGCGTTGGCGTTGACCGCCGGAGAGTTCGGTAACGCGCGCACGCGCAAGGGTCCCGATGTCGAGCCGCTGCAGTTCGCGCATCACGCGTTCCTTGCGCTCTTCCCGCGGCACATTGCGCGCGCGCAAGCCATACTCCACGTTTCCCGCCACGTCGAAGTGCGGGAAGAGCGCGTACTCCTGGAAGAGGATCGCGATGTTGCGTTTCGCGGGCGGCACGAACAGGTGGCGCGGGGTTTCGGTAAGCGTCTGTCCGTCGAGTGCCACCATCCCGGTTTTCGGACGGATCAAGCCCGCGATCAAGCGCAGCAGCGTCGTTTTCCCCGCGCCGCTCGGTCCTTCGATGACGGTCACGCCGTTCTGCGCCACACCCGTTGCGTTGAACGAAAATTCGCGCAACTCCATATGCAGGTCGAACTGCAGCATCAGCCGGGCCGGCGTTCCGCCGTCGTTTGCACCGCGACGACGATGATGAGGCTGAACAGGATGAGGATCACCGAGAGCACGACGGCGACGGGCAAGTTGCCGCTTTCAAGATTCAGGTAAACCGCGAGCGGCAGCGTTTGCGAGACGCCTTGGAGGTTGCCCGCGAACATGATCGTTGCGCCGAACTCGCCGAGCGCGCGCGCCCACGACAGCACGGCGCCGCCGATGAGCGCGGGCGCGGCCAGCGGTATCGTGATGAAAGCGAACGTGCGCAGCGGACCCATGCCGAGGCTGGCCGATCCGGCTTCGAGCGTGCGGTCGACCGCGATGAAGCCGGCTCGGGCGGAGCGCACGAAAAATGGCGAAGCGACAAATGTCTGCGCCATGATCACGGCGATCGTGCTGAACGAGAGCGAGATGCCGAGTTTGGCGAGCAGCAGACCGAACGTTCCGGTGCGGCCGAAGGCGAGCAGCAGCGCGAGCCCGGCCACGGCGGGCGGTACGACGATCGGCAAGTCGACGATGGCATCTACGAGCGAGCGTAACGGAAAGTTACCGCGGGCGAGAACGTACGCCAGCGGCGTGCCGAGGATCAGCGTAATAGCAAGCGAGCACAACGACGTGATGATGCTTAGGCGCAACGCCTCTTGCGCCGCGGCGGTTTGCAGGGCAGCGATGATGTCGCTGGGCTGTAAATGGAAGAAGAGACCGGACAGCGGGAGCAGGATGAACGCTACGAGGATCGCAGCCGCCACCACCACTACCAAGCGTATCACGGGCCGTTTCGTTCGAGACGTTGATCGTTTCCACTGCTCTGGGCCGGAGGCCGGAGCATTCAGCCGAGCAAAGGACCGTCAGTGAAACGCGCGAACCGCTGGACGTTGGTCCGGAAACGCGGGTGTGATGTAATGGTAGCCTGCGACCTTCCCAAGGTTGACGCGCGGGTTCGATTCCCGCCACCCGCTCCAGGATCGGCGACATAGCCAAGTGGTAAGGCAGAGCTCTGCAAAAGCTCCATCCCCAGTTCGAATCTGGGTGTCGCCTCCAATTCTGCTCCTGCTGGCGGCCTTCGTGGCCGTCGCAGTTGTCGGACCCGTTTGGGGCGTGCGGCAGTTGGACGCCGAGTCCAGCGCGCAAGTCCGCCTCGCGGCCGCCCGCGAGGGCGTCGATGCGATCTTCCGCGAGCAGCTTTCGGAAGAAACCGGCCTCCGCGGCTTCGTCTCCACGCGTGACAAGTATTTTCTCGACCCCGACGGTCCGCCGAACCCGCAGTTCGACCAGGCCGTCGAGAGTCTCATCACGCTCGTCACGGCGGCCGGCGTGCCCGAAGCCGTGCCGGTCGTTCGCAACATCAAGCAGACCCACGACCGCTGGGAACGGCAGGTTGCGGTTCCTTTGCTGCAAGACCCGGGCCGGCACGACGCGCTGCCGGTTCAAACGTACGGGAAGCTGCTGACCGACCAACTGCGCGCGTCGTCGCAGCAATTGCGCGACACGTTGGCGATCGCGAGCCTGCGCCAAGAAGCGCAGTTGCGTGACACGATCAACCTCACGGTGGCCGTCAGCGCCGGCATCGTCGCGGTATTCGCCTTCGCGGCCGTGATTCTCGGGCTCGCGCGGGCAACGGCCGAACAGCGCCTGCAGCGCGAACGCTCACTCGTGGGTGCGCTGCAGCAGACCCTGCGCGTGGGCGGCACGCGTCTTCCCCGCACGGAGATCGGCTACGCCTACCTTTCCGCAACGGCCGAAGCGCTGGTCGGCGGCGATCTGCTCGATACGTGGCGCGATAGTCCGGAGAGCGGCTGGTTTCTGATCGCCGACGCCAGCGGTAAGGGAATCCAGGCCGCGCGCCATGCGGCCTTCGTGCAATACGCGTTGCGCGCGCTCGCCGCAGAGTGCGACGATCCGGGCGTTGTCGTCGAGCGCTTCAACCGGCTCTTCCTCGATACGTTCGACGACCCGGGCATCTTCGTCGTGCTCTTCCTCGGCCGCTTCAACGCGCGCACGCACACACTGCGCTACGTCGCTGCCGGGCACTCGACCGCGTTCGTGCGACGCGGCACCACGGTCGAGCAGTTGCCGCCGACCGGCCCGATCGTGGGGCTCGGACCGGATAGCACCTTCAGCGTGGGGACTATCGAGCTGCCCCTTGGCTCGACCGTCGTCTTGGCCACCGACGGGCTGACCGAGTCGCGCGATGCGGGCGGAACCTTTTTGGGCGACGACGGTGTTTCGGCGTTGCTGGCCGCGGCGCCGCTGGATGCCCAAGGGATCTGCGACGTCTTGCTGGCCGAGGCCGAACGGCGCTATGGTGGCTCGATCGCCGACGACCTGGCGATCCTCGCGATGACCGTCCTCGCGCACGAGGATGGCACCGATACGGGGTTCTCCACCATGGAAGCCGCACCGCCGCGCTAAAGAAAGACCGATGCTCGTCCGCCGAATCGTCCCCTGTCTCGACATCAAAGAAGGCCGCGTCGTCAAAGGCGTGCGGTTCGTGGAACTCGCCGATGCCGGCGACCCGGTCGAACTTGCCCGCCGCTACGAGCATGAAGGCGCCGACGAGCTGGTTTTCCTCGACATCACCGCCACCGTCGAGGGCCGCAAGGCAACCCTGGCCGTGGTGCGAGCCGTTGCGGCCGAGCTGACGATCCCCTTCGCCGTCGGCGGCGGCGTGAAGACGGTCGAGGATATGAACGACCTGCTGCGCGCGGGCTGCGACAAGGTCAGCATCAACTCGGCCGCGCTGCGCAATCCCGGCCTGATCGATGAAGCCGCGCGGCGTTTCGGCGCGCAGTGCGTCGTCGTCGCGATCGACGTGCGCACCGTTGACGGGGCCTTCGAAGTCGTCGTCGACGGCGGCCGCACGCCGACTGGCCGCGATGCGATCGCCTGGGCGCAAGAAGCCGAACGGCGCGGCGCGGGCGAACTGCTCGTGACCAGCATCGATCGCGACGGCACGAAGGCGGGCTTCGATCTGCCGCTGCTCCGCGCCATGCGCGCCGCCGTCAACGTACCGATCATTGCCTCGGGCGGTGCGGGCGAGCTGGCGCATTTCGTCGAGGTGTTCGAACAAGCAGGCAGCGATGCGGCGCTCGCTGCAACGCTCTTCCACTACGGCGAGCTTGCCATCGTGGATGTGAAACGCGAACTCGCCATGCACCATATCCCGGTGCGTCTGGAAGCGGTGCCCGTCTAAATGGAAGCCTCTACCCTGCTTGCGACGGTGCAATGGAACGGCGACGGACTCGCGCCGGTCGTGATCGTCGATGCGCGCACCAACGCCGTCCTGACGCTCGCGTATGCCAATCGCGAAGCGTTGGAAAAAACGTTGGCTACGAAGTCCACCTGGCTCTATAGCCGTTCGCGCGCGGAGCTTTGGAATAAAGGCGCGACGTCGGGGAACACCCAGCGGGTCGTGGCCGTGGCGGTCGATTGCGATAATGACGCGTTGCTCTACCGGGTGATTCCCGACGGACCGGCTTGCCATACCGGCGCGCCGACGTGCTTCACCGAGGTCGTGCCGCTCGCCGGCGCCGAGGAAACGCCCAACGGCGCGCATTTCGCCGCGGCCATGCTGGCACTTGCGAGCACGATCGCCGACCGGCACGCGAACCCGCCCGAAGGCAGCTACACGGCGAAGCTCTTCGAAGGCGGCGTCGATCGCATTGCCAAGAAGATCGGTGAAGAAGCAACCGAAGTCGTGATTGCCGCGAAGAACGAAGACCGCGCTGAACTCGTGTGGGAGATGAGCGATCTGCTCTATCACTCGTTGGTCTTGCTGGCCGCACGTAAAGTAACGCTCGACGAGATCGGCGACGAACTCGCGCGGCGCGCTGCGGGTTGAGCTGAACCTCGACAAGCGTTCACTGGCAGGTCTTGCCAGCGTCGGTCCATCGACGGTGGCGAAGTTTGCCGAACTGGGGATCGAAACGCCCGAGCAGTTGCTCGCGCACTTACCGCGCGCGTACCGTGACTGGCGGGTTCCGCAAGCGATCGCGACGCTGACCGAAGGCGAAGCGATCGTCGTCGGCCGAGTTGCCGGCGTAAAAGAGCGCGCGGGCCGCTTCCCGCTCCTCACCGTGACGCTCGCCGACGACACCGGCACGATCGCGGCAAAATTCTTCGGCCGCCGCCACCTTTTCGGCCGCTTTGCCGCCGGCGACCGGCTCTTCGTGAGCGGCCGCGTCACGCGGAGCGGTCTCTTGCCCGAGATCAACGTCACCGCGCATCGCGAGTTGCGCGGTGATGAGCCCTACGTCGGCGAGATCGTGCCGGTGTACGGCGCAACGAAAGAGCTTCCGTCGCGCACGATCCGCACCACGATCGCGAAGAACCTCGACCGCCTGATCGCCACGCGCATCGATGCGCTGCCGCCGGCACTCGTGCGCAAGCACGGCTTCCCGCCGTTACGCGAAGCCTGGTTCGGCGTACACGCACCGCGCGATCCGGCCGACGTGGAACGCGGCCGCGGACGCATCGTGTTCGAGGAGTTCTTCGGCATCGCGCTGGCCGCCGCGCTCAAGCGCGCGCGCCGCGAAGCCGCGGGCGGCGCACCGTCCATCGAACCGCCGCCGGACTGGTACGCGCGCTTCACGGCCGAGCTGCCGTTCGCGCCGACCGGCGCGCAGACGCGCGTGATCGAGCAGATCGCGCGCGACATGCGGCGCACCGCGCCGATGAACCGCCTCTTGCAAGGCGATGTCGGCAGCGGTAAGACGCTCGTCGCGGCTGCCGCGATCCTCGTCGCGCACGAAGGTGGCCTGCAGAGCGCGCTCATGGCGCCCACCGAGATCCTGGCCGCCCAGCACGCGCAGAAGCTCGCACCGCTGCTCTTGCCGTTCGGCATCGCGGTTGAGGCGATCTTCGGCTCGCAGGGCTTGCGCGACCGGCGCATGGCGCGCGAGCGGCTGGCCTCGGGTGCGGCGGGGCTTGCCGTCGGCACGCACGCGCTGCTCACCGAGAACGTCGAATTCGCGCGCCTCGGGCTCGTCATCATCGACGAACAGCACCGCTTCGGGGTCGAACAGCGGGCGCAATTGCGTGCCAAGAGCCTGGCACCGCACACCCTCTACATGACGGCGACCCCGATTCCGCGCACGCTCGCGCAGACGAAGTATGCCGACCTCGACGTGTCGATCATCGACGAGCTGCCACCAGGGCGCACGCCGGTCGCGACCTTTGTCATTCGCGATAGCCGTAAAGCGCGCGTCTACGATTTCGTGCGCGAGAACGTAAAGCTCGGACACCAAACCTACGTGGTCGTGCCGGCCATCGAAGCCGGCGAAACCGATCTCAGCAGCGCGATCGCCGAAGCCGAGTACGTCGGGCGCGAGGTTTTTCCGGATTTACGCGTCGGTTTGCTGCACGGACGCATGCCGGCGAAGGAGAAAGAAGCCATCATGGCTAGCTTTAAGGCTGGCGAGATCGACGTGCTGGTTTCAACGACCGTGATTGAAGTGGGCGTCGACGTGCCGAATGCGAGCGTGATGGTGATTTTGGATGCGGAACGATTCGGCCTGGCGACGTTGCACCAGTTGCGTGGCCGTGTCGGCCGCGGTGCAGCGGCCTCGACGTGCGTGCTCGTGACGTCGGGCAACCCGGAATTTATCGAACGGCTCGAGGTGTTGGCCGAAACGAACGATGGGTTCGAAGTGGCCGAAGCGGACTTGCGGATGCGCAAGGCCGGCGTCCTCGCCGGCACGACGCAGGCCGGGGCCAACGACACGATCGGGAACGTCGTCGACGACTTCTCGCTCTACATGCAGGCGAAGGGTTCGGCTGAGGCCATCGTGTCCGCCGATCCCGAACTGGCCGCGCCCGAACATCTCGCGTTGCGCGCCCTGATCGACGATGTTGCCGCGGCTCGCGCATTGCTGGTGACGGCGTGAACAAGATTGCGATCGGTTTCGACTTCGACCACACGCTCGGCCAGGACAATCATCTCGAACGCCACGCCTTCAGCGTGCTGGCGGAACAATATGGTTCGCCGCTGGACGTTGAGCAAGCGGCGACACACGAGGCGATCGAAGAACTCCTCGTGCCGTTCCGCGCAGCGGAAGAATCGATGGCCGCGATGATGGTGCGGTTCGCGGCGAAATTTCTCTCGAACGGAACGGCCATCCAGCACGACGGCGAGGAACTGGCGGGGCGCTACCGCCAGATCTGCTACGACCTCGTGACGGAAATGGTCGTGCCGGTACCGGGCGCGATCGAGTGTATCCGGGCACTCGTAGCGGCAGACATTCCGATCGCCATCCTCACCAACGGCTGGTCGGAACTGCAGGAACGGAAGATCGAGCATGCACTCGGCGCGTTTCCCGGGCCGATCTTGGTGAGCGATCTCGTCGGTGCCTACAAACCGTCGGCGGAAGCGTTCCGGCAGCTCGAAGCGGCGCTCGGCGTCACGCCCGCGGAGCTCTGGTACGTGGGTGACAATCCCGTCGCCGACATCGCCGGAGCGCGCGCGTACGGACTGCGTGCCGTGTGGCTGAATCGCGGCGGTGACGCGTACCCGGCGGAGCTGGCGGAGCCGACCGCGCAGATCGATCATCTCGACGCATTGGCCGGGCTCATTCGAGGTGCGTGAGACATTATGGCGAAGATAACGGTCCATCCAAATGGGTACGCTGAGACTCACCGGAGGGACGCTTCGTAGCAGAAGCGTGAGGACGCCGTCCGGACGCGCGGTCCGCCCCACTCCCGCCCGCGTCAAAGAGGCGTTGTTCTCGATCCTCGCCGATCGGGTCGCAAACGCGAACGTGCTCGATCTCTTCGCCGGCACCGGCGCACTCGGTTTTGAGGCGCTCTCGCGCGGTGCGGCGCACGCCACGTTCGTCGAGCAGCACCGGCCCACGGCCGACGCCTTGCGCGGTACGGCGCACGCCTTGGGCCTCACCGACCGCACCACGGTACTCGCGATGCCGGCGGAGCGCGCCGCGCGCATGGTTGCCGGCCGCTACGACCTGGTCTTCGCCGACCCGCCCTACGCACAACCATATCCGGCCGCGGCGTTTGCCACGTTACGCGAACGCGGTGCGATCGACGAACGCTCGCTCGTCGTCTACGAGCACAGTTCGCGCGAACCGGCGCCATCCGATCCGGCCTTCGCCGTCCATCGCGAAGCGGCATACGGTGAGGTGGCCCTCGCCTTCTTGCGGCCCGAGCCGGCATGAACGGGAAAACGCACACGCCCAGCGCGATCTACCCCGGTTCGTTCGATCCGCTGACGCTCGGCCATCTCGACGTGATCGAGCGTGCCGCCGCCGTCTTTCCACGCGTGCTCGTCGCGGTCGTCGTCAATCCGCAGAAACGCGAACCCTTGTTCACGCTCGAAGAGCGGAAGCAAATGATCGTCGCCGCGACGAAGCATCTCACCAACGTCGAAGTGCGGGATTTCCGCGGCTTGCTGGCCGACTTTGCGAAGGCCACCGGCGCCGGCGTGATCGTCAAGGGCCTGCGTGTCGTCTCCGATTTCGAAAACGAGATGTCGACCGCGCTGATGAACCGTTCGCTGAGCGGCATCGACACGATGTTCGTGCCGAGCGATCCGATGTATTCGTTCGTTTCATCGAGCCTGGTCAAAGAAGTGTTCTCCCTCGGCGGGGAGATCGATCCTTACGTTCCTGCAGCTGTACTGCACGTGATGCGCGCCAAGCGCGCTTCCCAGCGATCCACCGAACCATCCGAGGAGAAACACCCATCGTGAGCATCTATCGCGTGTTGGATAAACTCGAGGCCTACGTGCGTGCGGGCACGGTGTTGCCGCTCAAACGGCGCGTGCTTTCCGAAGAGCGGCTCTTCGAGTACATCGAAAAGATCCGCTCGACGCTGCCGGCCGAAGTCGGCCAAGCCAAACTCATCGCGAAGGACAAAGACCGCGTGCTGCGTGAGGCCCAGGAACGCGCGCAGGCGATCGTCAGCGATGCCTCCGAAGCGCATGCCGCCATGGTCGACGATCATGAGATCGTCACCCGTGCCCGCATCACCGCGGAGACCGTGCTACGCGAGGCCGAAGTGCGCGCGCAACGCATTCGCGAAGGCGCGGATGCCTACGCGGCGCAGGTCCTGCTCGACCTCGACAGCCGTCTCACGACCGCGCTCGGTTCGGTGAAGAAGGGCATCGATCAGCTCACGCTCGCGCGCACGGCCGCCGCGATTCAGGCCGCACCCGCACCGGCATCACAGCCGCTCGCCGAAGCCGCCGCAAAATCGAAGCGCGCGGCGTTCGACGCCCAAGCCGATCCTATCGAAGCCGAAACAGCCCAACTCGAATCGGTGTAAAGGCATCATTCCCGGAGTAGGTTTGTCACCCTGAGCAAAGCGCCCGCAGGGCGCGTCGTCGAAGGGCCGCCGCAATCATGGTTGGTGGCGCTCCCTCGACGACGCGCCCTACGGGCGCTTTGCTCGGGATGACAGTTTGGGGCGACAGTTCAGGTGACTGTTTGGGATGACTGACGCTGCAACGCGATTTATGCAGCGGTAAAAGCAGATTACGCGCAGCGGTAAAAGCAGAGTACGTGCATCAAGGAATTTGTTGCATTGGTCCTGGAGAAGTGGGCCATGCCACGAGCTGATGTCACCATCAAAACGGCCGACGGGAATGCGCCCGCCTCGGTCTTCACGCCGTCCGCGGGCACCGGCCCTTGGCCCGGTGTGCTTTTTTTTATGGACGGCATCGGGATTCGGCCGTCGATGTGGCAGATGGGCCAGCAGTTGGCCGACGGCGGCTACCTCGTCGTGCTGCCCGATCTCTACTATCGCATTGGACCATATGCGCCGAAGAACCCGAAGGAAGTGCTGGGGAGCCTCGATGGACGCGCTGAGATGATGAAGCTGGTGTCGAGCCTCGATCGCGATCGGAAAGTCGCCGATACGAAGGCCTTCCTCGACTACCTCGCCGCGCGCTCCGACGTCGTTGGCGATCGCTACGGTGCGACCGGGTACTGCCTGGGTGGCAACGTCGCATTGACGGCTGACGGCGCCTTCCCCGATCGCTTTGCGGCAGTCGCGTCGTTCCACGCCGCCGGCCTGGCGACCGACCAACCTGATAGCCCGCATCGGTTCGTCAAGGGTATTACCAGCCGCGTGTATGTTGCCGGTGCGATCGAAGACCTAGGGTTCAGCGACGAGCAGAAAGCGCTGCTCGAGCAGACGCTCACCGACGCGGATGTGGACCATCTGGTCGAAACGTATCCCGCGAAGCACGGCTTTGCGGTGCCCGATTCACCCAACTACAATGCGAGCGCGGCCGAACGCCATTGGGCGACGCTGTTCGGGCTCCTCGGCGCAAAGCTGCCGCGTTAGCCGGCGGGCGTCTTAGACCGGCGGAGCTTGCACGCCGTGGGCAAACGCTTCGAGCCGCGCCCGGTCGATCGAACGCACGCGTCCGCGATCGAGTTCCACCGCGTTCGCATTCTTCAACCGAATGAGCGCGCGTGCTGCCATGTCGCGCACCGTTCCGGCGGCCGCCGCGATCTGCGCCTGCGAAAGATTCTCCACGCCCGGCAACCCCGACGCCATTCCGGTCGTCGCCGGCGCATACGACATGAGGAACTTCGCCACACGCTGCAGCACGTGCGCGAACGCGAGATCGGCAATCGTGTCGATCGAGCGTCGCCGTGCCTGCGAAGCCGCGGCAAGAAACCCTA
>Ga0307478_10004322_pt1 | contig 10167 bp, 11 predicted proteins | sample atmos_gasesECM4C_2_FD_203713 | JGI IMG/M metagenome (GOLD analysis project Ga0307478, IMG submission 203713) | Hardwood forest soil microbial communities from Morgan-Monroe State Forest, Indiana, United States - atmos_gasesECM4C_05 | ecosystem: Environmental > Terrestrial > Soil > Temperate...
TTGCCGCCGAGCCGCCGGAATCCCATTCTAACGGTGAGGACTCTACCGAGAACTCCGATGGCGACGACCCCTAATTTCAGGAGGAATGGTTCATGGCTGACTTTCTCGGCATGATGAAACAGGCGGCGCAGCTGCAGTCGAAGATGCAGGCGATGCAGGAAGAGCTCGGAAATGTCGAAGTGGAGGGCATTTCGGGCGGCGGTCTCGTCAGCGTGCGGATGACCGCCAAGATGGAAGTCAAGTCCATCAAGATCGATCCGTCCCTGATCAAGGCGGATGAACGCGAGATTCTCGAGGACCTGCTGGTGAGCGCGCATAACGACGCCAAGCGCAAGGCCGAAACCGCGATGGCGGAGAAAGTGCAGGCGCTGACCGGCGGTCTCGGCTTGCCGCCCGGCCTGGGTCTTGGCTAGTGGAGTGGATTTGGCTGAGGGTCAGGAGCTCTTTATGACGGTGGTCCGGCGGACGCCGACGAAAATCAGAGCTGCAAACGCAGTGGCGACTGACACGAATTGCATCCAAGGATCCAAGTTTGACGAGGAGGTCCAAGATTGCCATGTGACGGCAAAAACGCCGCCGAACATCAATCCTGCTCCCAAGGCTTGAAACGAGAGATACGCACTAATGAGGATTGCAGCGATGCCTAGCGAAGTGGACGCGATCGCCTGGATCTGGGCAAATTGCCGTACGGCATCATCATAAGCTATTCGCCGTTGTTGCTGTTGGACGAAGTATTCTTTCCTTATCATCGGCTGTGAGATTAGGTGTCAGCTGCGAGGCCGACAATTCCGGCTGCTGCTTCGGACGGGGATGAAATGTTGAAACGCCGTTGTAAATCAGTAGGGGAAAGATGAGGGCAATGCCGAGGCCGATCGCGATCTGGCGCGCTAACAACATAGTTCCATCCCACCAAAAGATAACGACAGTCTAAGATGGATTTTTTACTATCACAACCCTCGCGAGATTCAGCTAACCGATGCCTACTTCCGTTGCCGGCCCCGAAATCGAACGCCTGATTCAGCTCCTGGCACGCCTGCCGGGGCTTGGGCCGCGCTCGGCGAGGCGCGCGGCGCTGCACCTGATCAAGAAGCGCGAAGCGTTGATGACGCCGCTAGCTGCCGCATTGCAGGTTGCGATCGACAAGATCCAGGTCTGCAAAACCTGCGGCAACATCGACACGCAAAATCCCTGCACGGTGTGCACCGATCCGCGGCGCGACCGTTCCATCATTGTGGTGGTCGCCGACGTCGCCGACCTCTGGGCGCTGGAGCGCGCGCACGCCACCAGCGGGCTTTATCATGTGCTTGGGGCGACGCTGTCGCCGCTTGACGGCGTTGGTCCGCAGGATCTGACCATCGAGGCGCTGGTCAAGCGCGCCCATGATCCTTTAGTGACTGAAATTATCCTGGCGCTGAACGCTACCGTCGACGGCCAGACCACGGCGCATTACATCACCGACCTCCTGCAGGATGCCAATGTCAGGGTGACGCGGCTCGCCCATGGCGTACCGGTCGGCGGCGAGCTCGATTATCTCGACGAGGGCACGCTCTCAGCCGCAATGCGGCAGCGAACGCTCTTTTAGCGACGCAAATTACGGAAACGATCGAATGACGAAACGGGGATTCGGCAAACAATTGGTATTGGGCGGCATCATTGGGGCTGCTTTGATCATGCAAGCCACTTCGGCGCAGCAGGCATAGCCCGCGTCGAAAGCCGGCCCTCTGATGAGGGCGGTAACGTGCTCTCCGGAGGGCTCAATGCCCTGCGCGTAAGTGGCAGCAAGAAGGGCAAGCGCATTGCCACGTACCAGCTCATCAGCGAGCCGCACCTTGCCGCCGCCGAACGACCTTTGCGGTCTGGAAACCGGACCCGAAACCTTTCAAATCGTCGCCAGCAATGAGGCGCAGGCCACGCAACTGAAGGGTTATGTCGGCAAAATAATCTCACTAAGGGTTGACGAGGTCGCCCGCGCTGAAGATGCTGGTCAGATAATCGAGGCCGTGGTCTCCAAATGGAGCCTGGCGCTCAAGCGTTAGAGGCCTGCGAACTGCCCTAGCGCTGAACAACACAAAGGCTGTTGCAGGCTGCACAGATGATAAAGACGCTATTCGCCCTTGTGCTAATTGTTGCTGGCGTCGATCTCGCTGTGGCGCAGGGTGCAATAGGCGCCGAAAGGCCGGAATATGCCACGGCGGCTCAGGCGCTAGAGGGATTGCGCAAAAAGCCTGGCATCAAGATTTCTGAGCAGTCGGGTTGGACCGTGATCGAAGATCGTTCAAACTTCAGCATCTGGTCGTTTCCGCCCGTCGGTCACCCTGCTTATCCGACCGCCATCCAACGTATGGTCGTGCAAGACGGCAGCGAAGTTTCCCTCAAGATGCACGTCTTATGCGAAGCACCGAAGCCTGATTGTGATGCCGTTGTTGCCGAATTCGGCAAGCTCAACGAGCGCGCTCGCGACGAACTTAATTCGAAGACGCGCTAGGCCTTCACCGGCCCTAATGCCGCGAAATGCTTGCGCCTCTGCAAATAGGCCAATAGCAGCAGGCTTGGCACGGCGACCACAACACAAATCACGAAAAACAGCGGCCAGCCGGTGGCCTTGGCGACATAGCCGGCACCGGACGAGAGGTAGGTTCGCCCCACCGCGGCCAGCGCAGTAAGCAGGGCATATTGGGTCGCCGTGTGCAGCGGATTCTGGCACAGCGCGGACAGATAGGCGACGAAGATCACGGTGCCGATGGCGCTGGTGAAGTTTTCCGCTGATATCGCAAAGCCAAGCGCCCATTGATTGACGCCGACGAAGGCAAGCCACGAGAACGACAGGTTGGCGACGGCCTGCAGCACGCCGCCGATCCAGAGGCTTGTGGCCAACGAATAGCGCCGTGCGACAAACCCGCCGGCAAAGCCGCCGATCAGGGTCGCGGCAAGTCCGACACCCTTGACGATCGCAGCATAGTCGTTGCGCGAAAAGCCGAGGTCGATCACGAAGGGCGCGGTCATGGTGCCGGAAAAGGCGTCGGTAAATTTGAACAGCACCACGAAGGCAAGCGCGGCGAGCGCGTCTTTTCGGAGGAGAAATTCCGAAAACGCTCCCCAGGCGGTGTGAATCACGCGCGCAAACGCGCTCTCGGCCTTGGTAGCGGCCTCGGCGCGCGCGGATTGCGGGGGCTCGGTAGCGAGCAAGGCCGTCACCGTGCCGATCAGGACCATCGCCGCCATCGTCACATAGCCCCACATCCAGGCGGAGGAACGCGTGGTGCCGGTGCTCTCATAACCGCTCACCAGGAACAACGCGCCGGCCGTCGAGGCCAGCATGCCGATCCGGTAGGCGGCGACATAGCCCGCCATGCCGGCAGCCTGTTCGCTCTCGGGCAGGCTCTCGACACGAAAGGCATCGACCACGATATCTTGGGTCGAGGACATCGTCGCGACCAGCAGAGCCGCGAACGCAACGAAGGCGGGCGAGCGCGCGGGGTCGGCGAGCGCGAGCAGCAGGGTCGCCGCGATCAGCAGCAGTTGCGAAAACAACAGCCAGCCGCGCCGGCGGCCGAACTGGCGGGTGAAGAAGGGCACATGCAGCGCGTCGACCAGCGGCGCCCAGAGGAATTTCAGCGTATAGGGCGTTCCAACCAGCGCAAAAAGTCCGATGGTGCCGAGATCGACGCCGGATTCGCGCATCCAGATCTGCAAGGTCGAACCCGACAGCGCCAGCGGCAGGCCGGACGAAAAGCCGAGGAACATGACAATCAGCACCCGGCGTTGCAGATAAACCGCAAGACTCTCGCGCCACGTGGGGCCGCGCGCAATATCCGGCGGTGCCGCGCCTCTCGGGATTGCTTTTGAAGCCAATTCAGATGCGGTCATTGCAAGGCCAGCGGCAAGAAGATCGTCGGTTGGTTTGACAGGGCAAACAAAACGAATTTGTGGCACCCGCATGGCTCAGAGGTGAACGGTCTCACTCCCCCGCCTGTAGCTTGCGCGGCAACGGGAACAGCTGCGTGGAAGGCCTGACAGTACGGGGCGCTTCCGGGGTGTCGGCCTTGCTGAAGTCGAGTTCCTCGATCCGGCCTGCGCGCTTCTCGATCTTGTCGGCGGAAATCAGGATCTGGCGAACGTCCTCGTTGGCGTCGGCAAAATGCTTCTGCAACTTGAGCACGCGCTCGCGCAGTCTCCCGAGATCGTCGCCGAGATTGAGCACTTCGGTCCGAATCTGGTCGGCGGCATCGCGCATCCGTGCATCTTTCAGGATCTGCTGCATCACCTGGATCGCCAGCATCAGAAGCGACGGTGACACGAGCACGACACGGGCGCGATAAGCCTTCTGGATCACGTCGTCGAAGCGATCGTGAATCTCGGCATAGACTGATTCGGAAGGCACGAACATCAGTGCGCTGTCCTGGGTTTCGCCCGCGATCAGGTATTTTTCCGCGATGTCTCCGACATGCTTCATGACATCGGCGCGCAGCCGCTGGCTGGCTAACCTCTTTTCCTCGTCGCTGCGCGCGTCGTGCAGCGCGGTGATTGCTTCCAGCGGAAACTTCGCGTCGATGCAGAGCGGGCGCTGATCGGGCAGGAACACGACGCAATCGGGCCGCTTGCCGGTCGAAAGCGTGTGCTGGAATTCATAAGCGCCCTTCGGCAGGCCGTCCTGGACGATCGCCTCCATCCGCGCCTGGCCGAAGGCGCCGCGCGATTGCTTGTTGGCCAGCACGTCGCGCAGTGTCGTTACCTGCGAAGTGAGGTCGGTCAGATTCTTGTGCGCGTTGTCGATGATGCCGAGCCTTTCATGCAGCACGCGCAGCGATTCCATCGTATGGCGCGTCGTCTGTTCCATCGACTGGCCGACGCGGTGGGTCACCGAGTCGAGCCGCTCGGTCACCGCACGTGCCATTTCGGCCTGACGTCCGGCCAAAGCCTGGCCCATCGCGTCGACGCGGCCGGTGGCCTCGCTTTGCGCGCGCAGCACCTCGGAAAGGCGGTCCTCCAACTCATCGGCGCGCTCCGCCTGCGCCATCGCCAATTCGAGCCCACGCCGACCGGAACGCGCGACCACGATAGCGATGACCAGCAGCAGGACGAGGGCGACTACACCGAGACCGATCAGCGCATCGCTCGTATGGACCGGCCATTCACCGATCCTGAAAAGAATGTCGTTCATGCTGCCCTTGTAGCCGATTCGTCCTTGAATACGAACGAAGAGGGAACATTTATCGGGGAACGCAGGCTATTCTTGTGGTTAACGCTTCCTTAAAAATCATGGTTAACGGCCGGTTAACCCGCTCATCCCGCCACATTGACCCCTGCAAATCACGAGCTTAAATCGCCCGCCATGGCATTAAGAGAAATCATCATCCTGCCCGACAAGCAGTTGCGGCTCGTCTCCAAGCCGATCGAGAAGGTCACAACCGAGATCCGCAAGCTCGCCGACGACATGTTCGAGACCATGTACGACGCGCCGGGAATAGGTCTTGCCGCGATCCAGGTTGCCCAGCCGTTGCGCCTGATCACCATGGACCTCGCCCGCAAGAACGAGGAGGGTGAGGTCACGCCGCAACCGCGGGTCTTCATCAATCCGGAGATCTTGGCCTCGTCGGAGGAGACCTCCGTGTACGAGGAGGGCTGCCTGTCGATCCCCGAATATTACGAAGAGGTCGAGCGGCCGGCGAAGGTGAGGGTGCGCTTTACCGATCTCGACGGCAAGGTGCACGAGGAAGACGCCGAGGGCTTGTTTGCAACCTGCATCCAGCACGAGATCGACCATCTCAACGGCGTGCTGTTTGTGGATTATCTGTCGAAACTCAAGCGCGACCGCGTGATGAAGAAATTTTCCAAGGCTGCCAAGCGCGCGGCGGAGTAGATGAAAGGCTTGGCTCTCACCCCTCACTTGGTCTGTTCGCCAGATCGGAATTCGATCTCCCTCCCCCCGCGAAGCGGTGGGGAGGGAAGGCCGAAGCGAAGCGGAGGCCAGGGTGGGGGGCCATTTTCTTGCACCCCCCACCCCGACGCTCGCTTCACTCGCGTCGACCCTCCCCACCACTCGCACGCTCGTGGGGGGAGGGATAAGAAAGCGCGCTTTCACATGCGATCATTCTGCCCAGGGAGACGGGTACGCGCCGTGTCGTTGCAATGCCGCTTCGTCTGATCTTCATGGGCACGCCCGAATTCGCGGTGCCGACGCTGCTTGAGCTCGTGGCTCATGGCCACCAGATCGCGGCCGTCTATACCCGCGCGGCAAAGCCCGCCGGGCGCGGCATGAAATTGCAGATGAGTCCGGTCGAACAGGAGGCGCGCCGCCTCGGCATTCCCGTGGCGAGTCCACCCACACTGAAGACGCCAGAGGCGCTGGAGCAGTTGCGCGCCCGCGAGGCAGACGCCGTCGTGGTCGTGGCCTATGGCATGATCCTGCCGCAGGCCATTCTCGACGCCCCCCGGCTCGGATGCTTCAACCTGCATGCCTCGCTGTTGCCGCGCTGGCGAGGTGCCGCGCCGATCAACCGCGCCATCATGGCCGGCGATAGCGAGACCGGCGTGATGGTGATGAAGATGGATGCCGGATTAGATACCGGCGATATCGCGATGGCCGAACGCATCCCCATCACGGATGCGATGACGGCAGCCGACTTGCATGATGCGCTGGCATCACTCGGCGGCGACCTGATGGTGCGCGCGATCGGCGCGCTCGAACGCGGCATGCTGCAATTGAAGCCGCAAGCGGGCGAGGGCGTGACCTATGCCGCCAAGATAGACAAGGCCGAGACGCGCATCGACTGGAACAGACCGGCTCGCGACGTGCTGCGCCATATTCACGGACTGTCGCCGTTTCCCGGTGCGTGGTGCGAAATGACGATCGAGGGCGCTCCTGCGCGGGTCAAGCTTCTGCGCGGCGAAATCGCCGGCGGATCCGGTGCGCCCGGCGAATTGCTCGATGACCGCCTCACGGTTGCCTGCAGGCAGGGCGCGTTGCGAATCCTCGAGTTGCAGCGCTCCGGCAAGCAGCCGATGAAGGCGGATGAATTCTTGCGCGGCATGCCGGTCAGGCCACCGATGCGATTAGGCTAATGCTCTTCGTCGAACACCGCTGTCATACCCAGCGAAGGCGGGGTATCCAGTACGCCGCGGCGTTGAGATCGAATTGAGACTTCAGGGAATACTGGATCATCCGCTTTCGCGGATGATGACTAGCTCTTGGATCGATATGCCCCGCTACAAACTCATCATCGAATATGACGGCGCCCCGTTCAGCGGCTGGCAGATTCAGGACAATGGCCCATCGGTGCAGGGCGCGCTGGAAAACGCGGTCAAGGCGATCTGCGGTGAAGAGGTTCGCGTCCATGGCGCAGGCCGCACCGACGCCGGCGTGCACGCGCTCGGGCAGGTCGCGCATTGCGATATTGCCAAGCACTTCGTACCGGGTCGTTTTCGTGACGGACTGAACGCGCATTTGCGACCGTTGCCGATCGGCGTTCTCAGCGCGGAGATAGCTCCTGACAGTTTTGAGGCGCGGTTTTCCGCGAAAAAACGGCATTATCTCTACCGGATCGCCAATCGCCGCGCCAATCTCGCGCTCGACATCGGTCGGGCCTGGCGGCTGCCGCGCCCGCTCGACGCAGATGCCATGCACGCGGCCGCGCAACGTCTCGTCGGCAAGCACGACTTCACGACGTTCCGCGACAGCGAGTGCCAGGCGAAATCGCCGGAAAAGACGCTCGACCGGCTCGACGTCGTCAGGGATGGCGACGCCGTCAACATCCTGACCTCGGCGCGCTCCTTCCTGCATAGCCAGGTGCGTTCCATGGTGGGTTCGCTGGTCTGGGTGGGCGAAGGGCGCTGGAGCGCCGACGATCTTTCTGCTGCATTGGCCGCGCGCAACCGCGCCGCGTGCGGCCCCGTCGCGCCGCCGGAAGGTCTTTATCTGCTCCGGGTGGATTATTGATGTTCCCAACCTCGCCCCGCTTGCGGGGAGAGGTCGGATTGTTCCTGGCGATGCGGAGCATCGTCCAGAGCAATCCGGGTGAGGGGGACTCAACACGCATTCGGTATTTGTGGAGGCGGCCCCTCACCCCGACCCTCTCCCCGCGAAGAGCGGGGCGAGGGAGTAGTCAACCAAAATACCGGTCCAATATCCCGCGATAAATCTTCGTCAGCTGTTCCAGATCGGCCACCGGCGTCCGCTCGTCGATCTGATGCATGGTCTGGCCGACCAGACCGAACTCGATGACTGGGCAATAGCTGGCGATGAAGCGCGCGTCCGAAGTGCCGCCGCTCGTGCTCAGTTCCGGCTTGCGGCCAGTAACTTCCTCGATCGCTGCGACCGCAAGATCGGTGAAGGCACCGGGCTTGGTCAGAAATACGTTGGAGTTCGAGGGCTCCCACACGATCCGCGCGCGAATCCGGTTTCCCGCCGCTTTCGCAAGCCGCTGCTCGACCAGTTCGCGCAGTGTGGCTTGCGTGTGAAGATCGTTGAAGCGGACGTTGAATTTCGCCCGCGCCAGAGCGGGGATCACATTGCTCGCGGGATTGCCGACATCGACAGAGGTGAATTCGAGGTTGGAAGGTTGAAACTGCGCGCTGCCGTGATCGAGCGGCTCGTCGCTGAGCGCCACGATCAAGCGCGCCATATCCGGCACCGGATTGGCCGCGCGATGCGGATAGGCGACGTGTCCCTGGATGCCCTCGACATAAAGCGTACCCGATTGCGAGCCGCGGCGGCCGATCTTGATGCAATCGCCGAGCGTCTCGACATTGGAGGGCTCGCCGAGCACGCAGTGGTCGAATTTTTCGCCACGCGTTGCGGCCCATTGCAACAGCTTGATGGTGCCGTTGACGGAAATGTCTTCCTCATCGCCGGTGATCAGGAACGAGATCGATCCATTCGTCTTGCCGGCGTGATCGGCGAGATATTGCAACACGGCTGCGACGCTGCAGGCGATGCCGCCCTTCATGTCGACGGCGCCACGGCCGTACAAATATCCGTCCTTCACCTCGCCCGAAAACGCGCCGTGCGACCACGCGCTCTCATCGCCCGGCGGCACCACGTCGGTATGGCCGGCGAAGGTGATGTGGGGCGAGGCGGTTCCAAGGCGCGCGTAGAGATTCTCGACGTCCGCAGTGCCGGGTTCGCCGAAGGTGAGGCGATGCACCTCGAAGCCCGCAGCTTTAAGGATTTCTTCAAGCACGCCCAGCGCGCCGGCCTCCGCCGGCGTCACCGAGCGGCAGCGGACGAGATCGCGGGCGATCGAGAGAGCATCAGCCACAGCTAATCCCGCAGCAATTCGTTGATGCTGGTCTTGGCCCGGGTGCGCTCGTCGACCCGCTTGACGATCACGGCGCAAGCCGTCGCAGGGCCGGGTTGGCCGTTCTTGAGAGGTCGCGAGGGTAGGGTGCCTGGCACGACGACGGCATATTCCGGCACTTCGCCGACGAAGGTCTCGCCGGTATCGCGATCGACGATCTTGGTTGAGGCACCGAGGAAAACACCCATCGCCAGCACCGCGCCCTTGCGCACGATCACGCCTTCGGCGACTTCCGAGCGCGCGCCGATGAAGCAATCGTCCTCGACGATCACGGGTTCGGCCTGCAGCGGCTCCAGCACGCCGCCGATGCCGACGCCGCCGGAGATGTGCACGCGCTTGCCGATCTGGGCGCAGGAGCCAACCGTGGACCAGGTATCGATCATCGTGCTCTCGTCGACATAGGCGCCGAGATTGACGAAGGAGGGCATCAGAACGACGTTTCGGGCGATGAACGCCGAGCGGCGGACGATGGCGCCGGGGACAGCGCGAAAACCTGCATCGCGAAAGCGGTTTTCGCCCCAGCCGTCGAATTTCGAGGGCACCTTGTCCCACCACGATGCCTGGTTCGGGCCGCCCGAGATTGCGGTCATGTCATTGAGGCGAAACGACAGCAGCACCGCTTTCTTCAGCCACTGGTGGACCTTCCACTTGCCGCTCGCCTCGCGTTCGGCCACCCGCGCCTCGCCGCGGTCGAGCAGCTCAAGCGCATGATCCACCGCGTCCCGGACTTCGCCTTTCGTCGCGGCAGAAATACCTTCGCGGGCGTCGAACGCGGTATTGATGGTGGCTTCGAGGGCAGCGGCAGACATCGTGTTTCCTTGAGAGGCGGATGGAAGCGGCTTTTTCGGAATTTGAGAGGGCAGAGTCAAGA
>Ga0307478_10004323_pt1 | contig 10164 bp, 8 predicted proteins | sample atmos_gasesECM4C_2_FD_203713 | JGI IMG/M metagenome (GOLD analysis project Ga0307478, IMG submission 203713) | Hardwood forest soil microbial communities from Morgan-Monroe State Forest, Indiana, United States - atmos_gasesECM4C_05 | ecosystem: Environmental > Terrestrial > Soil > Temperate...
AGAACGATCCGATCGGCGCCGCGTGCCGCGGCCACCGCCGCATCGATGAGACGATGATTCTCCTGCGGATCGGCGAGTTGCACCTCGTCCGCCCACCAATCGTCGTTCGCGGTGATTTTCACGCCCTGCGCAAAGACCACCTTGGCACGCGCGCCCACCTTGGCGCGGATGCCATCGAGTATCGACACCGTGAGCGGCGGCTGGCCCGCGTAGCCGCCGAGCCGCGCCACCGCGGCGTTCGGCCCGATCACCGCGATCACCGGGGTCTTCCCTGGCGGGAGCTGCAGCGGCAGGATGCCGTCGTTCTTCAGCAGCACGATGGCGCGTTGCGCTGACTTCAGTGCCAGCGCGCGCGCGTCCGGGGTATCCGTGACCGCTTGCGCCTGCTCGGCATCGGCGAAGGGATGCTCGAACAAACCGGCGCGCAACTTGAGCGTCAGCAGCCGGCGCACCGCGGCGTCGATGCTCGTCACGGGCACGCGGCCGTCGCGCACCTGTTGCGTCAGCGTGGCATAGGCGCCGGGGCTCGGTAAGTCGATATCGACGCCGGCTTTGAGGGCGAGCAGCGCGGCCTCTTCGGGGGTTGCGGCAATATGATGCAGTCTCTGCAGGTCCTCGATGGCGTAGTAATCGCTCACCACCGCACCCTTGAAGCCCCACTCGCCGCGCAATACTTTTTGCAGCAGCCAGACATTCGCGCTGCTCGGCACGCCGTCGATCTCGTTGTAGGACGGCATGACGGCGCTGACGCCGGTGCGGGCGATGATCTTTTCGAACGGCGGGAAGAAGAATTCGCGCAGAGCGCGTTCCGAGTAAGGCGCCGGCCCGACATTCGTGCCGCTTTCGGGTTGGCCATGGCCGGTGAGATGTTTCAAAGTTGCGAAAACCTTGGCGGGTCCCAAGACCCACGCCTTGCCCTCGCCCTGTAGTCCTTCGACTGCCGCGACACCCATTTCACCGACCAGATACGGATCCTCGCCAAAGGTTTCCTCGATCCGGCCCCAGCGCGGATCGCGCGCCACATCCACCACCGGCGTGAGCGCCTCGGTCACGCCGCGCGCGCGCATTTCGCGCGCCGTCACGACATTGACCGCGCGCACCAGGGCCGGATCCCAACTCGACGCCAGCGCGATGGCCTGCGGGAAACTGGTGGCGCCTGCCGCGACATAACCATGCAGGCCTTCTTCGTGGAACATGATGGGGATGCCGAGCCGCGTATGCTCCAGCGCATAGTGCTGCAGGGCATTCACCAGCCGAATGGTGCCGCGCAGGTCGCGGCCCGGCACCAGCCGCGGCGAAGCCGGGCCCGTGGCGTCCGAGGGCCGCGCGAACTGGCCGATGCCGTCCGGATAGTTAAGCGCCATCTTTTTCGGATCGAGTTCGAGTTTGGCATCGAACAACGCGCCCTTGTTGTCCCAGATGCTCTGCATTTGCGCAACTTTCTCCTCCAAGGTCATGCGCGCCAGCAGATCCTCCACACGCGCCTCGACGCTCAAGCCGGCATTCTTGTAGGACGCATCGCGGGGCGGCGCGGCCGGCAAGGTGCGTGCGGGGCTCGCGGCAAGGATGCCGCCCGCGAAAACCCCGGCGGCAAGAGCCGCGAGCCGCGTAACCGCTGCTTTCATCGAGGATCCCCCAAGCTCAAACAATCGCTTTTCTGATAGCGCTACCATGATCGATTCCATTTGGCTTTGTCAATCATTTGCTTTTCCATCCCCGACCGGAGTCAAATACGGGTCTGCACACCATTGTAAGCTGACGCTTCGAATGACGATTAGATCAGCCAGAAAGCGCATCGCCGCCCGCCACGACCGGAAACCCAAGCATCGCAAGCAGGGTGCTCCGACCATCGCGGATGTCGCCGCGTATGCGGGCTTTGCACCCATGACGGTCTCGCGCGTCATCAACGGCGAGGACAATGTGCGCCAAGAGACGCGCGAAGCGGTCCAAGCCGCCATTGCCAAGCTCAAGTATTCGCCGAATCTCGCGGCGCGCACCTTGGCCGGCGCCGAACAGGTGCGCATCGGCATGCTCTACAGCAATCCCAGCGCGGCATTCCTGAGCGAATTCCTGGTCGGCAGCTTGGAGCAGGCGCGCCTGAGCCATGTACAGCTGGTGGTGGAGAAATGCGACGTCGATGCACACGAGGATGATGTGCTGCGCGAATTGCTCGCCACCGGGGTCGACGGCATCATTCTGCCGCCGCCGTTGTGCGACTCGAAGCGCATTCACGCGGTGCTGATGAAGGCCGATGCGCTCGCGGTGGCGGTCGCCAGCGCCAGTCCCAGAGCCGGCTTGCTGGCGGTGCGGATCGACGATCACGCCGCGGCGGTGGCCATGACGCGTCACATTCTCTCGCTCGGCCACACGCGCATCGGTTTCATCATCGGCAACCCGGACCAGACCGCGAGCGCGCAACGGCTCGCCGGCTACAAGGCGGCACTGACGGAAGCCGATATCCCCATCGACAATTCGCTGATCCGTCAGGGATTGTTTACTTATCGTTCGGGACTGAAGGCGGCCGATCAATTGCTGAGCTTGGCGAAGCCGCCGACCGCTATTTTCGCAAGCAACGATGACATGGGCGCCGCAACCGTGGCGGTCGCGCATCGGCATCACTTGGACGTCCCCAAGGGTCTCACGGTGTGCGGGTTTGACGACACGGAATTCTCGCGCTCGATCTGGCCGGAGCTGACGACCATTCGCCAGCCGATCGCGGATATGTCGCGCTCCGCGATGCTGTTGCTGCTGAAGAAGATCAAGGCGAGGCGCGAGGGACGGGACGAAGAAGTCAAACACGCGCTGCTCGATTTTACGCTGGTGCGCCGCGACTCGGACGGGCCGCCGGGCCGTTGAACCTTGGGCGCACGCGGAATTCGCGGACAGGCCCCTAGCGGCGGATCGCGCGAAAGCGAATGCTCGCCTCGAAGCTCTCACCGGGCGCAACCACCGGCATGGCCGACTCTCGATCGTGCCGATTGAGGGCGTTGTTGATGTGTGCCACCGGTTCGAAGCAGAAGGCATCCAAGTCTGGTCGAATGTACACCACGGCGCTCGACAGTTCCCGGGATACGGTGATCCCTAGGGCCTGTTCCTTGTCGGGCCACGCGATGATGGCCACACCATTCCATCCCGTGAAGCAATGATCGATGTCGGCGTTCTCAACGGACGACCCTTTGGAGAAATCGAACGGGCCGGCAGGCTTGACCAGTTCGCACGGCAGGCCATCATCGCCGGCCAGCCACACGCCTTGAGCATGGAAGGTGAGGCGTGCGCCGCTGCGCGGAAAGTACGGATGATGACCGAAGGCCAGCGGCACGGCCTGCGGCTCCAAGTTCACGGCCTCGAATTCCAGAATCAGCAGGTCATCGGTGAGCGTGATGCGTTGGCGCGCGTCAAAGGCCCACGGCCACCCGGCGTCCGGCCGATGCGTCAGGCGGAGCACCACTGAATCCCGGTCGCGCGTTTGCAGCTGCCAGGGCCGTTCGAATCCCACGCCGTGAATCGCGTGTGGTTCCGGCGGAAAGTTTCGCGCCAAGGTAATGGGATTCCCACACCATTCGAAGCTGCCCTGCCCGATGCGATTCGAATACGGCACCAAGGGGAAGCCGGCGGTGGCGTAGGGATCGCGCGCGGCGATGCCGGACTCGCTCGCGGTGCGCAGCATCTGCTGTCCGCTCACCGACCAGCTGCCGATGCTGCCGCCCAGTTGCGGCAGGAGGTCGCAGCGCGCCGCGCCGTGGGTCAGGGTAAGTGTTTCCGTTGCGGGCGAATCCAAGATCACGAAATGGCCTTATGATGCCGGGCATGCGGCCCGGGGGTTGAAGTCTGCCTATGATAGCGCTACCAGAAATCGCCGTCAGGTGCTTTGTGCGATGAGGCGCGCGGCGTGGCTCTGTCTGTTGATCTGCGCCGGGAGCGCGCATGCCGAGGACGGCTATGATCTGTGGTTGCGCTACCGCCCCGTCGAGGCGCCGTGGGCCGCACGCTATCGCAGTTTCGCGACCGAGGTGGTGGCCGATCCGGGGGCTCAGTTTGCCGCACAAGAGTTGCTGCGCGGAATGGCGGGGCTGTTGTCGGTTACGCCGAGTGAGGCGAGTCGGGTCACGCGGAACGGCGCCATCGTGCTCCGCACGCCGGGCTCCCGGGCCAACCTCGGCGTACCGCCCGCGGATCTCAAGGGCTTGGGAAACGAGGGCTATTTGATCCGCAGCATCGAGGTTAACGGCCATCGCGCCACACTCATTGCCGCCAATTCGAATATCGGCGTGCTCTATGGCGCCTTTGGCTTTTTGCGCCTGGTGCAGACCCGTCAGCCACTGCAGGCGTTGAACTTGCGGGAGTTGCCGCGTATCCCGCATCGGATCCTCAATCACTGGGACAATTTGGACGGCACGATCGAGCGCGGCTACGCCGGCGCCTCGATTTGGGATTGGCAGACGCTGCCAGGGCGTCTCGAGCCGCGTTATGCCGACTACGCGCGCGCCTGCGCCTCCATCGGCATCAACGGTGCGGTGCTCAATAATGTCAACGCGGATGCGCTCAGCCTGACGCCGCAGTACTTGGAAAAGGCGGCGGCTCTGGCCCGCGTCTTTCGCCCCTTTGGCGTCAAAGTTTATTTGTCCGCGCGCTTCACCGCGCCCATCGAGATCGGCGGCCTGAAGAGCGCGGACCCGCTCGATGAGGCGGTGCGGATTTGGTGGCGCCAAAAAGTGGAGGAGATCTATCGATACATCCCGGACTTCGGCGGCTTCCTCGTCAAGGCCAATTCGGAGGGGCAGCCAGGCCCGCAGGACTACGGCCGCTCGCATGCCGATGGCGCCAATATGTTGGCCGCCGTCCTCGCGCCCCACGCAGGTTTGGTGATGTGGCGCGCGTTCGTCTATGCGGGGCATCAAGATGAGGATCGAACGCGCCAGGCGTACGATGAGTTCGTGCCGCTCGACGGACAGTTCGCTGCGAATGTGCTGCTGCAAGTGAAGAATGGCCCCCTAGACTTTCAACCGCGCGAGCCCGGCCATCCCTTGTTCGGCGCCATGCCGAAGACGCCGATGCTGCTCGAACTGCAAATCACCAAGGAGTACTTAGGCTTCGCGACTCACCTGGTTTATTTGGGTCCGCTCTACGAGGAAGCGCTGCGCTTCGATACGCATGCCAAGGGCTCAGACTCGAGCATCGCCAAAAGCATCGACGGCATGGCCGGCGTGTCGAACATCGGCGCGGCGCGCAACTGGACCGGCTCGCAATTCGATCAGGCCAACTGGTATGCCTTCGGACGTCTGGCGTGGAATCCGGAAATCTCGTCGCGCGCCATCGCCGAGGAATGGGTGCGCATGACGTTCTCGAACGATGCTCGCTTCGTCGCGCCGACGGTCGCGATGATGATGGGCTCGCGTGAAGCCGCGGTGGATTACATGACGCCGCTGGGACTGGCGCACTTGATGGCGGCGGGACACCATTACGGTCCGGGGCCCTGGCAAGGCGGCGGCGCGCGCGCCGACTGGACGCCGCCCTACTATCATCGCGCGGACGCCGACGGCATCGGTGCGGATCGCGGCGCCGGCGGCAGCAATGCGGTTTCCCAATACTCACAGCCGCTCGCCGCGCAGTTCGACGATCCCAAGCTCACGCCGGAAAAGTACTTGCTGTGGTTTCATCATTTGAGCTGGGACTACACACTGGCGTCCGGCCGCACGCTGTGGGATGAACTCGTGATGCATTACTCGCGCGGCGTCGAGTACGTACGGCAGATGCGCCGCACTTGGGCGACGCTGGAGCCGTACGTCGATTCGGAGCGCTACGCGGAGACAACCGCCTTTCTCGCCATTCAGGAAGGCGAGGCGCGCTGGTGGCGCGATGCCTGCATTGCCTACTTCCAGAGTTTATCGAAACGGCCGCTGCCGGACGGCTACGCGCCGCCCGAGCACATGCTCGAGGAGTACGAAGCGATTTCGACGCCCTACGCCCCGGGCAATCCTGGCTGGACCGCCGCGCCATTTCGCCATTGAGCCGGCAACACTTCCTAAAAAGACGTGGTACCGCTACCATGCGGAAAAATGCAACTGTTTGTGCGAGACTGAGCCGGGGAGGCTCATGAATACGTCAGTCAACGCCACTGAAAACCTGCTGTTCATCACGCTGCTGCAGCTCATCGTGATGGTGGGCGCCGCGCGCTACATGCATACGGTGTTTCGCCGCTTCGGGCAGCCGGGCGTCATTGGCGAAATTTTCGCGGGCCTCATCCTGGGTCCCTCGTTGTTGGGACATTTCTTCCCTCAGATCTCATTGGCGCTGTTTGGCGAGCACGCTTCGCAACCGATCACCATCATCAGCCAAATCGGCCTGATCCTGCTCATGTTCCAAATCGGCATGGATTTCGAATTTGGACACCTAGGCTCGCGGCGCAATCGCAACGCCACCGTCGCCGTCACGCTGTTCTCGGTCAGCGTGCCGTTGGGTGTAGGCATCCTGCTCGGGCGACTGTCGGCGCCGGTGCTGGCGCCGGCGATTGACCCGGTGCGTTACAGCTTGTTTTTAGGGTTGGGCATGGCCATTACCGCGGTGCCCATTCTCGGGCGCATCTTGCGGCAGTACGGATTGACCCACACGGAAGTCGGCGTGGTTGCGATATCGGCCGCAGCCGTCAACGATGTCATCGGCTGGTTGTTGCTGTCGATGGTGTCGGCCTATGCCGCAGCGAAATTCTCCCTCGGGCACGTGGCGCTGCAGTTCGGCGGCTTGCTCGCGCTGGTATTGGTGCTGTGGCTTGTGCTGCGGCCGTTGGTGAATCGCCTGATCGCACGCTTTCCGGCCCGCGCCGGCGAGTTGAATCCGAATCTCATGGCGATGGTCGTTTGCCTGATTTTTGCGTTGGGGATCTGCACCTACCGTCTTGGAATTTTCGCGATCTTCGGCGGCTTCGCCTGCGGCGTGCTATTTCACCGCCATCGCGAGTTCGTTGATGCCTGGCGCGCGCAGGTCGGCCGATTCGTCTTGGTATTGTTTCTGCCCGTGTTCTTCACCTACACGGGATTGCGCACCAATGTGCTCGGGCTGTCGAGCGCTACGGATTGGCAGTGGTTGGCCATTATTTTAAGCGCCGCGATCTTGTGCAAGATCGTGCCGGTGTATTTTGTCAGCCGCGCGTGCGGGTTCAACCGCAACGAATCCGCGATGATGGGCACGCTGATGAATACCCGCGCACTGATGGAGTTGATCGTGCTCAACATCGGCTTCGATCTTGGCCTCATCCCGCAAAAAGTTTTCACCATGCTGGTGATCATGGCGGTGGTCACGACGCTGATGGCCGGGCCGATCTTGAAGCGGTTGCTGGCGCGCAGTGGGCACGCGATTCCAGTGGGGCTGGAAGCTTAAGGTTGAAACGCTTCACGCGCCGCGAGTTTGCCAGGACGATCGGCGCTGCCGGCGCGATGGCCGGCATACCGTTGCCTGCCGCACTCGGCCAGCCGACTACGGCGAAACCTTTGGCCTTTCCGCCCAATTTTCTCTGGGGTTGCGCCACCAGCGCCTATCAAATTGAGGGCGCGGTTGCCGCAGAAGGGCGCGGCCCGTCCATTTGGGACGTTTTCGCCCATACGCCCGGCAAAACTCATCAAGGCGAAACGGGCGATGTCGCCGGGGATTCGTACCATCTCTACAAGGAAGACGTAAAACTGCTCAAGGATTTGGGCGCGAAGACCTATCGCTTCTCCCTGTCCTGGTCGCGTATTTTTCCCGAGGGCCGCGGCCAGCCGAATGAGCCTGGGCTCGCCTACTATGAGCGACTGATCGATGAGTTGCTCAAGAACGGCATCGAGCCGTACGTCACCTTGTTTCACTGGGACCTGCCTCAAGCGCTTGCGGGGGGATGGCAATCCCGCGACACTGCGAAGGCCTTTGCCGACTATGCCGCATACGTCGCGCGCAGGCTCTCGGATCGCGTGCGTCATTTCATGACGACCAACGAGTTCGTGTGCTTCACCGATTTGAGCTATCAGATCGGTCAGTTCGCCCCCGGTCTTAAATTGGCCGCCGCACAGGTCAATCAGATCCGTCATCACGGAGTCCTGGCGCATGGACTGGGCGTGCAAGCCATTCGCGCCAACTCATTGAGCGGCACGCAAGTGGGCCTGGCCGAAAACCCTAAAGTTTATGTGCCGGTCATCGAGAGCGCCGAGCACATCGAAGCGGCGAAGCGCGCCTTTCGGGAAGAGAACGCAGCCTTTCTCACCGCCGTGATGGAGGGCCGGTACACCGACGGTTACCTGCAGCGCGAGGGGGCGAACCAGCCTAAGGTGGAAAGCAACGACTTGAAGATCATCGGCAGCCCGTTGGATTTCGTCGGCCTCAATGTCTATCAACCGGAGTATGCCCGCGCCGACGCCGGCGCGTCAGGCTATGCCGTCGCGCGCCGGCCGTCCTCTTTCCCGCACATGGCCTCGCCCTGGCTGTTCATCGGCCCCGAAGTGATCTACTGGGCGATCCGCCACACCAGCGACTTATGGCGTCCGAACGCTATTTACATCACCGAGAACGGCTGCTCTTGCGAGGATTTTCGCGAGGCCGATGGGCGCATCGAGGACACAGACCGGGTGATGTTTCTGCGGAACTATTTGACCCACTTGCAGCGCGCGGCCGCGGAAGGCTATGCGATCAAAGGGTATTTTCTGTGGAGCCTGATCGACAATTTCGAATGGGCCGACGGCTACGGCAAACGATTCGGCATTCACTACGTTGACTTCAAGACGCGGAAACGCAGCCGCAAGTTGAGCGCCGATTGGTTTCGCGAAGTGATCTCGCGAAACGCCGTGGCTTGACAAAACGAGCCCGATCATCGGCAAGGTTTCGCAAGCCGCCCGGCTCATTATTGTTATTGCTTTTGATTCTCCGGCAGCGTCGCCGCGGTCATTTTCGTGTCGGCGTCGCGTTCGGATCGGGCTGATTCAAACTGATTTTTGCACGCCTTGTACGCGTCGCGGTATGGCTCTGCGCTGTTTGCGCGGCCGCGCTTCATCATGCAATGAGCCATTTGCCGCGGCGTAAAAGCGGGAGGATTTAAATCGCCGGCATACACCGGCGCCGCGGCAGCCAGGCTGACTGCGACTACGATTGAGGAATGTCGTCCATTCATGGAGCACCTCCACAGAGCGCGTTTCTTGGCAGCACCTGCTTAAGGTGCGGATTCTCCTACGGGCGTCGATCAGCGTTCTTGCGCTGCGCATCTTGCCGGGCTTTTTCGTCCTGGTAGTTCTCCTTCACGGTCTCTTTCGCATCGCCGAATTTTGCCTGCGCCTTGCCGGCGACTTGATTCGCCATGCCCTTCGCTTGTTCGGACAGGCTGCCAACGGCTTTGCCGGCCACTTCCTGCACCTTGCCCGCCACTTCTTTGGCGCGGCCTTCAACCTGATCTTTGTTGATACCCATGGTCCAGCCCTCTCCTGTTTACGTCGTCAGACTATGCTCGCGAGACGAAGACTGCGGCGTAGGAGAGACGGCCGAGTGGCTGTCGGAATGGCCGCCTACCAACCGGGAGGAATTTTACAGTTGGATGTTAGGGCCGCGCTGAGCCGGGCTTACTTATCGAAAACGCGCACACCGTGGTAGGCTCCTTATTTCCGCCAGGCCAAGGTATTCCATTGAAAGCATTCCTTATTATCTTGCTGCTTTGCGTATCGGGCTGCAGCTTGTTTCATCGCAGGCCCCACGCGCCCGATCCGACTGAGCTCGTTGTGGTAGGAGCGCCTGTAGGTTCGATAGTTTTCGTCGATGGAGTGCAAGCGGGTCAAGCGAAGGAGCTCGCCAAGCAGCCGCAAGAAGTAGAGGTCGCGCCGGGCACTCACGTCGTGGAAGTAAGAGTGGGCGACACCGTCGCGTATCGAGAGAACACTTACGTCGCGCAGGGCGAAAAGCACGTCATCTCGGTACTATCAGGCCGGAATTGAGGACGTCTCATGCCAGTGCGTCCTAATTGGCATAGCCGCATATATCCAAACCGAACCTTTGCGCGACACAAAACAGAAATACTCCGTCTGGACCCTCCTGCAAGCCGCCGCCTCGCCGCGGCGTCAGTGGGCGCCGGCCTGGCGTGAGGCGCGGCCGAAGCCAACCTACGATGTCATCATTGTGGGAGGGGGTGGCCACGGATTAGCCACGGCTTACTATCTG
>Ga0307478_10004324_pt1 | contig 10163 bp, 22 predicted proteins | sample atmos_gasesECM4C_2_FD_203713 | JGI IMG/M metagenome (GOLD analysis project Ga0307478, IMG submission 203713) | Hardwood forest soil microbial communities from Morgan-Monroe State Forest, Indiana, United States - atmos_gasesECM4C_05 | ecosystem: Environmental > Terrestrial > Soil > Temperate...
ACGCGGAGATGACCTTGACGCCAATCTTCTGGAATTCCCGGATGATGACCTCAGCCACAATCATGTCACGCGCAAGCCGGTCACTGGACTCGCACAGGACCATGCCTACACCGTTCTCCCGGACGTATTGGAGACACGCGGAGAGCGCGGAGCGGCCTTCGAGTTCCATCTTCCCTGTGACGCCCTCTTCCAAGAACTCAGAGACGATGGTGATGCCGTTCTGTGTCGCGTAGGACTGAATCTTTTCGCGCTGCCGGGGAAATCCATCGCCAGTGATTTGAGACTCGCCAGACACTCTGAGATAACTTACTGCGCTAGACATTTTTTGCTAACCCTCCATCAGTTTTCCGCATATCTCGCATCGTTTACACGCGCCACTGCAAGCGCATGGCCCATGACAAACGTACCTATGGCAAACATGCTGCGGGTACGCTACTTCTACTTTGGCCGGATACTTACGATCCAAATAATCAGGAACGCGCCATCCTTTTTTACGAAAGAAATCGACCGCTTTTACACATGCGTCTTCATATCCCAATCCCTGTTCGCTTCTGAGAGTACGAATAGCATTTACAATGTTCACCTGACACGCTCCATAATCGACAGAAACTTAAGAGCATCTTCGTATCGGCTGAACATCGGTAGGCGACCGCCAACATCGACAGACTCGGAGGTCGGAACGTAGTAGGTCTTTTTGAACCATGGAAGCCAGTTCCAACGGCGCAAGGATATGACTTTGACGTATCCCATCACTGTATCCTTTCGAGGCCGATGATGGCTAAGATGCCGATAATCATCAGCACAAAGTAGAACCATGTGCTTTCATGAATTGGTTTACGCTTAGAAATCGAATTCTTCATCTGCATGTTCAATCCTTTGCGGTTTAGGTAACTCAATCCGTGTGGGCCGAATCCGTTTCTTTGGCCCGTTCCATTGCCTACTGCGACAGGCCCTATTGGGACAAGCTTCTGGAAGGTCCTTCGAGATACTCACCCAAATAAAAGAGCACTTGTCGCACTTCAATTCCTTACCGGGTACTAAAACATTGCGGAGGATCATGGCTCACTTCCCCTGCGCCGATAGGAACTGTGAAAGCATCTTATGAGCGCATTCCTCGCCTGCAACGTACTTCACATCCAGATCGTCCTGCATCTCCTCGCGCCATTCGGAGATCGTCCAGCCGCTTCGACTGATACGAACCATGCGCCAGTGATTTGACGGTTGACGGACTAAATTACAGCCGCAATCGCACCTAAAAATTGCTTCTTTCATAGATGTCTGCCTTCCGCTTTTCTTTTTGCTCTGTACTCCCTCCAATATTCTGCTGACCGTTTGCGCGTCTCTTTTCGCGCTGCCCAAATAGCTTTGTTCTTCGGCCCAGATCGGCATATGCGGCACAAACGATGAACATGGCCTTTCTTGTCGGTCCATATGTAAGCATGATCAAACGAATGGCCGTTAATACATTCAGTCTGCTTAGATTTCATTCGAGTTGGTGAGTCAGAACGACGCCAATTTTCCAGTGGCGTCACGGCTTCCAAATGCGCAGGATTAACGCACAGCGTATTCTTGCATAGATGGTCCACCTCGAACCCCTCAGGGATGGGGCCTATGAGTAACTCATACGCTGCGCGGTGAGCCGTGTTTGTTTCAAATGCACCATAACCATTCTTGCCGTTCTTGAACTTTGTTGAATTGGAACCTTTCCATATCCAACACTCGGAATTAGGGTCCTTTTCAACCTTCTTCATAAAGCGGACAACACGAGGGATAGTTTTCCTAGGCATTTGCTTTCGCCTTTCCCGCTGGCGTCGAGACCGCTTCTAAGTCAGTCCAGCCAACTTTCAAACGATGGTGAATCACTTGAGCACTCAATCCTGTTTCCTTAGCCCATTCGGAGAGTCGTTGCGTTTTGCCCAAGGCCGTCAGGACTACATTCTTGCGCTTGTCGCTGCCGTTCCACGTTCTACGCCCACAAAATGAACACCTTTCTGGAACCTCTGGGTCTTTCGATATCCAAGACTTTCCGTAACCGGGACAGTCGCGAAGTTCACAGCGGCATTCATAGCGCGTTAGGCTGATCTTCTTCGCGCTCATTGGGAATCCTCAACTTCCCAATCCTGCCAGATTTCATGCTTGTCGCCATCTGTGCCGTCCTTGCGAATTGTGACGGCCCACAAGGTAAGTTCATGAGTGCGGTAGGAGCAATAATCAATTCTGTAAACGCGATAGCGACGGGTTACAAACTTGGCTGTATTCCCATATCCTTGTTTGGTAGTAGTCTCAGCAAGCGCTCTTTTTGCCTTGGCAGCGTCTTCCTCGTTTTCTTTAGTCATTGTCTTCCTCCAGCTTCCCCTGCTTGCGCAGGACTTCTATTTTGTGTGAAATCGTGCCAGTCTATCCGTAGCTGTGTAGCGGTCTTGCCGCGTTCAGGAATGACCCTAGCCCACGCTCCGCAATAGCATTCGCTATCCCTCTACTTTCACATGATTCTCTTTAGCCCACTTCTCGGCATTGAGTTGGGCCATTGCTTTACTGCTCCATTTCGACTCGCCGTTACGGATTACGTGAACTCCTCCGACATAGGCATACCAGTGTTTGCCGTTCGGCCATTGCTTGAGTGCAATTCTCTGTCCGGGCAGGACAAACTCTTTTACCGTGTCGGTTGCAACCTCCTCCATCCCCGGAACGAGACAGAAATAACCGCCCTCTTTATTGATGTAGATACTGCCCTTCTCAAATAGCACGCGGGTCATACCGCGTAACAGCCTGTCTCCCACATCGCAGGCGATCTCAACAACGGAACGTGGACTATCCTTCATCGTCTCTGCGAGACTCGCGCAGTGCAACATGCTTGCATCGCCATGCGTAAGGTGTCCAGCACTCCCGCCGCCAACTCCAGTCAGAGAAACAAATTCAGCGCTGTGCAGGTAATTTGCAAAGCCATCCCTAAACCTGTTCTGGCGTACATCTATCCAGTAGTTCATCAGTTCTGGATAGCTCGATAGTTTGAACATCCAGCCGTAGTCGCTACATTTATTGGTTGTGCATTGTCAACGGTAAAAACTCGCAATTGAGTGTAAGATGCGCAGTATTGACAAATTCAAAAGCGCAGTTTCACTGTCAAAAAAAATCATTTCCAAGCGCCGTAAAGGAATTCATCTTTTTTGTTTTCTGCGGCTTCTCTCACAATTCGCCGTCCACATTCCTGTCCAGCGCACAGGAGTTTCTTTGAGTATGGGTAATACAAAGCATCCTCGCCCTTTTTGATTCCCAATTTGCAGTGAGCGCAGACGCCGCCGAATCGAGTTGTAATCCAGTAGGGTGCTCTGGGATTGAGTTTCATTTCACACCAGACCCGTCGAATACGACTCGCGCTAAGCCACGCTCCACGGCGCAAGCAAGGCTGATCAGAGTGGTTGTATTGGGCCATTGTGGATCGTCTATTACTTTGATCATCCCTTCTTTGACTATTACGTCATCCGCGACTTCAAAGACTACGTCGCGCTGGATTGTCGTGGTCAGTTTGCCGATTATCTGTTTCATTCCTCTGCATCTCCTTCCCTGATTCCCTCATACACGTTTGCGATAAGATTGAATGGGCCGAAACACGCTATAAGCGCTGTGTCCTTGTGACCTTCCATAAATTCGTTGGCTTCGTCCACGGTATCCGTAATGGCCCGGACTCGGAATTTCTTGCTCATGGACGTTACCCATAAATGCTCGTGTGGTTTGGCTTGGTGTTTCATGCTGCAATCTCCCGGTAGAGGTTAGCGCAATAGGATTCAAAGGCTTGCGGTGTGAGGGTTTCGAGTTCAATCAGGACTTTAGCAGCACAAGACAATTGCTCTGTGTATCCTGTACGCTTTACGGATTCTCGCCACTCGTGCCAATGATCGTTATCGGGATGCGTGAGCATTGTTTTTCTCGGTGTTGGCGTTCTCGCGTTCGATGGCTTCCCCGTGTTGCTTACAGCATTCCATGTAACAGGTCCACTCGCGGGACCAAACCCGCATGGTGGCTTTCCTGTGCGGCCCGGATGCGGGTTGAAAGCACCATACACAATCGCCCAGAGATTCGTTTTCAGGTGTTGGCATTGGCCTTACCGCCCTACTACAGCGCGAATGAAAGCCTCTTGCTTTACTTCCCGGATGCCGATGAGGGTTTGGAGTTCGCTGTAGTATTCGGCCTTGGCGATCTTGTCAGTATCGCGGTCGAAGATTTCGTCTACAACGTTTTTCAGGTAGTTGGCGAGTTCGTGTGTGGCGTCCTCCCACTCCTGTTGCGCTTGGGCTACGCGCTTTGTTCCTTCTGCCGTCATGCAGCCACGCGGGGTGATGTCGATGGTTTCGGCCTTGCTCTCGCTTAAGTGCTGCTCATGCGCCGCAAGGATAATAAACTCATCCATCTTTGTTTCTGTGCGGTCGATGAGTTCCTGAGTCAAACTGTCATCATCGCCCTGTAGCTCGCCCGGATCAAATCCAAAGACCTTTTCGAATAGCTCTGCATGGTTCCACAGGCCATTGTTGTAAAGATCGTAATAGCAGTTTGAGGCAATGCGTAACGTCTCCAGTGCCGGGTTGTCATCGGCGTTTTCTACTTCGCCTGAGGACGGTACAAGCTTGTTGAGTTCGGCGCTCAAGGCTTCATACTTGCCCTTGTTGCTCCAGTAGGTATTTTCGTAATTCACTTCTGCCATGTTCATTTCTCCCATTCCCAAAGTTGTTTTACAGTGCTATTCACGACGGTGTTAGGTTTACTGCCCTGCTTTCATTGCCATCTCATGCCGCTTGTCTTCTGCGTCGCGCCAGATATCATGCAATGTCTTAAGGCGCGGAGTGGCGGTTGAGAGTTTGGGATTATACCGTGCATCGCCCGCTTGAGACTTGTAAACCCGCTGGAGTTCAGCGGAGTATTCCTCATCCGCACGGACAGAAGCGTAATAGGCTTCGTGGAGTTTGGTCATTCGATTCCTGCCCGTTTCTTGGCATCGGCCAAAGATGTTCCGTAGATGGTTCGTTTCTCTTCGTACGGTCTAGCGCCAAAGAGCGCCACATTGACCATGGGCGGCACGACTAGGACATTGACGGTATACGCTCTCAATCCCTCATCCTGCCGCGTTGTAGGCTCCCCAGAGGCTTTCTTGGCTTGCCGTGCCCGGTTGCGTTCAATGGCGTCCTGTAGGCTCATGCCGTCACTCGTTTCCAATCGGTTCCGATCTCAAATACATCCCCAAGCGTTCCATCCTTGCGCACTGTTCTTCCCCAAAGACAAAGAGACGTAGCGTTTACGTAGAGCGAGTACCGTGTGACTTCATAGGTTTTGGTTTGGATCATACCGCCGTTACGGAATCCAACCTTCCGGGTTCTCTCCACGCGCATACCGATCTTGACGTTCAGCGCCTCAGCAAGCATATCTGTATAGCGCTGCCGCTCCTGCTGTTCGATAGTTTTAGCTTGTTTGGCTGATTCTTCCGCTGCCGTCAGTTTCTCCCATTGCGCCATGAGACTCTCAGCTTTCAGCATCGCAATCGCCTCACGGTCGCGTTGCTTTCGTGCCTCTTCCATTTTTCGGCCTAACTCCTCGTAATCAATCTCTGCCATACTTCCTCTCCCATGCTTGCTACATGCTTGCAATTACTATGCTATTTATCGCGTCACAGTGTCAAGAGTAAAATCAACTTTTCTTTCTAAATCTACTCGGACGTTCGTTTTGGGTTGTAGGCCACAGGAGCAAATACAATGCTCCCATGGCCAAAGGTGAAAGATACACAAGAATCAATTCCACGGTGATTCTCCCTCAATGCTTGCACTCCAGCACAACCGGGTTAATGGCGTCGCCCTGCTGGACAACCTGAATTGTCTTTTCTTCACAAACTAGAGCGCGATTGGAGCCAAAGAGGTACAGCCGGTAATCGCCGTTTGCCTGCTCTTGAAAGAACACGCGGATAGATGTTTTGGGTTGATTGGTTGCGCCCGCCGATGCGAACGTTAAAGCCAGTAGGACTAGGATGTAAATCAACTTGCTTTTCATGTGATTCTCTCCCATGTGAGAATTGGTTATGCTGCGTTTACTGCGAGGCTTTCCATGCGGTAGTGACTCCAGCTTTCCATGCAGCCTCTAGCGCCGTCTTGATGTTCCATACGGCTATGCTGTGAAAGTCGAGTGCGTCTAAGTTGCGCATGTCGAGCGTTTTGATACCTAGATAATCTCTTGCAATTTGCTGGAGTAGCGCATCCGGGGGAGTCTGGAGGTTTGGTTTGTTGGCTCCCTCGCATCCGTACTCTGTGGCGAAGGATTCGATCTGAAGCATGATCTGCTCTTTGGTCGGATAGGCCGCGCCGATTTCATGCATGTTGTTTTTGTTGCCATCTTGCGCGTCTGTGATATCCACAAAGCGCCAGCGTCCGGGTGTGGACATGGTAAAACCTATTTCAGCAAAGCGTGTCTTGTGCAATGTTCCGGTGATCATTGAGTTATTCCCCCTTCCAATAAGTGATCGATGCCGCCGATTGCCAGCGGTCCAGCTTGACCCGGAGACGTGCGGAGTTAAGGTTATCCGGGTCTGCTCTCAGGAATAAGAAAGCTTCCCCCTGCTCAATTCCCGGTTGCGCTGTAAGGCTCATCCATTGGTCGCTAGGAGTCTTACGCGTGAAGTACCGGGGGGATGCCTTGACAAGTGTTTTATACATGGCTGCTCCCTTATTCTTGCGAGTCCAAAGCGCGGTTTAGTCTGTCTACTTCCCCGCGTAGGTTGTCGATTGTTTCCTCTAAATCAGAGCGGAGAATATCCATTTGCTCTGTGAGTTCGTTTCGTAGTTGCTCAATCATGTCTTGGACTTCGTTGTATTCCATGCTTGCATCCCTTTCTTACAATCCGTATTCTTGCGCCTATAGTGCCCCGTGGCGCTTGCGGGGGAGCGGGGGACATAGGCAAGCATCCCCCGCTCATGCTTGCGTTACCTGTCCAGATAGATATTCTCCCCGAAAGGTACCTCATGCTGCTCCGTGGCCAACCATAAAATCGGAAGACTCGGAACGGTATCAGGAAACGTTCCTTCCAAGTCTGTGACCATTACGGCGCAAACGGCGGTACCTTCAGACTCTATCCGCTCCAACACTTCCACGAATGAGGTACCGCCACCACCTTGCGGTCTCCACGTCAAAGGCTCCCCGTTTTCGAACCTATCCGTGTTATGTACCTTTGAATCGAAATAATAGACGGTGACCGCGAGCGGATTAGTTTCTTCAATTACGGATTCAACTATGGACCGTGCATAGGCTAGGGATACCGCGTTAACGCTCCCCGATGTATCGATGCCTATCGCTATCTCTCCAAGGGACTTTGACTCTAAGCATGGCAAGTAAAGACCCTGTGAGAGATACCGGGTATTCGGCCTACTCCAAGAGTAATCACCCGTGGAACGTTCTGAGAAAAAACGGAGCAGTAAAGAACGGATGTCTAGCTTAGGTCTCAAAGCTTCGCTTATCTCCCTTGCGAGTCCACCGGGCATCTTTCCCATTGCCTTAGCCGTTTGCATGGCGCTTGCGGCGCTTTGCTTCCATTCTTGCTCTGTGGGAGCGGGGGTACCATCGGCATCCGGGCCTATAGGCGCGTCTCTAACTTCCCCTAACGGGTCTGCAGTACCTTGATCCGTGCCCGGTTGTGAGCCATCCCCCGCACCGCTCCCGGATTCATCCCCGTTTTCTTCATCTTGAGACTGTGAATAATACCATTCGGCGGACTTTCCCTCATCCCCGGAGTCCGGATACAGCGCACCATCCGGGAGCGTATAGGAGTGTCTTAGCTCTCCGTTTATGGCCTTATCCGTGGCAATGTTCCATTGCTTGAAAGAACGGCCATCCCTGCGCCATGGATGGCCTAGAGCGCAGTGCATTACCTCATGAGCCATCAAAGCTTTGACCCTATCGTGGGAAAGTGACTCGATAAACGCGGGATTGTAGCCAATGTTTTTGCCGTTAGTCCATGCGGTCTCGCACGTCTTATCCTCAATTGCAGGGAGACTGAGAGCGAGTGACCCAAAGAACGGGTCTAGCAGAATCATATCGGTTAGTGCTGCTTTGATTTTCGACTGTGCGGACATCCTGTACCCCTTTCTGCTCCCTTGCCATGCCCTATTAGGGCACTGGGAGCCTTTCCTGTAAGCGGGAGATACGCTCCCGCACGGTTGCCTATGCTTGCGAGAATACGCTAGGACCATAGGTGCTAGTCATCGCGTCAAGGATGGACTGTGCACGGTTCGCGGTCTCAATGCGGATATCCGGGTTATCCCGTAGCGTGCTAGGCTCCGCCATGGCGAGCAACTCAGTTTCACGTCTCAACTTTTCTAGATTCTGGTCATCGGCAAGGTTCAACCGGGTTAGCACGTCGCATAACTCGCGAGCATTGCCTATGAGGGAATCCCGGAAAATCGCATCCGGTTGTGCCAAGCGCTCATGAATCTTAGAGACGCATTCGGCGAGTCTGCGAACCGCATCGGCCTGTGCATCGGAGAATGCTTGCTTGACCCGCTCTTCAGTCCGGGCAGCGATTACGGCCATTTCATCGGATGCGATGCTTACCCGGAAGTCAGTCCCCATAGGTACCGGGTTATATTCAACTCCCCATGCATACTTGGACGCGATGTCATTGGGGTAATCGGCATCCGAGTACATGCCGTTAAGGATAGTGCGAGCGCTTGCCTGATACGATGGATAATCCGCAATAAAATCGGCAAGCAAGGAATCCGCGCTATGGAATCCCTTGCGTACCATGTCAGTGTATTGCGCGTAATTCTTGACGGGGAGCATTCTCCAACCGTCATCGGACCACGGCAAGGTTTGCGCGTAATGCATAACCCGAAGATTAGCAAGATGCGACATCAAAGCCTTGAAAGCTGGAGCATCCCCCGGTAGAAGATGCTTGTTATACCTGCCCGCGTCAAGAGTTGTGTTGTGAGCGGTTGCGGTCTCTTGAGACACTTTGCGGTCATACTTGCGGAAAGAGCAAGCACTAATGCGCAAGGATACAAGCATAGCGCGTGTGTGCATATCGTTCTGAGTCATTGGATGCCCACTCCCATAGGCAAACCCGTTTAACGGTGACGGGTGAACGGTTGCAAAGGTTAGTTGCGCCCAGAGATTAAAGCTCCGATGGGTCCGGACTGGAGTCTAACGAATGTATCCGTGTACTGGATTTTCTCATCCTTCCGTATCGCGTCGCGGATGAGTAACACTGCGAATTCGCCTTTGTTCGCTTCCGTGGCCAGTCTAGCGGCATAGGTGGCGATACGGGGGAACGTTTGAACGTTTGCGCGTCCCGCTAAGCCGATAGCCGTAGCGTACAACTCGCTTGCTTTGGTGGGAATCTTGGCAGTGTCCGGATTCAAGAGGATTGCATCCAGATTGACAAGGGAATTCGCCATTTGCCGGAAGGCAAGGTATTCGAGCGCTGCTCCCTGCCCTACCGCTCCCGCGAAAGCTTCAGACTCTACAGCGGGGGACAATCCCAATACTTCAAGCTTAGCAAGATGCGCCCATGTGCGGGGGACAGGAGAATTCGTTAAATCAGCGGTTGCTTGGAATTCACAGAGCAAGGGGGAGCGGTACCGGAGGAAAGCTATCAGTAACGCGGGAAAGTTAGGTTGCGAGTATGCCCAATTGCACCATGAGTCAATATCAGGCTCCAATTCAACGATGGTAACGAAACGGGATTTAACAGGCTCCAAGATGCCCGATACTCCCGCTCTGTCTGCTCTGCGATTCGATGCCGCAAGGAACGTAACGCAATCGGGGAGTACATGGCCGTTAATGCGACGGGCAAGAAATAACTGCATACACGAACTTTGTACAGCCGGACTCGCTTGCCCCAAGTCATCAAAGAACCAAACGGTTGGACGCGTCGCGTTAATAGCGCGTGACAATTCCCCGAAAGGAATAAAGGTTGCTTCCGTACCGTTAGCTTTAGGCCACGGCAAACCCTTGTAATCGGTAGGATCATTGACAACCGGGTGAGTCAAGATCATATCGTGTTGGAGTGAAGCGGTGACGGTTTCCGCTGTATCCGTCTTTCCAATTCCGGGTTTACCTGTAATCATTACAGGCAACCGGGCAGGAATCATTTTGTGAAGCAACTCATTTAACTGTGTTGCGTTTACGCTCAT
>Ga0307478_10004325_pt1 | contig 10161 bp, 8 predicted proteins | sample atmos_gasesECM4C_2_FD_203713 | JGI IMG/M metagenome (GOLD analysis project Ga0307478, IMG submission 203713) | Hardwood forest soil microbial communities from Morgan-Monroe State Forest, Indiana, United States - atmos_gasesECM4C_05 | ecosystem: Environmental > Terrestrial > Soil > Temperate...
GAGACCCAGGGCGAGGCGTCGCGCCGGTACAACCAGAACGTCGCGACGCGCCAGACGCTCCGCAATTACGCCGAGGTCGCGCGGTTCTTCGACGGGCTCGAACTGCTTGAACCGGGGCTCGTGCAGTGGCACCTGTGGCGCCCCGAAGCGGAAGACGCGGCCCCGGATGACTTCAAGTCCGGTCATTGCGGAGTGGCGCGCAAGCCCTAGCACGGCCAGTCAACCGCCACGTCGCCGGACCTGGCTGGCGTTCAAGGGCGGAGGGCCGCCCGGCTGCGTCAGGTCGGCCCTACGCTGACCGCTATGCGTGATTTCGACGTCACGGTCCCGTACTCCGCGCGGGTCCTTGACTACTTCCTGGGAGGCAAAGATCACTACGCCGCCGACCGCGAGGCGGGGGACCGGGCGATAGCCGCGCTCCCCGGTCCGTCAACGGCGTCCGCGCGAGCCGGGCGTTCCTTGCCCGTGCCGTCTGCTACCTGGCGGGCGAGCTTGGCATCCGGCAGTTCCTTGACATCGGCACCGGCATCCCCAAGGCCAGCAACACGCACGAGCTCGCCCAGGCCGTCGCGCCGGAATCGCGGATCGTTTACGTCGACAACGATCCCGAGGAAGTACGCGAGGTGTTCCGCGTGCTGAACTTCTCCCGCGGCCCCGAGCAGGCCGTCCTCCGCGACCGCGTCCAGGTCGAGCGCTTCTGTACCGGGTTCGACCTCGTGCCACCCGGGCTGGTCAACGGCTGGCGGTGGCGGCCCGGCGATGAGAACGCGGCCACTGACGGGGTGGCGTTCTGGGCAGGAGCCGGAAGAAAGCCATGGTGAGCGGCCGCCCGCCGGCGCCGCTGCCCCCAGGCCGAGGACCTGCGCCGTACTGCCTGACGATCTACAGCGCCGAGAACGGCGAACCTGTCACGCCCGGGCTGGCCGTCACGTTCTTCCCGTTCCCCGGCCTTGAGATCATGTACGGCCACGACTGGTGGCTGGTCGAGCGCATCCAGGTCGTGCTCCCATACCCCGGCTCGCCCGCCGAGAAGGCAGGCGGCCCCACCATGATCGACGTGGTTGCGACACGGCGCGGCCAGTGACGCGCCGCCCTGAGCGGCTGCTGAACCGGGGAAATTGCGCGAATCCAGGTGGGCGAGGAGGGATTTGAACCCTCACATCGGTGAAATATCCCCGACTACGGACATGAACCCGAAAACCAGTGAGAAATCCCCGGATTGGGGGTTTCATGCGGTCATGGTAACTGGCGCCTTCCACCTCGTGTCAAGCGGTTACACCGGAGCAGTCGGAGTTCATTCCGCTCAAGGCGCACCAGGAGCACCATCCAGCGATGGACGACAGCCGTGCTACGGCGTGCGGCTCACCGCGCAAAGGTTGTCAAGTCTGTGAAGCGCGAACGGCGCCCAGACCCTCACGATGATCGCGATCGTTACGATGCCGGTAATAGCCGACACGGCTTCCTGTACGCCCGATGTGGCGCAGCTTGCGATGGTCGCTAGGCGTCCAGTCGGGCGCGTTCTGGGGTCATCAGCGGGCTGGCCGTCGACTTGAACGCGGACACGCGGTCCACCGGGTCCGTGTATTCCCCGGGCTCGCCGGGCATGAACAGCAGCCGCACCACTGAGTAGGGGCCCGCCAGCTTCGCAAGGTGGCGGCCGGATGGACTCTAACTCAACCCTTTGATCCGTAGCTAGTGGCAAGCGCATCCTGACTAGCTGTTTCAGCAGGTCACCCGTTCCTGCTCGTCCGCCCGAGTCCACCTGTATGCACCAGGGTTGCTGTATCGGCTGCTGTACCCCGCGCTCGTTCGACCAGCCAGGGCATCTTCGGCTGTCCGTGAGTGGCTGTCGACTACCGGCTGCGACTCACAGGCACGCAACGGGCACGGTGCCCTGACTGCCAGGCCACCACGTTCTAAGCTTCCGGTCGTGACCCTGGTTCCTGTCGTGTCCGGCGGCCCGTCCTGGACGGACATCATGACGGCGTTCGGGACGGTCAGTGCAGCGGCTGCGGCCGTCGGCATCGCCTGGTGGTCACATCGGCAGGCGCTCCGCGAGCGGGCCCGCTCCCATGAGCAGGAGCAGCTCACCGAGGCTTACGCGGTACAGGTAGTGCAGGGTGAGAGGCCGGCAGACCGTCACTCCACGTTGCGTCCGTCGGTGGTGGTGCTCGTAGCCACTGTCGTAAATGGCGGCCACTACACAATCACGGGGGTTGAGGTGATGTTCTGCATCGACGGTGAGCAACTGCAGTCACCTGCGACGAGTGAGCGAGTGTCCAGTTTCGCGGGCCTGCCAGGCGGGCTGCGGGAGCCAACGGACACGTCGCAAGAGCAGGCGATGGCGGGTGTCCTGACGGCCTGGGATACCGGTATGCGGTCGGAGAGCGCCGAGGTGCCAGTGGAGCGCCTGAAGGGCCACTACGCGCTTGTGCGCTGGACTGATGAGTGGGGTCAGCGCTGGGAGCACAAGCTCGGGAAGGTCCGCCGGGTACGCGAGGAAGAGAAATGGGTTCCGTAAGGGGCCGCGTCAGCGTTCCGCGGTGAGCTTCGCGACCCGGGCCGACGCTGGTCGTACCCTCGGCGGAGTCCCGCCGACCCGTTGATGCGCCTGCCTGCTCAGTCGCTACGCGGCTGGCGGGAGAGCGGGCCTAATATTCCGCCGTAGCCGTCTGCGCCGCCACAACGGAGCGTCGGCGGCGTCGCGTGCGCGGCGGAGCTGCCCGATCGCAGCCCTGAGTTCCTCTTGCCGCTTGCGGTACCCGGGGTCTGGCTCGGTGATGTGCTCGATCAGTGCCCCGGCGGCGTCGCCGAGCCGGACGGTGGCTGCCTTGATCTCCTCGTCGCCGGTCATGGACAGGCGCACGGCCATTACGGAGATCTCGGATCTCAGCGGCCACATGGTGCTGCGGAGCGTGTCGGTGAGGGCTACGGGGGTCTGGTGTCGGAGGCTTTTCGCGGCACCTCTGCCAAGCCATCCCACCAAGGTGTATCCGAGGTCAACGGCGGAGGTTTTCGGAGTGGCCTTGGCCGGGAGCTCAGGCAGACCGGCTTCCAGCATGCCGAACGCGAGCTGCCTGAGCTTCAGCTTGCCGGTGTCCAAGGCCCGCCAGGTCAAGGTCTCGGTCATCAGGGCGATGCAAGCAGAGTCGATCGCCGCGATGAGCTCGTCCCGCTCCCCGGCCGCGGCCCGGCGCGCTGTCAGGGAAGCGCGCACCCAGTCCAGACCGCCGCCGATCACGACGCCCCCGAGCGTGAACGCACCCGTTATAACGGCGATATCCATGGGCTGGAACGCTACCGGCCAGAGTCCGCCGCCAGGAACACCGGAGCAGGTTACGCGCCGACGGCTGGCCGCGCGTAGGTTGAGATTACTCTCCGTGATCGGTCGCGTGTCAAATGCCCCGGCCGAGGTCCTGGCGGTCGTCGGCTTCGTAAACTCGCCGATTCGCGAAGAACCGAATTTTCGCCGTCCGTAGGCATACACCGGTGTCCGTAGACGTCTCTGCGCGTGCGCCAGCGATCGAACAGGAATTCGCTAGCGGCAACCACTCTGCCCCGTCCAACCTCGGCCTTTGTCCGGCCCCGTTGTGGTCATGCGTAGTAGTCAGCTCGACCGTTACCTCAGTGAATTTGTGGGGCATCGTCCAACAGTCGTCCAAATGCCCCATCTAGGCCTTCATCACTGGTAACTAGATAGGTCGACCGCGATTCTGGCTCGGGCTGGCCTGCGCTTTGATGCCTGTCTGGGCTATCCGGTTTCGGGGATCCAGGGATTGCCCGGAACGCGGCGGTGAGCGCGCCGAGTACGCCGATGCCGTGGCGGGCGGTGGTGGCGAGGTAGGAGCGAAGCGCGCAGAATTCTTCCGCGCCGGCCATGGAGCGCATGCAGCTAGTGTTGCCCCCCGAGGGCGATCTCGCAGGGAACGCCAGCTTGTCCAGATCGTGCAGCTCACCATCAACGGGGACACCGGCCGCGCCAGCGGGCTAGCCGCGGAGCATCTGGCTGAATTCCCTGACGACGATCTGATCGGCCGCGTACAAGCCTGGCTGGCGCGTGGCTCACCTCCAGCGTGAGGGCTCATGCCCGGGCCGCAGCTTCAGCGGGCGGGCGCTGGCGCGGGCCGGGTCGGATGCACGACGTGATCCCGGTGCGCACAGTAGGCATCGAGGACCTGCCGCCCAAAATGCGGGCCAACTTGTTATGGTTTCCGCCAACCGAACAGGGGGCCGGCGTCGCTTGCATTTTTGGGTTATTATGTCCCTTTTCCGTACCAGACCTGGTTGTTGCACAGGCCCTGTGTTTTCCATTGGACGAGGTCAGTGCCCTCAGCCAGGCTGCCTCCCTGCGTACCTATCACCCAGCCGTCCTGGAGGTTCTGGAAGGCATCGTTGTATGGGCTTCCGCAACCGACAGGCTGGACCCGCCACCACTGGTCGGGGTGGTCGGTGCCGAGGCAGGGCCAGCCGACGAGCTTCGCGCCCTCAGCGGTGGAACCGCCTGCGACCCCGAGACACAAGGCGCCGTCGTTGCTTTCGAATTGGTCGTATTTGAATCCGTTCACCGTGGCCGTCGATCTGATGCTCCATTGCTGGTCCGGGTGGCCGTTGCAGTTCCACAGCACGGCATCGGTGCCGGGAGTGCTGCTCCCGCCCGCGAGGCCCATGCATTTGCCTGACTGCCAGTTGACCTCCTCGAACGTGGCGACAACTGCCGGGACCGGTATGGCCTTGGTGGGGCCCAGCCGATGCGCGGAGAGGGCTGCCGACTGCGACCGGAGGGGCGTGCCAGGCGTGACGACTCGCGCCTGGGCGGGAGCGGCGGCCGCGAGAGCACTGAGGCCCAGCGTGACCGCGCAGCCGAAGATCACGGCGCTTCTAGAGACCTTGGTTTTGAAGTTAGTCATGCACAATATCTCCTTTGCGAGATGATATTTGGCTACGCCGAAACGCCACTGCTGCCGCATCCGACGCGCCGCGACTCTCGTGACGGACGCCTTCACCGCCTCCTTTTCCTGGCATGACCGCTTAGCAGCGGCCGACTGATCACGGTTGCGGTGCTTTTTGGCTCCTCCTTAATGCAACGGCCCGCGGGCGAAGCAAATGTGAGGCATCGGTCGCCGCGGGTCCGGTGCCCTTAATCGGCAGTAGCCCTCTCGCCTTCTCAGCGCCCGGCGAGACGGGAGGGCGTGTCACTAAGGCGACGTTTACACAGAGCTGTGACATTCCGGTGATAACCGGGTGATAGGTTGCGTTCTGCCGAGTAGGGGCATCTGGCGGGTCGGGAGGCGCCGTGCAGTTCGGGGTGCTGGGGTCGTTGCGGGTGATGCCTCGAGATCTGGATGATCCGGGTCTGGCTTTGGCGCCCCGGTTGCGCGTGCTGCTTGCGGTACTGCTGTGGCGGGCCAACCACCCGGTGGCCGTCGATGACCTGGCTGAGCTGGTGTGGGACGGCGTGCCGCCCGCAGGCGCGGCGGAAGCGATTCGGGCCCTGGTCATGCGGCTCAGGCGTCGGCTGAGTGAGCGGGCCGCCCCCCAGGTAGTCACCCGTGCTCCCGGTTATGCGATCGAGGTAGGCACTGATGAGCTTGATGCGTCGCGGTTCGAGACGCTGGCCGCGGACGCGGGTGCGGCGCTTCGTGCCTGCCGGTGGGAGGACGCCGCGCAGACGGCCGCGGAGGCACTGGGATTGTGGCGCGGCTCACCGCTGGCAGATGTCCCGTCGCAGATACTGCGGGATCAGTGGGCACCGCACCTGGAGCAGCTGCATATCCAGGTGCTTGAATGGCGGGTCGAGGCCGACCTGAACGGCGGTCACCACGAGCGGCTGATCCCCGAGCTGCGGGACCTGGTATCGCATTACCCGCTGCGGGAGCACTTCCATGCCCAGCTCATGCTTGCCCTGGCCAGGAGCGGACGGCGGGCCGAGGCGCTCGGCGAATACCAGCGGGCACGCCGCACGCTGGACGCCGAGCTGGGCATCGCTCCCGGCGCTGAGCTGCGTCAGCTGCACGAGCGCGTGCTGGCCGAAGACGCCAGCCTGATCGCGCCGGCAGCCGCTCCCGCGGAGGTCTCGCCCGAGGCCGCCGCGACTGTTCCGCGCCAGCTGCCCGCGGCGCCGCGGTCTTTCGTCGGCAGGCACGCCGAGGTGATTGTGCTCAGCCGCCTGGCGGAGCAAGCCGGGGCACCTGGCGGCTCTCCGGGCACGGTGGTCATCTCGGCGATTGACGGGATGGCGGGTGTCGGCAAGACCGCTCTGGCCCTGCACTGGGCCCATCAGGTCGCCGACCAGTTTCCCGACGGCCAGCTCTACTGCGACCTGCGCGGGTTCGATCCGTCCGGCACCCCGGTGCCGCCCCAGGAAGCGATCCGCGGCTTTCTCGGCGCCTTCCAGGTTCCGCCGGAGCAGGTCCCGGCAAGCCTGGCGAACGCGGCAGGGCTGTATCGCAGTCTGGTGGCCGGACAGAAGATGCTGATCGTGCTGGACAACGCGCGCGACGCCGACCAGGTTCGCCCGCTGCTGCCGGCCAGCCTGGGCTGCCTGGTTGTGGTAACTAGCCGCCGCCAGCTGGCCGGCCTGGCCGCCGTTGAAGGAGCCCGGCTGCTCAATCTGGACGTGCTGACCGCTGCCGAAGCCCGCGAACTGCTCACCCGCCGCCTTGGCCCCGAACGCGCCGCCGCCGAACCGCACGCCGTCGACGAGCTTGCCGTGCTATGCGGGAGGCTGCCGCTGGCGCTGGCGATCACCGCAGCCCGTGCAGCAACCCAGCCTGACCACCCGTTGTCCACCCTGGCGGCCGAACTGCGCGGCGAACAAGGCCGACTCGACGCCCTGGACACCGCCGACCCGAACGCCACTGTCCGGGCCGTGTTCTCCTGGTCGCACCGGCAACTTGACGTCCCGGCCGCGCAGCTGTTCCGGATGCTCGGGCTGCACCCCGGGCCTGACGTAACCATCCCGGCCGCCGCCGGCCTCACCGGAACCAGACAGGACGCAGCCCGCCGGGCGCTACGGGAACTGACAGCAGCGAATCTGCTGACCGAGCGCCTGCCGGGCCGGTACGCCCTCCACGACCTGCTGCGCGCCTACGCCGCCGAGCAAGCCCGCCACACTGACAGCGACACCGACCGGCGCGAGGCCATCGGCCGGATGCTCGACCACTACCTGCACACCGCCGCCCATGCCAGCCTCCTGCTGGATCCTGCCAAGGAGCCGGTCACTCTCGCACCACCCAGGCCCGGCGCCGCCTGCGGGCAGCCCGCCGATCGCCGGCAGGCCGTGGCCTGGTTCGCAGCCGAGCACCAGGTCCTGCTCGCCGCCGTCACCCTCGCTGCCGGCGCCGGGTTCGACAGCCACGCCTGGCAGCTCGCCTGGGCCATGTCGCCCTTCCTGCAAGCCCGCGGGCACTACCCGGAATGGGCCGTGGCCCAGCGCACGGCGCTGGCCGCCGCGACCCGGCTGGGTGACACCGCCGCGCAGGCGCTATCCAGCCGGCTCCTGGCGGACGCGTGCTCTTACCTCGGCGACCACGATCAGGCTCACGGCCACTACGCCAGCAGCCTCACGCTGTACCAGCGGCTCGGCGACAGCCTCGGCCAGGCCAAAATCCAGCACAGTCTCAGCTTCGCAGCCGACCGGCAGGGCCGCTACGCGGACGCGCTCGGACACTCGGAGCAGGCGCTGCGCCGTTACCAAGCCATCGGCGACAAAGCGTCCGAGGCCGAAGCGCTCAACGCCATCGGCTGGTACCACGGGCTCCTCGGTGACTACCAGCAGGCCCGCGCGTTCTGCCGGCAGGCACTCACCCTCAGCACGGAAGCCGGCCACCATAAGCTCGAGGGACACGTCTGGGACAGCCTGGGGTACGCCGAGCACCACCTAGGCAACCTCGCCGAAGCCGCCGCCTGCTACCAGCGCGCGCTCAGCCTGAAACGAGAAGGCGGCGACCGCTCCAATGAAGCCGACACCCTCACCCACCTCGGCGACACCCACCACGCCGCCGGCGACATCGTCCAGGCCCGGGACGCCTGGAAGCAGGCACTGGCCATCCTCGAGAACCTGCAGCACTCCAACGCCGCCCAGGTCCGAGCCAGGCTCTCCGATTCGGTTAACTTGGGCGGCGTCATGTGAGTTGGTGTTCGCCTCAGCCACGGGCGTAAGCAGGGTCAGTAGCAAGTCGCGGGCGGCGAGATGGCGGCGCCCTGGTCAGCAGCCCTTCGAAGGTGCGCGCGCCGTACCGGGCTAGGCCCATCTGGTTGGCATCTCCTTGAAGGAGGTCTCGACCCCAGGTGCGGGGCCTGGTGCCGGCGCGGCGGGCGCGCTGCCGGGCGGTGAGCATGTGCTGGCAGAACCTGGCTGCTGGCGGGCACAGCGGAGCCGGGACGGCGTCGGGGCGGCGCTGGCGCCGCCCGGGCCCGGTGCGATCCGCCGCTGTCACCAGTGGCTGCGGATCCTGCCGGACGGCATGAGTGACAGCACTGACGGCGGTAACTGTCCGTCGGCCAGGGCGGGTCAGGCCAGTTCCGGGCGGAGCAGCCGGAACATCCGCGGGGCCAGGCGGGCTAGGGGAACAGGTATCTGCCGTCGCTGGCGGGCTGGCCTGCCGGGCATCCGCATGGCCGCCATGCCCAGGTAGTGCATGGCCGCCACGCCCAGCCCGGTGATCAGGCCGCCGGCCAGCAGCGTCTCCTTCCCCCGTACACGACGGTAGAAGACCGCAACACCGATCATCCGGAAATCAGGAAAAGCCCCAGGTCAGAAGTGTCGGGTAGCGGCGGCGCATTGCTGCGCCGCCGCCCCCTCAGAACCGGGCGGGCGGGTTTTCCCCGCGCCTCGGCTCAAGCAAGCCGCGAGGGCTCGGCGGGTGCTGAAGGTGTTTCCGGTCTCCTGCGGTCGCGGGCTTGGAGGCTGCGGTGGCAGGAGGTGTGCACTAGGCGGGTCCGGGTTCCGTCCGGCGGGCCGTCTCGGTCGTGGGTGAGATAGCTGGCGGCTATCGCCCTGCGGGTGAGACTCTGCCGCTATCGTTCCCATTGCAGCGGGGATTGCGGCGGCTGGTCAGCGGAGAGAAGGTGTTGCCCGCAGAGGGGGCAGCGCCCGTCCTGCTTGGTGAGCAGGGCCAGGTGGCAGCCGTCCAGCGGGGGCTTGATCTTCCTGCGCCGCTTGGCCCGGTACTCGGTCAGGTCCGGGTCGTCGGGGGACGCCCCGGGCAGGACGAGCTGGTGCCGGACGATGGAAGTCCAGGAGAAACGGACCAGGTAACGGGCTTGGCCATCGGCCGCCCGCTCGCCGGGTACCCAGCGGTCGTTCCTGAACTTGCGGAACTTGCCGAAGTAGCGTCTGGCGATCCACTTCTTCGGCTTGCCGGGGTGCCTGTGCCTGGCCCGCCGCCAGGTGAGCCACCACAGGTAGTGGTCCAGTTCGTTGAAGATCTCGCTGGAGACCACACCCCGGTAGTAGGCCGCCCAGCCCCGGATGACGGGGTTGAGCCTGGCGATCAGCGCCATCACCGGCGAGCCGCGCATCGCGCGCACCTCGTCGGCGAGCCTCTTGCGTACTCGCCTGACCGCGTCCCGGCTCGGTTTGATCAGCAGCTTCCCGTTCGGGTAGCGGCGCAGGTTGAACCCGAGGAAGTCAAAGCCTTCACCGCAGTGCACGACTTTCGTCTTGCTCTCGTTGAAAACCAGCCCCCGGGGCCCCAGCCACCGTGCCAGCCGGTCCTTGACCCGGTGGGCCTCCTGCCCGGAATAGCAGCAGACCACCAGGTCGTCGGCATACCTCACCAGGACCGGGGTCCCTTCCCGCGCTCGCCCGGCAGTCACTCCGGACATGCGGTAACGGACTCCCGCGGCCTCCTCCAGCCCGTGCAGCGCCACGTTCATCAGCAACGGGCTGATCACACCGCCCTGGGGCGAGCCCGCCTCGGTCGGCGTGAGCATCTCGCCCTCGACCACGCCGGCCTTCAGCCATCGCCCGATCAGCGCCCTGGCCGGGAACCCGTCGAGCGCGGCCAGAAGCCGCCCGTGGCCGATGTTGCCGAACGCCGCCGACAAGTCGGCGTCCAAGACCCATACCCGGTTGGCCCGCGGGCCGCGCAGGGTGCCGAACAGGGTCTCGATCGCGTCGGCGCAGCTCCGGCCCGGCCGGAACCCATACGATCTGGG
>Ga0307478_10004326_pt1 | contig 10161 bp, 9 predicted proteins | sample atmos_gasesECM4C_2_FD_203713 | JGI IMG/M metagenome (GOLD analysis project Ga0307478, IMG submission 203713) | Hardwood forest soil microbial communities from Morgan-Monroe State Forest, Indiana, United States - atmos_gasesECM4C_05 | ecosystem: Environmental > Terrestrial > Soil > Temperate...
ACGGGCTAAACGGCGTCGGAAAGGCCGACCGTCGCCGCTTCGGCTGCGCCTTTCCCGCGGCGGAGAGGTGACAGCGTGGGAAATGTGACGGTGATCGGCGCCCAGTGGGGCGACGAAGGCAAGGGTCGGGTCATCGACTGGCTGTCCGCCCGCGCCGAGGTGGTGGTCCGTTTCCAGGGCGGCAACAACGCCGGCCACACGATCGTAGTCGGCAACACCGTCTACAAACTGTCCCTGCTCCCGTCCGGTCTCGTGCAGGGCAAGCTGTCGATCATCGGCAACGGCGTGGTGGTGGATCCCTGGTCATTGGCGGCCGAGATCGATTCCGGCCGCGGGCAAGGCCTGACGATCACGCCTGATCTGCTGGTCCTGGCCGACAATGCTTGTCTGGTTCTGCCGCTTCACCGCGACCTGGATGCCGCCCGCGAGGCGCGCGCCGGGGCCAACAAGATCGGCACCACCGGGCGCGGCATCGGTCCCGCATATGAGGACAAGGTTGGCCGCCGAGCCATCCGGGTGGCCGACCTGGCCGATCCGGCGGCGCTGCCGGCCAAGATCGAGCGTCTGCTCGCCCACCATGGCGCCCTGCGCGAAGGGCTTGGATTGGCCGCCGTCGACCCGGTCGTCCTGATGGCCGATCTGCTGGCCATCGCGCCTAAGGTCCTGCCGTTCGCGAAAGCGGCCTGGCGGGTAATGGCCGAGGTGGCGGCCGCAGGTCGCCGCGTGCTGTTCGAGGGCGCCCAGGCGACGCTGCTCGATGTCGATCATGGCACCTATCCCTTCGTTACCTCCTCGAACACCGTCGCCGGCCAAGCCGCGGCCGGGGTCGGCGTCGGGCCGAAGGCGATCGGCCGGGTGCTGGGCATAATGAAGGCCTATTGCACCCGAGTGGGCGAGGGGCCGTTTCCGACCGAGCAGTCCAACGAAGTGGGCCGCAGGCTCGGCGAACGCGGCAATGAATTCGGCACGGTGACCGGGCGGCCGCGGCGCTGTGGATGGTTCGACGCGGTGTTGGCGCGCCAGTCGGTGGCCCTGGGTGGGATCGAGGGCGTCGCTCTGACCAAGCTCGATGTGTTGGACGGCTTCGAGACCTTGAGGATCTGCACCGGCTATCGCATCGGCGAGCGAAGCCTCGACTATCTGCCGGCGGGCTTGACCGACCAGGCGGCTGTCACGCCGATCTACGAAGACATGCCCGGTTGGCGCGAGGCCACGCGCGGCGCGCGCGATTGGTCGGCTCTGCCCGACGCGGCGGCGGCTTATGTCCGCCGTCTGGAAGCGCTGGTGGGCGCGCCAGTGTTCCTGCTGACCACCAGCCCGGAACGGGACGATCTCATCCTGCTTCGGGACCCGTTCGAGTAGAGCCGCGCCAACCCGTCACGCGTCGACGAGATTCTGCTCCAGGGCCGCGGCGCGCATGGCCTTCTGCAGCTTCTCGAAGGCGCGGACCTCGATCTGGCGCACCCGCTCGCGGCTGACGCCGTATTCGGCGGCGAGGGTCTCCAGCGTGGTCGGATCGTCCCTGAGGCGGCGCTCGGTGAGAATGTGCCGTTCGCGGTCCGAAAGTTCGGTCATGGCCTCTTCCAGGAGTCCCATGCGCAGGGAGCGCTCTTCATCCTCCGCCAGACGTGTCTCCTGGCTCACCGCGTCCTTGTCCTCCAGCCAGTCCTGCCACTCGTTCTCGGAGTCCGCGCGCAGCGGCGCGTTCAGCGAGGCGTCGGGCCCGGACAGCCGGCGGTTCATCGAGATGACTTCGGAGTCGAGCACGCCCAGCTTGTCGGCGATCTGCCGCACCTGATCTGGACGCAGGTCGCCCTCGTCCAGCGCGCTGATCTCGCTCTTGGCCTTGCGCAGGTTAAAGAACAGCTTCTTCTGCGCCGCCGTCGTGCCCATCTTCACCAGGGACCACGAGCGCAGGATGTATTCCTGGATCGAGGCCCGGATCCACCACATCGCGTAGGTGGCCAGTCGGAAGCCCTTGTCCGGCTCGAACTTTTTGACCGCCTGCATCAGCCCGACGTTGCCTTCGGAGATCACCTCGCCGATCGGCAGACCATAGCCGCGGTAGCCCATGGCGATCTTGGCCACCAGACGCAGGTGCGAGGTGACCAGCCTATGGGCGGCGGCCGGGTCCTCATGCTCGCGCCAGCGTTTGGCGAGCATGAACTCCTCGTCCTTGCCGAGCATTGGAAACTTGCGGATTTCCGTCAGATAGCGGGAGAGGCCGCCATCAGGCGACATGACGGAAAGCGCGTTAACTGCGGCCATGTGTCTTTCAGTTCCCCTTGGGAGTGGCCATTTGGCGTGCGATCGCGCGTGGCGCGACACTCCATTCAATCGCCTAAATAGGTATTGGTTGCGGCCGGTTTAAGACGCGCCGGCAGCAGGCTTTCTGGGGTCGGCGCCAGAGCCGCTAAAGCGTCTCGAGCGCGGCCTCCAGCTTGGCCATGTCGTCCGGTGGCTCGGTCTCGAACCTGAGCGGCTCGTGCGTGATCGGATGGCGAAAGGCCAGCAGGGCGGCGTGCAGGGCCTGACGCCTCAGCCCGGTGGCGGTCATAGCCGCCTTCACCGCGGGGGCTGGCGCGCCGGCGCCATAGGTCGGATCGCCGAGGCAAGGCGCGCCCTTGTGCGCCAGGTGGACGCGGATCTGGTGGGTGCGACCGGTCTCCAGAGTGCAGCGGACCTTCGCCGCCAGCGGACGCTCGCGTGGGCCGAACGCGCGCGCGACCGCATAGTGGGTCACCGCCTCGCGCCCACCGGCGGGCAGCACCGCCATTTTCTTGCGGTCTCGCGTGGAGCGGCCGATGCGGGTGATGACCGTGCCTTTAGCGGGTGCGGGAACGCCGCGGGTCAAGGCGACATAGGCGCGGTCGATGTCGTGGGCGGCGAACAGCGCCGAGAGGCCTCGATGGGCCAGGTCGGTCTTGGCCGCCACCATGACGCCGGAGGTCATCTTGTCCAGCCGGTGGACGATGCCGGGGCGGGCTACGCCGCCCACGCCCGACAGGGAAGCGCCGCAGTGGTGGATCAGCGCGTTGACCAGGGTGCCCGCCGGGCTGCCTGGGGCCGGGTGGGCGGACATGCCGGCCGGCTTGTCGATCACGATTAGGTGCGCGTCCTCGAACAGCACGCTCAGCGCCAGGTCCTCGGGCAGGGGCGTCGCCGGCGCGGGCGGCGGTATGGCCAGCCAGTAGGACCCCGGTTCGGCGCGAGCGGACGGATCGTCCATCTTCACCGCGTCGCGGGTCACAGCGCCCTCCAGCATCAGCGCCTGGACGCGAGCCCGCGACAGCGCCGGCAACGCGTCAGCCAGGGCGCGGTCGAGGCGCCCCGCGGGATCGACGAGGGTGACTTCGATCGCCTCAGGCTCAGTCAAGGCGCCGGTCAAGGCCGCTCCGCCAGGGCGCTGTCCTCCACCACCCGATAGAAGCACGAACGGAAGCCCACGTGACAGGCGCCGCCGTCGCCGCCCGGAATGACCTTGAGCCACACGGCGTCCTGATCGCAGTCGATGCGCACCTCCTGGACCGCCTGCACCTGGCCGCTGGTCTCGCCCTTGCGCCACAGTGCGCCGCGCGAGCGGCTAAAATAGTGCGCCTCGCCCGTGCGAAGGGTCCGGTCCAGGGCTTCGGCGTCCATCCAGGCCAGCATCAGAACCTCGCCGCTGCGGGCGTCGGTGGCGACCGCGGCGATCAGGCCGTGTTCATCGAAACGGGGCGCGAGCACCGCCCCGCGCTCGAGGCTCTGGGTGTCTGGGGCGACCGGGAAGGAGGGCTTGCTCATGATCGCCGATATGGGGCCTGTAACGGGCTCAACGCCAGCCCGGCCGTCGCAACGGAGTTCCGCCTTTGAGCCTGAAGGACCGGATCAAAGCCAGGGTCGAGGCCATGCAGTCGCGCCTGCGACCCTGGGCGGACCGGAGCCGGGTGCGTGGGTGGCTGTTCGAAGTCTTCCTGTTCGGCCTGAAGCAGGCCTGGGCGAGCCTGTTTGGCGCGGCAATGCTGACGCTCCTGGTGGGTACGCACTTCCTTTGGCCGATGCTGTGGCCGCATGGCTCGCCGATCGCCCGCTACGACTTCCTGGTCCTGGCCGCGGTCACCATCCAGGTCGCGATGCTGGCCACCCGGTTGGAGCATTGGGACGAAGCGCTGGTAATCCTGATTTTTCACATCGTCGGCACACTGATGGACATGTTCAAGACCGCACATGGCTCGTGGGTCTATCCTGAAGCGAGCCTGCTCAGGCTGGGCGGCGTGCCCCTGTTCTCGGGCTTCATGTACGCCAGCATCGGTAGCTACATCGCCCGCATCTGGCGCCTGATGGACTTGCGCTATGAGCGTCTCCCGCCGCTTTGGGCCCCATGGGTCCTGGCGGTGTTGAGCTACGGCAATTTCTTCACGCACCATTTTGTCCCCGACATCCGCCTGGGCCTGTTCGCCCTTTCGGCCCTGATCTGGCGCCGGACCTGGGTCCAGTTCACGCCCGATCGCAAGGTCAGGCGCATGCCTTTGCTGGTGAGCGCGCTCCTGGTGGCGGCGTTCATCTGGATCGCAGAGAATCTAGGCACCTTCGCCACCGCCTGGGTCTACCCCAGCCAGGCCCGTCATTGGGCGCCGGTGGGGCCGGCCAAGATCGGCGCCTGGTACTTGCTGGTGACCCTAAGTTTTGTGCTCGTCACCCTCGTACGTCGACCCGCCAGCGTGGCTGTGGCGTCCTCCAGCCTGGAGACGGCTGACCTAGTGAAGGCGCCGATAGCCTGACTGAGCGTCAGTGGCTATATCAGCGCCGCTCATGACCCTCACCCTGTACGACACCATGACCCGGGCCAAGCGGCCCTTCGTTCCGGTCAATCCAGACCGGGTGACGATGTATGTATGCGGCCCCACGGTCTACAATTACGCCCACATCGGCAACGCCCGCCCGGTGGTGGTGTTCGATCTCCTGTTTCGGTTGCTGCGCAGGCGCTATGGCGCGGACCACGTGCTCTACGCCGCCAACGTCACAGACGTGGACGACAAGATCAATCTCAAGGCGGCCGAGGAAGGCGTGGCCATCGACGTGGTCACCGCGCGCTATCTCGACGCCTATCACGCCGACATGTCGGCCCTGGGCGCGCTCAAGCCCACCTTCGAGCCCCGCGCCACCCAGACCATGGACGTAATCATCGACATGATCGGGCGCCTCGTGCGGGCCAACGCCGCCTACGAGGCCGAGGGCCACGTGCTGTTCAACACCGCGGCCTACACCGGCTACGGCGAGCTTTCTGGCCGCTCGCTCGATGACATGATCGCCGGCGCCCGCGTGGAAGTGGCGCCGTACAAACAGCACCCGGCCGACTTCGTGTTGTGGAAGCCGTCCAAGCCCGGCGAGCCGGAGTGGGCGAGCCCCTTCGGGCGGGGCCGGCCTGGCTGGCATATCGAATGCTCGGCAATGATCGAACAGACCCTGGGCCTTCCGATCGACATCCACGGCGGCGGCAACGACTTGATCTTCCCCCACCACGAGAACGAACGGGCTCAGGGGATTTGCGCCGGGGGCCGCCCGGGGAACTACGCCAACTACTGGCTGCACAATGGCTTCCTGAACATGGGTTCGGAAAAGATGTCCAAGAGCCTGGGCAATGTGGAGTTGGTGCACTCGCTGGTGGCGCGCTGGCCGCCCGAGGCCCTGCGCTGGGCGCTGCTCGCCTCGCACTACCGCCAGCCGCTGGCCTGGAGCGACGAGGTTGTCGCCGCCGCTAAGAGCGCGCTGGATACGCTCTATGGCGCGCTCCGGAGGGCGGCGGACGTCACCCCCTCCACCAACGAGCCGTCTCCCGATTTCCTCGCCGCGCTAGACGATGACCTCAACACGCCTCGGGCCAACGCCGAGATGTTTGCTTTGGCCAAGCGCCTGGAGGGCGGGACGGACGCAAAGCGCGCCCTGGCCAAGGGCCAGCTACTGGCGGGCGGCGTCCTGACCGGGTTCCTCATCGCCGACCCGCAGGCCTGGTTCCACGGCGGAGCCGATCCGGCCCTCACAGCCCATGTGGACGCGCTAATCGCCGAGCGCGCCCAGGCTCGCAAAACCAAGGACTGGACCCGCGCCGACGCCATCCGCGACGAGATTTCGAGTCTTGGGGTCGAGGTGATGGACGGATCGGACGGGGCCAGCTGGAAGCTCAGGGAGCGGGCCTGATGCGCGTCAAGCTCGAGCACCGCACCGGCGTGCGCGCGCCGGCCGAGACCATTTGGAGCGTGCTCTACGACATTGAAGCCTGGCCGCGCTGGAACCCGCTCTACACCAAGGCGGCGGGGGTAATCCGCATCGGCTCGCCCCTCGAGCTGGAGGTGGTGCTGCCGGGCCAGGCGCCCCGCGCCATCCGCCCGGTCGTCCTCGACTGGGTTCCCAACGAGCAGATTCTGTGGCGTCTCACCATGCTCGGCGGACTGGTCAAATCCATGCGCTATTTCGAGATCGAGGAGCTTGTCCCCGGTTCGTGCATCTTCTCCAACGGTGAGATGTTCGACGGCCTGCTGGGGCCGAGCGTGGCCAAGCGGATGCGCGGTCCGATCCGGGCCGGCTTCCGGGCCATGGGCGAAGCGGTCAAGGCCCTGGCCGAAGGGGCCGCTGCGGCGATCGAGCCGGAGCTGCCTCTGAGCTGACCGGCGCCGCAGTCGGCCGGCAACTGGTTTTTTGCCGCAGACGGGCCAATATGGGCGGGCATGATCGACGATCTCTATTCGGCCAAGATCCTCACCCTGGCGGCCAACCTGCCCCATGCCGGGCGGCTTTCCGCGCCGGACGCCTCGGCCGAGAAGGTCGCCAAGCTGTGCGGCAGCCGGGTGGTGGTCGATGTGGTCATGGACGGAACGCGGGTCGTCGATTTTGCCCAGGACGTGAAGGCCTGCGCGCTTGGCCAGGCCGCCGCTGCCGTGCTGGGCGCACACGTGATCGGCGCCGAGGTCGCCGAAATCGAAATGGCGCGCGACGCCTTCCGTGCTATGTTGAAACAGGGCGCGAGCGCGCCCGATGGACGCTTTTCGGACCTCTTCATGCTCGAACCGGTCAAGGACTATCCCGCTCGCCACGCCTCCGCGATGCTCGCGTTCGAGGCGACGGCAGAAGCGTGCGCCAAGGCTCTGGCGAAGCGAACTAGTCCCGCTGACGCGGCCTGAGCGGCCCGTTCCGCTCGAATTTGAGAGACCCGATCGCGTCGGCATGAATCTCTACCAGAGCGTCATCCGCGTCTCTCACCTTGCCTATAAGGTGACGCTATCGCCCTGGATCGGGCGCCAGTGCCGCTTCCAGCCCACGTGCTCGGACTATGCGGCCGAGGCCCTGATCCGGCATGGACCGGTGCGCGGGAGTTGGCTCGCGGCGCGCCGCCTGTGCCGTTGTCATCCCTTCGGCGGCTCGGGGTACGACCCCGTACCGCCCCGCCGTGAGAGTCTTGAGAATGATCGATCTGAAATTTCCCGACGGCCGATCGCGCCAGTTCGACGACGGCGTCACGGGCGCCGAGGTGGCGGCGTCGATCGCCCCCTCGCTGGCCAAGAGAGCCCTGCTGGTCAAACTTGACGGGCAGCTTCTGGATCTCGCCCGCCCCCTGGAGCGCAGCGGGTCGGTGGAGATCGTCACCCGCGACAGCCCCGAGGCGCTGGACGTCATCCGCCACGACACCGCCCACGTGCTGGCCGAGGCGGTCCAGGAGCTGTTCCCGGGCACGCAGGTGACCATCGGCCCCAATGTCGAGGACGGTTTCTACTATGACTTCGCCCGCGACGAGCCGTTCTCATTGGACGATCTGGCCAAGATTGAAGCGCGCATGCGCCAGATCGTCGATCGTGACGAGCCGATCACCCGCGAAGTGTGGGACCGCGGCGAGGCTATCGCCCACTTCGCCGGCATCGGCGAGGTCTACAAGGCCGAGATCATTGGCGACATTCCCGCTGGCGAGCTGATCACCGTCTATCGCCAGGGAGCGTGGAAGGACCTGTGCCGGGGCCCCCACCTGCCGTCCACGCGCCATGTGGGCAAGGCGTTCAAGCTCACCAAGCTCGCCGGCGCCTATTGGCGGGGCGATCAGAGGAACGCCCAGCTCCAGCGCATCTACGGCACAGCCTGGGCCTCCGACGCCGACCTCGCAGCGCATCTGACACGCATCGAGGAGGCTGAGAAACGCGACCATCGCAAGCTGGGCGTGGCCATGGACCTGTTCCACATCCAGGAAGAGGGCCGGGGCATGGTGTTCTGGCACGCCAAGGGTTGGACGCTCTACCGGGTGCTGGTCGAGTACATGCGTCGGCGGCTGGAGGGCGCCGGTTACCAGGAGGTCAAGACGCCCCAGATCCTCGACCGCTCTCTGTGGGAGCGCTCCGGCCACTGGGCCAAATTCCACGCCTTCATGTTTATCTGCGAGACCGACGAAGGCGAGACCCTGGTGGTCAAGCCGATGAACTGTCCCGGCCACGTGCAGATCTTCAACCATGGCCAGCGCAGCTATCGCGAGTTGCCGATCCGCATGGCCGAATTCGACGGCCTGCATCGCAACGAGGGCTCGGGCGGGCTCCTGGGTCTCCTGCGCGTGCGACAGATGGCCCAGGATGACGGCCACATCTTCTGTCGCGAGGATCAGGTCGAGTCCGAGACGGTGGATTTCGTCCACCTGCTCAACTCGATCTACGCCGATCTTGGCGTCGAGCTCGATTCGGTGAAACTCGCCCTGCGGCCGGAGCAGCGCTTCGGCACGGACGAACAGTGGACGATCGCCGAGGATACGCTCGAGCGGGCGGCCCGGGCCGCGGGGGTGGATGTGGAACGGGTCCCCAACGAGGGCGCCTTCTATGGCCCCAAGCTCGAGTTCCATCTGAGGGACGCCATCGGCCGCACCTGGCAGTGCGGCACGCATCAGCTCGACTATGTGCTGCCTGAGCGGCTCGAGGCCAGTTACATCGGCGAGGACGGCGCCAAGCACGGGCCGGTGATGCTCCACCGGGCGATCCTCGGCTCGCTTGAGCGTTTCATCGGCGTACTCATCGAGCATTACGCCGGCGCCTTTCCCCTATGGCTGGCCCCGGTTCAGGTGACGGTGGCGACCATCACCCAGGATGCCGATGACTACGCCTTGGCGGTCGCTGCACGGCTTCGGCGGGCCGGTCTGCGGGTGGAGACCGATCTGCGCAACGAGAAGGTCGGCTACAAGGTACGCGAGCACTCCTTGGCCAAGGTCCCGGTGATCGCTGTGGTCGGTCGACGCGAGGCCGATGAGGGCAAGGTGGCGCTGCGCCGGCTGGGTTCTCAGGCCCAGGAGGTGTTGAGTCTGGAAGAGGCGGCCGGCGCCTTGGTTTCGGAGGCGATGCCGCCAGATCTCAAGCGCGCCGGGTCACCAGGGTAGCTGTTGTCCGTTGGTTGCGACGCTGGCCTAGTGTCCGACGTCGCGCCACACGCCGCGGTAGGTCGCCCACAGCAGGCCGGAGAACAGGACCAGGAAGATCATCGCCGCGAGGCCGACCTGTTTGCGTTCCTCCATCTTGGGGTCGGCGGCCCATTCGAGGAAAGCGGCCACGTCCCAGGCTTCCTCCTGCAGGCTCGGCTTGGTTCCGTCGTCGAAGGTCACCTTGCCCGAGGAGAGCGGCGGCGGCATGGCGATGAAGCCGCCAGGCGGCACGTGATGAGGATCGCCTTTCCAGTAGGCTGTCATGTCGCCAGGAATGTAGGGGTCGTAGTATTTGCCCGCCGGCATCGCCATGCCGTGCGGCGCGTTGGCGGTGTCGCTGGTCACGATCGAATAGATGTAGGCCGGGCCGCCCTCGCGGGCCTTGGCCAGCAGCGACATGTCGGGCGGCAGGGCGCCGCCGTTCGCCGCCTTGGCGGCGATAGAGTTGGCGTAGGGGTTGGGGAAATAGTCGGCGCTGGTCCCGGGGCGTTTGATCGCCTCGCCTGTCTCGGAATCGACGTCGGGAATCTGGTAGTCGGCCGCGATCGCCTTGACCACCGGATTGTCGTTGGGGTTGGGGTATTTCGGATCCCAGAACGGGCCGCCCTTATCGCCGAGGTTCCTGAACGCGACCATGTTCATCGAGTGACAGGAGGAGCAGACCTCCCGGTAGACCTTGTAGCCGCGCTGGAGCTGGGCCTGGTCGTACATGCCGAGCGGCCCTTCGAACGTCCAATGGACGT
>Ga0307478_10004328_pt1 | contig 10160 bp, 9 predicted proteins | sample atmos_gasesECM4C_2_FD_203713 | JGI IMG/M metagenome (GOLD analysis project Ga0307478, IMG submission 203713) | Hardwood forest soil microbial communities from Morgan-Monroe State Forest, Indiana, United States - atmos_gasesECM4C_05 | ecosystem: Environmental > Terrestrial > Soil > Temperate...
CGTTGTTTTTCGCGGGCGTGCTACCGAGTCTCGCTCGATCAACTCGATCGAAAGGAGCCGCAACTCCGAAGTGTACGGTACATCTCCAGCGACGATCGAAGCTGCCACTTGCCCCTTGGTTCTTGACGGTTGCCGAATTGTGGTCAGCGCAGGAACACAGCTAGTGGCTTGGGGTATGTCGTCAAATCCGACGATGGAAAGATCTCGCGGCACCTGTAACCCGAGTTGAGCGGCAGCGTGCAGCGCCCCGATCGCCATCCGGTCACTCATGGAAAATATCGCGGTTGGTCGGCCACGTTTTTGTTTCAGGAGACTCTTGGTCCAAAAAGACGCTTCGGCGTCGTCATTAGTCCGAATCTCGCAGATTGGGACCGCTGCCGGATCAACCCCAACCTTCCTTAAGACATCGGCATACCCCAAAAGGCGTTGCCGCGTCACGGAGGCGCGACATTTCTTGACTCGCTCATCGGTTGCCAGGCCGGAGTATCCGTCGGGCATCATCTCCAAAGATAGAATGGCTATCCGGTGATGGCCGAGTTGTAAGACATGGTGAGCGATCGTCCTTGCCGCGGCTCGATCGTCGATTCCGACGGCTGCGACCGCGGGGAGTTTGCTCATATCCACGGTCACCGTGGGCAGCTGTCTGCCCAGGATGCGTCTGACAATCGAACTATGGTCGGGGATGGCGTAGAGGATGAAGCCATCGACGGCCACTTTGTCGACGGCGGTCAGCCGGGAGTCATCCGGCACCGGAGGTAAGACGGTTAACCCGTACTGGTGTTTTTCGCAGACCTCGGAGATTCCGGCCATAAATGCGGACGCATTGGAATCTTCAAAGAGGTGCGGAATAGGATCGGGATTAAAGAGGGCGATGGCACCAGCCAGTCCGGTTCTGAGCATTCTACCGGAGGGGCGGGGTCCGTGGTAACCAAGGTTTGCGGCAGTAGAGAGAATGCGTTGCCGGAGACTGGCTGACAGTTCCTCGGGACGGTTAAAGGCGTTCGATATGGTCATGGCCGAGACGCCGAGGTGCTTGGCCAAGGATTTCAGGTTTACCCCGTCTCGCAGAGGTGCACTAGATTTAGCTGGGGCGGCTGGGCGCACAAGGCAACTCCGTCTTGCTGACTATAACGTTAAAGACACAAAGTCTTCCCTATTATCTTTAACGTTAAAGTCAAGCCCTTTCTCGTTTTGGAGAGAGAGGGACTGACCGTTGTCCTCAGACCTTGTCCGGGCTGGAGGGAACTGTAGATCCTTTATTGAGCAAGCGATCGAGTAACCGAAAGCTTCTCAACACCTGGAGCAAGTCGGTGCCGATTTAAACAACGTCGGGCAGGCCGCTTTGCGGTTTGGCAGTTTTATGAACTGTTAAATAAGCGGCGACGTTCGGTAAGGATGAGCGGAAGCTCGTCCCTATCGGGCATCAACGATAGCTATCGCTTGGCGTGGCTTGTGAATTCATCGGTGAGCCCATGAATCCCGTATTCCAACCAGAATCTTCTGCGCAACCCGCCAGAAGCGTGAGTGCACCCAGACCCAAAACGGTTGCGATCAACAAGAGATAGCCCTTCATAAGGCCAACCATTCACGGCTGGTTTTTAGAGTCAAACAATGCTCGTTTGACGGCCCAGATCCGTTTCAGGCGGCCATGGTGCGGTAGGGAAGCCGATGAACGCGCTCCGTAGGAGCAAAATCTTTATCGCTTTGACCAGCCCGAAAAATAAAGATTCTACGTAAACATTGACATGACAAAGGCTTGCCCAATGCCGAGGTTGCTCGGAAACACGGAGTCAACCTATGCCAGACGAGAAGACGTTTAGAATCCCTGCCGGGCTACGCGGAATGGATTTACTGGATACGCCGCTTTGGAATAAGGGCACGGCGTTCAGCGATCGGGAACGAGATATTTTTGGTCTGCACGGGCAACTACCTCCCCAGATTGAGACGCTGGCGGAGCAGGCCAAACGCGTATACGAGGCGTACCAAGCGAAGGACAATGATTTGGAGCGCCATATCTATCTTCGGGAGTTGCAAGATAGAAATGAAACCCTGTTCTACCGTCTGATGGTTGAACACGTGGTCGAGATGATGCCGATGGTCTACACGCCAACCGTGGGCTTAGCCTGCCAGCAATTCAGCCATATCTATCGGCGTCCCCGAGGTTTGGCCATTTCCTATCCGTTAAAAGATTCGATCGAGCAAATACTACGGAATCGGCCTAACCCGGATGTTGACGTGATTGTGGTTACCGATGGAGAACGGATCCTGGGGCTTGGGGACCAGGGCTTTGGCGGCCTAGGTATTCCCATTGGGAAACTTTCGCTCTATTCGTTGATCGGCGGTATCCATCCTTCACGGACGTTACCGATCATCCTCGATGTCGGTACTAACAACGAGCAACGGTTGAACGATCCGGAATATCTCGGTTGGCGGCATGAAAGAATAACCGGATCGGAATACTACGACTTTATCGATCGGTTTGTAGATGCGGTTAAGGCGGAGTTACCCAGAACTTGTCTGCAATGGGAGGATTTCGCGACGCATAATGCGCGCCCACTGTTGCTGCGTTATCAGAATGAGTTGCTCACCTTTAATGACGATATTCAGGGTACCGCAGCGGTTACCCTGGGGGCAATTATAGGAGGGTCTAAAGTCGCGAAGAAAAAGATCTCGGATCATCAAATCGTTTTTGTCGGCGCAGGCTCAGCGGCTATCGGTGTCGCCGATTACTTACGATTTGCCATGTTAGCTGAAGGTCTATCCGAGAAAGAGGCGGTGAGCCGCTTTTGGATCGTTGATAAGGATGGGTTGCTGGATTCAGATCGTCAGGACCTTGTTGAAGAACAAAAGCGATACGCTCGAGATCGAAACGAAATCGCGGATTGGCCTCGGAATGGGCATGGGACGATTGGTTTACCGGAATTGATTAATAAGATCGATGCGACGGTCCTGATTGGTCTTTCGACGGTACACGGGATTTTTTCTGAGCCGATCGTCCGCGAGATGGCTAAAAAGGCCGAGCGCCCAATCATTTTTCCGCTGTCGAACCCAACCAGCCATTCTGAGGCGATTCCGGCGGATTTAATTTCTTGGACCGAAGGGAGGGCGCTTGTTGCCACCGGTTCGCCGTTTGGCCCGGCCAAGTATGGCGGAAAGAGTATCGACATCGCCCAATGTAACAATGTCTACATTTTTCCTGCGGTGGGTCTTGGGTTAGTTGCGTCGCAGGCGCAGCGAGTCACAGATAAGATGCTGTTGGCGGCAGCGAATGCGTTAGGCGAGAACTCGCCCGCTATCAAAGATCCCACGGCTTCTTTGCTGCCCGGCGTGCAGAACATTCGGGATATTGCTCGCGAGATAGCGTTTGCTGTCGGAATAGCCGCTCAACAAGAAGGCCTCGCACCCAAAGTTGATGAGACGGAGTTTCGCCGGCGGGTTACGGAATCGCAATGGACGCCGGCGTACGTGGGGTATGAGGGGTAGAGGCTGACACCTCGGTAGGGATGAGCTCCCGCTCATCCGAAATGTCGTTGACGATACCGAGTCAGAGGCTTAGCCGCACCAAGAGCACAAACACGGACGAGCAGGAGCTCGTCACTACCGAAACTCACCCCTACCGTTAGAAGAAACTCAAGTGATTCAATCCTTCCTGTAATTCTACATCCACCGGGGCAGGGCGTGCGCTGCTCAGCAGGTAGACAAGTTGCATTGGGCTGGCGTCTGCCGGCACCTCTCGCGGGTGATCGTTTTCGTTGTCGACAATCCATTCAGATTTATCGGGCAAGTTATAAACCACAAACACGTGACTGCCGGTGATATCGGTGTCGCGAATATGCCATCGATAAAAAATCAGCCGGCCGTGAATCCCGTTGGCTGCGAGTTTTGAAGAAAGAGCGACCGCATAGTCCATGCATTCACCATCTTTACCTTTGCCATGGATCGCCGGGTCGCTGGCGAGACGATAATGTAAAGGCTCCTGGCTGAGCGAAAAGGCGCTAACAAGTAGGCCACCCCCAATAAAAATAAGTACCGCTGTTATAATTCGTTTCATCGTTACCCTTCGGTTCTGGCTGAAGCGGTCCCAGTCCGGCTTTTTTCCCCTCGAGAAACAGCAGTCCTCTCTTCCGTTACATAGTTCGAGCAGGTGAGGCTGCCCGGTTGGTAAGGTTCGGACCTGAGAGACGGATCCCTCCCTCATCGAAGGAACGTTTTCCTTCGCCGATTTTCTAAGGGTTTGCTCAGACTAGGAGCTTAGCGTGTCCTAAGCTTCTTAACCGATCCCACCCTTTCCTTAAGCGCCTCATAGAGCGCGTGGAACTGTGCGTACTTCATAATCAATACGCGTTTCAAATAAAGCAGGTTGCATGCCACGCGTGCTCTCCTAGGCAGACACCGCAACTCGGTCCCCAGTTGTGCGAAAAATCGTCTATTTCTGGACAGCAGCTGGTGTCGTTTTCGGAAAAAGGTGTGCGGGGTGGGAGAGCGAAAATCTCAGCGCGCCGAGTTTTTGGCCCTACCGGCTCGACCACTCGCGTGGTTTTCGCTATGTCGTGAAGCTATGAAACTCGCAGACAAAGTCGCGATTGTGACCGGAGGAGCGAGCGGGATTGGAAAAGCGATTGTGAAACGCTTCTTTGATGAAGGAGCGCGAGTGGTGGTTGCGGATCGTGACGCGGCTGCGGCCGAGGCTCTGGCAAAAAGCCTTGGTGCAGGCTCATTCAGTCGTTTTACTTTCCGACCCGACAATGAAGGGTTGTTACCGAAGACGCGCTGAGAAACGAACATGAACGAGCGAAAGCGAGCCCTGCGGTCGCGGGCCGTGAACGGTGCGTACTACAAGTTCAGAAGCGGTATTCCCGTTAGGTGTTCAATGACGAATCGCGGCGAATTTTTCATCGATCGACCGTAGCCGGCGGGAGAGATCGCGGGCGATATTCAATATCACAATGGCGTACTGATCCGGTTGATGGCGATAGAGATGGTAGAGGTCGGTTCCTTTCAACGCGAAAAGAAAAGTGTCTTCTACCGCGCGCAAGGAGGCCGAGCGGGTGACGCATTCGATCATGGACATTTCTCCGAGGAAATCGCGCGGTCCGAAGACGGCTAGCACGGTCTCGTGGGGTTGGTCCAAATACTTGAGAACTTCTACCCGGCCGGAATGAATAATGAACATCCGATTGCCAGCTTCACCTTCCCTCACAATCACTTCTTTTTTCTGAACGGCGACGTCTTCAACCTCCTTTGCTAATTCAGACAGCGCGGCTTCATTGAGGCCGGCGAAGATCGGGATGGTGCTCAAAAATTCCTGACGTTCATTCGCAGGGACCATAGGGGGGAAGAGGGTCGGGCAGTCGCCCTATTGAATGTCTGCTTTGCTAATATCAAAGTCAAAGATCAGGAAAAAGCGTGCGCGGCCGTATGTTGGTCCATGCGGATTGCTGCCGTCCAATGCCTCACTGTCCCCGATGATCTCGACCATGCATGTGATGCGCTGGCATGCAGGCTAGAATGGGCCGATCGAGAGGCAATAGACCTGGTTCTGTTTCCCGAAGCGTTTATCCTCGGCCACTCCTACTACCCGCAGATGATCGAACGTCGCGCACAGCGAAATTCCACGACAGAAAGCGGGAAGGTGGCGTCAGAAAAGCGTGGCCAATCTAATAGCTCGTGCACGCCAGACAGGTTGCTGGATAACGTCGGCGGATGTGATTGGAGGGACTGGCGACTCGTTGAGCTACGGCTGCACAATGGTCGTTAACCCGGATGGAAACATAGTGACCTGTGTCTCGGAGGGGGTCGAAGGAGCAACCGTTTTCGAAATGGTGCCTCCGGCGCCACTTTAGAGATTTGTGGTGCTGAGGTTTTGATGATGGCACCTGGCAGTACGATTCGAGTGATGACATGCCGTGTCACCGACGCCCATGATAGACCACGGCTCGGCGCGTGAATCGGCCTAACAAACTCTTTTAGCACCGACACATCAGGAGCTTCGTTAGGACAATTAGGTCTTTCAGGAGCCTCGCCCCACCAATCACGAATCACCAATCACTAATCACCTATCGCCCGGCGGCGACTTTCGTGACCAAATCCGGCAAGGTTCGCGTACTGATCGGTTTGACGACGTAAGCGTCGCAACCGGCGGCGATAGCCTCTTCCCGGCTGTAGCGCTCCGGGTAAAACGTAACCGCCAACACGGGGATTTTTACCGAGCGTGGGTCGGACCGCAGTTTGCGCACAAGCGTTAGCCCGTCGGTATCCGGAAGCGATAGGTCGATAATAATCATCTCCGGTTTCTCACGATTGATGGACTCGATCGCTTGGCTTGCGGCTCTTGCTCCACTAACGCGATGGCCGGCCGCACTAAGTACGACGTTGACCAGCTTCAAATGCAACGGGTTATCTTCTACGGCCAGAATTTTAATGGGCGTCCTCCAGTGATTCGTTAGATTTTTGTTTTCTCCCGACGTTCCAACAACTCCGCGACCTGGACGGGTAGTTCTCGCGTGTTAATTGGCTTAGTCACGTACGCGTCGCACCCGGCTGCGACAGCTCTTTGGCGGTCCGCCTTCATCGCGAATGCTGTCAGGGCTACGATAATGATGTCTGCCGTTGGCGGGTCGCTTTTCAGTCTTTTGGTTAAGGTAAGGCCATCGATCCCGGGCAGGTCCACGTCCAAGAGGATTAGGTCAGGGGGATCCTCTCGCACGCTGGCCGCAGCTTTCTCGCCGTCATCTGCTTTTAGCACACGATAACCCTCAAAAGCGAGAAGATCAGACACCAATTTCAAATTGATCGGGTTGTCATCTACTACCAGGACGGTAGCGGCGGGTTTTGCAGGCCGCGGTTCTGTATCGTTCGGTCTCAAGATTGGGAGTCAGAATCAAGCGGCGGTAAAACTATTGGCAGCACAATCGTGAATTTCGTTCCTCTGCCAAATTCGCTCTCTACGTCAATAGTTCCAGACTGCAATTCGACAATTCTTCGCGTCAACGCCAAGCCTAATCCGGTTCCCTGACCTCGGCGTTGCCCTGGGTTGATCTGCTCGAATTGCTTGAACAGACGCTTCAGATCTTCAGGCTTAATGCCGATCCCGGTGTCCGCAACTACCAATTGAAAACGGTCTTTGTCGATCTTGGTGGTGACCACCTCAACCGAGCCACCTTCATCGGTGAACTTGACCGCGTTCGAAAAGAGGTTGTAAAGAACCTGCTTAAACCGGTTCCGGTCGAGTGCGACTTCGTCAAAATCGGGATCGAGGCAAATGCTGATCTGGAGCTGCTTTTTCTGAGCGGTGAGTTCGAGGGCCGCATAGACATCGTCGACGGCTTTGGCGATCGAGAATGCCTCTACGGTCAGCTCCATTTTTCCGGCTTCTACTTTGGCGAGATCTAGAACGTCGTTAATGACATGTAGCAAGTGTTTCCCGCTGTGCAGGATATCTTCCAGATATTCTTTTTGTTTCGGGCTGAGCGGGCCTGGTTTTTCGTCGGCTAAGAACTCGGCAAACCCGATAATCCCGTTGAGAGGCGTCCTGAGCTCGTGAGACATGTTGGCGAGAAATAAGTCTCTGGTTTCCAGCGTCTTCCGTAGCTCAATATTTTTCTCCTGAAGAGCCAGCTCCATCTTTCTCCGTTCAGTCCTATCCCTGGTGACTTTGCTGAAACCCAGCAGGCGACCATCATGGTCTAATACTCTGCTTGTGGTGACTCTAGCCCAGAACCTCTGACCGTCTTTACGAACTCGCCACCCTTCGTCTTGGGTCTGGCCATTGACCAAAGCATCCTGCAACGCTTTCGCGGGTTTGCCGGTGGTTCGATCCTCTTCGGGATAGAAACAGGAAAAGTGTCTTCCAATGATCTCGTCGGCGCGATACCCTTTGAGCCGTTGCGCCCCGGCATTCCAGGTGGCGACCCGGCCGTTCGCATCGAGCAAAAAAATGGCATATTCCTGCAGGCTCTCGATAAGCATCCGCATCGAGTCCTCGCGCTCTCGCAGCACAGCCTTGTCCTGGGTCAATCGGTCAGACTCATTCATCATGCCGTCCAATTTGTTCTAAAGGTACCGCGGAGTATTGGATTACGAAAGCGCAAGCAGCGGCCCGGGCTTTGGGATGCCTATCAGGAATGAGACGCAGGTTGCTAGGGATTGGTCTCGTGTTTTTCGGAAAGGTTGGTGTCTCCTTTGAGACGTAAGCGTCGTTTTTGTGACGTTAAAGGTCCGGTCCAAAGTGTCGATAGCTCTTAGCCTAGGAGCATGTCGATTAGGGAGCTAACCCTGCCTTCAGGGCACGCGCATAAGCGGCGTCAACGTCATCGACATAAACATACAGGGAATTGCTCTTGGCGGGCCATTGTGGCTGCGCATCGGCAACCATCAGCTGAATCACCAATGCTCAGTTCGGCATGCATGATCTTTCCGCCGGGACCATCCATTTTGAAGCGGTCTTGGGCGTTGAAAACGTGTTTGATGAAATCGATGAATTCTTGGGCGCCCTCTACACAGAAGCTTGGCGTAATTGAGCGATATCCTTCAGGGATCGATTTAGTGGCCATGTATACGCATTTAGCCTTGTCAAGATCGGATTGCTAGATAAGTCAGGCTTAGACACCCCCAGACAGTCCAGTGATAGAAGCCAGCATGTCCGGCAGTTGCCGGAAGGCTGGCTCCGCGGCCTTACGAGCAAGACCGATTCTCGGAACCTGCTGGGCAGCAACGTTCCATGCACAATTCGTCTGAGACCTTTCCTGAGAATCCTTCGTTGGTTCCGGTAGAGATTGGACAGGAGACCCCCGGCATCAATGCGATCCTTCAGCGGTCGCATAACACGCAGTTGGTTCTCCACTTGTTCCAACTGCATCGCCGGCTGACGCGAGCAGAAATTGCGATACGCACCGGCCTGACATTCCAGACTGTGGCCAACATTTTGGAGAGATTGCACAAGCGCCGCTGGGTCCGAAAGCTACCCCCACAACGCTTAACCGTCCGCGGCGCCGAATCCGTGCCTTTTGAATTACGCGGAGGTGCTGCCTGCAGCATCGGGCTGCAGATCGATCGAGACCACATCTCCGGATTGATTCTCAATCTGGCCGGTGAACCATTAGCTAGAAGATCGATCTCGGTTCTTTCGCCTTCGCCAAAACAGGCGTTGAAGACATTGGGTAAGTTCGTGAAAGAGTTTCGGGCGATCCCCGGAGTTGAGGGAAATCTCCTCGGGGTGGGAATTGCTTTTTCGGGTTTGTATGATGCGATTCGGGACCAAATCGATCATCCTCATCTCTTGCTGGCTGAAGGGTGGAAGGGACTTAGAGTCAAGGAAGCATTGCGCAACCTTTGCAGTCCACCGTCCGCCTCCGCAAGCTACGGCGTGACAGGTTCCGGCTTTTCCCGCAGCCGGGTCAGAACGACGAGCCCCGTGTCGCTGATCCAAACCGATTCGCACGCGGCTGCTGTTGGTGAATATTGGGAACGATTCGGTCAAGCGCTGCGATGTCTGGCTTACGTGTACTTCGGCATCGGTTTAGGCTGCGGGATCATCTATCGCGGCCGGCATTTTGAAGGGAGTGACGGGTTAGCGGGAGAGATTGCCCATCTGCCGGCAATCTTGGAGACGGAACAGCGCAAGACGGCCCGGCTTTGTGAATGCGGTCGCAGAGGTTGTCTAGAAACCTATTTTTCGTTCTCAGCCTTTCTCCGAGACCTGGGTCCGGCGGATTGGAAGGGGAGAGCGCCGGACGCTCTAGTGGAATCCATTCGCAAAGAGAAAAAGGAACCGTATCGGCGTTGGGTGAACCAGGCCGCTCGCCGTTTTTGGATGGTCCTCCCAGTGCTGGGGTCGCTATTGAATCCGGGGATCGTACTGTTAGGTGGACCGGGGCCGGCGGTATTGTTGGACGACCTGGTGGCGGCATTAGCAGAAATACGGAGCCGCGAGCACGTGGATGATCGGTTATTTTATCCTGGAGTGGAACGGGCCCGGTTGAACCAGGACGCCGCGTTGATCGGGGTTGCCACCGGGGTGTTGTACGAAGCGTTAAGGCCGGTTTTCGGGTTGAAAGATTAATTCAAACCATTAGAATTGAACGCGTTTTTCGCTCCGGTATGAACCGGTGAACCCGAGTAAACTGAATGAGCGGAAAAAGCTGACTTCTGATTGACCCCCG
>Ga0307478_10004329_pt1 | contig 10155 bp, 8 predicted proteins | sample atmos_gasesECM4C_2_FD_203713 | JGI IMG/M metagenome (GOLD analysis project Ga0307478, IMG submission 203713) | Hardwood forest soil microbial communities from Morgan-Monroe State Forest, Indiana, United States - atmos_gasesECM4C_05 | ecosystem: Environmental > Terrestrial > Soil > Temperate...
AGAAAATATTCCTGATTGCCTTTGGCCCCGAGGAGATGGCTGGCACAGACGGCTAGGAATTCAAGGCCCATTGACAAAGCTTTTTCGCGCACGGCACAGATCGCCTTTTCGTGAAGCGCCTTATCTCTCACGATTCCACCGGAACCGACTTCTTCGCGGCGCAATTCGAATTGAGGTTTGATCAGGATCAAGAAGTCAGCGCCCGGCTGTGCGACCGCGCCTGCAGGCGGGAGCACTTTGTTGACGGAAATGAACGACACGTCGATGACCACGAGAGCGGGACGCTCCGGAAGATCCTCGGTACGCAGCTCGCGAGCATTCCGTTCGATTCGAATGACGCGGTTGTCCTGTTGAAGCTTCCAGCCGAGTTGCTCCACGTTTACGTCAACGGCGTAGACCCTAGCTGCCCCATGTTGCAGCAGGCAGTCGGTGAAGCCGCCTGTTGACGATCCGATATCCAAACAAATACAACCAGCCGGATTGACCGCGAAATCTTCCAACGCGCCTTCCAGCTTGAACCCGCCCCGGCTTGCATATTTCTGCAAGCGGCTGGTGATTTCGATGCGGGCATCTTCGGCGATTGAAAGACCTGCCTTATCGATGCGCTTGCCATCCACGCGCACTTCGCCGGCAAGAATCATCGCCAGCGCTTTTTGAGAAGATTCGGCCAGTCCGCGCTCGGTGAGAAGAGCGTCGAGCCTTATGCGGCGTGACTTGGGTTTCATGATGCGCGAGAAATATCAGGCGCGTCGCAACACGAGATATTCGCCAATTTCGCGGAGCCGGGCCGCGCGCTCAGCGTAAGGGGCCAGCTCGGCGATGGCCTTGGTCGCAAGCTCCTTGGCGATCTCGTGGGAGCGTTCCAGACCATAGACTGCCGGGTAAGTTGCCTTCTGCTGTGCGATGTCTTTCCCAGCGGTTTTCCCGAGCGCGGCGGAGGATTCTTCGACGTCCAGGATGTCGTCCGTTACCTGGAAGGCCCAACCGATGGTTTCACCAAACCGTCGCAGGCGCGCCACGTCGTCGGATCCAGCCCCCGCGCACAAGGCGCCCGCGGTGACGGAGGCGCGGATGAGCGCAGCCGTCTTCGAGCGGTGAATATATTCGAGCATCTGTGGCTCGACCCGTTTGCCTTCAGCTTCGATGTCGGCCACCTGGCCCCCGACCATGCCGTTAATGGTACCGGCTGAGGCCGCAACCTCGGTCAGAATGGCGGCCCGCCTTTCGCTGGCCACCGGCGCAGCGCCAATGGTTTCGAAAGCCAACGTCAGCAGGCCATCACCCGCGAGAATGGCAAGGGCTTCGCTGAATTTTTTGTGACAGGTGGGTTTGCCCCGCCGAAGGTCGTCGTTGTCCAGCGCCGGCAGGTCATCGTGAATCAAAGAGTACGTATGGATGAACTCGATCGCGCAGGCGGGGTGGAATGCCGGGGTGAGCTCGCTTCCAAAAATGCGCGCCGATTCCAGGCAGAGAATCGGGCGCATACGTTTTCCGCCGGCAAAGACGCTGTAGCGCATGGCCGTGTGAATCGAAGATGGCGGAGTGGTTTCAGCCGGCAGCAGCCGCTCGAGAGCAGCCTCAACGGCCAGCCGGTCTTCTTCGAAGAAGGCAGAAAGCTTCATCGGGGCGGGAGACCGGTGAGCGGGAGGAACCGCGGACATATCACGACTCATTCTCCCGCTCGGGATCAAACGGTTCAACTGCGAGCTTGCCATCGGCCTTCTTCAGCAGGATTTCCACACGACCTTCCGCTTCTTCCAGTTGTTTTTGGCATTCGCGGGAAAGAGCGACGCCCTCTTCGAACAGCTTCATGGCGTCGGCGAGCGAAAGTTGCGGACTCTCCAGCCGACGGACCACCTCTTCGAGTCTCGCAAGAGAGCGTTCGAACTCCGGCTTCTTTTGCGGTTCCGGCCTTTTGGGAGAAGGTGTATTCATGATTCGGCTCTGAATGCCCCGGAGACGCTCATTTCTGGCAGCGCCTACAAAAGTATGTTGACCGTCCGGCCTGTGCGATGCGTTGCACCGGTTCTCTACAGCGCCGGCAGGGCTTTCCTGCGCGGCCGTAGACGCGAAGAATCTTTTCCAACCCCTGGAACCACCACGACGGATCGCGAAAATCGGGCCCTGGATGCAAGCAGCATTCTAAGGCACGCTCGAGAACAGACACAATTGCTTTGTGCAGCCGGCGCGATTCCGTGGGGTTCAGCGTGGGCGCACGTCGCCGTGGATGTAAGCGGGCACGCCATAGCGACTCACAAGAATAGATGTTGCCGATTCCCGCGACGTGCCTTTGATCCAGGAGGAACTCTTTCAGCCGACGCTTCGAGCCGGCAAGCAAATCGCGCAGGCAGGAGGCGGTGAAATTGGGTGAGAGGGCATCGACGCCGAGATCGGCGAGCCCGGGAGATTCTTTGAGGGCATCCCAGGCATGGACGCGGCCGAAATGGCGGCGGTCGACAAAGCCGAGCACGCCTTCGTCCAATTCGAGCGCGATATCCACGTGGACGCCGCTTTCACGCTGATTGGCGCAAACAAGAAATTCCTTTTCATTCGAAAACCAAAGAAGCTGGCCGTCGAGCCGAAAGTGCATCGTCAATAGACCGTGGTCCAGGTGAAGCAGCACATACTTGCCGTGACGTTGCACTTCTCGGATACGCTGTCCTTCCGCAAAACGAGCCAGGTTCACCGCGCTCTGCGGTTTCGTTGCGATCGGGTGCAAAACGTGGGCGCAACGAATGCGGCGTCCTTGAACGAAAGGGCGCAACGTTCGAACGACAGCTTCTACTTCCGGAAGTTCAGGCATGAAAACTAAGAAGAATCAGGATCCGGGCTTGAGCGTCAGCGTATGCTTCCGCGCATTCGCTTCGGCGGCATCGCTGAACGCCGCGAAAATGGGTCTGCCTTCGTACCAGTAGGAAAACTGATCGGCATAGTGGCTGCTGCCGAATTGTCCGGACTGTCCCGCGGGAAGCAACAGGATGGACTCATCCCAGTTAGCGGGATTGGCGACAAACCTCATCGCAGGGCCGTGGCGCTTCATGGCTCTGCGTACACTGTAATCGGTTCCCGACAGAGGCTTGTCGGTGATGCTAAGAAAGCCTTTCAGTGGGCCTTCATGCCCGATGGGGTGAAACATCTCGAGTGAGTTGAACCGGCTCCACGCCCAATCCTCGACGCGCTCGCTCTTGCTTTGTCCAGCGAGTTTGGAGACGGCGATATCGGCCGCCGCCGCGAGCAATTCGTCGTAGCTCCTATAGGCAGATGGAAGCCACTTCGAGGGGCGGTCGGTCAGGATTTTCTGCAGAAACGTTGTGCTCCGCCATTGGTAGAGGCTTGCATCCTTTCCCAGGAATGGCTCGACGAGCAGGTCGATGGCCGCACGCCGTGTCCCTTCTAGAAATGAAACTTCAGGAGAGTTGCCGTCCGCGATTCCATTCCAGTCTTTCAAGCCTTCAATCAGTCTCTGGGTCCGCGCGTCCTTGGGCTTGACTGTCCTCACGGAGGCGGACAATTGATCCGCGAGAAATACATGAGGAAAGCTGTAAGTGTCAGTCTGAACTTTCATCATGTCTTCCGGGCGCAAGTCGTGGCGGTCGTGCAGTAAATCGTAGATGCGTGCGGTGCGATACGGCTCTTCCCAACGATCGGTAAGATAAGATTTGTAATTCGGTCCGACGACGCGTGCGTTGGCCGTGACAATTAATCCGCTCTCCGGATTCAACGCCTGCGGAAGCTGATCGAACGGGATATAGCCGGTCCATTCATACTCGCCGGCATCACCGGGAACGGGGACTTCGCCGCGGCCTTTCTTTCGAACGGGCACGCGCGCGGCCATGATGTAGCCGATGTTCCCGTCGACGTCGGCGTACACAACATTTTGCCCCGGCCCCCAAACGCGCTTCATCAGCTCGCGAAATTCTTTCCAGTTGCGCGCTTTTCCGAGCCAGCCGTAGCTATTGGCTAGCCCGCCGGGTTCGGTGGCGGTCCAGCGCAAGGCGTAACCCTTGTTTCCTTCGCGCCGCATGAGGGGACCGTGGCGTGTCACAAGAATCCGTAAGTGCTCGTCCGGTTGCCCCTTCACGTGAATCGTTTCGTCAGTGATTTCCGCCTTCGTCCAGGCGCCGTTCGCGCGGTATTCATCCGGCGCGCCCGGATTGAACGTCTCGATATACAGATCCTGCACATCGGCGCCGTTATTTGTGAAGCCCCAGGCGATGCGGTCGTTGTGGCCGATAATGACCATCGGCGCACCCGGCAGCGTGATGCCTTTCACATTCCATCCCGGAGCGGTCAAATGAATCTCGTACCAGATCGGGGGGATCATCAGTTCGAGGTGCGTGTCATTGGCGAGCAACGGCTTGCCGGTTGCGGTGTGCGCGCCGCTCACCACCCAATTGTTGCTGCCAAGTCCCTGCCGGATTTCGCTCTGCGATTCCTCCACGAACCCTTGAACAGATCGCGCTAGCGCCGAGGTCAAATCCGCAGGGCTTTCGGACGAAGCGGCGCCGCCTGAAGGGCCTAGCCCCGCTTTCAGCACCGTGTCTGGCTGCATGTCGTCATCGTCATCTTCGTCATCCGGATCGGTCGCCGTGCGCTGCGAGCCGTCATTTTGCACGTTGGGATCGCCGACTACGAAGCGGTCCATCGTCGCTTCTTCGGAAAAGAGATCTTTCGCGCGGCCCGCTCCAGCGCGTTCGGTGACCTTGGCGCGGTTCAACTCTCGTTCCCAGGTATCCGTCAGGCTTTTGTACATGTAAGCAGCAATGACCATGGTGTCGGAGGGCTGCCAGGGCTGCGGCTTGTAGTTGAGCAGCGAAAACTCCAACGGGAGATTCTTCCAATGCTGCTCGATGAATTTGTTCACCCCGCGAGCGTAAGCGTCATAAACTTTGCGCTCCTCGGCGTCGAGCAGTCCGACGTCGCGTTCCGCGGCGCGGCTGAATCCGAGCGTCCGGAAATTCTTGTCGATGGCCAGCGTCTTCTCGCCGAGAATCTCGGAAAGCCGCCCACGCGCGACGCGACGCAAAAGATCCATCTGCCAAAGCCGGTCCTGCGCCATCACGTATCCCTGCGCTTCCGCGAGGTCCTCGACCGACGCGGCGCGAATGTGCGGGACGCCCCAGCGGTCGCGCTCGACAGTGACTTCATGCTGAAGGCCGGGCAAAGCGGCCGTCCCGTCCATCTGCGGCAGCGGCCGGTAGACATACCACCAAGCCACGCTGCCCACGGCAATGACGATCAAAGCAAAACCACAGTAGATAACTCGGAGAAGAACTCGCAAGGCCACTCCCAGCCAGGACGGTCCAAAATTTCAGTGTAGAGGAGGCCTTGCGTCCGCGCAACCTGACGGCCCAGGCTCGATAGAAAAAATCTCGCTAGGAATTAGGACCGTTTAACCTTGTAGCTTGAGTCTCAACGATTGCCGATTCACTTCCTCGGTGGCGCCGCTGGTTTGAGATCCGCTGCCGCCTTCTGCAGTTCCGTGACGACCGAGGAGTCTAGTTCATACAGTGCCGGCTCGTTCTCCCGCTTAGCCACGTGGCGGTCACCGTTTTTGGAAATGAGTAATTTCTCCGAGCGTTTGCCGCTGTCGGAAGTCACAGCAATGTCCAAAGTGGCGCTACTGAAGCCGGTTTCGACAAATTTGCTTGCCGCAAGGTCGCGAATCTTATCAACGAGAGTTCGCGCGCTGCCCTCGTCCATCTTCGTCCCGTTGGACCACCAGTCTCCATCTTTTTTGCTTAGGACGTAGCTCTTCGAGCCATCGTGCAATTCCAGTTTCTCCGGGTCGGCATACGCGAAATCGAACAACTTCTTGTTTCTGAAATCATCAAGACTCTTATCCAGTCCCGTGCCGGTTCCCACGGCAACCTTATAAATGCCTTCTACCGCGCTGGATTTCGCGTAGTAATCTTCTTTACTCTTCCGCACTTGCAATTCCCGCGTTCCGGACGCATCGGTAACTTTCGCCGTCGCCACCGGGCTGCCCGAAGCAAACGCCGTGGCCGCTTTCTTCTCGTCGTCGCCCCCGCTCAAGTCCATCTTCGCGTCGCGCAAAGTGCGGAGCAGTTCCTCTACAGGGAACTGGTCCGCCCGCAGCGGCTTGGGCTTTACGATCTGCCATTGATCTTTGTTCCGGCCAAATTCGATGTGCTGCATCTTTGCCGTCAATTCGACGCGCGTAACCTTGTCCGATTCGAAATTCATCAGCCGCTTGTCTCGCAGGTCATTCATCGATTTGTCGAAGCTGACCTTGATGTAGCTCGCGATGGTGAACACACGCGGATCTCCCGCCACTTCCGCGTAATTCGCCGAACCAGCCGGTGTCTGGTCGCCGATGAGCAGTTCTCGTGCTTTGTTATTCGATTCGATAAGTTTAACTTTGATCCACGGTTGCCCTAGCCCATAGGGCTCGACATTCGTGGCCCTGTCTTCAATCACATGGTCTGCATTCAGTGATGACAAGGTCGAAAGCAAGCTCGACACCGCCTCTGGATCGGCCGCGAGCACCTTTCGATCGATGATCTGCCATTTGCCGGCGTTCCGCCTCAGGTGAATGTTTTCGCCGATCTGTTTCTGGATTTTGATTTCCTGAATCTGATCTTCTGGTGCGCTGAACAACTTGAGCGTTTTGCTTTCGGCGGGCTCCTTATTCGCGTGAGCCTCTCTTCGATTCGACCACCAGAGCAGCCCGCTCAATGCGGCCAAGAGCACGCTGGCAGTCAGGAGGCCCCTCAACTTCATCGGCTATCTCCTCTTCCACCAGGTCGCCATTCCAAAGCCGACAACCCCCAGCGGGAAAACGACAATGCTCAGCCAGAACGCGGCGTTTAGCTTCCGCGTCGTGAGGTTGAGCGGGCGCTCTTCCGGAGACTTCGGGCGGATCGAAATCAGATCCTCGTCCGAGGAGAGCCAGTTGTTGATGTTGACCATCAGGTCGCGATTGTCCAACGGGCGCGAACCCACGATACTGTTCTGACCGGCGAGCGAAGTGCCAACCACGACAAATCTTCCCTGCGGTGTGCTGTTGAAGGTCCCCGCAGCGGCCAGCGTGAACGGTCCCTTCTTGCCTTTCCTCGGATCGATATGACCATCCGCAGGAACGGAATTGGTTCCCACGCTGTCTTCCGTGGTCGCCACTAATTTAGACACATTCGTCTTGTCGGTGGACTTGATTTCCAGCGATCGCGCCAAGGGAAACGCCGTCGGCACGCGTGCCAGCGGTTGCGTGATGGGGTGCGATTCGTATCGCAAAATGAAGGGAACCTCGGGCCCCAGGTTGAAGACCTGGCCCACGCCGCTGAGGTCGAGCACCAGGTCATTATTCACGTTGACTCCCCAGTCGGACAACAGTTTGAGCAGGGCGTCATTTTCGGTAGGCGGTTCGGAGCGTCCGAGCCGCACCACGGTGTCCAGCAAGAAAAGCGCTCGTCCACCGCTTTCGACATAAGTCTTGATGGCCGTGACGATCGGGGCGGGATAGTCGTTCTTCGGCCCAGCAACAACCAGCACGGTGCAGTCTTTTGGCACTTCTACGACCGGCGCAGCTCCTACTTGGCCAATGGCCAGAGCTTTGCTCGCATCCGGTCGTGCCCCCCTCAAAGTCTCCGTACGGACTCGGTAATTGTCGTGCTCCAGCAGTTGCTTGAAGTAGGAGTAGCCGCTGCCGTCCGTCTCATCGATGGAATGCTCGCCCGCTGCTGATAGCACACACACATTGCGCTCGCCCGATTTCAGCGAACGGATCAATGCCCCGGTGATCTCTTCCTCGCTGAGGCTCTTTGCCCCTTCCCGGCGCACTCCGCTGTCCACCAAAACGGGCGAATCGGAACGAAAGCCCGCGGCCTTAGCCAACTGCGGCTTTCGCTCCGGATCGATATAAGTGACGCGTAGCTTGGGCGAAAGACCGGAATACCGGTCCAGCGTGTCACGGGCACCGGGAAATTCGTTCTGCGGGCCGAAGTATGTGAACTGCACGTCTTGCTTCAGTCCCTTTACCACCTTGATCGTCTGTTCCGAAAGGCTGAATTGCTTGTTGGCGGTCGCGTCATACGATTTGTCGTACCGGTTGGTCAATACGTTGATTGCCGCCAAGACCGCGGCGATGACAATGATATAAACGGCCGCGTAAGCGGTGTATTGCGTCGGTCTTGCTTTCAGCCAGCTCGCGGCCACGTTAGGTCCTCCACCGCAGCGATTCCATTTGCCGCAAGGTCATGAACAACGCAAAGAAAATAAACGACATGTAGAAAACCACATCTTTCAGATCGAGGATGCCTTTGCTGAAGTTCTCCATGTGCGTAACGATCGACAAATAATTGATCACTTTGGCCGTCGTCGTCGTATCGAAGGCCGTGGACCAGCTCAGCATCCACAGCAGCAGGCTCACAAAAAAAGTTACCCCCCCGGCCACGATCTGGTTGCGGGTCAGTGACGAGATAAAAGTGCCGATCGCAAGAAGGCAGCCCCCCTGAAGGATCAGACCCAGGTAGGCCACCAACACGGGCTTCCAATCCGGTTTGCCCCAGGCAAACAGCAGGGCGATGTTGAGCGCGGACATTCCTAGCACGCAGAGATAGAGCAGCATGGCCCCCAGCCACTTTCCCAAAATGATGCTCACGTCCTGGACCGGCGAAGTGAGCAGCAGCTCGATGGTGCCGGTGCGCTTCTCCTCCGCAATCAACCGCATCGTGATCATGGGAATCAGGAACAACGCCACGGTTCCCGCGAATCCGAGCAGAGGGCGGATAATCTGCTCGTTCACGTTCATGGTCGGCGCCCCTCCCATCATCGGAGCCCGGAAAGACGCCGTGTAAAAGTCGCGAGTGGCCAGGTAAAAAACAAAACCAAAGATGAGGCCAAAAAAAGCCATCACGGCGTACCCAATCGGAGAAGCGAAATAGCTGCGCAATTCCTTCCGGCAAATCACCCACGCGTTTCTCACTTGGTCTCTCCCGTTGGCGCTGCTTTTTCTGCTGGCTCGCCGGAGGGATCAGTCGTGAGCTTCAGGAAAATCTCTTCCAGGCTCACTGAAGCGGGGCGCAGTTCGTTCAAGTCCCAGCCAGCTTCCACCACCGCGCGCGCCAAATCTCCCCGCACCGAGTGATCTTTACGGCTCTCCACCTCAAACACGCTGCGGTTCTCCCGTCTTTCCTTGAAAACCACTCGGCTCACTCCGCCCACCCGTTCCAGCTTTCGTTGCGCCGTGGCCGAATCAAGATCGCCGTTCCGCCCCGCCACCTCCACAAGCACCGACTCCGCCCCTCGCGCCCTACTTTGCAAATTGCTCACCGAGTCCGTCGCCACGAGTTTGCCCTTGTTGATGATGATTACCTTCTGGCAGGTTTGCTCCACCTCCGGCAGGATGTGCGTGCTCAGGATGATGGTGTGGTCGCCGGCCAGGCTCTTGATCAAATCTCGCGTTTCGTTGATTTGTTTCGGATCGAGCCCCGCGGTCGGCTCGTCCAGAATCAATACCTCGGGATTGTGGATAATAGCCTGTGCCAGTCCTACCCTTTGACGATAGCCTTTCGAAAGTTTGCCGAGCAGCTTGTTTTTCACATCCGCGACGGCGCACCGCTCGCAAACCGTATCGACGCGCTGGCGTAGTTCTGCTCCGGCAAGCCCCTTCAATTTGCCGACGAACGTTAAGTACTCGTCAGCCCTCATCTCCTGGTACAGCGGCGGCGCCTCGGGCAGGTATCCGATCCGCTTCTTCACTTCCATCGGTGCCTGTAGCACGTCAAATCCCGCCACCGTTGCGGTACCCGACGTGGGTGGCAGGAAACACGTAAGCATCCGCATGGTTGTTGTCTTGCCCGCGCCGTTCGGCCCGAGAAAGCCCACGATGCTGCCTTTCTCGACATCGAATGAAATGCCGTCCACAGCCGTGTTGCGCGCATACCTCTTGGTAAGCTCACTCACTGTAATCATAGGTTTATTTTCTTGAACGTAAGATCCCTAACACACGACTGCCCGGTCCTTAGTACCCACTCTTCCATCAATCAGAATTTACAAGAACATCGTAAGAAGCCAGGGAGCCGTCTGTCAACCTCCCGCCGGGGCTTTCTGGCCGCCCTCCACCGAAGCAACGCCTGGCCGCGCGCAGCCGCGGTGCTGCTACAATGCCGTTGGGGGGATACATCCACTCATGTT
>Ga0307478_10004330_pt1 | contig 10152 bp, 5 predicted proteins | sample atmos_gasesECM4C_2_FD_203713 | JGI IMG/M metagenome (GOLD analysis project Ga0307478, IMG submission 203713) | Hardwood forest soil microbial communities from Morgan-Monroe State Forest, Indiana, United States - atmos_gasesECM4C_05 | ecosystem: Environmental > Terrestrial > Soil > Temperate...
GATCATTTGGAGCGAGGAACTCTCAACTTGCAATCCGTACGCATGGCAGTGCTCGATGAAGCCGACGAAATGTTGGACATGGGCTTTCGAGACGACATTGAAAAGATTCTCGGTGCGATTTCGGAGCAGCGGCAATTTATCTGCTTTTCCGCCACAATGTCGAAGCCGATTCTCGAACTGATTCGGACTTACGCACCTGACGCAAAGACCATTCGTATCGAGCACAAAATCTTGACCGTGCCGACGGTCGAACAGGCTTATTATGAGAGCCGAGGTCATTCAAAAACTGAGATCCTGACTCGCTTGATTGATATCTACGATTTGAAGCTCGGCATCATCTTCTGCAACACTAAACGCATGGTGGATACCCTGACCGAAGAGTTGGTTGGGCGCGGGTATTCTGCCGATCGTATCCATGGTGACATGAGTCAACAGCAGCGGGACCGGGTCATGCTCAAATTCCGCTCTTCCGGGCTCGAATTCCTCGTCGCGACTGACGTAGCCGCTCGCGGTATCGACGTCGACAATGTTGAGGTCGTTTTCAACTACGACCTCCCGTGGGACGAAGAAGATTATGTGCACCGGATTGGGCGAACTGGGCGAATCGGACGATCCGGCCGAGCATTTTCATTCGTGGCCGGCAGAGAAATTTATAAGTTGCAGAGTATCGAACGCTTCACTCGAACTAAGATTGCCCGACATCAGGTTCCTTCTTTAGAACAAGTTGAGGAAAAGCGTATTAACATTTTCTTTGAGCGGATTCGCAAGAGCCTGGAACGGGGCCAATTTCAAGAAGAGTCCAGAATCGTAGACCGTTTGCTGGAGCAAGGCTTTTCCTCCACGGATATCGCATGCGCCCTGGTTCACGAGCTGCGCAAGGACGAGGGCCAACGCGCCGATAGCCCTCACAAAGGCGATGCGAGGACCGCGACCGGCGGCCCAGCCGGTGACGAGCGCACGCGACGTTCGAGGTCGACTGACAAAAGAAGATCGAATAACCGTGGACGAAAGCGACCAGTTTAACAGCTTTAGTAAACTTGCCCGATCTAACTATTCGAGGAACGGCTTCTGGGGCGGCGGTCCCCCTCTGCCTTTCTTCACTTCTACATCCGACCGGTTCCACCAGCCACCGCCGAGCGCTTGAAATAGTGCGGCCGTATCGGCATAACGATTGGCTTTGGACACCACCAAATTGATGAGCGTCTGATAGTACGCGCCCTCGGCGGTCAGTAATGAAAGATAAGAGATCTGTCCGGCCTGCAGCTGTTTTCGCGTGATATCCAAAGTCGTTTCGGCGGCATGCTCCGCAGCTGCAGCCGTCTTGACTGCCTCAGCGTCCGATTGAATAGCGCGGAGCGAGTCAGCCACGTTTTGAAATGCGGTGATAACGGTGCTCTTGTACGTCGCCGCTGCTTGATCATAAGCAGCTCGAGCCGCGCGCGTCTTGTGGAGCAGCGTGCCACCTTCAAAGATGGGCTGAGTCAAACCAGCCGCGAGTGTAAAGTAGCCAGTCCCCGGAGCAAACAGGGAGCCAAAGGCAAGCGCTTGGCTGCCTCCGGTACCGCTCAACGTGATATTCGGAAGCATGTTGGCAACAGCAACACCGATTTGCGCGCACGCCGAATGGACCTGCTCTTCGGCCGCACGCACGTCGGGCCGTTGATCAACCAATTTTGAGGGAAGGCTAACTGGTAGATCCCCTGGCAACCGCAGATCGTCCAAATTAAACTTTTCCCAAAGCCCCTCGCTAGGGAAACGCCCTGCCAAGGCAGCAAGTAAATCTCTCTGTTGGGCCAACTGTTTTTGTAACGGAGGCAAAGTTGCCTGCACCTGGGTCAAAGCGGTTTCCTGCGTGGCAACATCCGCACCTGCGATCTGGCCAAGCGTCAATTGCTTCCGCATGATGTCAAGGGCATCGGTGACGACCCGGATTGTTTCCTCCGCCGCTTCGATTTCGCCCCGAACTGCGGCCTCGGTGATAGCCGCAGTAACGATGTTTGAAGTTAAAGTCAGATAAGTTGCTTCGAGCTGGTAGCGCTGCATATCTGCTTGCGCTTGCAACGATTCCACGGTGCGCCGATTCAAGCCGAATACATCTGGCGCGTAAGAAATGCTGAGAGCGGTTGTGTAAAGGCTGTAATAGGGATTACCTGTGTTGGCCACCGGCGTAATTGTGCTAGTCGCAGTCTTGTTTCGGCTGGGGGCGAAATTGGCCGAAAGACTTGGGTAATAGGAACCTTGCTGAGCTCTTACATCTTCCTGAGCGACGCGCAGAGCTGCCTGGGCTGACTCCAAACTCGGATTGTCTTTTAACGCCTCGTCGACGAGTTCGTTCAGCCCGTGAGAATGGAATAGCGTCCACCACTGTCCCGGGATATCCAACCCTTCAACGAACCGCTGTGACTCACCGGCAGAGACACTAGCGCCAGAAGTTCGGCGAGCCAACGGCTCGGGGGTGTAACCGTTAACCGGTGGCGGATCCGGCCGATGGAAATTCGGGCCGACCGCACAACCCGCGAGAAGCATGGTTAGAACAAGCGGGAAGAACGGTTCAAGGCGAGAGCTAATTCGTCCTCGTACTCGTCGTCGTCCTCGTCCTCGAAAGAGTGTGTTGGCTCCCAGATTTAAGAAGGACAGTGGGCTCACCGCAGAAGCTCGGTGTCTCGATCGTTCAGGCTGACCACGAAGCTGCTCTCGAGGACGAGAACAGCTTGCCCGACGTAGCTTTTGGCCCGTTTGCTGGCCGCTTTCTCCGTTAGCGAGATCGGGAGTACGATTTACGATTCGCATCGTGGCGTTATTTGACGGGCACAAACTCCGGCATCACCTCTTTCTTCTCTAGCCGCCGGCCTCGACGGGAGAAGATGTCGATAAGCACAGGGAGAATGATGAGTATCAGAACAGGCGCCAGCAAAATGCCACCCACCACCACGAGAGCCAGCGGCTTTTGTACTTGGGAACCGATGCCGGTCGAAATCGCGGCCGGCAATAAACCAACACATGCAGCCACACAGGTCATCATAATTGGGCGCAATTGAATCTGGCAGGCGCGCAACAAGGCTTCCTGTCTGTCGAGGTCGCCTGCAGCTAACAAATTGAAAGATGAAATTACTATGATGCCGCCCATAACTGAGATGCCGAACAAACCAATAAAACCGATCGCGGCTGATACACTGAATGGGGTTCCGGTAATCGCCAATGTGAAAACACCGCCGATCAATGCCAGGGGCATCACACTCGCAGCCAAAAAGGTATCTACGACTGACGAGAAATTGACCCAAAGTAAAAGCACGATGAGCACAAGGCTGATCGTCGTCACAACGCTAAGCCGGCTGATTGCTTCTTGTAGTTCTCCGAATTCACCAGCCCACTCGAGGCGGGTACCAGCCGGCAGATGAACCTTCTCGGCGATCTTCTTTTGAGCTTCCAATATTGCGCCGCCTAAATCACGGCCACGAACGCTGAACCGGATTGGGATATAACGCTCCTGATTTTCGCGGTAAATGAACGAGTAACTCGGTACCATCTTTACTGTCGCAACTGCGCTCAATGGGATCTGGGTAGTACCAGAGCCTGCCGAAACCCCGATCGGGATATTGCGCATCGCTTCGAGGCTTTGCCGGTACTCAGGCGCAAGGCGAACCACGATCGGAAAATTGCGGTCACTGCCGAACTCATAAGCGTTTCCGGCCGCCTGTCCACCGATAGCAGTTTGGACCACGGTATTAATATCACCCGGCGCCAAGCCGTAGCGCGCAGCTTTCACACGGTCCACGTCGATGTTGATCGTCGGTTGGCCGAAGGCGTCGAACACGGAAAGATCACTAATCCCGGAAACCCCGTCCATTACATCCTTGATTTGGTAAGCAGTCTTCTGCAGAGCTTCCAGATCGTTGCCATATAACTTAATGGAGTTCTCTCCTTTTACTCCGGAGGCAGCTTCCTCGACGTTATCCTCAATATTTTGCGAAAACTCGAGGTCGACTCCGGGGAATGGTTCGGAGAGCGCCTTATTCAATTGTTCGGTCAGCTTCTCTTTGTCTAAGCCCGGCGGCCATGAATCAAACGGCTTAAGCGGAACAAACATCTCAAGATTGAAAAACCCGGTGGTATCTGTTCCATCATCGGGCCGGCCGAGCTGAGATACAACCGTCACAACCTCCGGAAAGGTCTTGACTATCTGCCGCATCCGGTTGGCATAACTTTCACCTTCTTCGAGCGAGATCGTCGGAGGGAAAGTTGCGCGAATCCAGAAGTTACCCTCCTCAAGCTTGGGGAGAAACTCCAACCCGAGCGACCGTGCCGCGATAAGGGCAGCGACAACCAAAACCGCAGCCCCGCCGATTGCCACGATTCGGTTCGCTAACATGAATTTCAGAATTGGCGTGTACACTCGCCGGATAAACTGCACGGGGAGTGTTTCCTTCTCTTCGACCTGTTCGGGAAGCAAAAGAGCGCTGATTGCAGGGGTCACGGTAAACGTTGCAATCAAACCCCCAGCAATCGCATAAGCATAGGTCCTCGCCATCGGCCCGAAGATATGACCCTCAACGCCGGCTAAAGTAAATAAGGGAACAAACCCCGCGATAATAATCGCGGCGGAGAAGAAAATCGGCTGGTTGACCTCCATGGCCGAATTGGCGATCACCGCAAATCGGCCACGCAACTCCATCGGCACGCGAGATTGATTCCTGACATTCGAATGAGCAAAACGCTCTTCGGGCTTTTGTGAAAGGTGCCGATAGATGTTTTCCATCATGATGACCGTCGCATCAACGATCAAACCGAAGTCGATTGCACCGACAGAGAGCAGATTGGCCGATTCGCCTCGAACCAACATGATGATTATCGCAAAAAACAGCGCGAACGGAATAGTTAGCGCGACTATCACCGCGCTGCGCAGATTGCCGAGGAAGATCCATTGGACTAGAAAGATCAGTACGATTCCCACAACCAGGTTATGAAGGACTGTGTGTGTGGTAACGCCGATCAGTTCGCTGCGATCGTAGATCTTTTCCAAATGTACCCCGGGCGGAAGGATTCCCGTGGTATTAATCTTATTCACCTCCGCTTCAACCCGGTGAATGGTAGGAAGGCTTTCTTCTCCACGCCGCATTAAAACGATGCCTTGGACGATATCATCATCCTTATCCTGCCCCGCAATCCCAAGCCGCGGCTGATAGCCAATCTGAACCTGGGCTACATCTTTGATCCGAATCGGTGACCCATTGTTTTGGTTCACCATGGTATCCCTGATATCATCAACCGTGTGAATCAGACCCACGCCACGAACGACGGCTGCTTGCGGGCCGAAATTCACGGTCTGACCGCCAACATTTATGTTGGCATTGTTTAATGCTTGTTGGATCTGAGGAATCGTGACTCCGTAAGACAACAGTTTTTTCTGGTCGACGATAACCTCGTAATTTTTGGTTTTACCGCCCCAGCCACTCACGTCGATAACTCCGGGAACCGCCTTGAAACGCCGCTCCAGGACCCAGTCTTGAAGCGTTTTTAGATCCATCACGGAATAACCGGGCGGACCGACCAAGCGATACCGATAGATTTCACCGATTGGGCTCTCGGGCGAGATTTGCGGTACAACCCCGTTCGGTAACGGCGGCAATTGGGATAAACGGTTGATTACCCGTTGTTCCGCCTCTTCATAGGTAAAATCATAGGTAAACGCGATCCGGACATCCGAGAGGCCAAAGAGTGAAATAGTTCGGACGGAGGTGACATGGGGAATGCCAGCCATCTGAATCTCGATCGGGATCGTGATGTAACGTTCGATCTCTTCGGCTGATTGCCCGCTGCTTTGCGTTATAACTTCCACCAGCGGTGGCACGGGATCCGGATAAGCTTCGATGTTGAGCTGGATGAAGCAGACTATGCCGGCGCCGAATAGTAACACCGTCAGGATCACAATGATCGTCGGCCGCTTCAGAGCAAAGTTAACAATGCCGTTCATCATGTTAGTAACCGCTCCCTTTTACAGCCGATAAGATCCCTAGTCTGAGCGCGACGCGCGATCGATAAATAAGCTACCGCTGGTGACGACCTGATCACCGGCCTTAACCCCTTCCAGAACTTGAACCATTCCATCTTGAACCCAGCCAGGACGAATCTGGCGCAGACTCAAAGTTTTATCTTTGCCGGCAATCCATACCCGAGCCGTTTCACCTTCATAAATGACGCCTTCCTCCGGTACCGCAGGTGATTCGACCGAATTCCCGATGATGATGCTGAAATTGGCAAACATCTCCGGCTTGAGCACTCCGTCTGAATTCTCGACTTCTGCTCTGACCGGTAGCCGATGAGTGTTAGGGTCGATGGAAGCGGCGACATAAGTGAGCTTGGCGCTGAACCGGCTCCCGGGGAATGCCAACACATGCACTTCTACAGGGTCACCTACCCGCATGGAGGGTGCGTCATCTTCGTGAACATTGGCCAAGAGCCAAACCTTGGTCATGTCGCCAATTGAAAAAATCGGGGTAGTACCGCCATTAGATGCGCTCGTGATGTATTGACCAAGCCCAACTTGACGTTGGGTTACAGTTCCGCCGATGGGGGCATAGACCATCGCTTCCGGGCTTATGTTCAGCGCATCGGACGCATTCTCGGTCGCAGTTATATCAGAATCGCTCTTACCCAAAATGCGCAGCCGATTTCGAACCGCGGCGAGAGCAATCTGCGCAGATCGAAACGAGCCCTCAGCTGTCGCAAGATCGACTTGGCTCTGTTGCCAATCCTTCAGTGGCGCACCCTTACTGTCATAGAGATCGTGCTGCCGTTTTTCGGTCGTTTGAGCCAAGTTAAGTTGCGCTTGGGCGGTGTGCAGAGTTGAAACCGCGCTAATCAGATCGTTCTGCGCTTGCACCAATTCGGTTGCCTCTACTTCCATTAACGGTTGCCCCTGGCTAACCGCGTCGCCGGCCTTCACGAAAAGCTTGGTGACCCTCCCTGAATAGGGAGAAAAAACAGGCGTAGTCGCATCATCGTCATTCGCGATTTTCCCGTCAGTCGTATGCTGGTCTTGGAAAGTTTTTATTTGCACCGTCTCGACCTTGAGACTTTGCCACTGAGAATCGGTCGGTCGAAACGAGTCGGGCGATGAACTCGGTTGAGCCTCAGCGGCCTCACCATTCGGTTTGCCGGTGAGTAAACCCATGATCGACCGCAGCCCAAAAACCACGACGATCGTGCCGACGATCGCCGCGACTATCAGCAACTGCATCGCTCTAGGCAGTTTCGGAGACGATGAATGAGCCATGAGGTATCGGTTTCGGATGAAGGCGGCCATAAGATTACTCAAAGGAAACTTTTCAAGCACATTAGCATTTGGTAATGTTTTAAGCGGCTTCGGCAGAGTTCTTGGGCGCGCTACCAGCATGATTCGAACCATGCTCACAATGTCTCACCGCCTAAGCGCCAGCTTTTGAAGCCATTTCGAGGGAAACGGGCTTTCTTGGGGTGCAAGACTTATTGGATCTCTATCGCAAAATGATTGAATTTCCTATCGCAAATCGCGGCAGTTCCGAAGAAGCGATATGTGCGATATGCGATGTGATCGCTGCGATCCACCAAGCTATCACGTCCACCCTCAGGGCAGAAAGTGCAGTCTTACCAAAAACTCGCACCGCATCCCGTGCCGCTTTCAAAGCGGCTTCGGCAGTCTTTTGATCGGACGTGGCCTGTTCTAGTTCTCTTTGGGCGACTCCTTTGGACGAATTGTAGAGCAGATTGGGGCGCACCAGTTCGGCGTTGATCAATTCAAGCGTAGCTGCCGCCCCGATCAGCGTGGATTCGGCTTGAACCAAATCCGGGCTGTCAATGGTGTACAGCGGCTGTCACGGTAAAGCCCATTCGCCGCATCGCCCTTTCGCACACTGGCCCTTTCGCACCTACCCCCGGACGCGCGGTAAAACAATGCGTGCGGTTAGACCCGGACTCGCATCTTCCAACGCAAAGGTGCCGGCGTGGAGATGGCTGATAGAGCTCACTATCGGTAGACCAAGTCCGTTCCCAGGCAGAGTTCGGCTCCGATCACCCCGATAGAAACGGGCCATAACTTTTTCTCTTTCTTCGGCGGGAATACCTGGCCCGCTGTCCTGAACCACAATCGATACCGTGTTACGGTCTTGTACTGCTCGGACTCGGATTGTGGAGTCGCTACCGGCGTACTTGAGCGCGTTGTCTACCAAGTTGGCAGTCGCGCTCGCCAAAAGATCTTTATCGCCGAGCGTGGTTGGCTCGCCCTCGATCCCAATGGTCAAACGAATGCCTTTTTCCTCAGCCGCCGCGTCATAAAATTCGACGACATCCGTCACAATTTCCTTGAGCGCCACCGGCTCAAACGATTGGCGCCGAGTACCCGACTCGGCTTCGGCAATCTGAAGCAGTTTATCAAACACGATGGTCAGATCGTCGATCTGGCGAATCGCATTGCCAGCAGCCCAGGAAAGCTTTTCTACATTCCGATCATTGCGCAACGCCTCATCCAGCAAACTGCGGATCCGGCCTAACGGAGTCCGTAAATCGTGGGCGATGGCATTGGAAACATCTCTGACGCCCTCCATCAAATGCTGGATCTGATCCAGCATATGATTGATGTCGTGGTTCAAGCGCGTGAATTCATCGTTAGAATCAAGCACTGGAATACGACGGCTGAGGTCACCAGCCTCTATCTCTAAAACGGTATGTCTGATGGCAGCGACCCGGCGCTCGAGTTGGTGGCGAAATAAGACTGCGCCGCCAATCGCAATCACAATGCCCAACACGCCGCCGATCGTTATCGAGCGCAGCACGAGCTGATTGATACCGTGGATATCCTGCATATCTCTACCGACAATCAGAAACGCGCCATTCGGCAATTCGTGCGGTAGGAGCCGGCTCATGGAGAGTTTGTCATTACGGATTACCTTCTGGTAGGTGAGACGATCCAGCGGCATCGAACTACCGGTTACCGGATCGATATTGCCGGCGATCTTTTTCCCATCCGGTCCTACCAGGAGAAACACTTCTGTATCCGTGTCGACGCCGTCGCTTAACAACTCGTCAATCCCTTGCTCAACCCCAGCCACTCCCCGTTCTTGGAAGCGTTTGTTAAGCCGGTCCAATTGTCCGGACAGTCCGGCATTGATTTCGCGACTGATCACGCCAACCGTCCCGAGATACAGAATACTCGAGATCACAGCGACAGTAGCGATTACGAGAAGGCCGTAGCCCATCGCTAACCGGAACGCGACCGTATTGAATAGCCTAATCATGAACGGCAACCATGTAACCGACGCCGCGCACGGTACGGAGTAACTGGGGAGAGAACCCTTTGTCGATCTTCTGCCGCAACCGGCTGATCTGAACATCGATAACGTTGGTCTGCGGATCAAAATGGTACTCCCAAACCGCTTCCAACAACATGGTACGAGTAACCACTTGCCCTTGGTGCCTCACCAGGTACTCCAAAAGCCGGAACTCGCGCGGTTGTAGGGCGATCACTTTACCCGCCCGCTCAGCCCGACGTTTTCTGAGATCGAGTTTGAGGTCCGCAATATTCAGCTCCGAAACCTCCTGATGCATGGCCGATCTGCGAAGCAATGCCTGGACTCGCGCTAACAGTTCGGAGAACGCAAAAGGCTTGGTTAAATAATCGTCGCCACCGCTCCGCAATCCTTTGACTCGTTCATCCAAACTCGCTAACGCACTCAAGACTAAGACCGGAGTTGCCTTTTGGAGATTGCGCATCGTCTGCACAATCGAGATGCCGTCGATGTTGCCGGGCAATAGGCGATCCAAAATGACGATGTCCCAAGTTTGGTCCGCGGTCAGGTGCAAGCCTTCAACACCATCGCGGCACCAATTCACATTGAAACCGGCCTCCTTTAGCCCGTTGCAAATATAGCGGGCCGTATCCACTTCGTCTTCGATTACCAAGCAACGCATCTTACTACTCCCACTGCCGTCCCGGCACAGCCAAACCCGTACCCATCGATTCTTGGTTGCGCGACAACATGTGGGTATAAGGTTTTTATCTATAGCCGGTCATTAGCAAGAAACCAGCTGAGATTATAGGCCCCATTTCTTCCACGAAACGAACTCATTCGTCGATGCGGCAGTTAGGACAGCCTAAGTAGCATAGCAATGACTAATGGT
>Ga0307478_10004331_pt1 | contig 10151 bp, 9 predicted proteins | sample atmos_gasesECM4C_2_FD_203713 | JGI IMG/M metagenome (GOLD analysis project Ga0307478, IMG submission 203713) | Hardwood forest soil microbial communities from Morgan-Monroe State Forest, Indiana, United States - atmos_gasesECM4C_05 | ecosystem: Environmental > Terrestrial > Soil > Temperate...
AGAGCCTTGGCAACGTCGGTGCCGCGGCGCACGCCGCCATCCATGAGCACTTCGATTTGTCCCTTCACCGCTTCCACTACCTCAGGCAGCGCACGCAATGAAGCGGGAACTCCGTCCAGTTGCCGTCCGCCATGATTGGAAACCGAAATCGCCGCCGCGCCTTCATCGATCGAGCGGCGAGCATCGTCCGCAGTCAGCACGCCTTTGGCGACAATCGGCCCTTTCCAAATTTCTCTGATCCATTTCAAGTCAGCCCACGTAACCGCGGATTCAGCCAGGGCCGCGGCGACATCAATGAGCGGTAACGGGCCCTTACCCGGCACAATCACATTCGGCAATCCAGGTAGACCGCCGTCGAGAAAATAACTGACGAGCCAGCCGGGGCGCGAGAGAATTTGCGGAAGATATGGAATTTTCTCGAACGGCCCGCCGCTGATGAGCTCTTTCATGCCGTTGCGATAATCGCGCTCGCGGATTCCAGAGACCGGAGTATCGATCGTGACCACGAGCGCGTTAAATCCGGCGACGCGGGCTCGTTCAATTGCAGCTTCCGCCGCGCCGCGTCCGCCCATCAGATAGAGCTGATAGAAAACTGGGCCCTTCGAACCGGCCCGAACGTCCTCCAATTTGTGCCCGGAAATGGTGGAGAGAATGTAGCCGATGCCGGCGTTGCCCGCAGCACGCGCCGCCGCCACTTCCCCGCCGGGATGCATCAGGCGACTGTATCCCACCGGTGCCAGCATGATGGGCAGCGAAAGGTTGAAACCAAGAACCGTCGTACACATGCTGCAGTCGGTAAGCGCCACTGCGTGCCTCGGACGGAACGTAACGTCGTTAAAGATTCTGCAGTTTTCTCGAAGCGTAACCTCGCCTTCGGCACCGCCGTCGAGATAATCGAATACAGATTTCGGAATGCGCCGGCGGGCGATCGGACGGAAGTCTTCGATGCTCACAACACGCGGCGACGCTACGGATCGTGCAGCTCTCGTCATCTGCAATTCCAAAGCCTCTAGAAGCAGCCCGCTATCCTAACATCAGTCGAAAGGCGGAGAAACGTAAATTTTATTGCTATTACTCCGCGACTACGGCGGGCGCGCTGGCTGCAACTCTACGCCGGTGCCATACCCACAAATATGCAACCGGCCCGGAAGCCAGATTGAGCAAGCCCCACTTTCTAGTGGGGGCGTCGCTGTAGATCATCGCCCACGCGAAGAGCAAAGTTGGCGCGAGGACGATTAACAATGCTCCCAACGCGCCACCCGCTACACGAAAACTCCGAGAAGCGTCTGGATATTTTCGCCGCAGTTGCCAGAAAGAAAGCACGGTCTCGATGGAGGTTGCCATGCGCGTCCACGCATACACGCCAATCAGTTGAGGCACGGTGAAGAAGGCGAGCACGGCGCAGAAGACCGTCGAGAGAACGATGGATCGCACCGGCGTGCCAAAACGCGCACTCACTTTCGCCAGCGCGGGATGAAGATATCCGTCTTCCGCCATGGTAAGCGGCACGCGCGTGATGGATAACAGCGTGCTATCCAGCAAAACAAAATTGCAAATCACCGCCCCCGCAAACATTGCCGTCCCGAGCGCGTTTCCTCCCAGCAGACGAGCCGCTGTGACCAGATATCCGGTTTCCCACTCGCGCCAGTTGCCCAGCGCAGTCAATCCCGCGGCAAGGGTAATGACGTAAATCCCAATTGCAAGCGGCACAACGATGGCGAGGCCAATCGGGAAATTCCGCGCCGGATTTTCCACCTCCTCAATCACCGTAGAAAGCTGCTCGTAACCGGCGTACGACCACAGAGCAATCGCCAGGCCTAGCCCGAACGCTCCCTGCCACGGCGTGCCGGTGGGCAGAAACGGGTGAAATGGATTGAAGTGCGCATGATGGAATCCGAGCAGAATAAAGATCACCAGCGGTATCGACATGGCCAGCAGCAGAATGAGCGTGAGGTTTCCCACCAGATGAATGCCGCGCACATTTAGATAGGCGACGATCAGAAGAAAAACGAAGGCCACGCCCCAGTGCTCGGCGCGGGAGTGCACGGGCATCCAATCTTCCAGATAGTCGGCCATGGCCACGCCGTAGGCGGCACTCATCAAAAAGGTTCCGGTCCAGTTCCACCAGCCACACTGAAACCCCCAGAAGTCGCCGAGGGCGGCGCGGCTCCAGCGGTAGAAGCCGCCCTCGACGGGCATGAGCGTGGTCATTTCCGCCGTTGCCAAGGCAATGGGAACCGAGAACAACAATGGAACCACCAGAAGGAAAGTCAGGCCCAATCCAGGGCCGGAGGTGGAGATCATTGATTCGAGCGAGAATGGCCCGCCGGCGCAGTATGCGAACAACAAGGCGACAAATGGAGCCAATCCAATTCTTCGCAGATTTCTAGTCGGCGCATAGAAAGAGATCGGGGCCGATGAGGAGCTCATGGGAATATTTTCCGTTCACGAACAAACATCAGGGTTGCGTGTCCCTTATAAGTAGCCGCTTGAGGTTTACGATATCCGCACTTCTCGGCGACGTGAATGGATGCAAGATTATCAGGTGCGATAATGCAGGCAGTGTTTGCGCAATCGAAGTGCGCATCGCCCCACTGAATGGCCGCGCAAACCGCTTCGGTGGCGTAGCCTTTACCGTGTGCCGCCGTCGCGAGCACCCAGCCGATTTCTGGTATGCCCCTTAGCGATGGTTCGAGTTCGCGCTTATAGTCCGCGAATCCGATTTCTCCCACAAAGTTTCCCGAGGACTTTTCTTCGACGGCCCAGTAACCGAATCCCAGCAAAGACCAATGACCCGCATAACGGAGAAACTTCGTCCACGACTCTTCTTCGCTGAGCGGCTTGCCGCCGATGAATCGCGTGACCGCAGGGTCCGCCCACATGGCTGCGCAATCTCTGAAATCGTCAAGCCGATGCCCGCGTAATATGAGGCGCTCGGTTTCGAGAACCGGCACCTTGATGACGGAAGCAGGAGGTTGCGACATGGCAGAAGTTTACAGTGTTGCCGAGTTGGAATCATCGAGCAGCGTTTTTGCGGGCTTGCCGGATTCCGGCGCGCAGACCTTGCTTCAATATGTTTTTATATCCAGCGCGGTCGAGCGAGGTCATCACCGCCGCCGCTGTACCCCCGGGCGTAGCAGCCTCCTGCAATAATTCCTGCAGCGGCACATTTCCTTTGCGCCAGGCATCGATCCCGTCGGCCAGCGCGTGAGTTGCGGCCATTCTAGCCGTTTTTAAGTCGAGCCCGATAATCTCTGCGGCGGCAATCAGAGTCGCGAGCGCGTGGTATCCGTGGCTGCTGGAGAAGGTCACAGTGAAGGCGTCGAATTGTTTCTCGGGTACTTCGATGACCCGGCCGACCAGGGCAAATAATTTTCTGACCTCGACGCGCTTCGCTGAGGGAACCTCGCGATCGAATGCGAGAGCCGTCAACCCACAGCCGCTGCGGCACACCGGGCTCGGCATGGCGCGCATCCAGCGTACTCGCGGGCCACCGGCCTCCCGCAGCTTCGCCAATGGAACTCCCGCAGCTAGACTGACTGCCGTCAAAGGCCGTTGAATATGCGGCGCAATTTCTTTTAACAATTCACGAACCGAATCCGGGCGTACCGCGATAATCAGCAATCCAGCCGACTCGACCGCCCGCTGCAGATTCGCTTCGCCGATTACTCTGTACTGACGCCTGAGTTGTTGCAGTTTTCTCGCATGCCGGTCATGCACGACAATAGGCCGGCCGAACTTGGCGAGCCGCAATCCCGCAATCAGGGCGCTGGTGATACGGCCACCACCGAGGAAGACGAGCGGCTTCACGAGAGTCCTGCACAGGCTTGATCGGCAGCTTCGATAAGAGCTTCCACATTGGCCTCTGTGTGAGCGGTGGAAATGATCCAGTGCAGGCCGTTGGAGGGCGTCATATAAATTCCAAGATCGATCAAGCGGCGCACGAAGCGGGAATAACATTTCGAATCAACATACTTGCAGTAGTCGCGATAATCGTGAATGGCGTCGCGTTCGGTGAAGTAAATCTGAAACATCGGTCCAAATCCCTGGACGATGGCCTTCACTTTCCGTCGTCGGAACACGTCTCGTAATCCGGTGATCGCTCCATTCCCTATCGCGTGAAGCTTGCGATACGTATCTTTCGCACATAGCAAATCCAAATTCTGCGCAATCACTTTCATAGTCAGACGGTGCCCGTTGAAAGTGCCATAATGCAGCACCATTTTTTCACTCCAGCGCATGCGCTCAAGAATCGAACGTGGCCCCGCGACCGCACCCACAGGGAATCCCGCGCCCAAAGCCTTGCCGAAGGTGCTGATATCAGGCCTTACGCCGTAGTATTCCTGGCAACCGCCTGGCGCATAGCGGAATCCAGTGACCACTTCATCAAGAATGAGGAGTGCCCCGCACTCATTCGTGAGTTCGCGCAGACGCTGCAGATATCCATCTCGCGGAAGAATGCACCCCATATTGGCCATGATCGGCTCGGTAATAACAGCAGCCAATTCGTGCCCGTGCTTGCGCATTATTTTCTCGAGTATCGCAACGTCATTCCACGGTGCGAGCAACACGTCGTCGAAAGTCGAGAGCGGAATGCCTTCGGAATCTGGTATGCGCGCCGGATTCTCCACTGATCCCAACTGCTCTGGCGGATGACTGTGCGCGTTCAAGAGATAGGGATCGTACCAGCCGTGATAGTGGCCTTCGAACTTGAGGAACTTGTTTCGTCCAGTGTGGGCGCGGGCCAGGCGAAGAGCCAACATCGTCGCCTCACTGCCAGTATTAGCGAAGCGCACCACTTCGGCCGATGGCACCATGCGGCAGAAACGTTCCGCGGCTTCTACCTCCGCCGAAGTGGCGGCCGCGAAGTGCGAACCTTCCGCCATGGCTTCGGAAACAGTTTTTACCACGGCGGGGTGAGCATGCCCCTGAATGAGCGCGCCGAACGACATCATGAAGTCGATATATTCATTGCCGTCGATATCCCACACGCGGGAGCCCCGGCCGCGCTCCAGTAGGATCGGGCCGCCGTCATATACAGCCGTACCCCGCGATGGCGAGTTCACGCCTTCCACCAGCGATTGCTGGGCGCGTTCAAACCACTGTTGGGATCGAGTGCGGTTTCGTGTTTCACTCGCGTATGCCATAAGAGTTTTGAAAGCGCGCGGCTTTCAGTCCGCCAGCCCGCCGCCATCCACCACCAGCGCAGCGCCCGTCATAAAAGACGAATCATCCGAAGCCAGGAACAACGCCGCTTTAGCAATTTCGTCTGTGGTCCCAATCCTTCCCATCGGACGGTTCGCGCACCCCGCGAGATAATCCTCCCACTTCAAGCCGCGCATTTTCGCGTCTTCGGGAAGCATCGGCGTATCAACGTCTCCGGGACAGATGCAATTAACGCGAATGCCCTGCCGTCCGTGGTCGATCGCCATCGCCTTGGTCAACAGCACCACGCCGCCCTTCGACGCGCAGTATGCAACCGCTGAGTCCCCACCGGCGATGCCCCATCCGGAGCTATTGTTGATAATGACTCCCCGGCCCTGCTTAATCATTCCGGGCAAGGCCGCCTTCGACATCAGAAACGTTCCCTTCAGATTAATATCCATCTGCAGGTCCCACTCTTCTTCGGTGCAGTCGAGAACAGTATGAGGGAAGAAAACGCCGGCGTTGTTGAAGAGAATATCGAGACCGCCAAAAGCCCGCTGGGTTAGCTGTAAGGCGTGACGGCATTCCTCCGCCCGGCGCACGTCGGTGCGCACGAAGATGGCATTGCCTCCTTCCTGGACAATTTTCTTGGCAACCGCGTTGCCGCGATCCTCATTGCGCCCTGTGATCACAACTTTGGCGCCTACCCGGGCAAAGAGAATTGCCGTGGCCTCGCCGATGCCGGAGGTTCCTCCTGTAATTAGGGCGATCTTGTTTTCCAGTCGCATAAGTTAGCCAGAGGCGGCCAGGCCTCCTCCATCGACTACGAGCGACGCTCCCGTCACAAAAGATGCAGCGTCGCTGGCCAGATACAACGCGGCCTGCGCAATCTCTTCGGGCTTGCCCATGCGCCCGAGTGGCCGGTTCGCCGATTCGGAGAGAAACCGATTTTCGGGTTCACCCAACTGCCGCGCTTCGCTGCGCAGCATCGCGGTATCGGTGTCGCCAGGGCAGATGCAATTTACGCGAACATTCTGCCGCCCGTGATCGATGGCCATGGCTTTTGTCATTAGAACAACCGCACCTTTCGAAGCGCAGTAAGCAGCGGCTCGCGCGCCTCCCGCCAACCCCCACCCTGACGCGGTGTTAATAATCGAACCTCCTCCGGCTTTGGCCATGATCGGAATCACTTCGCGGCACATAAGGAAGATGGATTTTACATTGATCGCCATCACGGCGTCCCAGTCGTCCTCGCTGATCTCGACCACCGAGGCCCGGCGGATAATTCCTGCATTGTTGAACAATACGTGAAGGCCATCGAACTCGCGCATAGTACGCTCGACAACGCGCTCGCAGTCGGCAGTTCGAGTCAGATTGGCGCATTCGAAAATTGCGCGGCCGCCGGCACTTGATATTGCGCGAACTACCTGTAGACCGGCGTCCTGGTTGAGGTCGGCGATACTAACGGCCGCGCCCTCGCGCGCAAACAACAATGCCGTGGCGCGACCGATGCCGCCGGCGCCTCCGGTGATGAGAGCGACCTTGCCCTGAAGTTGGCTGCCAGCCAATTGCTTCCCCCGCATTCCAATATACCTGCCCAATTCTCACTCCTGTATTTCCACTTCGACCTTCTGACATTTTCTTTTAGCTGGTATTCTTTTTCATTCCAAGGAGCACTCATGTCTTCTGACCTGCAAGGCCGTAACGCCGTGGTTTTCGGAGTTGCCAACAAGCGCTCAATCGCGTGGTCGATCGCGCAGGGATTGCACGCCGCGGGAATGAAACTGGCCGTCACTTACCAGAACGAGCGACTGGAGCAAGAGGCAAAAGATCTTATTCTATCGCTGCCCGGCGCCGAAGCATTCATGTGCGACGTTTCGAAGGACGAAGAGATCGAGCGCCTCTTTGCCACGCTTAAAGAGCGTTACGGCAAGCTGCACACGCTGGTGCACTCGGTAGCCTACGCTCCCGCCGATGAATTGAAGGGAGAATTTCTGAACACAACGCGCGAAGGATTTCGCGTCGCGATGGATGTGAGCGTGTATTCGCTGGTGGCGGTTTCGCGCGCGGCTGCGCCGCTGATGGAAGACGGCGGCTCGATTCTTACCATGACTTACTACGCGTCGCAAAAAGTCGTGCCTCGTTATAACGTCATGGCAGTTGCCAAGGCCGGGCTGGAGTGCTCCGTGCGGTATCTCGCTTATGAATTGGGCAAGAAGAAAATTCGCGTGAATGCCATTTCCGCCGGACCGATCAAAACCCTTGCTGCGCGCGGCATCGCCGGCTTCGGCGACATGCTCAAAAGCCACGAAGAGCGCGCGCCTCTGGGCCGTCGCGTGGAAGTGGAAGAAGTGGGCTCGACTGGAGTTTTTCTCGCCTCCGACGCCAGCAGCGGCATTACTGGGGAAGTGATTTACGTGGATTGCGGATATAACATTATGGGGTTTTGAACGTAGTTGTCAGTTTCTGGTTATTTCTTGTCACGCACTATAATGAGGGAATGGGAAATAATCGGCTGGTCTTTGCATTCTTTTCTCTTGCGATCCTGCTTTCGATGGTGCGCGAATGGAATGCGCCGGTGGCTTGTGCGCGTGGCACTCTCGTGCCCGCTGTGGTTACAGAGGCGCTGCCTTAGCTGACAATCTTGATTCGCCGTCCATTCTCGCCGTTCCGTTCCAGCGAAATCTCTACATCCCGCTCGCGCTCCAGGCGGGGAAATTTTTCTCCCCATTCGATCAACAGAATACTGTTCTCTGAGCGCAGATCATCGAGGGCGAGAGTTTCAAGCTCTCGAGGTGTATCGATCCGATAGAGATCGATATGGAAGAGATTAGCCCGCGGCCCGCGATACTCGTGCACCAGCGTGAAGGTGGGGCTGGTGACGTCTTCTTCCTGGGCGGCTTCGAACGCGGCAGAGATTCCTTTGACCAGCGTGGTCTTGCCAGCCCCGAGATCGCCGCGCAATAAAACTATCTTAGGCGGCGCCAGCAGTTCGGCGAGCGTGCGTCCGAAGGCGATAGTCTCCTCCGGCGAGTAAGTCGTAATCTCCCGCGTCATCCCGAACAGTATAGCGAGAGCGCTTTAACAGTTCGCCTAGATGGTGCGCGGAATTCTTAAGATAGACGACTTCAGGCCCAGTAGATGACTGTCGGAGACCTGATCGAGTGATGTTCGCAAGCGGCGGTGGTCGTCATCCTCGAGCGCGACGAAGCGGAAAGGCTGCAGCACGCCGTCGTTTGTTTTGCGGATTGGACTGAGAATCTCCGCCATGCCGTGGACCGGGCCCGATTGGGTTTGAAAGGCAACTTCGACGAATTCACCTTGCGAAAGCGAACGCGAGATTTGCAGAAGGCCGCCAGTGATCGATATGGACTGCAGTTTTGCTTTTGCGTGCCGGCCATCTTCTAAACGAATCGCAGCTTGGACAACGTCGCCAAGCTGGACCCGGGCCGCGCGCCGCGAAGGGTGCGGTTGGGGAAAGTGGGTCATAAGCTGGTTGCACTATGCCACTCTCGCAGGAGCCGTAACAGGTTACGTAAGCAGATGTCCGGATTCCAGCGCTGGGCGCGGCTTTCTGACTGCTCAAAGCCATAGAGCGCAACGAGTTAGGCACATATTAACTACCAAGATAATGTCCTTCAGGACGGAGGTTAAACTGTTTTAAACGAGCGGGGGAATGGCCATTTTCCAATCTCGCTTTAATATTCGGCTGGGCCGACATCGAAATGATGACGTTCAGCCGCTCCAACTTACCAACTTCCGCTGTGCCGCTTCGCGTGTGCGCCGAAAAGCCTCGGGAAGTCCCTGCAGAAGATCGGTGGCAACCAGCGAGTGTTCGCCAACTGTTTCACGCATTACGTCGCCCGCGAGTCCGTGTAGATGCACTGCGGTCAAAGCGGCCTTGAAAGCTTCTTTCGTATTTTGTGCGATCATTCCCGCGACCATGCCGGTCAGGATGTCTCCAGTGCCCCCAGTGGCCATGCCGGGATTGCCCGTGGTATTTACCCAGGCTTCGCCGTCTGGCTGAACCACCAGGGTGCGATGGCCTTTGAGCACGACGATCAACTCGTGTTCGCGGGCGAATTTTCGGGCTGTTCCCAAGCGATCTTTCTGCACGTCTTCAACGGTGCATCCTGCGAGACGCGCCATTTCGCCGGGATGCGGAGTGATTACCAGAATGCGGCCTTTGCCATTCAGCTTATTGGTGCGGCCTTCGAACGCATTCAGGCCGTCGGCATCCAGGACGAGGGGAACCTCTAGCACTGCAACCAAGCTCTGTATCAGTTCAGCGGTCTCCGGATGCCGTGAAATTCCCGGTCCGATGGCGAGCACGCTCTTCCCTTTTGCTAGTTCCTGAATTCGATTTTGCGCACTGGTCGCGATCGTACCAGCCTCTGTTTCGGATAGCGGTTCGGTCATCAACTCGGGATGAAAGCCGGCCACGGTTCCCAGTACCGACTTCGGTGTGGCGACGGTTGAAAGCCCCGCCCCCGCGCGTAATACGGCCATTCCCGCCATCGCCGCGGCTCCGGCCTTTCCTAGCGAACCTCCGATTGCGAGCACGTGCCCGTAGCTGCCTTTATTCGATTCCGCCGGACGCGGCGCAATCAGGGGCGCAACATCGCGAGCAGTAATCACATTCAAGTTCAGGACCGAAACAATTGCTTCTTCCGGAGATCCAATCTCCGCGACGACCGTTGGCCCTGTCGTCCATGAAGCGAACACGTGCGCCGGGCGCGGCGCGGTAAAAGTGACAATCGCATCTGCGCGAGCGATCGTCCCGCTGTGCGGATGCATCGCATCCGCGTCTGCGCCAGAAGGGATGTCCACGGCAATTACGGGAACGTTGCCGGCATTCATGATTGCGATGGCGTCGGCATAGAGCCCGCTGACCGGAGGTTTGAACCCCGTGCCCAGAACCGCATCGAGATACAGATCCGCTTGCAGCAGCGACTGAGCGGGCTCGGTTTGCAGTTCCTCGCCAGAAGATAAAGACACGGCAGAGA
>Ga0307478_10004332_pt1 | contig 10144 bp, 10 predicted proteins | sample atmos_gasesECM4C_2_FD_203713 | JGI IMG/M metagenome (GOLD analysis project Ga0307478, IMG submission 203713) | Hardwood forest soil microbial communities from Morgan-Monroe State Forest, Indiana, United States - atmos_gasesECM4C_05 | ecosystem: Environmental > Terrestrial > Soil > Temperate...
TCCATCAACCACTCCGCTACCAGACGCTCCGGAAATTCACACTGAGCATCCTCATAGTTGTAGAACGACCAGCGATGCCCGGCGTCCAGAGCCCGCTCCAGTCGTTTCAATTCCATTTCGGTGGTGTCTTTGCTTGGGGATTTTCCGGCCATACGCTGGTAGAGCCATAATCCCGCGCGCACTTTCAACGCACTACGCTGGCTGGTCTCGTTCAAAAGCAGCAGGAAGTGCATGGGATGCACGAGATGAGATCTTTCCCGAAGTAACTTTTCCCGTTCGCGGAGCGATTCCCGTACCAGGCCCAATTCACCGTGCTCCAGGTAACGCAGGCCACCGTGGATGATGCGGGTGGAACGGCTGGTTACTCCTGAGGCGAAATCGTTCTGCTCAATCAGCAGCGTGTGCTTGCCCGCGCGCGCGCATTGCCGCGCCACCGCGACGCCATTGATGCCCCCGCCAATCACCACCACTTGAAAGTGTTGGCCTTCCAGGGATGCTCGGGGATTTGCCGCTAAGACCATGTTTTATCAATCAGATGCAGAGTTCCCGAAAGACGATTCTGGAGCCATAAGCCGGATTCCGTCGACACTATGACCTCTAAAGTGTGCACCGTGTTCGTCAACCGGAGAAGGTAACCTTGGTACCGCAAAATAGATGACCAAAAGTCCAAACGCGTCGACTCAAAGTTGTTGAAAAAGCAGTTCAGAACATCCTGGCAGACATGACCATAGCGGGTAATCTGCGACTGGTATTCTCGACAACACCGCCGTTCCTACTTGTTTGCCCGTATTGCGATCGCTCGTTTACAGTGGTTTGGCAATGTCTACGACCGGAGAACGATTCGAACGCGCAGTCGCGATCATGGAGCGCTTGCGGGCTCCGGGAGGGTGTCCCTGGGATCGTGAGCAGACCTTCGATTCCATCAAGCCCTACACGCTGGAAGAGACTTATGAGGTCCTTGAAGCCATCGATAATCGCGACTGGGACGAACTGCCTGGCGAACTCGGGGACCTGCTGCTGCAGGTGCTCTTTTATTCGGAGATGGCAAGAGAGCAGGGGACATTTTCGATTGATGACGTTCTCGACCGGCTCTCCGGAAAGCTTGTAGACCGGCATCCGCATGTGTTCGGCGACACGAAAGCCGATACCGCAACCGAGGTGAAACGCAACTGGGAAGCGCTGAAGGTCGAGGAACGAAAAAGGCGTTTCGGCGAGACTGTGGACGCGGCCAGCCCCGCGACCAAGACTGCGCCATCGATTCTGGCTGGCATTTCTTCCTCCATGCCGGCGATGCTCGAGGCCCACAAACTCAGCTCGCGCGCGGCGCAGGTGGGCTTCGACTGGCCTGATGTGGAAGGTCTATTCGATAAACTTAGCGAGGAAACCGGCGAACTTCGCGAGCATCTGCGGGAGTTTCCCGCGCCCGGTCCGCGCCCGGAAGGCCGGGGCGTCGCCGGTTCCGGACGCCAGACCATTCCCGAAGATCTGCGGACACGGCTGGAAGAAGAGATTGGCGATCTTTTTTTCGTGCTCGTCAACATCGCACGCTACCTCTCGCTCGATCCTGAATCCGCGCTGCGCAAGACTAACCGCAAGTTCCGCCGCCGTTTTCAGTGGATGGAACAGCGCCTGCACGAACGTGGCGCGAATCCCGAGGGCGTTTCGATGGACGAACTTGAATCCCTCTGGCGGCAAGCGAAGCAACAGGAGAAGCCAGCGTGAGCCCGGGCGCCATCGTGATTCGGCGATGTCGGGGCCTCGACGAGTTGCGGGCTTGTGTTGCCTTGCAAAAAGATGTCTGGAACTTCAGCGATGCTGAACTGGTTCCGTTGCGCATGTTCGTCGTGGCCGAAAAAGTTGGTGGGCAGGTGATGGGTGCTTTCGACGGCAACGAAATGGTTGGCTTCGCTCTTTCGGTGCCGGGTACGCGCTCAGGCCGCGTCTATCTTCATTCGCACATGCTGGCCGTTCGCAAGGAACACCGCAATGGTGGACTTGGCCGCCGCCTCAAGCTGTTGCAGCGTGAAGACGCACTGGCGCGTGGCATCGAACTCATCGAGTGGACCTTCGATCCACTCGAGATCAAGAACTCCTATCTCAACATTGAAAAGCTGGGAGCGATCTCCCGCCGCTACAACATCAACCAGTATGGAATCACGTCATCGCCCTTGCAGGGCGGACTGCCCAGCGACCGGCTCATTGCCGAGTGGTGGCTGAAGTCCAGGCGCGTGGAAGCCCTGCTGGCGACGGGAACGAATCCGCCGTTCGAACGGGACACCGCGATCGAAGTCCCGGCGCAGATTTATGAGTGGAAGGCTGCGGCGGAAACGCGAGTCAAGGCGCAGCAGGTGCAGGAACGCAACCGCGAGCAATTTCTTCAGGCGTTCGGCGACGGGCTGGCCGTGCTAGGTTACGAGCGCGATTCCGAAGGCAACGGCAAGTTCCTGCTTGGCGATTGGGACGAGAACTGGTCGTATGCCTCGGAAGAGGTCAGTACCTAGTACCCAGTACCTTGTACCGAGAAAATACGATGAAGGGACAGTTCGAGGCGAACGGATGCAGCCGTTCCGGGTACTGGGTACTGGATACTAAATCATGAAGATTGAAGCCATCACGCTGCGCGAGATTCACATGCCGCTCGTCCACTTCTTCGAGACGAGTTTCGGGCGGACTTACAGCCGCCGCATCCTGCTGGTCACCGCGCATTGCGACGGGGTCAACGGATGGGGCGAATGCGTGGCCGGGGAAGATCCTTATTACAGCAGCGAGTGGACCGAAAGCACCTGGCCCACCATCACTCAATACCTTGCGCCGTCCCTGCTCGGCCGCACGCTCGACTCGGCACGCGACTCGGCGGCCCTTTTCTCCAGAGTACGCGGGCACCGCATGGCCAAAGCCGCGCTCGAAAACGCGTTGTGGGATGCCGAGGCGAAGCAGAAAAGCCAGCCTTTGTGGAAGCTGCTTGGCGGTACGCGGACTGAAATCTCTTGCGGAGTCTCCATCGGCATTCAGGATTCGGTCGAACAATTGCTCGACAAGATTCAGATTGAACTGGCGGCCGGTTACCGCCGCATCAAGGTGAAGGTCAAGCCGGGCTGGGATGTTAATGTGCTCGAAAAGATTCGCTCGCGCTGGGCCGATATCACGCTAAGCTGCGACGCAAACTCTGCCTACACGCTCGACCAAGTCGAACACCTGCGGAACTTCGATCAGTTCAACCTGCTGATGATCGAGCAGCCGCTCTGGGACGACGACATTTTCTACCACGCCCGGCTGCAAAGAGGATTGCGCACGGCTATTTGCCTGGACGAGTCAATCGTCAACGCGCGCACGGCGGCGATTGCGGTCGAGACCGGCGCATGCCGCATTATCAACATTAAAGTCGGACGCGTGGGCGGATTCAGCGAGGCCAAGAAGATTCACGACGTCTGCCACGCCCAGAAGATTCCGGTCTGGTGCGGGGGCATGCTCGAATCCGGCATTGGCCGGGCTCACAACATCGCGCTTTCGACGCTGGAGAATTTCAGCCTGCCCGGAGACGTCTCGGCTTCCAAGCGCTACTGGAAGGAAGACATCATCGATCCGGAAGTGCAGGTTTCACCACAGGGGATGATTGCGATCAGCGACCAACCTGGAACGGGCTATCGAATCAGGGAGGATCTGATTGAGAGGTTGACGGTAAAGAAGGAAACGCTGCGCGCATGACGCTGGACGCCAATCTCGCGGTGGTGGTTCGTGTAACAGATTACAACATCTGCGACTGGCGAACGACGGTACGCGTAGAATGGCTTTGCATGGGAGGTAGGTTTAAGCGGTGGACGTACTGCAGACAAAGCCCGATCAGCTTCCAAATGAGGATCTGACGGTATCAGCTGTGCCTCCAGTCACAGCCTCGTGGCAGAGCATCGTCGGTTTTGCTCTAACCATCGACGGCTACAAAGCCATCGGAGGAAAAGAATGCGCCCAACTCGCCAATAGTGCGAAGAGTGAGTTCTCAAAAAACGCCGAATCAGTCGGAGCGTTGAGCCTTACGGAACTACGGGTGTGCCTATTCTTTGAGCAGCGCAGGTTCAATCACTTCGGTCACGAACCGCGGGACACCGACAGAATCTTCATAAACACCCTGATCGAGGCGATTCGGACGAAGATAAGTCCCAATGGGCTCGAGTAGATGTTGAAATGTTGGCATTACGCTGATTGGCCGGTTTGGGCTTCTAGTGCGACTTCGGGTCCGTCGCCGTTGGCCCCGGCTTATGATTCTCGGCTAGCTTCGCTTCTTCCGCCTTCAACATCTCGACTGCCTGCGCAAACGTAGTTTCGCCGGGCACGCGCCGGAAGTCACTCAATACCTCCTCCGACTTGATCGAAATGCTCTTGAAGAAAAGAATCTTGCCGGTAAAGTTCAGGGACATCCGCGAGGTGTCCCATGAGCCGTCCCCAACGTCGCGCTGCTCGACCAGAAAGTGTCCGCCTTTGTCGAGATGCCCCAGGATTCCCCATCCGAACCCGACTTCCTTGAACAGTGTTCCGTCGATTTTGGCAATCCTCCGCGCGGCGGGATCGATCAACACAAATCCCTGCATGCCCTCGAGCACCTGCTCGACGCGAGAAGGAGATTGGTACCCCGGATTGGGCCGGAATTTCAAACGCACCAGCCGCTGTCCTTCTTTGCCCAGGTCTGCCCCGCCACCCTCCTCGCCGTCATAGTCGTAAAGAAAAGCGTCGGGCAAGGCCTTCACGATACGCAGCGTGCGCTCGGCAGTCTGTTGCTCCTGGGAATGTTTGTGGCTGAGTTGCTCCGGGTCGCTCACCAGGCCGGCCAGGTGGTTCTCCTCGCCCTGCATTTGTTCTGGCGTGAGCGGGCGGTCGTTGTAGGCGATGGTCATGCCGGCCATGGCGCTCTGCGTCTCCACATAGAGCCTAGTCTGCGAGCCCTGCGGCGTCTGCTTGCGCGAACGGAACATGTGCTTGATCGAATTGTCGTTAGCGGCTGCTACTTCATTGGCGACCGCGGACCGCACCAGTTCGACGGGAGAGGCCGTGTCGGGAGGAGAACTCGAGGCCGCGTCAACCTCGACGAAGGTCGCGTCCGTCCGCAGGAACGAGACACCAAGAAAAACCGCGGTGGCAATAGGAATCAGCCGGGCTGTTCGCATGCTGTTCGGCACGATCTTAGTGTAACAATTGCTCTCCGAACATTCTCCACAGTGAAGCGAGTGCGCAAGGAGGAAACATGGCTTGCCGCGCACTCCTTGCCTTGCGTATAGTCGTTGCAGTGAGCGGTCTTCCGTCTTTGCCTCAAGGATTCTGATCTGGGAGCAAACCGTCACGGATCCTCGTTTCACCAGGAGAGCGTCCTATGAGCGCACCCGCCAGTGGGCTGGCACAAATCGGGAAGTCGGTCTTCATCAAGGGCGAACTTTCCGGCAGCGAAGATTTATATCTGGATGGCCAGGTTGAGGGCAGCATCGCCCTCAAAGGCAACAGCCTGACGGTTGGCCCCAATGGCCAAGTCAAAGCCAGCGTCGAGGCCAAGGGCGTGGTGGTGCAAGGTAAGCTCGAAGGCAACATTCAGGCCACCGACCGCGTCGAATTGCGTAAGTCCGCAATCGTCACCGGAGATATCAGCACCCAGCGCATTTCCATCGAAGAAGGCGCCTATCTGAAGGGCAAAGTTGATATTCACAAGACCGACAAGTAAGTCGTGCCGTTGCATGGTGGGATGTTTACAGAGTTGTGGAGGACAGGAGTGACGAACTCAGGATGTCGTCAGTTTCGCAGAATTTCATGAAACTTTTTCGCGGTTCATCCGGAACGGAAACCATCCCGGCGCAGGGCTCGCAGAAGTTGACCCGCCGCTCCAGCGGCCTGGGAGAATTGTCTCGTCTTTGGGAGTCCGCCGAAGACCTTTGCGTTCTGGACCTGGGATCGACGTCGCCGGCTAACATTCGCCACTTCACGGAAAGTGGCCACAGAATCTACAGCGAAGATCTGCTCACCGCCTCGACCGATCCCGAGCTGCTTACGAAAGACGAGGAGGGAAAGATTGCTCTCGACAGCCGCAAGTTTCTCGCGGATAACCTGGTTTACCCCGCCGCTCACTTCGACGTAGTTCTTTGCTGGAATCTGCCGGACTACCTGAATGAGAGTCTGGTCAAGCCGGTGGTGGGGCGGCTGTGGTCAGTGCTGAAACCCGGGGGCATGCTCCTGGCGTTCTTCCACACCCGCGATGCCGGTCCAGACTCGCCTTGTCACCGTTTTCACATCGTTGGCGCCGACACCCTCGAGATGCAGAAAATCGTGCTGCGACGGGAAGCTCGTCGCGGTCCCACGGGCGCAGTCCATACCGCCATCTCGGACGGTTTCCAATTGCAGCGCGTGTTCAATAACCGCCATATCGAGAATCTCTTCCACGATTTTGCCTCCATCAAATTCTTTCTCGCCCGGGATAATATTCGTGAAGTGCTGGTAGTTAGATAGTAGCGCCGGCATCTTGCCGGCTGTCCGCCGGGCGTCTTCGCCCGCCGCGCCGAGAGCGAGACGCCGTCTGGACAGCCGCCGGGATGGCGGCGCTACTTTTGTATGCCCACCGCCGGCGTCTTCTTCCACACCATCACTCCCATGCGAAAAAGATAATTGCGCGAGATCTCGACCTGCACCCCTGCGTCGGCTGACAAAGCAGATGCTAGCAGGTTCCGAATTTCGTCGGGAACATATGACCGGCGCACGGAAGTTAGCCCGTCGAGCCAGGCCACGCGACTACGCATGAGAGGAAATCCTGCGTATGCCAAAGCCAAATGCACGGGATGCCGAATGAGGTCATTGATCAGCAAAGCACACCGGCTCACCCGCAAACCTTCGCGCACGAATTGGGCCAGCTGCTGCTCGTCGAGATGATGGGCAAAAAGGCTGCAACTCACCAGATCGAAAGCCCCATCGTCGAAAGGCATAGCAAGGGCATCGGCCACAATGCCGTGATTTCTCCCGGAGCGATTGGCCGGAGTATGATTTTTCCCGGGAAGATGAGACCGCGCCCGGTCCAGCAGTGCCACATCCAAGGTGATCCCGCGTCGCGCCAGCTTTTGCCGAACCACCTCCGGAACCTCTCCCAATCCAGCTGCCACTTCCAACAGTGAGAGGTGTTTTTTCCCGGAAGCTTCAGCAGCGCGCTCCACCATTTTCTGCGTGGTGGCCACGCCGCCGAACCAGCGGTTGACCCGCCCGAGATCCCGCAGTGTAGCCTCCACATCGGCGGGAGTGCAGGCGTCAGAATCGAGAATCTCAGGCGCGTCGACACGTTGCATGGCAAGGTGGTTCCGAAACTAGAGCTCAAATGACAGCAGGGAGCTTTGCAAGAATCCGTGCTAATTCGTCTTCGCCGCTGGCCGCGCCGGGCTGCCGTCGGCCTTCACGTAGTGCGCGTACCAACTGAGGTTGCGTTCGAGCCGGTCCTTGATATGCGAAGGCGTTTTGAAGCTGTGGTACTCGCCGGGATACACGACCAGTTCGGTTTCGCGGCCCAGACTCTTCATTGCCTCGTACATCTGCTCGCCTCCTATGATAGGCACATTCCAGTCGATCTCGCCGCCCATGAACAGCGTGGGCGTGGTAATGCTGGCGACCCTGTAGAACGGAGAGATTTTGTCCCACACCGCGCGGTTTTCCCAGGGACGCCCGAGTTCAACGTCGTAGTCGAGGATGTACTGGTCATGCCCGTAGAGCGACGCAAAGAAAGCTGACCCCGCTCCAGAAATCGCCGCCTTGAAGCGCGTGGTCTGCGCAATAATGAAGTCCGTCGAGATGCCCCCGTAGGACCATCCTCCCACGCCCATCTTGTCGGGATCGACCAACCCTCGCGCGATTGCATAGTCGACCATGGCCATGTCGTCGTGATAATCCTTGTTCCCCCAATCGGCCAAGATGGCCTTGCAGAAATCCTGTCCGTAGCCTGACGAGCCACGTGGATTCGGCTCCAGCACCACGTATCCGTTGGCCGCAAAGAGTTGCCAAAAATGGTAGAACTCGCCGTAATATGCGCCCACCGGCCCGCCGTGCGGGATCAGAAGTGTCGGATACTTTTTCCCTGCCACGTAATCCAGCGGCTTGTAGAGATAGCCCGCAACCGTTGTGCCATCTTTGCTCTTGAACTTAACGTACTCCGGCGTGACGATCTTGATCTTCGCCATGAACGCATCGTTCACGTGCGTAAGCCGCGTCAGTGGGCCGCCGGAGGTGTTAGTGGTGAAGATTTCGGCTGGCCGGTCCATGCCGCTGATCTGCGCCGCAAGGTCTCCCGACTTGGCAAGAGTGTAGCTCGCGACCACAACATGCCCGGAGATTGCTCGCGTCACTTCTCCGCCGGTTGCCGGGATGCGGAAAAGGTTTTGCGATCCGTCATCATCGGCAATGAAGTAGATGAACCGGCCATCAGGCGAGAAATGCGGCGACCGCGACATGCGATCGAAGGCCAAAGTGAGCACTTTGGCCTCGCCTCCCGCGGCCGGAGAAACGGCAACGTGATGCGTGGCATAGACAAGGAGCCTCGGATCGAGTTGCGTGACATAGGTGATCCACTTGCCATCCGGTGACCACGCCGGTGAGGCGTCCGCGCCCGGATTCGTCGTCACTTGTGTCAGGTGCGCGCCCTTGTCGGTGTTGTCGGCGGCCACCACCCAGATGTTTGTGTCGTAGGTGCGGTCGGGGTCCGGAGTCGAGCGGTTGCTGCGGAATGCCAGCAGCTTGCCGTCGGGAGACCACGCTGGCTCGTCGTCGTCAAAGTCGCCGGATGTAATCTGCACGACCGCCTTGGTGGCGACATCGAACACATATAAATGCGTGCGGCGCCGGTCGAGATATCCCACGGTATCGGTCTTGAAGCGATAGCGGTCGATCACGAATGGAGGCGGAGTTTTCGGCTTCTTCGCAGTTGCGTCTTTACCTTTATCCTTATCGTTGTTCCCGGGCTTATCTTTTTCTCTGGCTTTGGCTTCGTCCAACTCTTCCGGCGAAGGATCTTGCAGGATGAGGGCCAGCCGCTTGCTATCAGGAGACCAGGCAAAGTCATCGACATCCTGGATCGCCTCCGTCAATTGCTGCGCCTCGCCGCCCATGCGGTTGAGCAGCCATACCTGGTTTTTACCTTCGTTGCGCTTAGAGAGAAATGCCAGAAAGTTTCCGTCCGGGCTCCAGCGTGGATGCGAGGAGGAGACTTTCTCGGCTGTCATGACAATGGCATCGCCGCCACCCGCTGGCGCCATCCAGATGCGCGTCTCCGTCTTGTCCTCTTTCAACGAGGCGGTCGAGACCGTGTAAGCGATCCATTTGCCATCCTCTGCGATCTGGGGATCGCTCACTCCACGAATTTCAAAGGCATCGTCGACCGTGATGGCCCGCGGCGCAGGTGGTGTAGACGGAGCAGACTGGGCGGCCGCGAATGGCGCCAGAGAATAAGAAGCGCAGACCAACGCACAAAACGGCAGAGCAAGCGCGCGGAATCTCATCATTGATTGCTTCCCCATGCAGGATTTTCGATGCGGCTACAGAGCGGCCTAAGTCTAAACCTCAGCCAGCTCTTCTTCCAGCAACTGCTTGTTATACAGGTCGCTGTAGTAGCCGTTCAAGGCGAGCAGTTCATCGTGCGTGCCCGACTCCACGACGCGTCCGTCGTGCAGCACGGCGATGCGGTCGGCGTTGCGCACGGTGGAGACGCGGTGGGAGATGAAGATGGTGGTGCGGCCTTGCATTACTTCGCGCAGGTGATTAAGGATTTTATCTTCGGTGTGGGTGTCGACGCTGGAGAGAGCGTCGTCGAGAATGAGAATGCGCGGGTTGCGAATCAAGGCGCGGGCAATTGCGGTGCGCTGCTTCTGGCCTCCTGAAAGCGTGATGCCGCGCTCGCCGACCATAGTCTGATATTGCTCGGGAAAGCTTTCGATATCCTGAGCGATATTGGCCGCTTCAGCACCTTCGTGAATCTGCTGATCGGTGGCAGATTCCACTCCCAGGGCAATATTTTCCCGAATGCGGTCGCTGAATAGGAATGTTTCCTGGGGCACGAACCCAATGTTTTTGCGCAGCGAGGCGAGCGAGAACTCCCGGATCGGCCGGCCATCCACCAGAACCATTCCCGGCGCCGCGTCGTAAA
>Ga0307478_10004334_pt1 | contig 10142 bp, 8 predicted proteins | sample atmos_gasesECM4C_2_FD_203713 | JGI IMG/M metagenome (GOLD analysis project Ga0307478, IMG submission 203713) | Hardwood forest soil microbial communities from Morgan-Monroe State Forest, Indiana, United States - atmos_gasesECM4C_05 | ecosystem: Environmental > Terrestrial > Soil > Temperate...
CTGCAAGATTTGTGAGAAAATGCTGCAGACTCGAGTCATGGCTGAGCCTCCTTGGTTTTGTGATTGGTTCTCGCAGAACCCGATCCAAAATTATCAGAGGCTCAGCTTTTTTTGCCTCTAACTTCTTAGATTCTTAATTTGGACAAGAATGAAGTTTTAAGTTTCCGGAAAAGAAGAAATCGAGACCCCCGATAAAAACCAAGGGCGTTGCCATTTCGGAAGAGTATAACCGCTGTGGCTCACCTGCCAGCGGCTAGGGAGCGCTCTTTTGCGAGGCAGTCGTTGCAGATGCCGCCGACTTCGGTGCGGGAGACGGTAACCTGAATATCGCAGTCCTGGGCGATCTGTTGCTTGAGCTGCTCGTAGAGGCGGGATTCGAATTCGCGGACCTTGCCGCAGCGGAGGCAGGCGACGTGAATGTGGTCGCGGGGGCCGTGCGTTTCGTAATAGTGGCGATCGCCGCGGAGATGGAGAAGGTCGAGTTCGTCGATGAGACCTTCTTTTTTGAGCAGGTCGATGGTGCGGTAGACGGTGACGAGGTGGACTTCAGGGCTGATTTTCTGGGCGCGATCGAGGATTTGATCGACGTCGAGATGCTGTTCCGCGGCGTCCATAACCTGAAGAATGACGCGGCGCTGGCGGGTGAGACGAATACCGCGCTGGCGCAGGGCGTTCTGGAGATGACCGGAAGGTTCGGCGGCGTTGATGCGCTCGCCGCTCGAGACGCGATGGGTTGGAGTAGCGGCCATGAAGCGATCCTAAGGGAAGTTTAACAGGGAAAGGTTATAGTGCCCAGAGGCCGGAGGGAGAGTTGTCAGTCGACAGTTTAGAGTTCACAGTGTCGGAGAAGGAAGAAGAGCTCAGGCAGGAGTGCCAGTGCCACAGGGCTTAGCAAGCGCTTGGAGCGATCGGCAAAGCGGCAGCTGGGCTGCCGCACTCCAAGCAAAACCGGGCAAGATCACAGGATCCTGCGCCCCTACAAAAGCAAGGAGAAGGGCGCCCGCCTAAGAAGGCGGACGTTACCGAGGCGAAGATGAATCAGGAGTGGGTGGGGAGCATGCGCATAACGTCGTTGTACATGACGTAGACGATAAGGACGAGGAGGAAGACCAGGCCGACCTGGATGAAGCGCTCCTTGAAAGCGAGGCTGAAATCGCGGCGGCGGATGCCTTCGAGAGAGAGAAGAAGAATGTGCCCGCCATCGAGGATAGGGATGGGCAGGAGATTGAGGATGCCGAGATTAACGCTGATGAGCGCCATGAAGGAAATGATGGCGAAAGCGCCCTGGGAAACGGCTTCACCGGCGGTGCGAGAAATGCCGACGACACTCTGCAGCTGTTTGACGGAAACGCGACCGCTGAGGAGCTTCGCAACCACGTCCACGGTCTGGGTAACGAGAGAAGCGGTTTGCGCGGTGGCAGCCCTCAATGCCTCACGAGACCCGACGTGGGTATAAGAGAGCGAGAATTCCCGCTGAACGCCGATCAAGTAGTATTTTTCAGCGGCGTCAATCACCCCTTGTTTAGGAGTAATGGCAAGCGTGAGTGGCTGGCCCTTGCGATCGACGTCGACCTGGAGAGTCTTGCCGCCGGAGTCCAGGACAAAATCCACGAACTGATCCCAGTACGTGATTGGATGACCATTGACCGCACGGACGACATCACCGGAGCGAAGGCCGCCATGGTCGGCAGGAGTTCCGAGGGCGACTTCACCGATGGCAGGAGGGATGGGTGCATAGCCGAAGGTGCGGATGTACGGGCCATGAGTGACAGGCTTTAATTCGACCTGGCGAGTGACGCCATTGTTGGAAACTTCGACATGGAGAGTGTTACCGGGAGCGGCTTCCGAAGAAATATCGAGAGCCTGTCTCCAGGTGGGATTCTTTACTCCGTTGATGGAGAGAATCTTGCCGCCGACCTCGAGACCGTCGGGGTTGCTCAACTGGGACGCCGGAAGGCCGGCAACGACGACAGTCTTGGAGAGAAAACTGTCGGAAGGGAGGCCGACGGTGAGGTAGTAGAAGCCGAGAAGAAGGACAGGGAAAATGAGATTGACGGCAGGGCCTGCGAAAGAGATGAGAGCGCGCTGCCAACGCTTTTTGGAGAGGAGCTCGTCAGGAGCGCCGGTGGGCTTCTGATCGCCGGAGTCGATATCGGTGATGTCCTGTCCAGCCATGCGTACGTAACCGCCGAGCGGAAGGGCGCTAACGCGCCAGTCTGTGTCGCCAATCTTGATGCCAAAGAGGCGCGGGCCGAAGCCGATGGAAAAGACGTCAACACGGACGCCGAAGAGGCGAGCGACGATGAAGTGTCCCCATTCGTGGACGAGGATGATGACCCCAAGGACGAGGATAATGCCGATAAGCGTGTTCATGCGAGCGATAGACTCCGTCGATTGAGTATAGCAAAACGTCGAGACAGCCGAGAACGATGGTGAATGTCGGTGTCCGATATCAGATATCGGTAATCAGATATCAGGAACCCCGGAGCAAGCGAAAACGAAAACCCGACGGCCTCAAAAGGCCGCCCCTACAACCCAAGAGAGGGGCGCCCGCCTCAGAAGGTGGCCGCTACAAAAAGCGCGTGCTGGCTGAGCTAGAGCTCAGCGCCTACACAACCGCGGCTTTGGCAGAGAGTTGGGCAACCTGCTCGGAGGCCAGGCGACGGGCTTCCGCATCGGCGGCGAGGACGTCATCCATGGACGAAAACCTGATGCGCGGGGTACGGCTGAGGACGCGCTCGATGACTTCGGGGATGCCGAGGAACGGCAGCCGGTGATCCAGGAAAGCGGCAACCGCGACTTCATCGGCGGCGTTCAAAGCGCAGGGCAACGCGCCACCCTTTTTCAGAGCCTCGCGCGCCAGGCGCAGACACGGAAAACGCCGCGTGGACACTCTCTCGAAGTCCAAGCGGCGGAGTTTCGTCCAGTCCAGCTCTAGCTGATTAGATGCCAGACGGTCGGGATAGGTTAGCGCGTACTGGATGGGCATGCGCATGTCCGTGGGACCGAGCTGGGCAACGACCGAGCCATCGATGAATTCGACCATGGAGTGGATGGTGGATTGAGGATGGATGATGACATCGATCTGATCGGGGCGGACACCAAAGAGCCAGCGAGCTTCGATGACCTCGAAGCCCTTGTTCATCATGGTGGCGGAATCGATGGTGATGCGGTTGCCCATGCGCCAGTTGGGGTGGGCGAGGGCCTGTTCGACGGTAACGTGGGCGAGATCTTTGAGGGGCGTTTTGCGAAAAGGGCCGCCGGAAGCGGTCAGAACGAGGCGGCGGACTTCGGGATAGAGGGGAGTTTCGGATGGCTCCTCGGGTCCAAATTCCGCCCGGGGGACGAATACGCCTGGCGAGGGGAGTCGATCACCTACCAGAGACCAATGATCACCCGGCAAGTCACCTTCTGCCCTCGCGAAACCTTGGAAAAAACGCCGGCCGGCACGGAGGCACTGGTGGACAGCGTTGTGCTCAGAATCGACGGGGAGCAGGTCCCTGCCCGATTGCGCGGCGGCGGCCATGACGAGTTCGCCGGCAGCGACGAGAACTTCCTTGTTGGAGAGAGCGACGGTGCGACCGAGCTTGACGGCTTCGTAGGTGGCTTCGAGGCCGACCACGCCGACCGCAGCGGAGACGACGATATCGGCGTCGGGATGGGTGGCTACGGCGAGCATGCCTTCGCGGCCGTGGTGGATGGCGGGAAGTGGGTGGAGATTCTGTTCGCGGAGGCGGCGGGCGAGTTCATCGGCAAGCTGCGGAGTGGCGAGGGAGACGACGTCAGGATGATGGCGAACGATTTGGCGATAGAACTCATCGAGATTGTTGCCGGCGGCGAGGGCCACCACGTTGAAATGATTGGGAAGCGATTCGACCACGGAGAGAGTCTGGCGGCCAATGGAGCCGGTGGAACCGAGGATGGAGAGGTGTCTCATTGGAAGTTTGCAGTAATCAGTTCAGTAGAAGGTTATCAGTAATGGGTTAAGCAAAGCAGAGTCCTCATCCTGCCTAGCGGGCCATCTCGGAGCCTGCCTGCGGCCGACAGGCTGAAGCCTGCTTGCAACGGGCAAGCTCTGACCCGCTGAAGGAAAAAGCAAAAGCAAGAGAAACCCAGGACCCTCCCTCCAAAAATCAAGGGTGGGGCACCCCCAATCCGCTGAGCGCTGGAGTTCCGGCCCTCTAAGAAAAGCCAAAACCCGCACCCTGAGAACTTCAGAGTGACGCACCCACGAGTAAACCCGAAGTGCGGCGCGTTAGAGGGACGGTGGATTCACCAAAACTAAATAATACCAGATGACGGGGATGCAGAGGATGAGGGCGTCGATGCGATCGAGGATGCCACCGTGTCCGGGGAGGAGGCCGCCAGAATCTTTGACGCCAGCGGAACGTTTGTAGGCGGATTCGAGGAGGTCACCCATCTGACCGGCGATGTTGCCGAGGACGGCCATGACAAGGAGATGGGGGAGAGGGATGGTGAGCCAGAAATGGAAGGCGTAGGCGACGAGAAGAGAGCCGAGGAGGCCGCAGATGGAGCCTTCCCAGGTTTTCTTGGGAGAGATGTGCGGGGCGAGAGGATGTTTGCCGAAGGAGCGGCCGACAAAGTAGGCGACGGTGTCAGCGGCCCAGGTAATGGCGAGGGCGAAGAGGAGGAGGCGAGGACCTTGTTGAGGAATGCCGTGAAGACGGACGGCATGGGAGAGTGGAAAGGCGACCAGAAGAAGGGCGCTAGAGGAAATGCCTGCGGACGGAAGAGATTCGACGAGCGGGCGGCGGGTGAAGAGTGTGAGGACGGTGAGACCGAGGACAAAGAGCAAGAAAAGCGAAGCCGGCGAGTAAAGGGCGGCGATCCTTTGGTAGATCACAGCCATTTCGGGGCCGGAGGGGGCCAATCGAGGAGCTGCAGTTATGGTGACAAAAGCGAAAGGCGGCGTGGAGCGCCATGTTTGCGCGATGAGCAGGAGCGAGCAGAGGATGGTCCAGAGGCGGTAGGCGCGGTGGCCGATGGCTTCGCCAAGGGCGAAATATTCCCAGAGGGCGAGGACGGTGAAAAGGGCGACGGCGATGGCAACGGCCCAGCTAGGAGTGAAGAGGACGATGGCGATCGCGATGGGCATGAGGGCGAGTGCAGTGAGAACGCGAGTGCAAGTCATCGGGGCGGAGTCCTTTTCGTCTGCCAGCAAACAAGTGGGTTGTGATTGCGGGACGGATAGAGATTATACAGAGAGGATATCAATATCAGTAATCGGATACGGCGAAGAGCTGGTCAGATCGAGTCGCGAACGGGTTGAGAGCAAGCCACTCCGCTGCGTGGCCCGGCGCGCCAAACTTCGGTGCGCAAGAGAATGCCGGGCCACTTCGGTCGGGATGACAGGATTTGGGTTGGGAGACCAGACACAAAGATCGAAGAGAGATTCCTCGCTGCGCTCGGGATGACGGGTTGTGGATCGTTGGGATCCTAAAAGCGGCGGCCCTTCGCCAAGGCAGCTCGAGGAACTCCAAAGGTCAGCGGGCGGCGCGGGAGGGGGGAGCGGCGTCGATACCACCGTAGCGGCGTTCGCGCTTCTGGAAATCGAGGAGAGCTTCGAAGAGACGAGCACGGTTGAAGTCGGGCCAAAGAACATCGGTGACGAAGAGTTCGGCGTACGCGATCTGCCAGAGAAGGAAATTGCTGACGCGCATTTCTCCGCTGGTGCGGATGAGGAGATCGGGATCGGGAAGGTCGGCGGTATAGAGATGACGAGCGAGCTGCTCTTCGCTGATGGGCTCGGTGGCGGTGTGGCCGTTATGACGCCGGCGTTCGGCGAGAATGGAGTTCATGGCATCGACAAGTTCGGCGCGGCCGCCGTAGTTGAGAGCGATAGAAAGAACCATACCGCTGTTGCGTGCGGTGGCGTCGATGGCGTCGCGCGTGTCCTTCTGGACCGCGAGAGGCAGGTCATCGGATCGGCCAAGGAAGCGCATACGAATGTTGTTGCGCTGGATGAGAGGCATTTCGTTGCGAATATACTGGCGAAGCAGCTTCATGAGAAATTCAATTTCAGTTTTGGGGCGGCGCCAGTTTTCGACGGAGAAAGCGTAGAGGGTGAGGGCTTCGATGTTGAGGCGAGCGCAGGTTTCGATGGTGGTGCGAGCGGATTCGGTGCCGGTGCTGTGGCCGACAATGCGGGGGAGATGACGCTTTTGGGCCCAACGGCCGTTGCCATCCATGATGATAGCGATATGGCGGGGGAGGCGGGAAACATCGAGTTTTTCGAGAAGACGGACTTCTTCGGCGGTGACCGGGCCGAGAGAGTCGAGACCAAGGGGCTTGACGAGAGTGTGATGGTGCGAGTGGGACACGGTAAATTCGGAAATCCTCTTTATGCCGCAAAGTTAACACAGTGGTTGGTGCGACGCAAATGGGAAGAGTCGTAAGTTTTCAGTTTCGGAGAAGAACAAGAACAGTCCCTGGTCGCTGCGCCTGGCTGAGGCAGGCAAGCTCCTCGGGATGACGGGTTTTGAACACGGCCGAGGCTCGCCTCGGAAGGCGGTCCCTACACGGCTAGGTGGCCGGCGGGTGGAGGGCCTGAGAGATCCCCTGGAAGACGAGGATTAAGGTAAGGATGATCATAGCGACGGCAGTGACCCAGGCAATGATGTTGAAGAGAAGAGTATTCGTGTGCTCACCCATGAGGTCTTTGCGGTTGATGAGAAGCAGGATGAAGATGATCACGATGGGAAGCCAAACGCCGTTGCCTACCTGAGAGAAGATGAAAATTTTCCAGAGCGGGGCGTTCGGAAGCATGACGATGCCGGCGCCGACGACAATAAGGATGGTGTAGAGCCAGTAGAAAGCGGGGGCTTCCTTGAACTTGTGATCGAGGCCAGCTTCGAAGCCGAGGCCTTCGCAGATGACGTGAGCGGTTGAGAGAGGAAGGATGGTGGCGGCGAAGAGGGAGGCGTTAAGAAGGCCGAAAGCAAAAGTGAGGCCAGCCCACTTCCCTGCCAAGGGGATGAGAGCTTTGGCGGCTTCGCCCGCGTCGCTGATGTTGGCGAGGCCGGAAGCGTGGAGTGTGGCCGCGGTGCAGATGATGATGAAGAAGACGATGATCATGCAACTGATGCTGCCGAGGAGGACGTCGAGCCTGGCTTGTGGGTACTGGCGGGGGCCGACTTTCTTTTCGACGAAGCCAGCCTGGAGGTAGAAGAACTGCCAAGGGGCAATGGTGGTGCCAACAAGAGCGGTAAGCGTGATGAGGTAGCCGGTATCGTAACGGACGCTGGGGATGACGGTCATGCGTGCGGCCTGGAGCCAGTCCGGGTGGGACAACAGGGCGGAAAAGAGATAGGTCAGGTAGAAGACGCAGGCGATCAGGAAGACGACTTCAACCTGACGGTAATTCCCTTTTAAGACGAGGAGCCAGACGAGCGTGGCGGCGAGCGGGACAGCGACGTATTTGCTGATGCCGAAGATCTGCAAGGCGGCGGCTACGCCGGCAAATTCGGCGACGACGTTGCCGAGGTCAACGAGGAAACCGGTGATCATGACGAAGAAGGTCGAGCGGAAGCCGAATTCTTCGCGGATGAGGTCCGAGAGGCCTTTGCCGGTGACAACGCCCATGCGGGCGCACATTTCCTCGGTGACGTAGAGGGCGATGGTCATGGGAACGAGGGCCCAGAGGAGAGCGTAGCCGTAAGCGCTGCCGGCCTGGGTGTATACGGCGATACCGCCGGCATCATTGTCGACGTTGGAGGTGATGATACCGGGCCCGATGACGGCGAGGAAAAGAGCGATGCGGCGGCGCCAGCTCTGGCCGCGAGAGAAGAAATGGAAGACGCGGGCGCGGAGGCCGTCGATGAAGGAGTTGATGGCGCTAAGAGTCATCGGGGGAGGACGAGTTTTAAGTTTTCAGTTGTAAGTTGTAAGTTTCGGAGGCGGCGACCGGGGAGATGGGAGACAAGACGCAGTGGTTGATAGTGAGGTGGTACGTCCGGGACCGATTGAGGAAGAGGGATCGCTCGTCGCTGCGCTCCTTGGGATGACGGGCTTTTGAACGGGAGTATGCCGTGCCGATACGGGTAGACGACCGGGCTATAAAGGAAAACGTTGTCGTCGCGGTGAAAGGCAGATCCTTCGCCCGCAAAAGGCACGCGCTCAGGATGACACGCACCATGGGTGTCCCGAATGGACCGCCACAGAAAGTCATCCGGGCCCCCAAAGGCGCACTCCGGTTGAGACAACAGGTTCGGGGACAAATCAGGAGGGCGGCCTGAAGCCGCCCCGACAAGAGAAACGAGACCGGGAAACGGGGTCATGCTTGCACCAGGCGGGAGACGACGTCGTCGACGGTCACGGTACCGATAGGGCGACGGTCGTTATCGAGTACGGTGAGCATGCGGAGATTGTATTTGTCGAAAAGCTCGAAGACATCTTTTTCGTTGGCATCGGCGGTAATGCTGACGAGAGGATCGGACTTGAGCTCGCTCATGAGCTGATCCGGAGAGGCAAGGAGCATGCGCGCGATGGGAACTGTGCCGGCGAAGTGGCCGAGTTTGTCGACGAGAACGATGGTATCGAGCTGCTCGAGATTGAACTCCTGCTTGCGGAGCCACTGAAGGACCTCGTCGAGGGCGGCGGTTTCACTGACGAAAGCGAATTCCGTGTTCATCATGCCGCCGGCGGTGGCGGGATCGAAAGCGAGGAGTTCGCGGACTTCGGCGGCTTCCTGATTGGGCATTTCTTCGAGGAGTTCCTCGGAGGTTTCCTTGGGCAGGTCGGCGAGGAGGTCGGCGGCAGCGTCCGGAGCCATTTCCTCGATAATGTCGGCGGCTTTCTCGGGGTCGAGTTTCTCGACGATTTGCGTGGTGAGGCGCTCGTCGAGCTCGGCGAGAACGGCGGCGGCGGTTTCCTCGTCGAGGGAGGCGATGATGCCCTGACGCTCGGCGGCGGAGAGCTCTTCCATCATCTCGGCGAGGTCGGCGGGGTGGAGGTCCTCGAGTTTCTCGTGGGTGATCCGGAGCTTAACGCGCCGGAGGGGATCGGGCTCGATGAGGTTGACGAATTCCCAGCGAATAGAGCGCTGGGGAAGCTTGCCCTGGAGCTTACGGACCAGAGCGGCAGGAGCAACGCCTTGCAAGAGGCGGCGGACCGCGCCAGGGAGGCCAACATCGACTTGAGCGACGCGAAGTTCGACATTGCCGTTGGTGCGATGTTCGGAAAGATCAACATCGTTAACACGGACGACCTTGCGGCCGGAAGTGTCAATAATCTGCTGATCGAGGAGATCTTTCTGGACAGCGAGCCAGGCTTCGTTGGGCTGATAAGCGCTGAGGGCGCGCTCATTGACATTGAGATCGATGCGGCCGGGAGCAACCTTGGCAACCTGGTCGTAGCGGGCCACGAGGGGCTGGAAGCGTCCACGGGAAATGAGGAAGTGGGAGACGCGATTGGGCTGCTCGGCGGGTTCGATGAAGAATTCGCGGACGCGGCCGACGTAATTGGATTGATCGTCATAGGCGGTGGCGCCCATGAGTTCGGTGGCATAAAGCAAGTCGAGGCTCCTTCTGACGGCGCGGGGCCGATCGTGAGGCTCTGAGAACCAATTCCTCAGGCGCTAAAGCCCAGTTGTTTGCCAAGCACTTATGTCGCGGCTGAAGCCGCGACCCACAAGGCCTGCCAAGGCCCGGGAGTACAAAACAAAAAACCCGCGACCGGGAAAAACCGGCGCGGGTAGGCGATTCGAACAACAGCGTACCGTTAGCCGGCGGTGAGTCCTCCCACGGACGGTCCACCCTGAGCCCCGGACCCAAAGCGGGTCAGCGCGCGAGTGGTGGAAACCGACGGCACCGGCCAAGCGGTCCCTTCGCCACCGCCACTCAGGACAAGCGAATGGCGGTGGTCCCCCATCCAAGAGCAACTAGGGTGAGGTTCTAGTTCGCTAGACGCGCTCATCAGAGAGAAATCACTCCAAACGTAGGAATAAACCTCGCAGAGAGAAGTTGTCAAGGAGAAAGCGACTATTGGGGAGAAAAAAGTGCAAAAAAGTTTGAAACGGGGTCGAGGATTTTGAGTGGAGTAGGGATATCAGTAATCAGTTATGAGGAGGCAAGAGGCAGCGGACGGAGAGCTGCGAGACAAGACGCAGGGGCTGAGATCCTTCA
>Ga0307478_10004335_pt1 | contig 10141 bp, 11 predicted proteins | sample atmos_gasesECM4C_2_FD_203713 | JGI IMG/M metagenome (GOLD analysis project Ga0307478, IMG submission 203713) | Hardwood forest soil microbial communities from Morgan-Monroe State Forest, Indiana, United States - atmos_gasesECM4C_05 | ecosystem: Environmental > Terrestrial > Soil > Temperate...
CGGTGACGGCCGCGCCGCCGGCGAGGACTGCTGCGGCCACCAGCTCTTCGCCGAGGTTGTCGACGGCGTGGATAACCTGCGCCGCAGCGTCCGCGACCGCTTCAGGAACGGGGCTCACGTGATCAAGATCATGGCCTCGGGCGGGGTCGTCTCCCCCAGTGACCCGATCCGGGCCGCGCAGTACTCGCCGGATGAGATTCGTGCCGTGGTCGAGGAGGCCACTCGCCGCGGCAGCTACGTGGCGGCCCACGCCTATTCGACCGAGGCGATACAGGTCTGCGTCGAGGCCGGCGTCCGCAGCATCGAACACGGCAACCTCCTCGACGCCCCGACGGCCGCCGCGATGGCTGCACACGGCGCGTTCCTGGTGCCCACGCTGGTGACCTACGACGCGATGGAACGCCGCGGCGCCGAGATCGGGATGAGCGCGAGCGCGCGAGCCAAGAACCGCGAGGTACTCCAAGCCGGGCGCCACGCGCTCGAGCTTGCCCGGGCCGCTGGCGTCCCGATCGGGTTCGGCAGCGACCTGATGGGCGATCTCGAGGACGACCAGTTGCTCGGCCTGCGGCTCCAGGCCGAGGTGGACGGGCTGCTCCGGACCCTGCGCGCGGCCACCAGCGGCAACGCCGCGCTGATCGGGCGCCCCGAGCTTGGCCACATCGCCGCCGACGCCGCGGCCGACCTCGTCGTCCTCCCCGTCAACCCGTTCGATCACCCCGAGGCGCTCTGGTCGGGGCACCGCACCGTGGTGCGCGCCGGTGAGATCGTCGACTGAACGACGGGCTTGCCCGGCCAACCGGCTCGCCGCATCCGGAACCCCCGGAGGACTCACCGGACGCGGGTTCGAATCCTGCCTGGCGCACCATGCCTGGCGCACCATGCCTGGCGCACCAGATCAGAGACTCTGTAGGCTTCGGACGCATTGCGTTTGGGAGCCAAAGGTTTGTCCTGGTGTCATGACGCACGCCACGAGCAAGCGTCGCAGGCATACCGAGGACTCAGCGATTTCCCCATGAGTCATTCGCGAGTACTGGGGACGGTGCTAGCCCCGCGCGGTGGCGGACTGTAGCGTGAACCTGGTGGGTGGCGTTATCTGTGCCGTCCGTTCCACGCGAGGCCTGTGATGCTGCTAGATCGTCTCCCGGAACGCGCGGCGATCACCCAGCTGCTCGACACGGCGCGGGCTGGGCACAGCGGTGTGCTCGTGATGCGCGGCGAACCGGGGGTGGGCAAGACCGCGCTGCTGGAGTATGCGGTCGACTCGGCGGCTGGCCTGCGGGTGGCGCGGGTGGCCGGGGTCGAGTCGGAGATGGAGCTGGCGTTCGCTGCCCTTCAGCAGTTGTGCGCGCCGATGCTGGACAAGCTGGGGAGCCTGCCGGATCCGCAGCGTGCTGCTCTGGGTGTCGCGTTCGGCCTGAGTACGGGGTCGGCACCGGATCGGTTTCTGGTGGGGCTGGCCGCCCTCGGCCTGCTGTCTGAGGTGGCTGTGCAGCAGCCGCTGTTGTGCGTGGTAGATGACGCGCAGTGGCTGGACCGGGCGTCGGCGCAGGCGCTGGCGTTTGTGGCGCGCAGGCTGCTGGCCGAGCCGGTCGCGCTGGTGTTCGCCACCCGTGAGCCGTGCGAGGAGTTCCGGGGACTGCCGGAGCTGCCGGTCGGGGGCCTGGGTGATGGCGATGCGCGCGAGCTGCTCGGCTCGGTGATCAGGGGGCCGTTGGATGAGCGGGTGCGTGACCGCATCGTCGCGGAGGCGCGGGGCAATCCGCTGGCGTTGCTCGAGCTGCCGCGAGGTGTACCGGGTGTGCCCGGGGTGGCCGGTGCATCAGGGTCGCCTGGGCGGATTGAGGAGAATTTCCGGCGGCGGCTGGCGGTTCTGCCGGCCGCCACCCGGCGGCTGATGCTGGTAGCCGCGGCGGAGCCGACCGGCGAGCCGGCGCTGGTGTGGCGGCGCTGGTGTGGCGGGCGGCAGAGCGGCTCGGCATCGGCGCCGAGGTCCTCGCGCCGGCGGCGGACGCCGGATTTCTGATAATCGGCGATCGGGTGATGTTTCGTCACCCGCTGGTGCGGTCGGCGGCCTACCGGGCCGCGTCGCCGCCGGAGCGGCGGGCCGCGCACCAGGCGCTGGCCGACGCGACCGATCCGCAGGCCGACCCCGATCGCCGGGCCTGGCATCGCGCGCAGGCCACGCTGGGGCCTGATGAGGACGTCGCGTCCGAGCTGGAGCGCTCGGCGAGCCGGGCCGAGGCGCGCGGCGGGCTGGCCGCGGCGGCCGCCTTCCTGGAGCGCGCGGCCGCGCTGACCCTCGACCCGGCGCGCCGGTCGGAGCGGGCGCTGGCAGCGGCGCAGGCCAAGTACCAGGCCGGCGTGTTCGATGCGACCCTGGAACTGCTGGCCACCGCGGAGGCCGGGCCGCCGGATCAGTTCCGGGCCGCCCGGGCGGACCTGCTGCGCGGCCAGATCGCGTTCTCCTCCAGCCGCGGCCCTGATGCACCGCCGCTGCTGCTGAAGGCGGCCCGGCAGTTCGAGCCGCTCAACCCGGGGCTGGCGCGGGAGACGTACCTGGCCGCGCTGGCCTCTGCGACATTCGCCGGCCGCCTGGCTGTTGGCGGCGGGCTGCGCGAGGTCGCGGTGGCGGCGCGGACGGCGCCGCCGCCGCCGGGACCGCCGCGCGGGCCCGATCTGCTGCTGGATGGCCTGACCCTGGTGATCTGCGAGGGTTACCCAGCGGGGGTGCGGGAGCTCCGCCGGGCGGTGGGCGCCTTCCGCGGGACGGATATCTCCAGGGAAGAGGGGCTGCGCTGGCTTTGGCTGGCCTGCCGCGCCGCGCTGGCCGTGTGGGACGACGCCAGCTTTGACGTGCTGTCTGACCGGCAGGTCACGCTCGCCCGTGACGCTGGTGCGCTTATCATGCTCCCCATCGCTTTTAACATGCGCGCGACAGCGCACGTGTACGCGGGGGAGTTCACCCCAGCCGCCTCGATGGTGGCGCAGGCCGAGTCGGTAACCGAGGCGACCGGGAGCCGCATCGCGCCGTACGGCGCCGTGGCCCTTGCTGCCTTCCGCGGCCGGGAAGCGCCAGCCGCTCACCTGCTCCAGACCGCCGCCGACGACGCGGAGCGCCGGGGTGAGGGCCGTGCGCTCAGCTACATCGGATGGACGGAGGCGGTGCTTTACAACAGCCTGGGCCGCTATGAGGAGGCGCTGGCGGCAGCGCAGCGGGCGAGCGAGGACTCCCCGGCGGTGCAGTTCGCCGACTGGGCGCTCGTCGAGCTGGTTGAGGCGGCGGTGCGCAGCGCGGTACCCGAGCGCGCGAATGGCGCCCTGCAGCGGCTCTCGGGCATCGCCCGCGCCTGCGGGACCGACTGGGTGCTTGGTGCCGAGGCGCGCTCGCGGGCGCTGGTCAGCGACGGCGCGGCCGCAGAGACCCTCTACCGCGAGGCGATCGGCCGTTTCGGCCGCACCCGCCGGCGGGTGGACCTGGGCCGCGCCCGCCTGCTCTACGGCGAGTGGCTGCGCCGCGAGCGGCGCAGGCGTGACGCCCGCGAGCAACTCGGCGGCGCGTACGAGATCTTCGACTCGATCGGCGCCGCGGCATTTGCCGAGCGGGCGCGCAGCGAGCTGCGGGCAAGTGGCGGCCAGGCTAACGAACGCGCCGTCGAGGTGCGGGACCCTCTCACGGCGCAAGAAGCGCTGATCGCGCGCCTGGCCGGCGAAGGCGCCTCAAACCCGGAGATCGCCGCCCAGCTGTTCATCAGCCCCGCCACCGTCGCCTACCACCTGCGGAAGGTCTTCCCCAAGCTCGGCATCAGCTCGCGCAAGCAGCTTGCACCCGCGCTTCCCGCACGACAAGGCGCAGCACCGCCGGTCACGCCGCACCGCTGATTCCCAGGCAAATCTGCGCCTCGCGGCGGCCGTCCCGGCATGACCGGCTATCGGGACGCTATCCGCTATTGGGTCACGACTATCAACCCTGGTGGATATTGGCACACGACTGTCAACTCCGGCGGATGCGCACCGGTGCGCACCAGACCTAGCGTGAATGTCACAGCTCAACGACCACACGAGAGGATTAATCGCATGACAGACGTGAAGGAGCTATTTCACAGCAACCTGCACGAGGTCTTTCCCGAGCGGGACCCCGAACGCCGACGGGCGGCCATCGAGCGGACATACACCCAAGACGTCACGCTCATCAATCCAGGAGGAGAAGTTACAGGCAGACAAGCGCTGAGCGACGCGGCTCAGAAAGTCCTGGATGACGCCCCGGCGGACTTCACACTCGAGGAGGACGGCCCCGGATACGTTGGGACCGACACCTACGCGCGGGCGTGGAATTTCGGGCCGCCCGGCAGCCCAGTCGCCCACGGGATCGACATCCTCACGATCCGCGATGGCCGCGTGAGCGTTCTGCACACTATGCTCGCGGCCGAAACGAATGCGTGATCAACCAGGGCCGCTCCCTGGGTCATGCCGATCCGCGCTAAGACAGCTCTGTCGAGGGCCGAGAGCGGTCACTCGTGCCGGGGCCGGCCAGCGCCGGCCCTGGCGCGGGCCTGGCTGACGAGTTGGTCGCGACCGGCGCCGGCGCCGGGATCGGCACCGAGACCGCCCGAGCCCTGGCCCCCGCCGGCGCAGAAGTCGTCATGGCCGTGCGGCGCCTGCGGTCAGCCGGGCAGGTGGCCGCGGGCATCATCCGCTGCACCGACAACGCCAGGGTCTCGGTGCGCCCTGGACCTGTCCGACCAGGGCTCCGTCCGCGATTTCGCCGCCGCCCAGGACCACCGCAGGAAAGAGAAGAGGAACCGTGTCCATCACCGACGACAAGCAGCACCGGTCAGCCCACATCCGCTGGCCCGCTGACGCCGACCCCGACCGCGCCGACCTGTTCGCCCACAACGACATCATCATCAACGCTCCCGCCGAGGTCATCTGGGACCGCCTGATCCGCGCGGCAGCGTGGCCGGACTGGTACTCCAACGCTGCCAGCGTGACCGTCAACGACCCCGGCGGCGTGCTGGGCCCCGGCGTCACCTTCGACTGGATCACCTTCGGCGCCGCCATCCACAGCACCGTGCACGAGTTCGAGCCCGCTAGCAGGATCGGCTGGTACGCCACCACTGACCAGTGGCTCGCGTACCACACCTGGCTGCTGATGCCCCGCCAGGACGGCAGCACCTACGTCGTCCACGAAGAGACCGACGACGGCCCCAACCCGCGCAAACTCGCCGAGGCCAACCCAGGCCACATGCACCGCGGCCACGACTTGTGGAACATCAGCCTGAAGTTCCTCTGCGAGTCATAATCCGAGATATCGGCACCGGGAGGTACCGCTGGGTATGCCGCCCGGTGGCCGCGCCAGCCGTGTCAAATCCGCACGCTCCGTTCCTGGTTAGTCGGGGAGTAGCCCAGGTCGAGCATGTCGAGCTGTGTCCCCTGCTGCGAGGGGGCCTTGACAGCCGTCTTGTATGGGTTCTGGAGCGACGGCACCTGAGGCCGCTTGCCCGCTAGCAACTCGGCCACGGTGATGACTTGAACGCGCGGGAACACTTGTCCGTTCACCGGCCACGTGTAGGTGCCACCGTGATTCACGGCATCAATGATCCCGGGCGTTGGCTTCCCCATTGTGATGAGAACGCCCATCTGGGCCTTCTGCGATTGGACCGTGCCAACAAAATCACGCACGAACTGAGGGCCGATCTGACCGCCGCCCTTGACGGACACCAGGAGCCTACCAACGGTCTTCTTATCGAGGTAGAACCTGCAAACCCCGTCAATGCCCCGTGATTGGTGGCGGATGCTCGTTGATCACGCCGATTGATCTACCGCTCGCGGGGTCTGCTGTTACAGCGGGCGCCGTGCGTATGCGTGCCGGGACGGAGCTGCTGCTGAACCCGGCGGCGGTATCGACCGCGACCGCGAGACGGTGGGCACGATGCAGTCGGCCCGGCTCGCCCACCGCCCGGACGAGTGGTGAGCGCGCCAGTTAGGCACGCGCCCACCTCATCGCCGACGGGACGCTGGTCGACTTCAAGGCCGGACTGCGTCACAGGGTACTGGCGTAATTCTAGGTAACGCTATCATCCGTCCACCACTCGTGCGTGCCGTCGGTGCCGCATGTCTGGACGGTGACGCCGATTGGAGCTTCTCTGCCATCCAGGCATTCCGCGTTGTACAGGTCCTCGAAAGTAGAGGTTATGAAGCTCCCCCCAACGTTTACATGGAACCAATCCTCGTGCGTGCCGTCGGTGCCGCAGCGCTGGAGGGTGACGCCGCCCGTCCCCTCCCTGCCGTCCAGGCACAAGCCGTTGAATTCGTTCTGGAGCTCCCAGTAACCGGGGGTAACGACCTTGACCCATTCCTCGTGCGTGCCGTCGGTGCCACACGTCTGGAGGGTGACGCCGCCTGGCCCCTCCCTGCCGTCCAGGCACAAGCCGTTGAAATTGTCATACATGTAGGTAAGGTTCGGGCTCGCGGCCGGCACTGCAGATGTCGGCGCCGGCGCTGCAGATGCCGACACCGGTGCGACCAGCGAGAGACCCGCCAGCGTCGCCGCACAGGCAATGGCGCCGACCCCGACCCGCGGAAATCGTCTGAACATAAACGCCCTCTCCATCGTGCACCGACCGCATCCGGGCGGTGGCATTCATTGCGGCCCAGAAGTCGGCTCCGTAGCACCAGAGCTGCTGCGATAGCGTTGGCTTTCCTGGCTACCGACTTGGGTCGGATTCCTGGGAGTGATTATAGGCGCCCGACGTGCAATCCTGGTTGCATTTGCGTGCAACGAAGTGATCTCAGCGAGTTTGGGTTAGGTATTTGTGTGCTCGAATTGAGGTTTTCTCAGCAGTGGTGAACCGGTCAGACGGCATGCAACCGGTCATCTGGGGAGACTCGCGGATATAGGCGGACGTGCACCGGAGGGACGCGGAGCCCCCGGTAGAAGAAATCTCGCCAAAGTATCCCTGCCCGCCGAGAGGCTCCGCGTGCCTGCCTATCGTGTCATGCTCGATGTCCCCCGCGAGCTCGTCTGCTTCGTTTCCGGCCTGCTCGCCGCCCGCCGCCGTTCGATCGGAACCCGGAAAAACACCCGCAGGCTCAGCTGTTACCGGCAGGCGCTGTTCGGGCTGGCCTGGTTCCGCGACAAGAGCGACGTTCGCCGGCTGGGAGCCGGGTTCGGCTTGCCGCAGGCCACCGCCTACCGCTACCTCGGCGAGGTCATCGACGTGCTGGCCGCCCAGGCGCCGGGACTGCGCGAGGCACTGGAGCGCGCCCTGGCCGAGGCAGCCCCGTACGTCATCCTCGACGGCAAGATCGTCGGCAGCGACCGGTGCCACGAGAAAACGGCCAGCCGGAAGGGGAAGGAAACCGGCCTGTGGTACTCGGGGAAAAGGAAGGACTTCGGCGGCAACATCCAGGCCGTGTTCTATCCCGACGGCAGGCCGATGTGGGTATCGGACGTCCTTCCCGGGAACGTGAACGACCTGTCCGCGGCCCGGGAAATGGTCCTCGCGGTGATCGGCCCGTTCGTGGATAAGATGCCGGTGCTCGCCGACGCCGGGTACGAAGGCGCAGGCCACGGCATCCTCACCCCGACAAGGAAGCTCGCGGTAATGAAAGAACTGGACATCAACACCCGCACCAGGAACGCGCTGATCCGCTCGGCAAGATGCCTCGGAGAACGCGGGTTCGCGCTGCTCACCCAGCGCTGGCTGAGCAGGGCGAATCCTCGTTCTCCCTGGCTGCGGAGGCCGCGCGGAGTAGGCTGTTGCGGGTTTTCGTGTCGGGGCCGAGCCGCTGGTTTCCCGGCGGGTTCTTGACCGGGACGCAGATGCCGATCCCGGCGCCCTCGTAGCCGCCGTCGGCCAGCGTCGGCATTCCGGCGGCGGCGCGGTAGGGGGCCGGGAGAACGTGAGCGCGGGCGGCGGTGATGTCGTGGACGTGGCCGCGTTCAGCCTCCGACGTCCAGATCGGGAGGTCGGTCACGTCCGGCGCCGGCCGGGGATCACTAGGTGGCACATCTGTGATGAGTTCACGCCGCGAGGCGGACAGGCTTCTGATCAGGCCAGCCCGGTGGGCCAGGTCGGCGCAGGAGACCACAGCGGACACGTCGAGGCAAGGGCACGCCTGTGAGGGCGGCCAGATCTTTCGTGAGTCACGCCACGATCACCTGCACCAAACCTGGCAGCACTCCCGCCGGAAGCACCGATACGACACTCACAGATCCTTCGTAGCGTTGATGTGCTGGCCTGAGGTGTTGGCTGGCGGGTGATTTTCCGGGCCTGGTCGAGCCTGGCTGCCCGGCTGTCGCCGGGTGGGCGGGGTTCCACCGTCCGGGGTGCCGAGCGCGGCGACGCTGACGGCCGAGAGGCCCCGATGAACCACGCACCCGTCGCCCCACGTTCGCCCGTGGGCAGCCCGAATGGCCCGGCACATGTGTGCACACAACCCGGGTTGCTTTGATCAACCTTCATCAGGTGAACCACGAGTTCGAGCCGAACGCTGCGAGACCGACACCGGGGAGCGGGGATCTGTGCCTGGTCGTCGATGACGACCTCGACAGCGTGCAGGCGCAACTCGCGGCAGCAGGGGTGGCAGTCGAAGTCGGACCAGTCGAGCAGACCGGAGCTCACGGACACATGATGAGCGTCTACTTCCGCGATCCCGACCGGAATCTCATCGAGCTTTCCAATTACATCAGCAGCAGCGCAACGGCACCGAGCTAGCTGGCCAGCCGGGCAGATTGCAACAGGACGGAGTGCAGCGGCGGCCAAGCGGGATGTGGCGGGGTCGTGCCTCAGGGCCCGGGCGGCGGGGTGAAGATGGCGTGGGTTCCTATGCGCCGCCAGATGATGTGCGCCTGGCCGGTGACCCGTTCGGTTCCGTAGCTGAAGGTGGCCCGTCCGTCGCTGTCCCATGTCGTCTCGAACACGCCAGGGTGCGCGGTCACGCCTTTCACGCGCAGGCCTGGCCGGAAGGGGCGGTCCGGGACGATGAGGTCTGGGACGAAGGCTTCCTTGATCACCTTGCTGAAGGTGGCCTGCTGTTGCGTGGTGAGGTGCTTCCAGTCCCGCTCAAAGCGGCGAAGCGTCTCGAATGTAGGCATCACTCATCCGCCGCGCCGAGGCCGTCAAGGTGAGCGAACATGGCGTCGGCAGACTCGTGCACCGTTCCTCGCCCTGCAGCGATCTCGTTGTCCGCTTCCTGCTCTCCGGCCAGCCACTCAGGAGTGAAGAACCAAGCCTGGTCGGTCGGGATGGACACGAAGCCGCGGACGGTGACCGTCCCGTCATCATGCAGAGAGAACTCGACCTCATCCCCCTCGCCTATGTGCAGCGCGCGCCTGATGTCTTCAGGCAGCGTCAGTTGCGCCTTGGCGCGCACCCTCGCCCTGGCGCTGACGCGGGGCTGCGGTTCGACCTTACCGGCAGGCACTCCCATAACAGCCGTCCTCACAGTGAGACTCTCCTACTTTCTTACTTTACACGAGTCAAGCGGCAGGGAGGTCAACCCATCGGGCGAGGGCACGACAGGTGTCGCGCTTCGTTGTGAGGAGAGCGCCGAACGATGCTGTGTTCGGTGTTCGGTAAGTACCGAAGACCGAACGCTACGAGATGATCGGTGATCATCTCGTTCCGCATGATCGCGGCAAGATCGGCGTTCTCGGACGGCCAGCCACAGGCTCAGCAACGCATGTACCAGCAGCTAGCGGGCGGGTGGAAACCCCAAAGATAGTGACTTAACTAGTGACTACGGCCGCAGATTCCTCCAGACCCAGCGCCACGACCTCAGACTGTCGCAACGCTCCGACCTGCACAGAGCAGACCCAGTCAGACCGACTGGGACGAAACTGCCGTGCATGGCATGCGGAAAGTCAGAGCCCGGGTCGGGTATGCGGCCCGGCGGCAGGTCATTCCTTGGCGGGATCGGTTGCCGGTGAATCGCCGGAGGGCAGCTCAGGGGTTGCCGGTGGGGCGGCGAGCTTGGCTTTCAGCGCGGCCAGTTGCCTGTCCACGTCGGCGGCCGATGCGGCCTCATCGAGTTCGTCCTGGATGTCGTTCGTGCGGCCGCCCGCATCCTCAAGCACGCCGGACTGCGTCATTTCGTCCAGGGCGCCAGCCCTGGCCTGCATGGTGGCGATCTTGTCTTG
>Ga0307478_10004337_pt1 | contig 10140 bp, 8 predicted proteins | sample atmos_gasesECM4C_2_FD_203713 | JGI IMG/M metagenome (GOLD analysis project Ga0307478, IMG submission 203713) | Hardwood forest soil microbial communities from Morgan-Monroe State Forest, Indiana, United States - atmos_gasesECM4C_05 | ecosystem: Environmental > Terrestrial > Soil > Temperate...
GACGTAATTCGCATCCACGTCTGCTTTCTTGGGAAACGCTACTTCGGGCGGCTCTTTGTAGGCGCCTTTGCAAAGACGCAACCGGCATCCAGCCGCCAGCAGATCCTGTACGTCCTGCTCGGTGCGGTAAAGATACGCTTGCATCACTGTGCCGACACCCGCGTATTTCGCGCGCACTCGTTTGGCGATATCCACGGTTCGCTGTGTGTAGGCTGAGCCTTCCATATCAATCCGCACGAAGTTCCCCTGGCCGGTGGCGTGCGCCACGATTTTTTCGACCAGCTCCAGGCAAAGTTCCTCACTCAAATCCAATCCTAATTGCGTAAGCTTCAACGAGACGTTGGCGTCCAGGCGTTCAGCAGCGATTCGGTCAAAAATTGTGAGGTAGCCATCGGCGGCGCGGCGCGCACCGCCTTCGTCCGACACATTTTCGCCGAGCAAATCCAGGCTGGCCAATTGCAGGCGGCGATTCACTTCGCGCGCTGCTACCACTGCGTCATCGAGGGTTTCGCCGGCGACAAAGCGGCGAGCGACGCGCCGGCTGGCGCCATTGTGCATCATCAGCGGCGCGAGCCGCTTGCTTTCCGAGAGACGCAGTAGGAGCGCACGCATTAGACGAGGACCGCGGTGGTTTTGTGGGAGTAACGCTGAAGAAGCCAGAACATGAATCTTTGATTATGCAGCAAAGCCGGGCGTGCCATCAGCCCGTGTGCCCTTCAAGGAAGCGCTCGGCTTCAATCGCGGCCATGCAGCCTGAACCGGCCGCGGTAATGGCTTGGCGATAACGATGATCCTGTACGTCACCCGCTGCAAAGACGCCTTCGACATTCGTTTTTGGACCGTCATGCGTGATCAGGTAACCGTTCTCGTCCATATCGAGCTGACCCTTGAAGATTTTGGTGTTGGGATCGTGGCCGATGGCAACGAAAACGCCGGACACTTCAACCTCGCTGGTCTGATTCGTTTCCACATTCAGGACGCGGACCTTTTCCACCGACTTCTTATCCATGTCGTGCACTTCCTGCACGACATACGGAGTGAGAAATTTTATCTTTTCGTTGGCGTGCGCGCGATCGAGCATGATTTTGGTCGCGCGAAATTCGTTGCGGCGATGCACCAGCGTAACTTTGCTCGCAAATTTCGTGAGGAATGTGGCCTCTTCCATGGCGGTGTCACCGCCGCCGACAACCATAATTTCCTTGCCGCGAAAAAAGAAGCCATCGCACGTGGCGCAGGTGGAAACGCCATGACCGAGAAGGTGGCGCTCCGATTCGATTCCCAGCATGCGCGCCGAAGCTCCCGCCGCGACGATCAGCGTCTCCGCCTCGTACGATTCTTTCCCGGCAACGATCTTGAACGGGCGCTGGCTGAGGTCCACCGACGTCACGGCGCCGGAATGAAATTCCGTGCCGAAGCGCTGCGCTTGTTTGCGCGAATTTTCGATCAATTCGGGACCGAGGATGCCGTCGGGAAAACCCGGAAAATTCTCGACCATCGTGGTCAGCGCCAGCTGCCCTCCGGGCTCGTAGCCATCGAGGACCAGAGGCTTTAAATCCGCGCGCGCCGCATAGATAGCCGCTGTCAATCCCGCACACCCGCTACCGATGATAATCACCTTGTGCACTGAGTTTGTCTCCCGAGTATTGGATGACTAAAAGCCGCGCGGCGATACAGGCCCAATCCGCTATTGTACCATTCCATCCGCGAGCCAACAGCCTCGGCAGCTGCGCTCGCTGGCGCGCGCCTATTTGTGCAGCGTTTGCGCGGCTCGCTAGGCTGCGGGATAATGGCCGCAGACGGACTGCGATTATGGCGATTCCGCAAAACCTGTTCAAGCTGCTGAGCGAATTTATCGTGCTACTGCTTGGGGCGCTGCTCATCCTACTTTCAATCTCAGGTCGCATAGGACTTCCGGAGCGCCCCGTGGCTCTGATTGGCCTGGGAATCGTATTTATCTATTGGGGAGCGCGCGCCGGCATGCGTAAGGACCCAAAGACCACGCGCGTGGAAGCACAGGTCCGCGCGGGCTCGCTGGCGTTGGTGGGGATTGCCGTACTGGCGATTCCTTTTCTGTCCGTGCGCTATGCGCCGCTCTTGCTGAGCGTGGCGGGCTCAGTGCTGGTTCTGCGCGGGCTTTTGGGCGCGGTACTTTCGTTGCGTCGCGTTTGAATCGTTGCGGAAAATCGTTCCGCCCTGCCGCACGACCGCTGACAAATAGCTTGTAGCTGCTCAGAGTGCACATCTCGCTCTAGCGCATATCGAAGAATCTAGCGTTTGCCCTTGCCAGTGGCCAGCCTTCCGGATAATCTCCCGCGCAGCAGCATAGGACCCCGACGAAGCAAGGCTCCAGCGCCAAATCGCTCGGAATCTGCTTCCCATTCGAAATCGCGGAGGAGAACAACCGTGCTGAAAGAGTTTAAGGAATTTGCGATGAAGGGCAACGTGATGGACCTGGCCGTCGGTTTCATCCTCGGCGCGGCATTTGGAAAAATCGTTTCGTCCCTGGTCTCGGACATCATCATGCCGCCGATCGGACTCATTCTCGGCAAGGTGGATTTTTCCAGCCTCTTTCTGAACCTTTCCGGGAAGTCCTATGCTTCGCTCGCGGAGGCCAAAGCCGCGGGCGCAGCCACGCTCAATTACGGTGTCTTCCTCAACAACGTGGTGGACTTTCTGATCGTTGCCTTCGCGGTCTTCCTGCTGGTACGCATAGTGAATCGCTGGAATAAGCCGGCGCCAGCCGCCGCGCCCACGACGAAGGATTGCCCCTACTGCGTCTCGAAAATTCCGCTGAAGGCAACGCGCTGCCCCAATTGCACGTCAGCGATACCGGCTTGATCGGTACGTAATTGCGGCGGGAATCAACGAGAGGAGGTCCGACGGTTGATCGCGGTGGCGCTCAGCTTCCGGGCAGTTTCTTGATATCGTCGTTGCTCATCTGGCGCCGATTTTCGATGTCACGCAGGTGCTGGCGCAGCCTCTCGACCACGGCGTTCACTTCTCCCTGCGCCATTTCGCGCTCCACTTCCGTCAGCGCGAAATGCACCACGTCATGGTGATGCACTTCCTCTCCCGGCAGCTTATCGCTCAATTCCAACCAAACGCGATGCAGTAGGTCGATTTCCGTCGGCGTGAGCCGCGGAGCGTGCGGACCAAGATAGAAAATTTGTTCTTTGCCTGACGGAGTGAAAATTTCGAGCGTGACGCGTGGACGAGGTTCGGGCATGCGTTCCCAGGCAAGCCCGATCTCGCGCGCCTGCTCTGTGACCGGCATTTTCGCTGAACTGCCCGCTACGATGGTGCTGGATTGCAGGTTCATCGCGGTGCGCAGGATGCCTTCCCACAAATCGTTGGCGGCGGCTACAGCGAGCCGCACGGGCTTGCCTTCTTTTTCCGCGAGTGACAACACTTTAGTGAAGAGCAATTGCTCGATGGTGCTGAAAAGCTGGTCCGGCGCCAGATCGTATTCACCAGAAGCCGCGCGGCGCAGCATGCGCACGTGCAACACTACGATTTCCGCTTCTTTTTCGCGTACCCGCCGCAATGCATCTTCCAGGTGATACAAGGCGTAGTACGTGCTGACCGGAACCAGAATGCTTCCGGGAGCGACGCCCACATTCGTCGGAGTGAGCTCGGCTTCCGGCGCAAGATTGAACTGATCGAGTTCCACGTGGGCGGCGCCGGCGGCGCGCACGCGCATGCGATGCTCGGAGATTTCGAACACAGTGAAAAGCAAAATCGTGAAGGTGATTCCCGCGATGGTTGCTTGCGGCTTGGTGAATAGGTTGATCACCGCAATTGCGAAAAGTACCAGGGTGATCAGGCCGAGACCGACCGGAATCTCCTTGCCGAAAATCACGGGATTGAGCGGCACGCGGTATTCGCGGTCCTGCGGGTGCGTATAGCGCAACACCAGCACCGCGATGCCCTTCATCGAAAAACTCCAAATCACGCCAAAAGCGTAGAGGTTTCCAAGAAACGTTACGTCGCCGCGGCTCGCGATGATCGTGATGATCTGGAAGGCAACGACCAAATTGATAATTCGGTCGGTAGTCCCAAAGCGCGCGTGCGGGTGACGAAACCAGTCTGTCAAGACTCCATCTTCGGACACGCGATTCAGAACACCGTTGGATCCGACAATCGCGGTATTCACCGCACCTGCGAGAATCAAAGTGCCGACAACTACCACGAAGACATGGAACGCCAGACGCACCGGGAAAGTACCGACCAAATGCATCGCCAGTCCACCGATCAGGTTTTCGGTGAAATTACCGCGCACACTGTCCGGAATGATCATCACCGCGAAGAAAGAGACGAGCGAAGTGAACACCAGGCTGTAGATGAAAATCACCAGCCCGGCCTTTTTCAGATTCTTCAGCTTGGGGCGCTCGATTTCGCGGTAAACCTGCGCGAGCGATTCTTCGCCGCTCATCGCCAGCACGGAATGCCCCAGGCCCACAAAAATGATAATCAGCGTGATTGTGTGCGCCCAGTGGTAGCGGTCCAACCAGCCAAGGGAGCCCTTATCCAGCTTCATATTTTGCGGGGAAGGCATAGGCGGCAAATGCCAGCCGCCGCGCACCCACAGCGTATAAACGCACCAAGTGATCAGCACCACCACCATGACTGTAGTGAGTTCCATGATGCGCAGAGCTTTGCCGCTGGATTCCGGAACACCCTTAATGTTTTCCCACCAGAAATAGAGCGTGATGGCGATAGCCACCGTGGCGGCAGTGCCGTTCACGTTCAAATGAATGCCAAGGCCGGCGTGATGGAAGAGTTCGTTGATGACGCCCACGAGATACTGTCCGGCCGAAACGCCGCTGATCGGACCGGTAAGGACGTAATCGAACATGAGGGCGGATACGGAGAATTTGGCGAGTGTGCCGCCAAGCGCCTCTTTTACGACGCGATACACGCCGCCACGAACAAACATGCTGCAGCTTTCCACGTAAATGGCGCGCACCGCGTAGGAAAACAGCATGATGCCGAGGATGAACCAAGGCGCCGTCTTTCCGATGAATTGCTCAGCCTCGCCGCCGGCGTAATAGGCCGAGGAAGCCAGGTCATTGAGGACAATCGCCGCGGCGCGCCAGTATGAAATGAAAGCCAACATGGCCGTGGTGGCCACGAGGACCTTTGCAACAGGGCGTACCCGACCTGGCGTGAATGTGGGACCCGTGGAGTTGGAAACCATACGCTCTTGGGATGCGGGAATGAACTATACGTTGAAACCGGGCAAAAAAGGAAGGCTCCGCGGCATAGTTCTTGCCGGCGGGTAACTAGAGGCCGGCGCTGCCGTGCGTGCTCGCTGAGGCGGATGCTGCGCGAAGGGCGAGCCTACGCGGTCTTTTCGGTGGTCGCCGGGCGGAACTCCCGCGCGCATGCCTCGCACGGGCAGATTTCGCGAAGATGCTCGAAACTGAAGATTCCCGTCGCGTGGCTATCGGAAAACTGGATCTGGATCGCATAATTTCCCACCGCGTTGGCGCTTTTGGCCGTGACGCGCGGCTTATACATCGGCAGGACCGCGCTCGCGGGCCCGGCTTTCGTTTTCTTCTCGCGCTCGTCGTTGCATAGCGCGCAGGGGCAGCGATCACGCAGATAGGGGAAATCATAACGGCTGGTGTGCATGTCGGCCCAGGTGATTTCCACGCCTTCGCCGGTCGAGACGTGCACCTTGATGCTGATCGGTTTCTTGCGAACATCCTGCGGTATTGGCATTCAGGATTTAGCCCGTCACTCTTCTCGCGCGGTCTCCTCTAAGATAGTGTGCCACATTCTCGAGCATGAGTGCCTTCACACCGGCTCAGGCTTCAGCGCCGTCGCACCGACATTCGCCAGGCGCCCGTGAGCGAGCTCAATCCGGCGGTCGGCCAGGCGCCCGATGGCTGCGGCATGAGTGACCATCAAGATCGTGTGCCCTTCGTGATGTAATTCGCGCAGAAGATCGAGCACGATTTGCTCGTTCGCTTCGTCCAGATTGCCGGTCGGCTCGTCCGCCAAAATCAGCTTGGGGTGATTGATCAGCGCGCGCGCCACGGCCACGCGCTGCTGCTCGCCGCCTGACAGTTGTGACGGAAGATGCTCTGCGCGGTCGGCCAATCCGACGCGTGCGAGCGAGTGCCTTGCTTCTTTTTCGTCGGTGATGCTGTGAAAATATTGCGCGAGCATCACGTTTTCCAGCGCCGTGAGGTAAGGAACCAAGTGGAACTGTTGGAAGACGAAGCCGACTTTTTCAGCGCGGAAACGCGTGAGCCCGGCGTCGTCCAGGCGTGCAACATCCGTGCCGGCGACGATCGCCCGGCCGGAGGTAGGAGAGTCGAGCCCGCCAAGAATATTGATCAGCGTGGTTTTTCCGGAACCGGACGGACCCATGATGGCAATCCAGTCGCCTTCTTCGACGCGCAGGGAAACGCCGTCGAGGGCGCGCACGCTGCCAAATTCCTTGCGCAGATTTTCGATCTCGACCAGCGTGGCCACGATTGCCTATTCTCCCCGCAAAATTACGGCCGGCTTCACGTTTCCCAGCGCGCGCAGCGGCAGCGCACCCGCCATCGCGACGGCAATCATCAAAGCGACGGTCACCGGAAAAATTTCCCAGCGTGGCGAGATTCCGGTACCAAACACGCGCAGGCCCATCCAATAGGACAGCGCGACGCCGATGGCAGCGCCCAGCAATCCGCCGGCGGCGCCAAGCACGCCCACTTCGGCCAAAAATATTCCGACGATGCGCGAGATCGAGCCGCCGAGCGATTTCATCAGGCCGACGTCTTTGCGACGTTCCATCGCCAGCGCCGCCATCGTGCCAAGAACGCACAGCGCCGTAAGGATAAGGATCAAAAGCACCATCGAAATGATCAGCAGTTGGATGCGGCTTAGCAACGCGCCTTCGGCTTCGGTAACCTGACGAATCGGCCGAACCTGAACACCGGTCGGCAGGGCGTTCGCCACGCGCGCGGTGTAGTCCGCCACGGTCTTGGCCGCGCCGCTCACGCTGATCTGCACCAGGGCGATCTGACCCTGCAAATTCGCGAGCGATTGCACGGCACGCAGGCTGGCGAAGACCTGGTCGTCTTCAGTTCCTCCGGCATCGACGATTCCGGCCACCGTGCATTCCACGAAGCGATCCATGTATTCGATTTTGAGCGCACGACCCGGGGCAAGACGAAACTGGCGTGCGACGGCACGGCCGATCAGGCACTGCGAGTCATCTTCGCGCGACGAAATCCAATTCCCTTCCAGCTTCCACGTCGGTTCCAGGTTTTGCGCTTGGTCCAGCCAAGTGCCAGCGACTACCACAGGTGTAGCTTGCGCGCGCGCGACGACATAGAGATACGGCGCGAGGGCCGCCACTTCCGACGATTGCAAGCGCTGGAGCGACGGAAGAACAGCATCCTCTCGCATCAAAGAAGGCGGCGCTGTGCTGTTTTGCATTGATGCACCCGTCGCTGGAGAAATCACCACGTCCGCGCCCAGCGCCCGAAATTCCTGGGTCAACTTGTTCTGCACGCCAAGATCGAGATTCAGCAGCGCGGAAACCACCGTTGCTCCGCTGACAATCGCAAGAATCGCGACAGCCAAGCGGCCACGGTTGCCGCGCAGAAGTTGAAACACGAGTCGCCAGAACATCATCCGCCCCTCAGTATCAGGGCTGGCTCGAAATGCGCGACACGGCGCAGGGGAAGCAGACTCCCCCCAATTGCCACAATCGCGGCAAGTCCCAGCACGATTGGCAACAGGATGAGCCGCGGCGACGCCGGACTTCCGAACACGCTCGCGCCCAGAAACCTGGCGAAAAATGTGCCGGCTACAAACCCGATCGCCCCTCCCGTGACCGCCAGTAGCACTTGTTCGGCGAGAAAAATCCCGTTCACCAGCGCGTTACTTGCGCCGAGAGCCTTCATGACGCCGATTTCCTCTTGCCGCTCGAGCACGGTCGTCGCAGACGTGGCGGCAACGGCCAGGGCGGCAGCGATCAGCGCTGCGAGCGTGACAATCCAAAGCAGAGTGCCTACGCGATCAAGCACGCGACCTTCGGTTTCGGCTACGCGCCGGATAGCGTGAACATCAGTGCTAGGCAGCACGGTCTTGATCTGGTAGCTGATCGAGGAAATGTAGGGCGAGCAGAACCAGCGATCGTACTCCGTAGGAGTTAGCTGAATGTTCTTGTCCGTCTGTGCGCGCTCCCCGCGTTCAGCCAAGGCATCGGCGGGCTTGGTCAACGCGCTCACAAAAAGCTGGCGAAATTCGCCGGCATGTCCTGATATTTTCTGTGCCACGGATAACGGTACCAGGATTCCCTTATCTTCCGCGTCGTCCGCTGAGACAATACCTGTCACCTCGAGCGGTGTGACATTCGCGTTCTTCTGATCGCCCGCTCCGCGGATACTCACGTAAATCGTCTGGCCCGGCCTGATGCCCGGCATCGTCTGCGTGAATGCCGTGCCCAACACACATTCATCCGCGCCGTCCGCGAACCATCGACCCTCTATTTTCCACCAAGGATGCGTAACGCTCGCGCCGGTCTTAAACGTGGTTCCATCCGGGACTGGCACGCTGTGTTCATACCAAGTCCCAATCAAAATCACAGGCACCGGTGTTTTGCTTTGTTGATCGGAAACGGACACCGGAACATCGAGAAACGGCGTAAATCCCAAAATATTGTGGCGCCAAAAAATTGTTTTCAATTTGCCGAGGTCGGCTTCCTTCAGGTAAGCGCCTTCATCCACGGGGCGGTAGTCCACGCCGCCGATTTCCACAGGCAGTGTGTCGGACTCGGGCGTCACAAGCAGATTTGCGCCCAGGCTGCGGAATTCGCGTGCCAGCCGGTCGCCGACTTCCAGCGCGATCGTAAGAGTAGCCGTCGTAACGGCCATCCCTACGACCAGCGCGGCAGCGGTGAGTAATTTCCTGCGTGGATTGCGAACGAAGGATTCTCTTACCAGGCGAGCGAACATCGCGTCAGGAGTGAATCTTGGAGGCGGCGTCGCCCAGCGCCGAGAGGTCCACGATCACTTCTCCTCCTGCAACGCGCGACTTCACGCTGATGGGATTGCAGCCGCCGGACTGGCCGATCGAAGGTATGTAAATCGAAGCCCCACAATTGCGGCAGATCACCGTCTGGCCTTCCTGGCGGTAGCCGGCGGTGCCACAAATCTGGCAGGCATCCAGCGCCGCGGCATAATCGCCGTTTTGTTTATGAATCACGAGAAAACGGATCACCGTGCTGTTCACGTCGGCCTTATAAAAGTGCAGGCTCGAGTCAGTAAGCTCCGATAACGGAATGCGAACCTCATTATCCCGTGCCACCAGCGTCTTTGCCGGCGAGGGAGCGGCAGACACGCGGCCGTAGACGTAATCCCCGGCAAAGCAAAGCACGACCGCGACGCACAAAATGGCTGCGGCGAAGCTCCAGCGGCGCTGGCGACGGAATTCGTATTCGTGCATCCGCCGCTCGGCGGGATTGGCGGCGGCTTCCGCAACCGGTTGCTTCGCGCTGAACCATTCGCGGAGAACCACTAGCGCGGCGGCACCGAGAATCAAAACGAAAAAGAAGACTTCGTTGCGCACGATCGGGCCGATGGTGGACATTTCCGTCTTGCTCGAAGGAATCCACATCGCCTCACTGAGTTCGTGCACGCCGGTGAGCGCAAGTTGGAAGGCAACCACCATCAATATCGCGCTCGTGGCCTTGAAGAAACGGTGCAAAGGAATTTTCAGCGTGCCTTGGAAGAAGAAAACGCCCACTGCAATTGCAATGGCAATGCCGATGGTGGTTCCGATCCAGACCTGCACGCCCGCAGTGGAAAGCTCCACCGCGCGCAAGACCAATACCAGCTCGGCACCTTCGCGCACCACCATCAGAAAAACAAATATGCCGATGCCCCAACCGGCGGCACGCGTGGATTTTTGCGCGTACGCTTCGACGCGCTGCTCGATTTCTTTTTTCAGATGCCGCGCCATGCGGTTCATCCAGACAATCATGGAAATCACGAGCGCGGAAGCGACCAGCATCAGCACGCCTTCGAAGCCATCTTCGCTGACCTGCCAGCGATCCAGCAGTACGGCCGCAGCAACGCTCGCCGCCGAAGCCAGCAGAACGCCCGCCCACACGTAGCTAGCGAGCGCTCGACGGCC
>Ga0307478_10004338_pt1 | contig 10139 bp, 9 predicted proteins | sample atmos_gasesECM4C_2_FD_203713 | JGI IMG/M metagenome (GOLD analysis project Ga0307478, IMG submission 203713) | Hardwood forest soil microbial communities from Morgan-Monroe State Forest, Indiana, United States - atmos_gasesECM4C_05 | ecosystem: Environmental > Terrestrial > Soil > Temperate...
TGCACTCAGCGCGAGCGCGAGAGTTCCCAGCATCCACAGGGTGTGCGTCGGTTTGTTCATAAGGTCCTCCGAAAATTGGTGCGGCTCTGCGCTTGTCTAGCAAGCGCGGGGCCAAGCCATCCCCGCCAAAAACGAAAAGTGGCACGATCGGCATACTCGTTAGGGCTGATTGTTTGCAGTGAACGTCTTACGACGCCTCGGGAGAGGTGCTCGTCGCGCATGAAAAAACAAGCTCAAGGAAAATTGCGGTGCTCTGTACAGGTGTTGCTGTAGCAAACGAGCGGGTAGAGGCGAGCGATGTCCGAGAAATAATTGCACGATGCAGACCACGGGTGAAAATTATTCTGGTGGAGGTGAAGAGCACGGCGAACCAAGACCAAGTGAGGCACTTGCAGAGAGTTAGCGACCGTCGCCTTTTCGGCCAGCAGCCGAAGTAATCTGCCTCCCTCTCCGAGTGCCGGATAGGCTATTGGGCGGATGACTGGGAAAGGGGAACCTATGCGGACGAAACTATGGGTGCCGTTGTTGCTGGTGAGCCTGGCTGCGACGGGAGTGGCACGAGCCGATGGGCACGGGAAGCACGATCGTGATGATGATGACGACCGGGGCCGACACTATTATAGCGACCACGATCGCGAGGAGATGCGCGGCTGGTATCACGATCATGATCGCGACGATCATATGCCGCCCGGACTGGCGAAGCGCGACCAGCTTCCGCCCGGGCTGGAAAAGCAACTGCGGGTGCGCGGGACCCTTCCGCCCGGACTGCGCAAAAAGATGATGCCGTGTCCGGAGGAAGTTGAGCATCGGCTGCCGCCTCCGCCACCAGGCTGCGCGCATGTGGTGATCGGCGGGCACGTGGTGCTCATGAACCGCAGCACCTACGTGGTGATGGATATCATTCATCTCGAGCTGTAGGTAAAAAGTTATGACGCCCCAGTCCATCGTATTTCCTACGATGGCCGGGGCGTTTTCTTTTGCGGAAGATCTGAGTCGCGTCAAGAACGCTTAATTCAAAGTGCCCGGTGTGGTGGAATACAGCCCAGTCAATGTTGCACTTCCGAGGACGTGACCCCTGCGGCTGGCCTCGATGAGCGCATGGTACAGGGTCTCTGCGTTTGGTGGAAAATTTGCCGAGCCCGGCAGCTTCAATTCGATGTCGAGCGCATACAGCGTGAATACATAGTGGTGGACGAAAGGCGCGACATTCGGTGGAGGGCAGGGGCCGTCATATTCTTCGCCCAGGAAGAAATCGTTGAAGACCTGTTGTCCATACGGACTACCAGATATTCCCGCATTGGCCGGTAACTCCGTCAGGTTTCCAGGAATGTTGTACATCCCCCAGTGAGTGAAGGCCGCAGTGGCATCGAATTCGACCAAAACAAAGGTGCGGGTGTGTGCGGGAGCGTTGGTCCAGGAAAGCTCAGGCGACTGGTCAGCGCCGGGGCTGCCGTCGATCGAGCATTGGTTCACGCCATTCGACACGTTGTTAAAGATGGTGGCGATCGGCAGTGGGGTGTTGTTCTTGAACTGAGAACTGCGAAGACGGAAGCGCCCTTCTGAATCGTCTTGCGCACCAGAAAGGGCCGGTAGCAGCACGAAGACAGTTAGAGTGAGCATGGCCAGCAGAGAGAGACTCTTGTGTAGGGGGTTCACGTGCGCCTCCTTGGATTTTGTTACGAGGCCGGGATTCTCTTTGTAGGGGCCGTGAGAAAGCGGAATCGCTGAGGCCGGTGCCGTAAAATCGGCGTGGCGGCCTTTGGGGGAATGGCGCAAAGTCTAGCCCGAAATAGGCATCAGTTCAAGCCTGCCCGTGGACAGCCTGCCCGTGGCGGCCCGGGTCTCGCTACTTGGACGTATGTCCGCGAAACACCGTGACGGACGCGGCCGGCAGCTCGTAGAGCGTATCTTTCGCTCCTGACAATTTGGAGGAAACGGGCGGCCCGTCGGGATCGGCATGGCCGTCTTTTTCTGTCTGCACCGTCGCATCGTAGTTGTGCTCGGCATGAGCGAGGAACACGGTGCGCGCCGGGTGCCAGTGGTACTGATCGCGGCCGAAGGTGATCTTGCGCACCTCGCCCTCGAGGTACGAGTCTTTTTTGGAGGCGTCGTCGCGGAAGCGGATGCGCATCTGGTGAGCGGCTTCCTGATCGCGATTGACAACCAGCAAAGAGATTTGTCCGTCGGGACGCTCGAGGGCGTAGGCAGTGACCAGAGCGTGGCCGGCGCCGTCGTCAACATCGGCCTTGGCTGGAAAGACCTGGTGCGTCGCACCTCCGGGCTGCACCCACTCCGTGTTGATCATCTTCGCGACGAAGTATTGCGCGAGCGGCTGCTCGATCTGGTAGTTGTTGTCGACGGTGAACATGCCGAAGCTGCCGGGAGAATCGTTGCAGCCGTGCTCCATAGGCAAGGGAAGGTAGTGGAAATAGTAAAGACCGTTGCCGCCGGCGGTGAGAAAGGAGCCGACGTAGTCGGCGAGCCAGAGGCCGGAAAAGATGTCCAGGTATGTCTCGCTCGCTCCGGACGCGAGGTTGCTTTCGGTGATGAAAAGCGGCATGCCGGACGGGAGTCCGTCTTGGCGCCAGGTCTGCATGATGTGGGTGACCAGTTCAGGCTCGTCGTAGAGGCTGGCCCAGGTGAGCTTGCAAGGCTCGTACGGATAGTGCTCGAAGGAAAAGAACGAAAGTTCGCCCAGGTGGTGGTGTGCGTCGAGGTAATTGACGAAGCGGCGCACCCAGGAGCTTTGTCCCGCGGCATCGGGCCAGACTTCGATGTCTTTGTTGACTCCCTGGAAGGACGGGCCGCCGAGCTTGAGAGCGGGATCAAGGCGGTGGAGCGCGTCGGCAAACTGCACATAGAGAGCAGCGTAATCTTCGGGCAGCATGTACTGGCCGTCGGATTCCTCGCCCATTTCGACATAAGAGATCGGGTAGTTGCGTTTCTTTAGGTAACTGATTTCGGCAACCGCGTCTTCCGGCGTGCCGTAGATCAAGGCGATGGGAATCATGGCTGGAAGTCCGCGGGTGATGCCGCTCGAGTAGAAGGTGTCGAAGCCAAGCTGGGCCTGCCTGGTGGTGATGAGGTCCGCAGGCGTGTGCCAGGGATCGACGGACGAGCAGTAGGTTGTGGTCTGTTCCTGGTCAGGGGTATGGCGGAGCAGGTCGTGCAACTTGCCGTCGGCGGTAGTGGTGCCGAGATAGAGTTCCTTGATGGCGTAGCCGACGCAGTTGCGCAGATCGGCGCCTCCAAGGCGTAGGTCGCAGGTGTTGGAAGATTCAGTCATCCAGATGCGAACGAAGCGGGCGGGAATCGCCTCAGAGGAGAGGCGAATGGTGTCGACGTCGCCCTTGCTGGTGGTGATCTCGCCCAGGGGGAAAGACTGCCAGACTCCGTGCGTGGCAACCTTGATTGGGTCGTCGCCCGTGAAGTATTGAACGACATAGCGCGTAGCAAAGGAAGCGCCCCACGCGATGCGAATCGTGTCAATCTTCTGAGGCTGAGATAAGTCGAGAATGACCCATTGCGGGTGAGCGGAATCGGGCTCGCCGGTGAAGTGTTTCGTCAGGTACGGATTGCTTTTCCAATAAGTGGTCTCGTCGCCGTCGGTGAGGCGCGAGTAGCCAGCGTTGCCGGTGCCATCGTTGCGGGTGAAGCCGCGATGCGGCAGCACATAGCCATAAGAATAGTGAATGGGCCTTGCCAGGTCGATGGATCCGGTGAAGTAACCCTGGCCTCTGGAGTCGCTCCAGGTACCCTCGGGATTCCAGTGCCAGGCTTCGACCAAAAGCTCGGTATTCTGTCGGTAGCTGACCGTCTGCCATCCAGAGGACAGAGTTTTGGCCACGGCGGCGGGAGTCAGCAACGGGTCGATGGCTTTGGTGGCGATGCGGTCGATGCCAGCGCCCAGGGTTTCGTCAGGCGCGAATCGATTTGTGGCATGCGCGGGAGTGATATCAACGTCAATGGTCTGGGCGGCGAGCGGAAGATTGACAATAATAAGGAGCAAGCTGGCGACAAACGCAATCCTCGGCAAAGGTATCACTCCGTTCCGTGCCCTCGAGACTGAGCGCTGGGTGCATCCGGAAGCGGGATTATAGCTGGCGCAGGCTGGGTGGCTGGATCGGGACGCATCGGGGCTGGGGGAAGGGGCGAAACTTTTACAGGGCTGAGGACTCCAATCCGTAGGACATCGGCATCCGTTCTTAAGGAGGGAAATATGTCCAAATCACTCATAGCAAGGGTTCTCGTTGCGGCCGCATTGGTCGTGGGAGGGCTGATGGCGTTCCGGGCGCAGGCGAAGGAGGCGGCAACCGTTCCCGCGCCCGCTGAAGATATGCAACTCACGGCCAGCCGTGGGGAAGAGTCGGTGGTGTTTTCCGGGGGATGCTTCTGGGGCGTCCAAGCGGTATTTCAGCACGTGAAAGGCGTGATCAGCGCGACCTCTGGATATTCGGGGGGAGATGCAAAGACGGCGGAATACGAAGTAGTGAGTTCCGGGCGGACCGGGCATGCGGAGTCGGTGAAGGTGGTCTACGATCCGTCGCAGGTGACATTCGGACAACTCCTGCACGTGTTCTTTTCCGTGGCGCATGATCCCACAGAATTGAATCGGCAAGGGCCGGACGAGGGCAGCCAGTATCGGTCAATTGTTTTCTACACCACGCCCAACCAGTTGCGAATCACCAAGGCCTACATCGAGCAACTCGACCAGGCACATATCTTCAAGCATAAGATTGTGACGCAGGTGGCAGAGTTGAAGGGATTTTATCCAGCTGAGGCGTATCACCAGAACTACGCGACGCTGCATCCCGACAGCATGTACATCCGGTTTAACGATGCGCCGAAGGTGGAGTACCTGAAGGCAGAGTTCCCGCAGATGTATCGGGAGTCGCCGAACCTCGTGGCGGTGAAGTGAGGAAGGCAGTCGCTAGTTGCGAGTCGCTAGTCGTCAGTCGCTAGTTTCTAGCGGAAAGAGCCTTCCTTGCTAAAGGCTGACGCCTGATAACTGGGGACTGGCGACTAATGTGTTGGGGGTGAATTTATGTTTGAGTCGGATCTGGACAAAAACGCTCGGAAGATGCAGCGGAGGACGTTCTTGACCCTGGCCGCGAGCGCGGTGGCGGGCTCGGTGTTGTGGTCGATGCGCCGGCCGGTGGTGTTGGCGGCCGCTGCGCCCAGCGGAGCCCCTGGTGAAGTCAACATCGTGGAGTTTTCCGATGACGGGAAGCGCCTGAAGAAGGTTCGCGTGGCCAAGGTGGTGAAAACCGAGGCTGAGTGGAAGCAATTGTTGTCGGGAAATTCCTTCGACATCACGCGGCGCGCCGACACGGAGATCGCTTTCACCGGGAAATATTGGAACCTGCATGACAAGGGGTTGTACCGATGTATCTGTTGCGACAACGCCCTGTTCAGTTCCGATACGAAGTTTGAGTCGGGGACCGGGTGGCCTAGTTTCTGGGATCCGATCGCGGATGAGAATGTTCGTACCGAGCGCGACGTGAGTCTCGGGATGGTGCGCAACGCAGTGAATTGCACCTTGTGCGACGCACATCTGGGGCACGTGTTTGACGATGGTCCGCAGCCGACTGGGTTGCGGTACTGCATGAATTCGGCGTCGTTGAAGTTCGTGAAGAGGGCGTGACGATTTTTCGAGGGCATGGGGCTGTCGGGGAGTCGCGGGCGTATTCGACGAAAAGTTTTTAACCGAAAAGGGCGCGAAGGCAAGTTTCCCATCGCTTGGGTCAGGATGACACGGGCACCTGAGGTGCTCCCCGTGACCTGTAACCCGCTTTTACTCCAGAACGCTGTCGTCCAGTTTTTTTCTTCCCCAGTCAGCCGCCGTCTGCACGAAGGCGATAACCAGGGGGTGCGGGTTGTTTGGCTTGGAGCTGAGTTGTGGCTGGAACAGAGTGGCGATGAAGAACCGGTGCGTGGGCGACTCGATGGCCCGGACTTCGCCGTCGGGGCCGCGGGCGGCGATGGGGAATCCGGCTTCGATCGAGCACCATTCGTAGTCGGGGTTCAGTTCGAAATTGCAGAAGAATTCTTCCTGAATAACTTCCTCGCTGTAGAAGGTCTGCAGGTAGGAGCCGGGACGGATGCGGATTTCCGGCACCACGCCCGAGAGCTTCGGAGCGCCAGAGGGTCGATTGGGTACCGCGCACGCGACCGGATAAATGATGATGTTCTTCGAGCCGGAATTATTCTCGGCGGTGTCGGCGTCTTTCATGCCGATTACATTGCGGGCGCATTCAATGACCGTGTACTGGAAGCCGCCGCAGGTGCCGAGGAAAGGCCAGTCGCGCGTCCGGGCGAATTCGATGCCTTTAAGCATGCCGTCCGCGCTCTTGTAAGGGCTGCCGGGCGACGCCCAGAGGCCGTCGAAGCCTTCCAGAACTTTGCGGGCCCCGGGCTCCAGGAGCGAAGGCGTAGGGAGCCAGTGGGATTCGACCTTCAGGCTGAGTTTTGCGGCAGCGTGCTGTAGCGCGTCGTTGGTCGCGTGGTGCGAACGGAATTCGGGATTGAAGTCGCCTAGGATTCCAATGCGAACGGTATCGGGCACAGGTTCATTCTAAATGCTGCCCTTGGTCGTGGCCGCCGGTGGGAGGCTAAACCTTCGAGAGGGCACCTTCCTGCTAACTGTTTCAGTCGCCAGTCGCCAGTCTCTAGTCGCCAGTCGTCAGCAAAGGCCTAGGGCGCCAGTGATTAGTCGCCAGCTAACGCACTGATTTTCGTCAACCTTGACATGTTGAAGGCTATAACCCAGCCGCATGCAGCGAGTGGCTAGCGACTGAAAGCGGGAGACTAGCGACTTGTCTTACAGCCATCCCAAATGAGAGGCAAGCAGATAAACGCAAGCGAGGGTGAGGATAGGGCCGCCCCAGATCATCAGCATGGCTTTGCGGGTTGAGCCGTTGTGATTAGCCGTGGGGTTCAGGCCAGGGATGCGGAATGCGGCGGCGTTTGCGCCTTGCTGGAGCACGCGAGAGACATCGGCCAATGAGGCTACGGCATCTGTCGGTTTCTCGGCTGGGAGCGGATCGGCGACGCGAACCGAGGCATGCGTGGCCTCGTCGGTCCAGGTCGCTGGGCTTGGAACCCCGGCTCGTAAGAGAGCGGCGGCAATCTTGCCTTGCTGGCTCAGGGAGGCGGAAGTGATTTCCCCACTATCGTTCGGACTGAGCTGAATGATTTCAGTCCGCGGGTCGCGCGTGGGCGGTTCGCTTGTCTTGGGAACGAATTTTGCAGCGGCATGGGCCGGAGGTTTCACCGGGATCCGGATCGGCAGCGGGCGCTGCTGTTGCAGAATCGAAAATCCGTGAAAGAAAGAGTAGAGCCCGGCGATCGCACCAATGGCGACGGGGATCATCCAGAGGCTGCTCTCATGGAGCCCAAATGGCAGAGAAACATTCACCGAGTTAGATCCCGGCACGACGCAGGTGGAGCGCATCGGTGCCTGAAAGTTGAGGATAGCGGGAGGGCGGGAAGCCGGGCAGCAGAAAACGATGAATTGAGCTTACGTCGGTAACGTTACGCGGCTGGCGAAGAGTGCGGCACGGTCTCTGCGGTTGCAGCAGTTGGAACGGCCGTGGCTTTGCGGAACAGATAGTTGTAACGGTTGGCGGGCCAGTCGTCGTGGTGCCAGCAGCGTACCAGTTCGAGACCGGCTTCGGCCGCGAGGGCGGCGAATTCCGAGGGCTCGGCGAAGAATGAAATCGTACTGCCGCGGCGGATGACCATGGGCTTGCTGGTCAGTTTCCAGTAGAGCATGTGGCGCAACATCCCGAACCAGGTGCGGAAGCCGTGCTGGCGGTAGAGATAGGCAAGAGTTTCGCGGGCCGTGGGGAACTCGGGCTCGGGGGGCGGTCCGGGTTCGAGAGGAATTTCCCCCACGAAAATGCGGGCGCCCGGCTTGGCGACGCGATGGAGTTCGCGGAGGCTCGCGGGAATCTTTTCGCGCGGCACGACCAGCAAGACATTGTTGCAGACGACCACCGAGGCGGTTTCGTCGGGCACGGGCAATTGGTCGGTGAACCCCTGGCGCACTTCGATCCCAAGGCGGCGGACGATGGCGGCCTCTTCCTCGGTGGCGAGCAGTCCGATCGCGCTGTGCGTGCCCTGCGTTTGTGCCATGCGCAACAGGGTGCCGTCGCCGCAGCCGACGTCGAGCACATCGTCGTCGGGACGGAGTTCGACCTCGCGCACGATGCGTTCCTGGATGCGCCGGGTGATGGTCTGCTTGTTTTTGCCGCGCAGGGCGAGATCCTGGATGTTGTGGAGATGGCGCGCGGTTTCGCGGCAATACTCTACATAGTCTTCGGAACGGGAGACCATCGGAACGTAGAGTAGCGCGGCCCGGTCGAAATGCATAGGTCCTTCGCTGCGCTCAGGATGACCATCCGGGAACCTCGGCCGGACTACAGCGCAGTCAACGAGCGTTAGTGAACGGGTAACTTGTCGGTAATCGCTCTTTTCAGAAACGCCGTGAAGGACGGGGCGATCTCAAGTACGATCTTAATGCAGCTCCGGATCAGAATTTCTTCGTGGTCCAGTTGCACGAGGGGTGCATCGTCCTGATGCCTTCTCTTCATATCGAAACAGATGGGATCGTACCAGCCTCCGCTTCGCTTCCCGAACTCGAGGTAGCCATTCTGATGCAGGGTGGGGAACAGTCCCTTGTCACGAAAGACACTGGTAGAAAGCTCATTAAAGAGAGGCTGACCGGTGTTGGCGAAAAACATCACGGGACCAACCTCGAACTGAGCAAAACGGTACCGCATGATAGGTGATCGAAAGGGGTGCGGCAAGACTTGCGGGAGTTGTTGGAGGAAACCTTCGATCCGCATGTTGTTGGTTGCCGGGCAAATCTGCCATTCGAACGCTCCATAATCTGTCTCAGATCCGCGCAGGTCTGATGGTATCTCGTTCGGGAATTTGGGTTCCAGGCCGGCTCTGTTTGCATATTGCACAAACTCGTCGACCAGAGCATCAACGGCTTTGTTGTTTGCTGTCATTGAACCACGTCTTTTTCGCTATCGCGCGGCTACTTGCCGAGTTCGCAGGATCTCCTGGACCGCCGCGATGGCGGCGTCGAGTTCTTCGTCTTTCGTGTAGAAGTGCGGGGAGAAGCGGACGCCGGCCTGGGGGCGGAAGTCGACGAGGATGTTGCGGCGGATCAGTTCACGCGAAACCTCCAGCGATTCGGGCATATCGATAGAGACGGTACCGCCGCGGCGCTCGGGATCGCGTGGGGTATGGACGCGCCAGCCGTGTTTGTCGGCGAGTTCGATCAGGCGGGCGGTCTGGCGCTTCGACTTTTCCCGGATGTTCGCGGCGCCCGCGGCAGTGATGATGGCGATGCCGGGGCGCGCGGCTTCGAGCGCCGGAATGTGCGGCGTGCCATTCATGAAGCGAAACGGCGGATCGGTGTAACGGTTACGGCCGATTTCGAAATCGAAGGGATGCTGGTGGGCCATCCAGCCCGTGATGCGCGGCTCGAGTTTTTTGCCGAGGTCGGGGCGCACGTAGAGGAAGCCGACGCCAGGGCCTCCGCACAGCCACTTCAGTACGCCGCCCGTGGCGAAATCGACGTTGAGCTTTTGCACGTCGACCGGCATGGTGCCGAGCGAATGAAACGTGTCGAGCACGACATAGGCGCCGACCTTGTGCGCTTTCTCGACAATGGCGGCGGCATCGTTGATGTAGGCGCTGCGAAAAAGAACGTGCGAGATGGGGACGACGAGAGTCTGCTCGTCGATGGCATCGAGCAGGCGGTCAGTGGGTACGCTGATGCCATCGGTCGCGATCATGTCAACGCGGGCGCCGATGGGGCGCTGCGCCTCCCAAAAATACATCACCGAGGGGAAATTCATGTCGGAGTAAACGACCTTATTGCGCTTGCCCGAGAAATCGAGGCAGGACGCGACCACGGCCTGGCAGGTGGTGACGTTCTGATGCGTGGAAACGCTACCCTTGGGCGCGTTCATGAGCGCGCCGAGTTCGTCGCCGACCTGCGCGGCCAGGCCCCACCAGCGTTCCTCCCAGGCACGCACGCCGCGCTCGCCCCAGGTATCGGCGTATCCCTTCATGGCGTCGTAAACGCCGCGCGGCATCGCGCCCAGCGAGTTGCTGATCAT
>Ga0307478_10004339_pt1 | contig 10138 bp, 5 predicted proteins | sample atmos_gasesECM4C_2_FD_203713 | JGI IMG/M metagenome (GOLD analysis project Ga0307478, IMG submission 203713) | Hardwood forest soil microbial communities from Morgan-Monroe State Forest, Indiana, United States - atmos_gasesECM4C_05 | ecosystem: Environmental > Terrestrial > Soil > Temperate...
TGACCGAATGCGGCGAAGCCGCTTTCGGGATGACCGTGACGTTGGCGATGCCGCCGATGTTCAGGACCGCGCGGCCGCGGCGCGGATCGCGATAGAGCAGGTAGTCCCCAAAAGGGACGAGCGGCGCGCCCTGGCCGCCGACGGCCATGTCCGCGGGGCGAAAATCGCCAACGGTAGTCACGCCAGTGATCGCGGCGATCACGGCGGGCTCGCCGATTTGTAATGTCGAAGCGATGTTTTCGCCGAGAAAGCGGCTGGGCCGGCCCTGATGGAAGATGGTCTGGCCGTGCGAGCCAATGACGCTGAGCCGGCGCGGATCGACGCGAAATTTGCGACAGGCGCTAAGCGCGGCCTCGCCGAAGGCGCGGCCGAGCCGGAAATTCAACTGGCTGATTTCGCCTGGTGAGACGCGCGTGCCCTCGGCGATGCGCAGCACTTCGGCCCTCACGGCCGAGGGAAAGGGCACCGTGACGAAATTTTCGAGACGCGCGTGCGCGGCATTTTGGGTGATCGACGCCGCGATGCGCACCAGCGCGACGTCGATGCCGTCGACGGAAGTGCCGGACATGAGGCCAAGGGCGAGGCGGGAACCTTCGGGCGCTCGGCTCATGAGGGGAAATTCCCCGGGGCCCGCAACACAAAAACCGGTGTTGCGGCGCCCCAGGCTACAAATGCAAGACGCAAAGTAAGTGCCAAGTGAGGATTCATGAGGTTTGCTTTTTCAGCCGCGAGAAGATTCAAGGAGTCAATCGCACCCAGGACGCGCAACACCCCCGTGTCTTGGGGACCCGGTGCTGTCTCTGAGGGGCTTTCCCACCCTTCAAATGGAGAAGGGTGGGGCACCCGAAAAACCAACGGATCGTTGCGTCTAATGCCGGTCAGGGGCGTCATGAGATTTGCTTTTTCAGTTGCGCGAGGAGATTGAGCGCATCGATGGGGCGCAACTGGTCGAGGTCGGCGGAGCGCAGCGCGTCGAGGACTTCGCGATCTTCTTCCGTAAAGGGCGGCGTAAACAGCGCCTGCTGTTCGCCGGCGCCATTCGAAGGGGAGAGCGCAGGCGTGAGTTTTTCGCTCAACTGCCGCTCGCTTTGCTCGTGACGCCGCAAAACTTCGCGGGCGCGCGCGATCACAGCGGGCGGCAGGCCTGCAAGGCGCGCGACTTCGATACCGTAGCTTTTATTCGCGCTGCCCTCTTCCACCCGTCGCAGGAAAATGATTTCGTTGGGCATTTCTTCCACTGAGACGTGCACGTTTTTAACTCCCGAAAGCAAGTCGGCTAGTTCCGTCAATTCGTGATAGTGCGTGGCGAAGAGAGTGCGCGCGCGCGTGTGCGACTGAAGATATTCGACGACGGCCCAGGCGATGGAGAGACCATCGAAGGTGGCCGTGCCACGGCCGACTTCGTCGAGGAGAACGAGGCTATGCGGCGTGGCGAGATTCAAAATGGCGGCGACTTCGCTCATTTCGACCAAAAATGTGGAACGCCCGCGCGCCAGATTATCCGAGGCGCCAATGCGCGTGAAGATCCGGTCGGTGATGGGCAGCCGGGCCTGCTCGGCGGGCACGAATGAACCCATCTGCGCAAGCAGAACGATGAGCGCTGCCTGGCGCAGGTAAGTGGACTTGCCGCCCATGTTGGGGCCGGTGATGAGAAGAATCTGGTGCGTGGCGGAGTTCAGATAGAGCGCGTTGGGGACGAAGCGCTCGCCATTCTGCTCGAGCAGGTGCTCGATCACGGGATGGCGGCCGCCGAGGATAAGGAGTTCACCGGCGTCGGTGAACTCCGGCCGGACGTAACGCCTCGTGGCGGCCAGCACGGCGAAAGTCGCGAGCACATCGAGTTGCGCGATGGCGGCCGCGGTGCGGCGCAATCGCGGCGATTGCTGCGCCACCCAGGCGCGCACTTCAGCGAAGAGCCGCTTTTCGATTTCGGCGATGCGTTCGTCGGCGGCGAGGACTTTGCTTTCGTATTCCTTGAGCTCAGGCGTGGTGAAGCGTTCCGCATTGACAAGCGTCTGCTTACGCTCGAAATCTGGCGGCGCCAGGTGCAGGTTGGCCTTGGAAATTTCGATATAAAAGCCGAAGACCTGGTTGTAGCGAATCTTCAGCGAGCCGATGCCGGTGCGCTTGCGCTCGCGGTCTTCCATGGCGGCAATCGTCTGGCGGCTAGTTTGGCTGAGGTCGCGCAGACCGTCGAGCTCGGCGTTGAATCCCCGGCGAATTACGCCGGGATCGGACGCGAGCGCGGGTGGATCTTCGGCGATGGCTTGTTCGAGGCGCTGCTGGAGGTCGGAGAGTTCGTCCATTTCCCCGTGCAGCGCCGCGAGCCGAGCGGCGCTGCAATTGGCGAGATAGCGCCGGAGCAGGGGAATGCGCGCGACGGATTGACGCAGCGCGACGAGGTCGCGCGGCGCGGCCAAGCCGAGAGTGGCGCGGCTGGCGAGACGCTCGAGGTCCTGCACGCCGCGGAGATTTTGGCGAAACTCTTCGCGCAGCATGGTCTTCGATTTGAATTCAGCGACGGCATCCAGGCGCGCCTCGATTTCAGGGCGCGAAAGCTCGGGGCGCAGAATCCAGGCGCGGAGCAGACGCGCGCCCATGACCGTGACGGTCTGGTCGATCGCGCCGAATAGCGACGCGTCCGGCCGCCCGCTGCGGTGATTTTCGTCGCCGTTTAGCCCAGAGAGCAGCTCGAGATTGCGCACGGTGACCGGGTCGAGCACGAGCGAATCCTGCTGCTCGTAATAGCGGATCGTATCGAGGTGAAGTAGAGCCGCGGCGGGACGTCTGTCTGATCTGGTCTCTGGTTCGGTCTCAGATCTGGCGTCGGGCTTGGCCGAAGTTTCGCGCAGGTAATGCACGAGCGCTCCGGCGGCGGCGATGGCTTGGGGATGCGCGGCCAATCCGAAGCCTTCGAGGCCGGCAACGCCAAATTGTTCGGTGAGCAGGCGCTGGCCGTAGTCAGCGCGAAAGATCCAGTCTTCCAGGCGCGTCTCGGAAGCTTCCTGCGAACTGCTCGGGGGGCTGCCCGCGCCGTCAGTTCGCCCGAGACTGGTCGGCCCAAAAAGGCCGGGCTGGCGCGGCAGCAGGATCTCGCGAGGGCGAAGCAGCTCCAATTCGTCGCGCAGCTTCTGCTCGGCATCCAGCCCGGCAAATTCGGTGGCGCAAAACTCGCCAGTGGAAACATCGAGATAGGCTAATCCAATGGGCGAGCCCGCGTTGCCGCGAGCGACCGCGGCCAAAAAACTATTTTCCTTGGGCTCGAGCACATTGAGATCAGTGGCCGTGCCAGGAGTGATGACGCGCACCACTTCGCGGCGAACCAGCTTCTTGCCGGGGCCGGGCTGCTCCATCTGGTCGCAGATGGCGATTTTGTATCCGGCGCGCAGCAAGCGCGCGATGTAAGTCTCCGCGGCGTGAAAGGGAACGCCGCACATGGGAATGGGTTCGCCGCGCTCGCGGTTGCGCGAGGTGAGCGTAATTTGCAACTCTTTCGAGGCGACGAGGGCGTCTTCGTAGAAGAGTTCGTAGAAATCGCCCAGGCGAAACAGGAGCAACGCGTGAGGATAGCGTTTCTTGATCGATTGATACTGCCGCATCAGCGGCGTAGAGGCTTCTATCATGCGTGCTCGGCGGGGCCGGAATATACTAGCCGACGATGCGCTCGGCGAGCAAAACGGGACTGAGGAAATCTGCGCGGCGGGTCGGCAAAAAAGCCGATACGGAGATCGAAGTGAAGCTTCGAATTTCGGACCGGCGGCAGCTTTTGCGGCAACTGAAGCGGTTGAAAGCGAAGCTGACACACGCTCGAGTGCGCGAGATGAACACGCTTTACGATACGGACGACGGCCAACTAGCGCGGCGGGGGCAAATGTTGCGACTTCGGGTGGAGAGCGCAGCGCGCGGAGGGCCTCGCGCGGGGCAACGACCCAAAGTTGCGAAAGACAGGCCAAGGCCAACAAATTCGGCCGTGCTCACGTTCAAAGGGCCGGTGAATCGAGCCGAAGCGAGCAAGCCGGAGCGGTACAAGATTCGCGAAGAACGTGAACTGCGCATCTCCAATCCTGAGGAGATGCCGAAGATTTTCGAAGCACTGGGCCTGCGGCCTTGGTTTCGGTACGAGAAATTTCGCTCGACATTCAGCCTGCCTGGAATGACGCACCTCAAGCTGACGCTTGATGAGACGCCGATTGGGTTGTTCGTGGAACTGGAGGGAGAGCGCGGGGAGATCGACCGCGCCGCGGGAATGCTGGGTTTCGCTCGCTCCGACTACATTAATACGAGCTATGGTGCGCTGTTTATGGAAGAGCGCGGGCTGGCCGGACCAGCGTCAGGCCGAGAGCCGATCCCGTCTTCCGGCCTCACGGATATGCTCTTTCGATCCTGATTCCGTTGCGCGACGTGTTTCCACAAAAAGACAGCGCCCGTCATGCGCTCTACAGCGCAGGACGGGCGCTCTGCCTTCTACGTTGCGGCCGTTGCCAATTACTCGCAACGGTCCCCTACACGCAGCGGTCCTAGAGCTCGTCTCCCTCGTCTAGTTCATTGAAGGCCGGGTCCGGCGTAAGTGTGCCGAAGAGGCCGTCCATTTCGCCGTTCGGCCCCGCGGTAAAGAAGAGGCTGTTGTAGGGACCCGCAGCACCGCACTTCGGCAAATTCGAACCGGCAGGTGGAGTGTTCGGGCAGCCGGCGGCGCTATTGCCGAACGCGAGCGCCCACAAGCCGTCGATGCCCACTATATTGCCGTTGTGGTCCCTCATGAAGTCGATGAACTCGCCCGTAAAGCCGTTATAAGCGGCAATCCACCCACTTCCGAAATTGCCCACAAGGATTTTGTTGCTCAACTCGCCGAAATCGCGGGGAGTCCAGACGATTCCCCAAGGCGCGTTAAGCCACGAACCATGCTGGAAGCGGGTCAGCAGCTTGCCGGAGGGGCTGTAAAGATCGACGAAACCGAGTCCTGCGCCCGCGAGATTATCGTGCTTCGAAGCGTTCTGCTTGGCATAGGTCACGAAAAGGCTGCCACCTATATTCTGAACGTTAAAGGGAGCGAAGCCCTTGGGGATGCGTTCGTCATTAAATGTATCGTCGCCGTCGTCGGAAAGAGTCACTTGATGGAAGTTGGTGTCATAAACTTCGATCTTGCCGGAGCGGAAATTGGTTACGTACAGATAGCGCTTTCCCTTGAATTCGCCAATGGTAGCGCCCTTGTAGACGGCTCCCTCCGCGGGCGTTGGATTGGTTGAGTTGTCGACCTCGAGAGTGGCGGCGGTGCCGCCGGCCCATGCCGAGATGGTGCCATCTTCGGTCACAAAGATGAACGCCGCCGCAGTGTTCGGATCTCCCGGGCTTAGATCAAAGTCGGGGCTGCCATTGAACACGACCCCAGTAGGAGCGGATACGAAACAGTTCGCAGGGGTGTTGGGTGCAGTACAGGGAAAGGTGCCATTGGGCCCGGGGATTTTGACAACCAGCGCTCTCGCTGCGCCTGTGCCGTCATATAACGTGGAAACGCCGGCATTGTTGTCGCTAATCCACCAAGGACTCGTGGTGCTGCGAGCCAGCCCCCAGGAGTTGAGGAGGTTGCTGTCGGTGTGTGCAGCGGAAATGCCTGAGTTGGGATCGGTAACAAGGTTGGTCTGGACGTAGTGGTTGGTCTCTTTCGCGGCTTGCGCGAACGTCAGAACGGGAAGCGTGGCGAGCACGGAAACCAGCACCACGCGTGACTTTAAGAGCTTAGAACCGGCTTTCATTTTGTTGCTTTCCTCCCTAAGGAATTGTGACGTCTGGCCCGAGCCGGCCGCATGAGGCGGCGCAAGAGGGCTGACTTCAAGTTCTCTGCGTTGGTAATTTGCGGCCGTTCGCGCCTGAGGTTGTCACCGCGGCGTCATGTGCGTGTTAAGAGATTGTCTGGAGCCGAGGATTCAAGACCAACCGCTGATTCGCGGCGCTGATTAGGGGTTGGATGAATGTGCCAAGGTGATCCAATCTGTCTTCTTCGACGCAAAAGGGGCGCGGGCTGGTGGGTCTGCGCCCCTGACGAGCCTCAATTCGCCGCCCCCTGGAGCCGTTTAACCCTTTGCGAAACAAATCGAAGAGAATTTTCGTAATTTCGACACTCTTTTCTTGACAAAGTATGCGACTGCATTTACTAGATCAATTGAGGAAAAAACTGTTTGCAATGAGCTATTCATTGGACCAGGAACCCTTGCCCAGTCGTCGCACCGGACCCGCGGCGAACGCTTTTCGGTTCAGTGGTGAAGCGATAGGGCCCTTTCGCATGGCAGGCAGTCGACCTTGGGGTATGAGCACGAGAGCCGACTAGGGATTACCGGCCCCTTTGGGCTGACCCGTGGTCGGGCGCTTGCCCCGGCCACGGGCTTTTTGTTTTTAGGGAGACTAACGATTTTAAGGCGAGCTTGAACGTTTGCGCGGCTCCCACCCTTCACAAAAAACGTGAAGGATGGGGCACCCGCTTTTTGTTTTTAGGGGGAGACTGAAGATCCTAAAAGACGCCGAAACATCAGAAAAACCTCAGGTCTTCCGCCGAACAAATCATCGGCGGTACGACCTGAGCTACAAAGGTTTCGGCAATCCGGACGAATTCAGTCTACGGAGGTGATCAGCCATGCTGCACGCAACTGAAGTGCTCGGCGGGGAGGCTTACGACGCCCAGGGAAACTTTGTGGGGCGGATATCGGAGCTATTTATCGAGCCTGCCGACCAGCCCAACCGCGTAGCGCGTTACCTGCTGGGGCGAGGCAAATACCTGCCGCTGTTGGCCCGGCATGACCAGATCTCCTCGGTAGCTCCGGGGATAATCAGGCTGAACGTTGAGGAGAAGGACCTGGAACACTTCCACTCCAACGAAGCGTGGCTGGCGGTCCGGAAGGACTTATTGGATCAGCAGATCATCGATACGAGTGGGCGCAAGGTAGTGCGCGTGAATGACGTGGATCTGGCCGAGCACCGCACCAACGGCACGGTGGAGTTACGCATCACGGACGTGGACGTTGGCCTCCCGGGCGCGGCGCGGCGGCTGCTGCAAGGCTTGGCTTCGCCGACATTGATTCGGCATATCCAGGAAAAGCTGCCGGCGCGAACGATCCGCTGGGAATTCGTAAACTTGATCGAACCGGACCCGCTGCGGCGCGTGAAGCTGCGCATTACGCACGACAAGCTCGAAAAGATGCACCCCGCGGACCTGGCCGACATCATGGAGGAGCTCTCCCCCGCGGAACGCCAGGCCATTATTGCTTCGCTCGACGAAGAGTCCGCCGCCGAGGCGCTCGCGGAACTGGATTCGCGGCTCACTTCGCAGATCGTGGAGAAAATGGCGCCGGACAAAGCCGCGGACATCATCGAGGAGATGGACCCAGATAAGGCCGCCGACGTTCTCGGGGACCTCTCGCCGGAAGTTTCGCAGGACGTGCTCGAAGAGTTGCACGGAGAAGAGGCGCGGGACGTGGAGGCACTGCTGAACTTCGATCGGCACTCGGCGGGCGGAATGATGACCACCGACTTCGTTTATGTAGGCGAGACGGCCAATCGCGCAGAAGTGGTGGAATGGGTGCGGGGGCGCGAGGAGATCAACCCCGAGCAGCTCGACACGATTTTTGTGATCGACGGCAACGCCAAGTTCTCCGGAGATATTGCGGTGGGCCGGCTGCTGCTGGCGGGGGACGATGAACCGCTGGCGCAGCTCAAGTCTGAACCATTGGTTTCTGTCGGACCCGACGCGAAGGAGAAGGAGGTCTTCGCGTTGTTTGATAAGTACAACCTGCGCACCTTGGCCGTGGTGGATGCGTCGGGACGGCCTATCGGAGCGATAACAGTAGATGACGTGATCACACGCCTGCGCGCTTCGTTGTAGTGAGGCGGCCGGGGCGATAAGAATGCGGATTCGCAGATGAATTGGACCTCAATCAACACGCGGACGGAGGAGATGCAGCGCCGGGCGACGCAAGTGCGCCGGCGCGGCCGCCATTTGTGGCGCCGCCTGGCGCTGTTCGCGGCCGTGTTGGGTCCGGGCCTGATCACGTCCAATGTGGACAACGACGCGGGCGGGATCTCCACGTATTCGCTGGCGGGCGCGCAATTCGGCTATGCGCTGTTGTGGTGGCTGATCCCGATGACCATCGCGCTCTACGTGACCGAAGAGATGTGCGCGCGCATGGCGGTGGTCACCGGCAAGGGGCTTTCCGATTTGATCCGTGAGGAGTATGGCTTTCGCCCGACGTTTTTCGTCATGGTCGCGGGGTTCCTGGTGGACCTGGGGAACGTGGTGGCGGAGTTCGCCGGGGTGGCTTCGGCGGGGGAAATATTCGGAATCAGCCGCTACATCGCCGTACCGCTTGCGGCGATGGTCGTGTGGGTGCTGGTCCTGCGGGGAACCTATCGGCAGGTGGAGAAGATCTTTTTGGCGCTGTGCTCGTTTTATCTGGCTTACGTTTTCTCAGCCTTTCTGGCGAAGCCGGACTGGCTCGATGCAGCGCGGCATACGGTCATTCCATCTATGCAGTTCAATACTAACTATTTGCTGATGGTCACGGCGCTGGTGGGTACGACGATTGCGCCCTGGCAATTTTTTTACATGCAAGCAAGTTTTGTGGAGAAGCGCGTTGGCCCCAGGCAATATCCGCAGGCGCGGGCTGACGTGATTGCGGGCAGCGTGACCTGCATGCTCATCGTTTTCTTCATCATCGTATGCACCGCCGCTACCCTGTACACTTCAGGCCATCGCAATATCGTAGACGCGGCGGATGCGGCGAAGGCCCTGGTGCCTTTGGCGGGGCGCTGGGCATCGCTGCTTTTTGCCTTTGGCCTGCTGAACGCGTCGCTATTCGCCGCGTCCATTTTGCCGCTTTCCACTGCGCACGTGATTTGCGAAGGATTGGGATTCGAGGCGGGGATCGACCGCAAATTCAAAGAAGCGCCGATTTTCTACTGGCTCTATACGATTCTGATCGTGGTCGGCGGCGGATTGATTCTAATTCCGCGGGCGCCGCTCTGGCGCATCCTGGTGCTATCGCAGGTGGCTAACGGCGTCTGGCTGCCCGTCGTATTGATTTTTATGATCCTGCTCATCAACCGGCGCGACTTGATGGGGGATCAGGTAAATAGCCGCACGTTCAACGTCATCGCCTGGGTCACCAGCGTAGCCATGATCGTGCTGACGCTCGTTCTTATTTATTTCGCGGTCTTTCATCCTTCGGCGGCGACGGGAGGATTGTAGGTTTGAACCTGCGGTGGCCTACCGGCTCTCCAGGCATTCCCCCCGATTTGCCAATACGGATCGAATCAAGACCGTACGACAGGGCCAATGGGCGTAAAAAGCACAATGCTGCGAAATCAGCATCACACCAGTTGTGGCGTGGTTGCGCGGGCTAGAGCAGTATGTTAGCTTTGCGTTGCAAAGGAGCCGGCGCCCAATCCCGGCGTTGTACTTGCCGGAGATTCCGCAGCAACATCGGAAATAAGAGTGCAGCCACCGAAGTTACTTGAACCGGCAAGCCCCGAAGAGGCGCACCTGCTGGAACGGCTCGATGCGGAACGCTTGCCTCGGCATATCGCCGTAATCATGGATGGCAACGGCCGCTGGGCCCAGCGCCGGCATCTGCCACGCATCGCCGGGCACCGGGCCGGAGTGGAATCCGCGCGGACCATCATCGACACCTGCGCTCGTCTGCATATTCCCGCGCTCACGCTTTACGCGTTTTCCATGGAAAACTGGCGCCGGCCCAAGGCCGAAATCGATTTCCTGATGCGGCTTTTGCGGCAATATCTGCGCAAGGAGCTGCCGGTTATTCACCGCAATAACATCCGGCTGCAAATTATCGGCCGCACCGAACAGTTGCCGGAGGAAGTTCAAGCCGATGTCGCGAAGGGCGTGGCGCTGACGGCGCAAAACTCGGGCATGGTTTTGACCGTAGCTCTGAATTACGGCGGGCGCGCCGAATTGGTGGACGCCTTCAACGCGATCCTCGACCATTTCCGCAAAAGAGCCAGTAACGGCAATGGCGCGCTGGCGAATTTTCGGGTAGACGAAGAGACCATCGCCGAGAATCTCTATACTGCCGGCCTGCCCGATCCCGACCTGCTCATCCGCACCAGCGGCGAGCTGCGGATCAGCAATTTC